>Ga0111539_10010229_pt1 | contig 11820 bp, 9 predicted proteins | sample RhiMethybrSRZTD1_FD_79667 | JGI IMG/M metagenome (GOLD analysis project Ga0111539, IMG submission 79667) | Populus rhizosphere microbial communities from Tennessee, USA - Rhizosphere MetaG P. TD hybrid SRZTD1 (version 2) (version 2) | ecosystem: Host-associated > Plants > Roots > Rhizosphere >...
ATATGGGAAAAGACGATGAAGCCAGACAATATTACGAGAAAGCCTTAAAAATAAACCCTAATTTAACAGAAATATTATATGAAAAAGAATTAGATGAATTCAACAGGATTATGGGTAATAAACCAACAGGACAACGACAATAAAAACAAGTTTCATTCATGACAACTATTGGTAATATTTTGAACAGATGATAGAATCTTTTCCTTTCTTATATTAATCAAATATGATATCATTACCTACTAATTATAAAAAAATTAAGAAATTTTCATTAGCCAGCATGGGAACATACATCCCTTTTGTAAGATAGGACAATATTGTTGGTATAATTACTAATAGCTGATTTTGACTTTTTATATAATATAGTAATTAGATTATTTTATCTTTGGCTTGAATTTGTGGCAGCTTCAGCGTTATCTATTCCCATCATTTCATTATCAGCCATGGATAATATACAGACTAATACTATTGTAATGGCAATACTGATACCTAATGCTACTAATGTGGGATGTGGAACCTTCAAATTACTTTGAATGTGTTGTTTAAGAGTGTTCAGTATTTTTAAAATCAATTAATTTAAAAATAATAATCATTCAAGTATAAAGATATATCTATTCACTGATTGCAATTGCTAAACATATCATTTATTTATTCTTCTCAAAAACTTTTGAAAGTTATGTTGTTATCTGATAAGGGTAATATAGATGAATAATTTCAGAATATTTAAAAAATATTATATAGTAAATACAAATTATTAATAGTCTTATTGGAATCTATATAGATACTTGTTGCAACCGATCATCAAGAAATATACATAACTAAAATTTATTAAATAATATTGAACCATAATACCGTAGTTTTAAAAAAGTCTAAAGAAAAGCTCTACAATCACATGACATTCTTAATTATAGCAATTTCTTTGGTGACTTTAATTACAATAAATTATAGCATAAAAGATTCTCTTGCCATTGAAAATATTACCAATAAGACCCAGACTCTTTCAGAGTTATTCAAACATGTTGAAAAATCAGTAGTACAAGTTTCGAGTGAGGATGAAACAACAGAATTGTTAGGGAGTAGATTAGGTTCAGGATTTGTATATGATAAAAATGGACACATTATTACCAACAATCATGTAACTTCAGGAGGTAAAGATCTTCACATTACGTTTTCTGACGGAACGATTTATACTGGAAAAGTAATAGGTTCAGATCCACATAGTGATCTTGCTATTATATTGATAGATGATGTTCCGAAGGAAAAACTATTCCCATTAAAATTAGGTAATTCATCTAATCTAATTGTTGGAGAAACTGTTGCTGCAGTTGGTAATCCTTTTGGTTTATCTGGTTCACTTACAGAGGGGATTATTAGTGGACTAGGAAGGTTGCTTCCATCAACACCAGAAAATATTTTCGGAAGTGATAATAGAGTTGCAACATTTTCTATTCCTGATATTATTCAAACAGATGCAGCTATCAATCCGGGTAATTCTGGAGGTCCTTTATTAAATCTTAATGGGGAGGTAATTGGCATTAATTCTGCTATCTTCTCCAATACAGGTGTATATGCAGGTGTAGGATTTGCCATTCCATCCAATACATTAAAAAAGGTCATACCAGAATTAATGAAAAATGGTTCTTATCCTCATCCTTGGCTTGGTATAACAGGAGTAGATGTAACACCTGATATTGCAAAGCAAATGAACCTAACAGAAGCACGAGGCTTTCTTGTAATTGACGTAAATTCCAATGGTCCAGCAGATAAAGCAGGGATCAGAGGGGGAGATAAAATTGATACTATAGATGGAAGAGAAGTTGAACTTGGTGGTGATATTATTTTGGCAATAGATGGAAACCCTGTCAGAAAAATAGATGACATCCTTTCTTATCTAGAAAGGGAAAAATCAGTGGGAGATAACATTACATTAACCATAATTAGAGATGGAATTGTGCAGGATAAAAGTACTGTATTACAAGCTAGACCAGATTCTCAAACTCTTATTAGTTCATCACAACACCCTTCTCTTGGTATAACAGGAGTAGATGTAACACCCGATATTGCAAAGCAAATGAATCTAACAGAACAACAAGGCTTTCTTGTAATTGACGTAAATTCCAATGGTCCAGCAGATAAAGCAGGGATCCGAGGGGGATACATAGTTGAAATAATAAACAATACTCAATATAGATTAGGAGGAGATGTAATAGTTGGAATAGACAATAAGACTATAAAGTCAGTTTCAGATATAACTGATTATTTGATGAATAAAAAAGAGGGTGATAGTGTAAAATTAAAAATAGTAAGAGACAACAAAATCTTAAATGTTCCAGTTAAATTGGAAATTATTCAAAGACCATTAGATCAACAGGAAGAAGTCCCTCCAGTCAATCCTAAAGATTTTGGTGATGATCAAGGCAAATTTACAGAACAATTGAAGAAGGAATGTATGATGAATTTTAACGAAAGTATCTGTAATTTTCTGTTTAGATAGAGAGACAGAAAAATCTCTTCTTTTTTATAAACAGATGTAACGCCATATACATATTCTTTTTAGAATTCAAAATAATGACACAAATTGTAGTAGTATTGTTAATGATAACAATATTATTATTATCATCTATATCTTTTATGACATTATCAAATATTTATGGCAATGGTATACGAAACAATTTTGGGATTGATTATTTACCGCCTCTTAATTTAGAGAATACACCATTGAGTTTACATGTTGAATTCAAACCATCTATGACTAAATCAAATATAAATGAAACAAGGTCTTTGGTATTCAATTTAATAGATATTGATAAAAATATAACATATGTACCTGATTTTTATAACATTACTATATTAAAAAGTGAATTTTACGATAAGAAAGTTACTGATATTGTATTTCTAAATGGCTCTTTTATTTCAAAAAATGGAACCTTAATCCTGAAATTTGATTCAAATGAAAGAAAGAATATAAAAACAGATAATCATTATGTAATTGATAACCTCGATGACCAACGGGTAATGATGGCTGATGAAAATGGAATAATACTTATTGATAGACCGAAACTGGATAGTGGAATGTACAGATTAAAAGTAAATGCTGCTTTGTCTAATTATCCTGATTTGAATAAGAATTTAATCCTGAAATTTGATTCCTATCTTAGCTTAGGAAATATAGTAGACTTTGTAATAGATGGTAATCAAAATAAAAAACTAACCATTTTGTCATTTAATGATAAAATACTAAATTATAATTATGATCAACAGTCTAAAAAAATTTCTTTTGAAGTCCCATTTAAATATAACATGACTAGAATTGAAGAGGGATTCATTTATATCCATATGGAAATAAAAATTCCAGAGACCTTTCATGAGCTATTTAATGTAAAAGATTACTTGTCTACAATTAATAATATGGAACATGATAAAATAAGCTCAGGTTCTGTATCAGTAGATAGATATTCTAATTCTTCTAGTGTAATGGTACATTTTATTTTAGATAGTAACAGTCTTTTTAAATTAACAAAAGAACGACAAGAACATTCAACAGAAGGAACAAAAATGACACTGATATTTTCACTACAACCTAACAATAACTTTAAAGATATTAAAAAAGGGATATTCTAATGAATACAATCTCTTTTTCTTGATTTTTTATGAGACCAGAATAGAATTATTTAATTGTCTTGAAAAATAACAATAAAGATTTTAAAAAAATATTACATATATAGACATTAATTAATATAATAAACATTTGTTTACATTAGAATACTTTTATATAAAATAAAAAAAGATTTATTTAATTCTATTTTATTTTATATGGTTTACCATAGTGATCTTCATAATATCCTGTTTCGTATTGGTCTGATAGTTCTCCATAAATATCTTGATGATATTGTGTACCTGAATTGTAGCCATCATTTGCTGGATAATCTTGCGCTGGTGGATAATCTTGCGCTGGTGGATAATCTTGCGCTGGTGGATAATAATGTTCTGACTTTTCTCCAAATGCTAACATCTTCATCGACGGATAGGTGTTCAAAACCAATAGCAGTGCCAAAGTTATCGATACTAATGTTATTATTGAATGTGTTATACTCATTTTTTGTATACAATCAGAGGAAAACATTGTATTTTAAGTAACTACAAAGATATTATCTAATTAGTAGAGGTAAATTTGATACATATTCTTCTTAAGAAAAATATCTACTATTCTAGTTATATAGAATTAATATAGATTCTTATATTCAAATTCTTATATGAAACTCATACAATCTAGGACTAAAAACTTTCTATGAAAGTGATGAACATAGCAATGGAAAAGAAATGTCATATCTGAAGCTTGTATTTGAGTGACCCCCATCAAATTCCTCATAATAATGTTTAAGATTCATATTTTCAAGTTTTTGGTGAAGTATTCTTGCACCAACATGAAGGTTGAATTCGTCTTTGTTCCCACAATCTATATACAATAAACTCAATTTTTTGAGGTTATTTTGATATTGGTTTATCATTTTAATAGGGTCCCATTTTTTCCACATTTGCCATATGTCTTCATTTAGTTCTCCTGTTTCAAGATCAAAAGGCATTCTCACACCTAATGGTGATGCTGGGTCTGGAGAATAATGCGCTGCCATACATAAAATATTTAAGGCAATAAAATCATTTTTTTGTTTTTTATTGGGTTTATTCCAGAAGCGAATAAACCAATCTTCTATTCTTTTTATTTGCTTAAAACATTGATAAGCATTTGGAAAATCTGGTAAATAACAATATTCAAAGGCAGCATCTCCTGAATGGCAAGCAATGGCCTTGAATAATTCAGGGTAATGCATTCCTAATACAAGTGATCCATATCCACCTGAAGATTTACCCCATACTCCAAATGAAGAAATATTGTAATTATTTTGCATGAATGGAATTATTTCATTAACGATATAATCTTCATATCTTCCTGTAGCTGTAGAATTTATATATTGATTTCCCCCGAATTTTGTAAAACAATTTGGAATAACTAAAATCATAGAACCACATTTTTTTTCGGAAATTAATCTATTCATTCTTTGTTCTATGTTTTCACCAAGAGGATCTAAATTGAAGAATGTTCTACCATTACCACTAAACCCTGAAAGTCCAATAGCTGCTGGGAACCCTTTGGATTGACTCGGTGAATAATCATAAGGAACATATACTATGATTTCTCTTTTATATGGATCTTTCAAAGGATTAGATTTTAATACTGAACTTTCAAAATCATGAATAATTAATTTCCCCTCTGTAACAGTCATTGTTGATATTATAATTTTTCATAATATATAGTGTACAAATTAAATTAAATTAAATTAAATTAAAATTAAATTAAATATTTCTTTGGAAATATATTTAGATAATATATTTTAATAGTAGGCGAAGTCTCTAGTACTTCCATATAATCGATATATTCCACCTGTAGTACTAGATATATAATTCCATACTTCTGTATGTATGGGAAATTCTTTAAATCTCTCTTTTAGATTCTTGTCAACGGAATCATATACAAATTGTCCAATTACAATCTGATCCCATTCTGCAAGTGATGTCATTTTAACTGCTATACTTATTGTATATCCTAAAATATCAATAATAGGTTTTTTTGTCATTATTTTTTCCGTCTCGTGTTTTAATATACTTGTTTCCCATCCATATTGAACAACGACATTTTCTCCCACATCAACTCCTATTCTGGCATGAATCTCAGGATAATCGTATTGACTCAAAATTGGATTAATTCCGTGTTTAATTACCGAGACCATTGAGAGAGCACAATTAACTGCATTAATACAAGGGAGTTTATCGTCATTTTTTTCATTTGATTTAACCAAAAAAAATCCTAAAACTGCGTCGCCAACAAATTTCAATATATGTCCACCATATGATGCTATTAAAATAGACATCTCTTGAGTGAAAGCTCGTATTATGTCTGCTAATCGATTCGCCGAAAGGTTCATAGCAAGTTTTGTAAATCCTACTAAATCTACATGTATAATAACTAGTCTTGGCTTCGATTCAAGCAAATTTTCCAAAATTTGTCTAGAATTCTCTGTTGAAATATTAAATTCCTTTGCCTGTAATGCTGACCATGTTCTAGCTTGAGCATTCTTAATTAACTCATTAATATCTACTATAGCATCAAGATAAAATTCTGCTAAAGAAGGCGAATTGTAAATTTTGTCTTCTGAATGTTTTTGTTCTTCTAGGTTTAATATATTTTGTACCTCTTGGACTTCTAAATCTGTTTGAAATGCAATTACTTCAAGGGGAATCCCTGATTTGTAAAGGTTCAAAACAGTCTGTTTTTGTTCAATTGATATACCATTTCACCTTTTACAAATTAGAATATAAGGATCAAAATAAGTTATTAAACTGTACTGATAACGTTATTTACTATATTGATATGATAGATTTCTTATAATACTATCGTCATAATGTAAATCTAAATAATTCTTTCTGTTCAATTGAGGCCCATGCTCCCATTCCTTTGCCTTCCGCATTGGTCCCAACAATCTCACTAACTATTACTTCTTTAGCTGCCATCGGAGGCCAGGTCATAGCCACATATTCGCCAATTTCTCCGGCTTTTTCTAAAGATGCCATTGATATTTTCTCTTCATTTAATTGATTTTCAATTAACTTATTTCTGACTTTGTCATAATTTTGTCTATTCCCATGAACTATTACATAAATTTTTTTATTATTATTTAGTGTTGTCATGATTTATCTACATTAAATAAAATATAAAAGCTTACCTTTCGTCAAAGCCTATTACATAATTTATGTAAATATTTTATCTTAAGGATGAACTATTTTTTTTATTTATATTACCTAAAAAATATTTTAAAATAAGTAAAGAATTTCTAATTTTTGTATAGTACTGTGCAAAACATCCTAAACCTATCGTTGCAATACCCGCAATTATGAATCTAATTCCTACTATTCCAAAACCTTCTCCATATTTAATACTTTGACCTAAAAAAAACAAAAAAATTCCAAAAGTTGATATAATTATACCCGAAATTACCAAAGGTAAAAACAATGAATGCAATTTTTTTTTAATCATTTCAAGTAATCATTGATATTAACTTCACAAATTTATAAACAATTTTATTGATTATTTATTATTTTTTTGTTGTTGGAAAGTTTGAATATAGCTGTTCTTGGCAGCAATGAATTCCTTAACGAATTGGGAAAACGAGGAACTCTTTCTGATATGGTGCTTTATGACAGAAAATTAAAGGATCGCATATTTACTTTTATTGCACCAATATCTTTTCCAGATAAAATTCAGACATTACCTCAAGTTTTGAATATGGCAGATTTCGTGATTTTATACGTACCACAATTGGACAAATATGTTGCCGAACAAATAATAGCTATAAATAGTCTAGGCATTAAAAATGGTTTTTTGCTTCATTCATATGATATAGACGAGCAAAGACTTAACCAAATGATTAAAGGTACTACAATAGAAAATTTTAAAAAAATTGAAAATCTAGATGTATTAAAAAATGAGTTTAATAATCTTCACTCAACTCCCAGAGACGGAGACTTTTTGATGCCAATTGATCATAGTTTTGATGTCAAAGGTGTGGGGACAGTTTTACTGGGAGGAATTAAACAAGGAAGAATTAAAGTATATGATAAATTGAGGATTTTACCTTCAAATAAAGAGGCTTTGATAAAATCTATTCAAATGCATGATGAACCGGTTGAGGAGTCATCGAGTCCATCCAGAGTAGGCTTAGCAGTTAAGGGAGTTTCACCTAAAGAAATAGAAAGAGGTGATATTATTTGTTCTGGAGAAACCATGAAGACAGCACTTACAGAAGTAGTAATAACAGATTTTTCAAAGAATAAATATTATAATGAAGATATTACAGAAACCCAAACATATTTACTTTCAGTAGGTCTACAAATAAAACCACTAAAAATTTTAAAGAAAAAATCTGAGATACTATTATCATTAGAAAAGCCTATTGCATATTATGAGACACAAAAATTTTTAATATTAAAACCAGATAGTAAAACTACAAGGATAATAGCTGAAGGATCATTTCCGAAACTAATTCAATAAGCTTGAAATATAATCAAACCATTATTTGTTATTTTGATATTTCATAATGCTACTTAAATACTTCGTTTAAATATAGTTATAGAGTAATTTATATGATATCATTGGTTTTCGAATGTTAAAAGCTCCTCCTTCTCATCATCATCATGACTTAAAAAATTTTAATTTGTCTATTTTCTAAATCGATATACTTTTCTAAACTTTTTTTGCATTCCTATCATTTTAAAAAGATTTTTAAGGTTATTATTTTAAATGGATCTAGATGAATAGTAATTGTGTCCTCCTCTATCTCTTTAATTTCTTTGATCTCATTTTCCATAAAATCTATTAATTTTGTATTTTTTATTTTTGCTGCAAGCTTTATTTTTGCTATTGTTTTTTTCCCTTCAGTTTCGTAAATTCTTAAAAGAATTCCTTTTTTATCATCACTTATCTTCATTGTACTCAAAATTACATTACTTTCTGAGATTTCAAGAAAGGATTTGGAATTATCTAATATCTTAAGTTTATTTCTATTATTTTCTAATATATTATTTTGTCTATCATTGCTTTTCTTTATTTGAATTGGTATTAACGGCATATTTATTTCCGATCCATATTGATATATTAGATCTTCACTCCAATTATTATCATGAGGTAGAATTGAATATTTAAAAGTGTATGGTTTAACTTCAGCTGCATCAGGTGTAGGTATACAAGGTCCCATTATACCGTCTGAAGATAATAATACTATACTACGAAGTAACGTAAGATATATTGAACCGTCTCTGACTTCATGAGATGGCAAACCCTGATGAAGAAGACTGATTCCTACAGTTTTATTAGAATCGTTTTTTATAGAATAATCAATCCATTCAAGAGAGGGAAATACTCCTGAAGGTTTTTCAAACCATTTGCTACTATCTTTTTGATAATAAAGATCTGTTTTTCTTTCTACAACACCAAATTGTGTTCCACACCAATAACTTTTGGCTCTGCTTTTAGTATCAAACCTTACTCTTAGTCGTGAGTGAGGATGCTTGTTAAAAATGTGAGTTATAAAATCTATTCTATTTAAATTCTTATAAATAATTATTTCTTTTTCTATATCAATGAAATCGTGTCTAAACATCATTGGTTTAAATTTTTCAGTAAATCTATAGGGCCATCTTAATGCAAAATATTTGCTCTTAAACTTTATATGTGACTTTAACTTTCTATGTATTACTTCATATTTTTCTGGTTTAAATATACCATATTTAATTCCATCCCCCGTTTCTGATTTAAATAATTTTAGATTTTCGCGATGATAATAAAGATCTCCTATCTCTTCATCTAATATTATTTCATTTCCTGTACAATAGTGTAATTTTTTGTTATTCTTTACGGATTTAAAGACTGTAATAATTGCATTTTCTCTATTTACTTCAATTTCGTATTCTTTATTTTTAAAAGTTGTATCATGAGCAATTATTGTTTCGCCATCTATGTTATCTGATTTTACTATCTCTAAAGTTTTGTATCCTAATGGAGGAACCGAAAGAACACAACCTATGCTTATTTTTTTAATAGTGTTATCTTGGTATAACGAATAATCAAGAATTTCTATCTCTACAATTTGATCTCCATTTTTTAAACAACTTATACCCTTGATTTCACCTTCATTAAATTCTAAAATTATTTCTGTCCAGTTTGTAACTTGCCATGAAAGAGGATTAAAAATGAAAATGTCATTATCATAATTAGTCATTAATGAAATTTTTCTCAAATATTCAAAAATGGACCTGTTTATACTTTTTTTCTCATTTTCAAATATCTCTCTTACTTCATTATATATTTCATCAACACCTGTACCTGGTAAAACATCATGCATTGCAACAAATAATATTTTCCTCCAATACTTGTGAAGCTGATCTGAAATATTCTCGTCATGGATATTAATTAGCCAAGATAGTGCATCTAATCTTTCAAGGAGTAGAATACTATTCTCAAATTCTTTCATTCCTTGCTTTAGCCACATACGTGTAGATGTACAATCAGGATATACAGCAGAATATTTTCCAGAATACATTTCTCCTTTTCTTACTTTGAACTTGACATTTTGTTTTTCTAAATAATTAAAATATTGAAGAGGAGATGACATAATAATATTATATTCATTTTTAGATTTAGTTCCTTTTTTTCCATTTACCTTTGTATTCCATTCATTTATAACATCAACTAATTCAGGTTGTGGAGGCGTAGAGCCACTTCCCGATAACATTAAAATTTGATTAGTGGAAGCATATTTTTTTAATTGTTTTAAGGATAGGGGTAATTGATCTAAAAAAAGTCCTGCACGATATCCTAGTGGCATCCAGTGAGTAATAATTTGGCTCCCGTCAAGTCCTTCCCATAAAAACTCTGATGGCGTAGAAATATTTATTCCTCTTCTGAAAATGAAGTATTTATAACCAGAATTTCTTAAAATTTGAGGCCACTGTCCATTAAAACCAAATTCATCTGCCCCATATGAAACTATTATATCTTTATTCAATTTGTCCTTCACAAATTTTTTCCCTTCAGTTATTTCTCTTATTAGTACCTCTCCATTAGGAACCATGTTATCAGCCAGCAAATACTGTCCTCCTGCTATCTCAATTTTATTAGCCTTGATCAGGTCACTTATATCTGCAAAAATATGAGGATAATCCTTTTCTATTTTTTCTAATAAAAAAGTTTGTTCTAGCATGAATTTATAATCAAATTTTTTAATAAGGTTGATAGCTTGTTTAAGAATATACTCAATATTTACAAAGTAGTAATCTTCTTTGTTAAGAATCCATACTGCATCATAGTGCATGTGGGGAACTATGTGAATAGTTGCTTCCTTCATTTTCTCTACTTTTTGAGTATGTAATTTAATATTATTTCTTTCCATCCTGTCTGTCCAACTCCATTTACTCTGGTAAGATTATTTATTTTCATGGGGGTATAACCATTTTGAAGATTTCTTACTAGAAATGGTTTGTCAACATTTTCAAACATTGGAATGTCATTAACGGCATCTCCTATTCCTATCGATTCTATTTTTTCATTTTCAAATTTTATTGCATATAATTTCTTTAATATAGAAATTGCAGAACCTTTATCATGTAAAGAGGAAATTGTATTGTATCTAGTTCCCTGTAAAATACGAAGTCCTCTATCATTTAATATTTTTTTTAGCTTATCTAAATCTTTCATATTACTAAATTCAAGTACTGTTTCACTATATTCCCTTGATGCCATAAGTTTTGCATCATTTATAGTTATTCCTACCTTTTGAGCTAATTGTTGCAATGAAAGATCATGTACAGCAATGAAGTCAATGTGGAATAGATTTCTTATTTCTTCAAGAGTTTCTATTATTCTATTGTATGATTTTCCTAATTCTACAACTAAATTTTTATTGAGATGGTTGATTGATAAACCTAATTCTTCAAGATCTATAGGAAAATAATTCTCAGGGATATAAATTGCTCCACCGTTTTCAACTATAAATGGATCTTCTATCTCCAGATATTCTCTTATTTTTTCCTGTTCTACTCTGGTTTTTGATGAACATAAAACTAAAGGAATATTGTTTTTACGTAATCTTTGAACAATTTCTTTAATTTCTCCATAGTCTTCAGTATGATAAATTTCTCCTTCTTTTATAATATATGATTGGAGAAGTGTATTATCTATATCAGAAAAAATCAAATATCGTGACATTCTATTTA
>Ga0111539_10010230_pt1 | contig 11820 bp, 24 predicted proteins | sample RhiMethybrSRZTD1_FD_79667 | JGI IMG/M metagenome (GOLD analysis project Ga0111539, IMG submission 79667) | Populus rhizosphere microbial communities from Tennessee, USA - Rhizosphere MetaG P. TD hybrid SRZTD1 (version 2) (version 2) | ecosystem: Host-associated > Plants > Roots > Rhizosphere >...
GCCGTGCGGGCCGCCACCCGGGCTTCCTGCAACATCGCCGTCCCCAACCCCATCCCCCGGAACGCCGGGTCCACCACGATCGACAACACCCCATCCGGGGCAATCCGAATCGTCCCCACCATCCCCCCCGTCACCTCATCCACCGCCACCCAGCGCCGGTCCCCGGTCTCCCACCACCACTTGGTATGCACCTCCCACGGGATCTCCTTCCGCCGAGACATCAACGTCGCCTCGCGCTCGTTCCTCAGATCAAAGAAGTACCTACACTGGTCCATATCCTCAATATGCACCGGGCGCAGTATCACGACGACACCACCCGGTACTGTAGATTCTCCTGCTCCGACGGCCGCACCTCGGGCCGCTCCTCCCACTCCCCATCTCCCATCATCAACGCCGCCAGCCGGGCCCCTTCCACATACTCCCCCAGCTCCGCCGGGTCCAGGGCCACACAGAAATCCGGGCACTCGGGCTTGGTATCCTCCAGCCGGAAATGCACCTCCACGATCTTGGCCCCCGCCGCCACCGCCAGCGCCCCCGTCAGGGGCAGTTGGGTATGATCCGAGTACCCATGCACACCCCCCACGTCCCGTAACCCGGCCTCGTTCAACGGGCACGGGTAGGCGCTCGTGCATGCCAGGTAGTACGTCGGGACCTCCCCGGTATACACCGTGGTCCCGCCCATCCCCAAACTCACCACCATCGGCTTCCCGTACTGCACATGCTCCCGGAGAAACCCCCGGTCCTGGCTCTCAAACGAACTCACCTTGAACATCTTCACCCACTGGGCCACCGTGGCCACATCCTCGGGCAGATACGCTGTGCACATGAAGTCCAGTTCCAGGTCCTGGGCCACTTTGTGCAACAGCGGGAACCACTCCACCTTGACCGACCCCTGCTCGTACGCCGGCCACCCCGTCTTGCGCCGCTCGCGCATCCGCTCGGGACTGGACCAGTACTGGAACTTCACCGCGTCCGCGTCCGCGTGCTTGGCCATGTACACCAGGCTCAAGGCCCGCTCCACCTGGCCCTCGTGACAGCTCCCCGCTTCCGCAATCACATACGGATACCTCATCGCCCCACCCGCCGCAACGTCCCTTCCCACATCGGCCCAATCCGCTCAGGATCCACCCCCAGCATCCGGGCCATGTCCTTGAAATCCTGCTCCCGGCCCTCCCGGGCCAGGTCCGCAAACGTGGCCCACGTCTCATCATCAGGGGCCGAGTAGGACGGCTCGGCGCTCCCCTGCATTCTCTCAATACACCGCATCGCCTCGGCCACCCGCTCCGCCAGCGTCGGGTACGGCATCAGAACCACTCCCGTGTTACTGGCAGCTCCCGCAACACCGGATCGGCGTCCCAGCATGACTGGTGGTACTGTCCACCCTTGTGATTCACGGGCGAAAAGAACACAAGGTGCCACCACCTGAAGTACTTCCCACACGCCGCACACTTCCCCATAGACGACACATACTTAGGCATCACCGATCCCTCCTGTCCGACCCATCCAGAAACGCTCCCCCCACCATCCAGCACACCCACAGACACAGCAAACTTGCCACCACCCCACCTAGTATCATACTCCTCCCTCAGGTACCCACTTCATAAGATGCGCCAGCTCCTCCACGGTATACCTGGGGGCCAAACTGGACACCAGAGCCTCCGCCTTGGGGGCCTCACCCTCAGGCCACCCCTCCCGCCACCGGGACACGTGGGGCCTCACCGTGATGATAAAGTCCTGCTCCACCGCCCGCTCCGCCTCCGCCCCCGTCATCAACACCTCATGCATCTTCTCACCACCTGGCCGTAACCCCACGTATTCCTTCCCCTTCCCCGGCGCCACCGCCTCCGCCAGATCCTCCAGCGTGGCCGCCTTCAGCCGGGGAATAAAAATCTCCCCGCCCTCCATCCCGCCCAGCACCTTGTCCACCAACCACGTGGCCCGCTCCATCGTGATAATGAACCGCGTCATGCCGGGGGCGGTCAGCGTCAAGGGGCCCGCTTGCCCCCGCCACACGTGCACCACACTGCCTCGGGAACCGAGTACATTTCCATAACGGAGCGTACTTGCTCGTACTCCTTGTGGTACTCCGAAGGTGTTAAAGGCAGTGACGAGCTGTTCGCCTGTAAACTTAGACGCTCCATATGCATTTGCAGGCTCGCAAGCCTTGTCTGACGAAATGAACAGCACTCGTGGCACTCCGCAGTGGAGTGCAGCTTGGAGGACATTCCACGTTCCCAAGACATTCGTCTTCACCACCTCAATCGGGTCCCCCGCCACCGCGTCCACTCGCTTCAACGCCGCCGCGTGGACCACCGCATCGCACCCATGGAACGCCAGCTTCAGCCGCTCGACATCCCGCACATCCCCCAAGAAGTAATCCACCGCCGGGAACTTCTGCGCCATGACCGACTGCTTCAGCTCATCCCGACTGAACACAATCACATGGTGCTGGTCATACCACTGGCGCACCAGGGCATGCCCCAGACTCCCCGTTCCACCCGTGACCAGGACCCTCATACCCAGTTCAAATCATCCATCGGCGTCTCCCGCAACTTCTCCGCCGCGGCCCGCATCTGTTCCCAGAAATACTCCCACAGCCCCTCACTGACATTCCTGAACTCCGGCGGCATGGCCAACCGCATACACACCTCGTCCTCCTCCACCCCAATCGTGGCCACCACCACCACCGTCTGCGTGCCCCCTTTGGTCAGCTTCCCCATCCACTTCCCCAGCTCCTCCGACCCCATGCTATGTGGCATCCGGTCCCAGTCCTTCCCGGTAAAGGATCAATCCGATAATGGCATAGACCGCTAGGTCCATGAACGAGTCCTCGACGGACTCATTCGCTAGCTCCTTCGTCTGGGCGAATTTCTGCAACCGCTTCATCTTGTCATTCGCCCGCACCATCGCCCCCACCCAGGGGTCAATCCCCCACTCGGTACTCCCACGCACATTGGCGTACGGGTCCGTGGGCCGGCCATAATCCTGGTTCTTCTTCTGATGCATTGCCCACAGGTTATCAAGGACTTGTCGGAAGGGGTTCACGGGGTCCACGGAGGGCGTCGTCCACCCCTCCACCAACCGCTCGGCATTCACAAACCGCGTCATCGCACCCTCCAAACCTGTTCTCAAGTGAACAGTTTTCCTTCGACCACCGCACTGTATTCCACGATGGGTACGGGTTGCAAGTAAATAAACCCGTTGGGCCGAAGGTATCCCACGCCGAATCCCAGAACCCAATTCCTCCGCACCTTTAACTTATGCATGTAGTCCACTCGGTTGATGTCCCCGAGCCAGCCAAACGTGGCCGACACGTGCGCCACGCCCTTGGCGTTGCCGCGCACCACGTAGGTCATCTGGTGGTCATGGCCGGACACCACGTTATCCTGGTAGGCGTTGAGCACCGCCAAAGCCCCTTGACTTCCAACATCATGCGTCGCATGGAGCCGGCCCAGCGTGGTGTCCTCGCGGTACCGCACCACCTTCCACCCACCCTCGCCCAGCCCCAGCAGATCCTTCTCGTACACCGTCCGCCACAGCGCGGGCGCGTGGTCCATCAAGTAACGATCCAGCCGCTGCTCGTGGTTCCCCATGCAGAAGATGCGTTGCTTGAAAGGGACCCGATTCAGCGCATGGATCAGTGGCCTCGCCTGGTCCAGCTCATCCTCCAACTGGCCCAGCCTCAGGGGGTCCTTCGAGTGTGCCGACACGGCGTAGAAATCAAAGAAGTCCCCCAGGATCAGACACGTGTCCCACTCGAACGCCTCCGCCACCCGCATCACCAACCCCCACGCCTTCATGTCGTTATACGGGGCATGGGTGTCCGGTATGATGAGGACCCGTTTCAACTCACTCGAAACCGCCCGGCGGCGCGCGCTCACGTGTGCGAAGCCTCCTTCACCTTCTTGGTTGGGGACTTCTTAGGCCGTGTCGCCTTGGCCCGCGCTCTGGCCTCTTTGACAGCCAGCGGAAGGAACTTCAGATGTTCGGGGAGGATACGCCAGCACCGCGGGCCCAGGATCAGGTCATACTCCCCCAGGGGAAGATCCTGAAGGGTATGTACCTGGTGCCCCTGCGCCTCAAGTGCCAACAACTCGGGCCCCTTCTCCAACCCCACCAACAGTATCCTGAGTGGCACCGGAGTGGACCCCATAGGCGTCTGGGACTATGGTACACCAATCCGCGGGACACGCAATGGGCAATCCCCACAGGGACCACGTTTTCTCCACCACCGGCCGGCACCACGCCACCGTGGCGTCAATGGGATGGCTCGCGGGGAACGCCAACGTGGCCCCATCATGCTCGTTGAGCACCAACCGGCCCTCGTCAAACTGGCCCAGAATCTCCACCAACACCCGATTCATCATCCCGCTCACCGTCCCCTGGATCGTCTGGCTCCACCCGTCCTTGGCCTTCCCCTTCTCATCCCCCGTAAGGCGACGAAGACGCCCAAATGCTGACCTTGCCTGACCAGTTCGGACACTCTCCGCAAACACGCGCGCTTTTGCCGCCTGGAGCGCCGGTCGGGAGTGGAGATAGCGTTGAGCAAATTCCAGTGCAGCAGCGCGTCCGCCAAAGACACCAAGGTCTGGTGCGTCGAGAATCCCTCGGTGATCGTAGGCGTACTGCAAGTTATACCGCGTGGTCTTGGCGAGCTGCCGCCGCGGGTCGTCATTCCTGATCTCCTCTCCGGGGAACATGTCCTTCAGCGTAGCGATGTGAATATCCTCGCCCCGCTCCAGCGGCCCCAGGTCCCGCCGTTCGTTAGCAAAGGTCGCCGCCAGCCGCCCCTCCACGGCCACCCAGTCAAACCGCAACCACCACCACCCCCAATCGGGCACAATGACATCCTTGTCCTGCTTGGTGGCGGTAGCCTTGATCGCCTTGGGCCGACCCGGCAGGTTGGGCCCCGTGGTGGACCACCGGCCCGACACCTGGGACGTGACAAGCACACGGGGCCTGACCCGAGTCTGCCCGAGTAGGCCCCGCAGAAACCTTGCCTGTCCTTCTAACTCCTGGAACTCAAGCCGCGCCCGCGCCACCTCCGCTCCCGGCGCGTCCTCGTGCGTGCGAAGCCACTGCAGTAACTCCTTCTCCCCTACCGACCCCTTCGGCCTAGCCTTGGGCACGGGGCTTGGGCCTTGCTATCGACTCCCGATCAAACCCCCCCTCGACCATCGCCTGGTACTTCTTCGTGGCATAGTTCTTCAAATAATGCCACTGGAGGTAGTGCCGCTGGCAGAGTCCTTGAGCATATACCTCCCGCTCCCGACACTGGTAGCAGACACGAGCACCCCCCGACACTTCCGCATCACCCACTGGCTCGGACATACCATCCCTTCGTACACACGATGTTTTGGATTATTGGGCCGAGCATGGTGCACCGCGGCCCACCAGGTCTCACACACGGGACACAAAAACCCCGGGTCCCCCATCACGCCACCCGCCACCCGATCTCCAATCGGACATCAAAAATCGTCACCGGATGGGTACTATCCCCGGCCATCTGCCACCCGAGCTGTTTATACTGATTCAACGCCAAAATCTGCCGCAACCCCGCCTCGAAATACACCCCATCGCTGCTAATCCTCCCCTCCCCTGGGTGGGAATTCCTCAACCACGCCAACGGGATCGGATTGGACGGGCCACTGTCATACGCCGCCAGCCGGAACAACGCCGACTCGCTCGTTTCCACTCTGGACTGAATCCGCATCAGGGCATACGCCACATCAGGCAGTGCCCCGTGCTCAGGATTCACCACCCAGATATGATTCGTCACCGGGCTAGCCCAGTGATACTCGTCCCCGGACACCAGCATCTCCACTGGCGCTTGCGGCAAGAGATCATACACCACCGGGACAACAGGCATTAGCTACTCCCCCCTTTGACCCCAATCCAGCGGGCCACTTGGTCAGCACTGCTTACCTTCAACGGCCACCCGGCCGCCGCCTCGCCCCGTACCACCGCCTCCCGCTGCTTCATCTGGTACTCCCCGACCGCCTGGGCTACCCGATCGGTCTGGACCCGCACCGACACGCGCCGGAGCAAGTGGTACAACAGGGGCTTAAGCTCCCCGTGATAGACCGCACTGGACTGGGAATCACTCGCCAGCTCTCGCGCCAAAGCCCGCCAGACATCCCACGTCCCCAAGGCATCCAATCCCGAGTAGACAAGGGGTTCGGTCTGTTCCAGCTGTTTCCACCGGTTCGTGCGCGCATACAGACTCCCTAGGAAGTCAAGCGTGTGCCGCCAGGTCCCGTAGAGGACGGCGTGGGCGTACATGGTGTCGTCCCACCCGTCGAGCTGGCGGGCATCCCAGCGTCCGCCAAAGACAGCTTCAAGATAGCCCCAGTCGGCCTCGGCGTTATGCTGGATAACATGACGTGGTGCTGGGCCAAGTACACGGAGATCCTGAGCCTCCACCACATGCACGCGGGGCACGTCTGCGGCGTCCCGCCATGCGACGGAGGCTCGGATGAGTTGCCCAGTCGTGGGCCAGTACTCCGTGTCATACGCTACTGACTCCGGCCATACCGCAGGCCCCTGCTCAATCCGCGGTCGGGCATCGGGCCATTGCCCGCGTACCCATCGACCCACTCGGTGCCAATCCATCTTCCCGACCGGCTTGAGCCAGTGCGCCCGGTAGAAGAACGCGGGGTGGTAGGTCGCGAAAACCTCTCCCACGCGTGTTTCTTCATCCCTTGCCTGATGCGTCGGGGCGTAGGGGACAACCCACCCCCGCCACCCGTCGATCCCTCGATTGGCTCTGGCATCATCATCCTCCTCGGCGCCTTCGGCGCCAAACTCGCCCGTCAACGCCCAGAGGCTGTACGCCCCGAGCGCTATCATCTTCTGACCCGCTTCTACTGGTCGCCAGTAGGCACGTTGGCAGTGCCGGATGGTGTCCCGGATTTGGGTGCCTCCGAGCGGCGGCAAATCATTCGTACCACCCCGGCGGCATCGCACCACATTTCGGCACTCCACATCCTGCCGTTGGAGTCCCGCAAGCGGAAGATAACTATGTGTGATTTCGTACCCGGATTTGCCGATGAGAGGAGCTGGAGGAGCGCTGCTCCACCGTTCTCCACCACCACTCCATCCAAGGAAGGCTTGTCCACGCTCCTCATCCGCCCCCGGGTTCTGCGCGACGACAATGACCTTGGCATCCGGCTTCTCCTCATCTGGCACCATAAAGGGACCCCAGCCCAAGGCCGGACAGCCCTGACACCGGGGTCCCTTCAGGCAAGCCACGTGCAGGATGGACTACGCGCGGCCCTTGCGTGCCGCCTTGACGTGCAGGACCACCAGCTCCCCGTCCCGGCCCAGCATCGTGTTCAGCGCGTACACGCCCCCCCTGAGCCACGCCACGAGCTGACCAAAGTTCTTCGGGGGCTCCCCGTTCACCGTGGTAAAGGTGGCCACCGCTTCCGCGTACAGCCGGGTCTGCAGATCGTGCTTGTTGGGGTCCACCTGGCCCGTATCCGTGTCCCCGTCGTAGATCTTCTTGTGCCGCGCCTCGGGGGACAGCTTGAACCGGAGTGTATTGGCCACCGTCTCCGTCCGCTTGGTCACCGCGGCCCGGCCGAAGAACGCCACGCTCACGCGGCCATCATCCGCCGTCTGCACCGTGTCCGTAAACTCCCCGAACTGGTCCGGGTTGGTGACGTAATCCCCCGCTGGCTTGGCGTTGGCCTTGGCAATCGCCTGGGCCTCCGCGGCATCAATCGGCGCATCGTACAGGTCACTCGGGCTAAAATCGCTCATCGCTGCTCCTTTGGTGAGTGGTTTGGGGCCTCGTTAAGTGTACCACTACCGCTTCTCAAACGTGTCCAGAATCCACCGGGCAAACGCCACGGCGTCCCCAGTAGACAGCGTCCCGTAGTCTATAATCTGAAACGCACCCTCGTCGCTGACTTGGGCAATCCGGGTCAGGTCCCCCTCGGTATCATCGGTCTCGTGGGTCACACACTCAAAGTGGGGCCGGGTCAGCTCTGCCTTCCCGTGCTTCTCCGCCCACTGCAGGGCCTTGTTCATCACGATTCCTTCGGTGGAAGGGACCACATACGCTCCAAATCAGCCTCGCTGGTGACTGCCCAGAGGTTTTCCTTAATCCGCTGGATCGGGCGCTCGGCCTCGTCGTCGGGTAGCTCAATATAGTACTCGTCATCCCACATGACCCGCTCCTTGTCCATTAGACGTGTTGACGCCCAGCAACGTTGCTAACTGGGCCCAGTCTTGTGGCACATACTTGGGAATCCCCGCCACCACACTTGGGGGTGCCTTGATCCCCGCCCCCAGCACCTCGCCGTCCTGCTGGGTCTGCCACACGTACGACTCCTTGGCGTCCGTGGGCTTCAGCCGCCGCCGCGACGCGTGCAGGGTCACCGAAAACTCCCCCATGATCGTCCGGGCCATCGACCCGTACAGCGCCGGCAGCTTCTTCGTCGGCACATCCGTCCACTTCTCCCCCACCTTGGTCTTCCGCTCCTGCTTATCCGCGTCCCAACAGGTCACCACCACGTGGGGCACCGAGGACTGGCGAATGAGGTTGAGATAGCTCACCAACCACCGCTCCGCCTGGCCCCACACCCGCGGGTCCAGCACGTCCTGGTCCCCTCGGGACTCCGTCTTCACCTTCAGCCCCTCGAAAAACGCCCCGCCGGACATGGCATCCATGACATACGCCATGAACTTGTGCAACCCGTCCCCACAGAACGTTTGCAAGCCCGGGGTCTTCAGGATCTTCACCGTCTCCGCTTCCACCTCGTTGATGACATTCAGGGAGGACTCGTTAGGGTTGCTCCCCGCCGTGTACGCCAGCACCCGCGTGTCCGCGTCCCCTTCGGGTAGGGTGCCGTAGCCCCCTTCACCCGGGTACACGAGCACGGCGCGCGGCGCGGGGAACGTGAGCAGTGACTGCGTCTTCCCCATCCCCGTTTCCCCATTAATCAACACCCGCGTCCGTCTCTTCCCCTGATCCGTCGGCGTCACGAAGGGCATGTGGGCGCCTCCACCAAATGGGGCCACGCGTAACTATCAAACTTCCGGGGCACGTCGAGCAAATCCAGCGGCAGCATCCACGCGGCCTCCCCGCGGCGCCGCCCCTCCCCCGCCCGCTGCACCCACGTGGCCATTCCTGTCGCAATCGCTACCCCCGTGGCCCGCTGGACCGCCTGGGTAACCAAACACCGCGAACTCGCCCCCATGATCCCCTTCACCCCCTGCACCTCGCACCACCCGATGAACTCCTCCTCCGACCCGAACTGTCTCAAAAACATCATCACCTTCTCCTCCACCGCCGACGGCACCAGCCCGGGCCGGACCCATTCCTTCTCAATCTCAATCATCACCTGGTCGTCCATTCATCGCCCCTCCTGAAAACACTCGTGGTAGTACCCGCACTTCCCATACTTCCTGCACGACTGCCAATTGGGAAACACCACCCCCGCCGTCATCTGCGCCCACACCACCTCCGCGCCCTTATACCACGTCTCCAGCCGCCGCGGGTCCAACGGCACCGCGTGCACCCACGCCTTGGGCCCCGGCAGACACCGGGCCACGACCTTCCGCACAAACGCCACCGGGAGCCCATACTTCTGACGAGCAAACCACGCATACTGATGCAGTTGAAAATTCCGCTCCGTCTCCGACAGCTCTTTCTCCACCCACGGGTCATCCAACGACCAATGCGTCTTCCAATCCGTGACGACCAAATACCGCCCGCCGTCGTGTTTGGTGATCAAATCCGCCGTCCCCGGGTACGTCCCGTCCTCCCGCTCCCCCGGCCCCAGCGCTTCCTCCACCGCCACCACCTCACCCCCGTCGGCCAGCACCTCTGGCGTCCGATCCAGCACCCGGTGCAACATCCCCAGTGCCCGCGCCACCACCGTCTCCTGCTCCCACCCGACCTCCTCCTGGGGCCACGCCACCAGCACCTCAGCCCGGACAATCTCCTCCAACGCCTCATCCTTCCCGTGACTCCGCTCCCCGCGATAATGCTCCGCCAGCGCCGCGTGCACCGCCGTGCCCACGATCAGCCCCGGGGACCACTTGTCCCGCACCTCCGGGACCCCCTGGCGCCCCAACGTCCACTTCACGGGGCATTCCAAGTACTTATTCACCTGTGACGGTGACCACACACTCATCCCCCCACCCCCACGCGGGCCTTCCGCCGCTGCTTCGACACCCTGGCCCGCTCCCGGTTCGCCACCTGGGGCGGATCTGGCACCCCGACCCCATCACTGGGCCGCTCCGGCCGCCCCGCCCACCCCTCCTGCACCCACACCACCTGCTCCCATCCACAAGGATGACAATGATACCCCACCTGCCGCCCCCGTTCCATCAACCAATACCGCCGAAACGCATACCCGTGACACTTGGGACACACCGTCTCCGGCAACCCGTACGCCAAGTCATACCACCACTGGGGATCATCCCAGGACTTGGGCACCTTGGCAAACGGGACCACCTTCATGGGGTCACCCGGAAGTTACTCGGGGTAGACGGCGTGACCCCGGCGGCGAAAAAAACTTCCCCTGACGGGGCCGATTCGCCGTACTGGTTCGCGGCGGTCAGGATACAGTGGTACACCCCCGCGCCCCCGATGGCGGACTTTACGGGGAAGCTCCGCGCCGCCGGGTTCGCCACCACCGTGACGTTAGGGTACGACCCCACCGCCGGCCCACACTTGATCCGGAACTCCGTGGCAGCCCCCCCGGTCCCCTGTGTCCAGTCCCAGCTAAACTGGGACCGGTCCCGATCCACCCCCGTCTGGGCCCACACAGTCCCCGCCACCATGACCCCCACCACTGTGGCCACCACGACCTTCTTCATGGCTTCACCTCCTGGTATTGAAAGGACCAGCATTCGGACACGTTACGCCATAGGTCTCGCTGCGTCTGTTGCCGCACCGCCTCACACGTGGCCTTGTCCGGAAACGGGCCCACCACGGTCGCGGCGGAGAACATCAAAAAATACCACGCCACCGCCCCAGCCATCATGTCCCCCCCTTCGCCGCGCGATAGGCGCGGATGGCTTGATACAACGCTTCCTCAGCGCGGTCCATGTTGAACGGCCCATCCACGTTCCCGTAGGCGTCGTATGCCTCCTCCCACGCCAGCGCGGCGTCGAGGACGGGCACCACCGCCTCGTAGGCGCGGAGGAGGGTGGCGCGGTCGGCGTGGGCTTGCTCGCCAAGGGTCGGACCATAGTTATCCCTAGTGCCGCCCCGATGGATCGAACACCACGAACACCCAGCTCCATGTTGCTCAACTTTCGTGTGTCGCTCCCGCACCGCCTCCACCGCAGCCGCGTGGTCGGTCATGGCGTGGGCAATGAGTGCGGGCAATGCCCTTCCCATCCCTGTTTCGCCCATCGCTCTCGACAGGTGGTGCAACCTCTCACCGCCCCGGGCGTGGGGGTGAGAAGTGCTTGAGCCGCCGCAAGCGCCTTCGTGATCTTCACCGCCTCGGCCATGTACGAGGGGAAATGGCCATCATTCGTCGTGTTCCTGACGAGCAAGCCCTTTTCCACTAAGTCGAACAAGCCCGCCAGCGCCTCCCGCAGCGCCCGCGTCTCGTCGTCGAGGAGGCGGACTATGTCGTTGATCTCGTTCTCTTGGTCTCTGACAAGCAATCCAACTTTGGCGCAACGGCCACGGTCTGGACACGCTTGGTCGTGACGAAGGCACTTGATAGCCCCATAGACAATCCGCGCCACCCCCTCCCGCCGCGCGTCCCTCACGCCTCCCCCCTCCGGGGCCCATGCTCCCGCAAATCCATCAAACACTCCTTACACACCCACTGATCCTCCCCCAGAAAC
>Ga0111539_10010231_pt1 | contig 11819 bp, 7 predicted proteins | sample RhiMethybrSRZTD1_FD_79667 | JGI IMG/M metagenome (GOLD analysis project Ga0111539, IMG submission 79667) | Populus rhizosphere microbial communities from Tennessee, USA - Rhizosphere MetaG P. TD hybrid SRZTD1 (version 2) (version 2) | ecosystem: Host-associated > Plants > Roots > Rhizosphere >...
CTCAAGGCCCGCGACGGCCTGCTCTCGGGCGGTTTCCCGCGCGTCAGCATCATGGCCGAAAGCAACGTGCCGGGCATCGGTCTGGTGCGCGTGGTGAACGTGCACCTCACGCAAAGGCCATCGCAGAACGAGATCCGCATCGCGCAGTTGAAGGAAACGCTCGACTGGATGAACGCCCGGCAATCGGCAGCGCGAGCGGATGTGATCATCCTCGGCGGCGATTTCAACAGCCATCCCGACTGGAGCGACCGCGCCCTGGTGAAAGACCCCTCAGCCTGCGGTGGCGTGCAGTTCCACGATTTCAACTCCGCGACAGCGACCTCGGGCAATGTGGGCGATCCGTACGAGCGCGTGGATTACTTCTATGTTGGCTGCCCGGACGGCGCGGCGAGCGGGGGGGTCAGCAACGTGGGCGAGCGGATTCTGTGGCGTGGCGGCATCCCGACACTCGACAACGCCACGACGTTCTGGCCGTCGGATCATTTGCCGCTGATGCAGGTGTACGCGGTCGGGCCGTCAGCCACCAGTGCCGGTTACTAGAACCGAATCTGGAACTGGCTTCGCACGACGACCTGCTTGTCTTCGCCCGGGAGGTCGGCCCGCCAGCCGGTGATCGGGGCGGTGACCGAGATCGTGTCGAGCGCGAAGCCGAAATCCGTCGTCCACTTCGCGCTGAAGTCGGCCAGCCACTTGGTGAAGCCGAAGGTGAAGATGTCGAGGTCGTCGAGCGCGACGATGTCGCCGCTGGAATGTTCGAAGCGGCCGAAGAGTTCCCACGTGGGCGATATGAAGTGGCCGACCTGCCCGACGAAGCCGAGGGAATCCTGGCTGCCGGCGGGATCCTGGTTGGCGTTGGAGTACATGATGGCGGCGAAGACGCTCGTGCCGCCGAACTGGCCGGAGAAGTCGGCGGTGAGCAGCAGCAGGTCGAGGTCGTTGACGCCGGTGGAGGAGGCATCGGCCGATTGGAAATGCACCGCGCCGCCGAGCATCATCGCATGGGCGCCGCCGCGCGGGCTGCTGAGGGAGGTGAGGGTGTCCCAATCGCCCTTGATGAGCCACTCGCCTCGGAAGGTGAAGGCATAGTCGCTGATGCCGCTGAAGATTGGAGATGTTCCGCCCGTTCGCACGCCGCCGCCGAAGACGCCGTCGTTGACGCCGTTGTTGTACGAAGCGACGACGTTGAACAGGTCGTTGCGATAGCGCACAGCGAGGCCGTCGGTGTATCCGCCGGTGTAGAGATAGTTGACCAGCGAGCGTTCGACGAGCAGTTGATCGCCTGCATCGACGAGTTCCTCGCGCAGCAGCGGGGTTGTGATGGTGCCGATCCAGAAGCGCCAGCCCTGTCCGAAGTCGTAGCCTGCGTAGGCCTCCTGGAGTCCGGTGCGGTTCTCCCCGCTGGGCAGGCCGGCGTCATTGCCGGCGACCTCGATGTCGACGTGATAGAAGAAATCGGGCTGGACCAGGTGGCCCGAGAGGGTGAAGCGCGTGCGCGAGTTCTCGAAACCCCAGCGATTCTCGTCAGTGAGGCTGTCGTTCTGGCGGTTGAGCACGAAGCGCTGCTGCATGAGCATGTTGGTGCGCAACAGCCAGTTGCCGTCAGAGGAGGTGATGAAGAAGCCGTTGTCGTAGCCGGCCATGGCGGCGTTCTGGAGCATGCTGGCGCGCGTGTCGGCGTCGGCGAGGACTTCGTGCACCAGCGCGCGAATCTCGTCGGCACGCTGCTGCGTGATGACTTCGCTTCGCTGCTCGGCCTCGATGGCAGCCAGTCGCGCCTCGAGTTCGGAGTTGAGGGCATCGCTGCGGGCGCTGCGGGCTTCGAGTTCAGCGATGCGCTCGAGAAGTTTCTTCGTGTCGTCGCCGGCGGCGATGTCATCTCCTGCCGCGCGGGCTGGCGCGGCGGTCGCGGCGGCGAGCGAACAGGTCACAAGAGCAGCGCACAGTGGGCGATGGCTGAAGCGATGCATGCAACGAAACCTCCTCAGGGCGAAGTGCGAACGTGCAGCGGTTGCTGCTGGGCTGCAGGAACCAGGAGCGCAGCGGCGATCCGCGGATGGTCCCGATGGCATGTTGGAGGCCGTGTCGCGGCGATGAGGCGGGGATGTCTGACGGGCGTTCATCGCACGGGTGCGTCGCGGCGCGGCGTACGGTAACAGGAAACGCAATCGGTTGGAATGCCAAACGGCGGCGTGTCGCAGCGAGCCCTTGCACTGCAGAGGATGCAGGAGCCGGACCGCACACTCGCGGACCGCTGAGAAGGCGGTGAACCTTGGGCGACGAGGCAATGCGATGACTTGGAATTGGTCATCGTTCCTAGAGACTGTTGCCTCCAACGAGCGGACAGTTGATCCACATGGCTGCGCGTCGGACGGCGAGCATGAATCTCGCTGCGCGCGGCGGCCGGGGTCGATTGTCACCGGTTGAAAGGAATCTGCCAATGTCGAGAAGGTACAAAGAGACGTTCGCGATGTTTCTGAGCGTGGCGCTGGGCATGCTGGCGAGCAACGGGCTGGTGTCGCGCGCGGGCGTGCCGCAGGAGACGGCCCCGCCCAAACCACAACAGCCGGGCACGCCGCCGTCAGCGCAACCACAGCGGCCGGACGCCGGGGCATCCTCCGGGTATGTCGCCTTGCCGCCCGGTGCTGAGACCCTGACGACACCATTGGCGGAGAACAGTCTCATCCTGTTCACCGGTGAAGGCTACGATGGCGTCAAGAGCGAACTGGTCGGCATCGACAAGAGTTTCGCCGCGGGCGCGCTGAACGAGATTCCGCAGGGACTCAAGGACGGCGTCACATCGCTGCGATGGAATCTGCCGCCGGGCGTCGTCGTTGTGCTTTATGAAGATGCCGCCGGCAAGGGCGAGCAAGTGATCCTCTGGGGCAAGGGCCAGGCACCGACCGTCGGCAAGTGGGACTTCAACGACAAGGCCTCGCGCTGGGCGTGGTACAACGTCGGCGGCGGCCGGAATGCCCCGAGCGCCGAGGCGATGCTGCTGCCGCACGGCGCTACCCCCGCAGCCGAAGCGATGCCTGCGAACTCGCTGCAATACTTCATCGACACCAACTTCCGCAACGACATGGAGCAGGTCTCGCCGGTGACGGCTCAGAAGGCCGGCGAGTTCCAGCGCATGCCGAAGGGCACCGGCGACTCGCTGTCGTCGTTACGGTGGAATCTGCCTGAGGGAGTGGTCGTGGTGCTGTACCAGGACGCCGGCGGCGGCAAGCAGCAGACGGCGATCTGGGGTCGCGGCGAGATCGCTGATCTCGACACCTGGGACTTCAACGACAAAGCGTCGCGGTGGACGTGGTCGTACGTCGGAGCGCCGGGCGGCGGCGGCGCGGCCGAGACTCCGGGCAGGGAATGACCGCGATCGCTGAGCGAGTCCTCCTTTGAGTGAGCGATCCACCGCCCGTCGCACACGTGAGGGCGGTGGATCGCGAGGAAGCGGGTTGGGGGATGGCTGGCAGTCAGATCCAATAACGCATGGCACATCAACGAGGCGCGAGGTGCGCGCGGGAACGCTCGCGCGGTCCGAGAATGGCTCGCAGACCTCCCAGACGTCACAGGCTGCACTCGGGACATGGGCGTAGGCGCCGGGGCGGTCAAACAGGCTGATTCGGGGGTCTGGACGGCCGAGATAGGTCATGCGCCCGATCCGGCTCGCCGATCTGTGTCTGGCATCGGGAAAAAATGGAGACCCCTCATGACCACTCGTTGCCCGCACATCGTTCGAGTCAGCACCGTCGCGTCGCTCTTCGCTGTTGCCGCCATGACGCTCACGGGCTGCTCGAGTAACAAGTCCGCGAAGTCCATGAACACCAAGCCCAACGCGTCCGAGATGGCGAATGCGTCGGAGTCTGAGTCGTATTCGCCGGAGACGGCGGACGACTACACCGCGCTGACGCGTGGCCAGGAGTTCATCGTGCGTCTGCCGACCTATTGCGGCAGCCAGCGCGCGTGGCGCATCACGCCGGCCTCGGCCGAGGACCGCTTCGTCGAACTGATCGATCGCCAGAGCCAGCAGGTTGAGGAAGGCATGTCCGATACGCTCGACGCTCCGTCGTGGGACATCTTCACGTTCCGCGCCACCAAGAACGGCGAGACGAACATCCACTTCATCTACGATCAGCCGATGCACACCGAGCGCGGCGCCGTTCGCATGCACACGCTGACCTGCAACATCACCCCGCCCGCCAAGGGCCAGGGCAAGTTGCAGCAGGCCAGCGTCACGGTTGAGTAATCGCTCTCCCGAGCCCGCTGCGGGCAACGGGATCAGTTGACATTTGCACGCCTGTTGTTGCCTTCGGGCAGCAACAGGCGTGTTTTCCATTGAGGCGGAGCCAGCGGCGGCCGGGACCTGTCCCAAGGAGGGCAAGGACCTCATGTCGCGGCCTCCGTGCATGTAAACGCTGCCGGCGGCCATTGCATCGTGGCGGCTTTGGGTTTCCAATATCCATTGCCGGGATCGCAGCCTGAGCCTGCAACTGGTCCGCCCTCTCCGGGTCGCTCGCATCTGCTCAACGAGATTGGAGAATCGCCATGTCGTCGCTGTTCTCGTCGTCGCGGTCGGGATTCTCGCGCCGCCGTTTGCCTGTCTGCGCCTTGTCGCTGGTTGCGGCATTCGCCGTCGATCCCTCGCCAACCTTCGCACAGCAACTGCCGCAGGATCCCGCGCTGGTGACCGGGCAAATCGACAACGGCATGCACTACGTCGTCCGCAAGTGCAGCCTGCCTCCCGGCCGCGCGGTGATGTGGGTGCACATGCATACCGGCTCGCTCAACGAGACCGATCGCCAGCGCGGCATCGCGCATTATCTCGAGCACATGGCCTTCAACGGCTCGGAGAATTTCAAGCCGGGTTCGCTGATCCCATACTTCGAGTCGATGGGCATGACCTTCGGCCGCGACCAGAACGCCTTTACCAGTTACGAGCAGACGACCTTCCAGTTGAGCCTTCCCAAGGCCGACGCTGACACGCTCGGCAAGGGCATGATGTTCTTCTCCGATGTCGTCGGTCGGCTGTCGCTGTTGCCCAGCGAGGTCGACGCCGAGCGCCAGATCATCCAGGAAGAGCGACGCCGCGGCCTCTCGCCGCGCCAGCGCGTCAGCGATTACCTCGATCCGCTGCTGTATCCCGGCTCGCTGTACGGCGTGCGCGACGCCATCGGCACCGAGCAGACCATCGACAACGTCAATCAGCAGGATTTCAAGGACTATTACGGCAAGTGGTACGGCGCATCCAACGCGACGCTGATTGTGATCGCCGACGCCGATCCGCAGGAAGTGATCAAACTCGTCAAGGACAAGTTCAGCGCGCTGCCCAAGCGGCCGCAGCCCAAGTGGCAGGAACTGAACGTCAAGCCCTACGCCAAGTCGTTCGCGCTGGTCGCGACCGATCCCGAGATCAACACCGAAGACGTCCGTATCGCGCGCCTCGAGCCGGCGCGTCCGGCGACGCTGACGGAAAAGCAGTATCGCGATGACCTGGTCGCCAGCATCGGCACATCGGTACTCAATCGCAGGCTGAGCGAGAAAGCCGCCAGCGGCGACACCGCGTACCGCAACGCGCGCGTCGCCCTGGGCAATCGCGCCAACGCGATCTACACCGCCGAGATCTCCGGCTCGGCTAACGCGGGCAAGTGGCGCGAGACGCTCAATGAAATCGCGCTCGAACTGCAGCGCGGCCGCGCCTTCGGCTTCACGCAGCGCGAAATCGATGTCGTGAAGAAGGAGCGCATCTCCGGTGCCGAGCGTGCCGTCGAGACCGCCGCCACGACGCAGATGTCCGGCTACGTCAGCCGCATCAACAACAACCTCGTCACGGGCGAGCCGACGATGTCGCCCGAGCAGGAACTCGCGCTGCTGCAGAAGTACCTGCCGACGATCACGCCTGAGGAAGTCAGCAAGCGCTTCGCGCTGGAGTTCGATCCCAAGGCCGTCGCGTTCGTGGCGACGCTTCCGCCCAAGGATGCCCCGACCGATGCGCAACTGCTCGAACTCGGCCTTGCGGCACTGGCCGTCACGCCCGCGCCCGAGACTGAGACCACCCACGCCACCACGCTGCTGGCAGAGATGCCCGCTCCGGGCAAGGTCGTCGAAGGCAGCGAGCATGCCACGACGAAGGTATGGAACGGCTGGCTGAGCAACAACATCAATGTTCACTATCGCTTCATGGATGCGCGCGAGAACGAAGTCAGCATCCGCATCGCGCTCATTGGCGGCGAACTGCTCGAGACCGCTGACAACCGCGGCATCACCTCCGCGGCCCAACTCGCATGGAGCCGCGCTGCCACCCAGCATCTGTCCTCCACCGACATCCGCGAACTCATGGCCGGCAAGAAGGTGAACGTCGGCGGAGGCGGCTTCGGCGGCGGCCGCGGCGGCGGCGGTGGTCGCGGCCGGGGCGGCGGTGGCGGTGGCGGGGGAGCCGATTCCATCTCGCTCTCGATCTCCGGCAGTCCCGAAGATCTCGAAACCGGATTCCAGCTCGCCTACCTCCTTCTGACCGAGCCGAAGATCGAAGCCCCGGCATTCACGCAGTTCCAGGCCACCGCGCGTGAGGGCTACGAGATGTTGATGAAGAATCCCAGCGGCCTGGGCGCTCGCACGGTCGCTGCACTCACCTATCCCGACGATCCACGCGTCCAGCCGACGACTCCGGAACAGATCGAGCGGCTGAAACTCGAGGATGCCCAGAAGTGGCTGGAGCAATTGATCGCACATTCGCCGATCGAGGTCACGATCGTCGGCGACCTGCCGCGCGATCAGGCGCTGGACCTGTGCGCTCGCTACATCGGCGCGCTGCCATCGCGCGATCGCGTCGATCCGGCGATGTTCGATTCGCTCCGCCATCTCAAGCGGCCCGAAGGCCCGCGCATCGCCAACAAAGTCATTGAGACACCCACCGAGCAGGCGTATGTGTTCTCCGGTTTCTATGGCGTGGACGAAAACGACCGCGATGAGTCGCGCCTCATGAGCATGGCGGCGCGCATCCTCTCCATGCGCATGGTCAGCGAAGTGCGCGAGAAGGAGCAACTGGTCTACTCCATCGGCGCCGGTTCGCGCGCGGCGTCCACGTATCCGGGCTTCGGCTCCTTCTCCGCCAGCGCCCCGACTGATCCGCCCAAGGTCGAGGCCCTGGTGGCGAAACTCGCGAGCATGTACCAGCAGTTCGCCAAGGAGGGGCCGACCGAGGACGAAATCACCGTGGCCAAGCGTCAGATGGCGACGACCTGGGTCGAGCAGATCAAGGAACCGCAGTTCTGGGCCGGCCGCCTGAACATGATGACCTTCCGCGGCGTGCACCTCGATGACATCCTGACCGAGCCCGATTCGTACCAGTCGATGACGGCCAAGGATGTGCACGAGGCGTTCGCCAAGTACTACTCGCCCCAGAACGCGATCGTCGTCACGGTGAAACCTGCCAGCGAGAGCGGCGGCAAATAGGAGTTGCTGCGGAGGTCACGAAGGAGGGACGCGGTTGCGACCAGACTCCTTGCTTCATGTGATGCTCATCACGGGAGCGTTCGCATGCGCCGTGGCCGCGACGGTGCAGCCGCAACAGCGCGCTGCTGCTCGCAACAGCGACGCGACGCCGAGTCTCCTGATCGTCGGCGCCAAGGTGCTCGATCCGGAAGGCGAGCGCTGGCTCGATGATCGGGCAGTGCTGGTCGTCGACGGCCACATCAAGCGCATCGCGCCGATGGGGGAGATCGATTCGCAGGCGGCCGGCGCAGCGAAGCGCATCGATGCCGCCGGACAATATCTCGTGCCGGGCCTGATGGACCTGCACACGCACCTGTTGCTGCATCCATACAACGAAAAGGTGTGGGACGATCAGGTGCTGAAGGAGTCGCTGGAGTCGCGAACCATTCGCGGCGTCAACGCGGCGAAAGCGACGCTCGAAGCTGGATTCACCACCATTCGCGATCTTGGCACCGAAGGCGCGGGCGTGGCCGATGTCGCGTTGCGCGATGCCATCAACTCAGGCATGATCGCCGGCCCGCGCGTGCTGGCGGTGACCAGGGCCATCGTCGCCACCGGCTGTTACGGCCCGTCAGGCTTCGACCCGCGCGTGCAGCAGGATCTGCTTCAAGGCGCCCAGGAAGTCACCGGCATCGATGAGATGCGCAAGGCCGTGCGCGAGCAGATTGCGCTCGGCGCCGACTGGATCAAGGTGTATGCCGACTATCGCCGCGCTCCGGGCTCGCCGGCGACGCCGACCTTCACCGAGGAGGAGTTGCGCGCCGCGGTTGACGAGGCTCGCAGCGCGGGCAGGAAGGTGAGCGCGCACGCGACGACCGATGAAGGCATTCGCCGCGCGGTGCACGCGGGCGTGGCGACCATCGAACATGGCTACGGCGCTTCGCGCGAAACAATGCAACTGATGAAGGAGCGCGGCGTGGCGCTGTGCCCGACCATGGCAGCGGCCGAGGCCGTGGCGCTGTACGCCGGCTGGCGGCCGGAGGCGAACGGGGGGGCCGATCCGCGCTCGAAGACGCCTGCGAGCGTCGAGCAGTCGCGGGCTTCGCTCGCTCTGGCGCGCGAGGTCGGCGTGACCATCGCCAACGGCAGCGATGCCGGCGTGTTCGCGCACGGCGAAAACGCGTGGGAACTCGAACTGCTCGTCAAAGCCGGCATGCCGCCTCCCCAGGCGCTCGCCGCCGCCACGCGCGTCGCCGCCAAAACGATCGGCCGCGACGAGGATCTCGGCCGCGTGCAGGAGGGTTTCGTCGCCGACCTGGTCCTGCTGCGAGCCGACCCGCTGGCAGACATCTCAGCCCTGCGCAAGGTGGCGGTGGTGATCAAGGGCGGCGCGATCGCCTGCGAGAAATAATGATGGCCTGCGGGCGCGGGCCTACAGCGCCTCGAACGCCGCCAGCGTGACATCGTCCGCGAACCGGCCGCCGGCGAAGCGAGTTATGCCCTCCAGCAGCCGCTCGATCAGAACGCCATCGTTTAGCGCAGCGGGCCGCCCCATGCCGCGCGCATCGATCGCCAGTTTCATCAATCCGTTGACGCCCAGTTGCGCGCCCGCGGAGTTGGCCGCCTCGATCGCGCCGTCGGTGTACATCAGCACGCACGCACCTGCCGGCAACGCGAATCGCACCGACTTCTCATACACGCGCGATTCGTCGAGCGCGAGAGGAATCTCGCTTTCGGTCTCCACCGGCCCGGCCAGGCCGCCGCCCACAAGCAACGGATGCGGGTGGCCGGCTGAACTCAGCGACAGCATCCGCCGCGCCGGCTCGTATGCCGCGGCAATGGCCGTGACAAAGCGCCCCGGCTGGACTATCCCCGCGAGATCGCGGTTGATCACACTCAACACCTCTGGAGTCGAGTTGAGCGTCTTCCGATCATTCGAAACCGCCGCGCGTTGAAACGACGTCTTCACCATCGCCGAAATCAGCGCCGCCGATGAGCCGTGGCCGCACACATCAGCCAGCAGCACCGCCACGCCACCATCGAGCGATTGGCAGACATCGAAGAAGTCGCCGCCCAGTTGCGTCAGCGGCTGATAGCGATGGCCGACGCGCCAGCCCGGCCCTTCGATCGACTCCGGCGGCAGCAGAAACCGCTGCACCGCCCGCGCGCGCTCCAAGTCATCCTCCATCTCGCGATTGCGCTCGGCGAGCCGGCGCGAGATGGCATCGAGTTCATCCGAGGCACGCCGCAGGCTGATCTCGGTCATCACGCTGCGCGCCACCATTTCCAGGAAGCGGCGATCGTGCTCGGAAATGTGCCGCGGCTTGGTGTCGATGATGCACAGCGAACCCACCGCGTGGCCGCTCTCGGAGCGCAGCGGCGTGCCCGCGTAGAACCGCGCGCCGCTCTGCATCACGATGGGGTTGTCCAGGAAGCGATCGTCGGCCGAGAGATCATCCACCACCACCATGTCGTTGTTGCCGACCACGTGCCCGCACAGCGTGATGTCGCGCGGCAACACGCGCTTGCTGCCGGCGTCGGGCAGGCCCAGGCCGACCTCGGCCTTGAAGAACAGGGCCTCGCGATCGACCAGCGACATCGTCGCCACCGGCACGTCGAACACGCGCGCCAGTTCGCCCACGATGCGGTCGAAGACCTGCTCGGGATTGGTGTACAACAGCCCGAGACGATGCACCTCCTCCAGGCGGCGGATCTCATCGCTGGGAATCAGTGGTTTCTGCACGGCGATCGCTCCGCGCGCTGTGCGCGACGAAGATCGCAGTATATCGGGTGCCGCATCGCTCCCGGGCACGCTGCTGCGACTCTGAAAGCCCGCGCAACGAGCGTCAAATCGTCATGCTTCACGGACCTCAGACGTTCGGCTGCACGTCCTCGATCAGCATCGGCTGTTGTTGCAGTTCCGGCGCGACTATTGGGCGCATCTCGATCTCCACGCTGACCGATTCGGGAATCTCCGGATCGGGCAGGGCCTGCAGATCCTTCAGCCTCCGCGCGCCTGGCAGCACGCGGCTTTCCAGAGTGCCGATCAACTTGTTGTACTCCGCTGCCGTCTTCGACACCGCCGCGCCGACCCTGCCGATGGAATCGGCCAGCACCGACAGCCGCTGATACAACTCCGCGCCGGCCAACGCGATCGCGCGGGCGTTCTCAGCCTCGCGCTCCTGCTGCCAGCCGTAGGCGATTGTGTGCAGCAGGCCCAGCAGTGAAATTGGCGTGGCGATGAGCACACGCGAGCGCATCGCATCGGACTGCAATTCCGGCAGCGCTTCCACCGCCGCTGCCAGCGCCGACTCCAGCGGCACGAACATGACCACGATGTTCGGTGCACGCTCGAACTGATCCCAATACCTCTTCGCCGCGAGTTTCCGCGCGTGGTCAGCCGTCTGCCGCGCGTGCGAGCGCAGGCACGATTCGCGGTCGGCATCGGGCTGCTGGGCATCGAGGTAGGCGTTGAGCGCGACCTTGGCGTCGATGATGATCACCCCGCCCCGTGGCAGGCGAATCAGCATGTCGGGACGCTGGGGGGCGCCATCGTCGTCGTGGACTGTCTGCTGTTCGAAGAAATCGCAGTGCGGCGTCATGCCCGCGAGTTCGACGACGTTGCGCAACTGCATCTCGCCCCAGCGGCCGCGCACCTCCGGCCGGCGCAGGGCGGTGACCAGGCGTCCGGTTTCGGTTCGCAACTCGCCGTGCGATGACGCGATGGCCTTGATCTGTTCATCGAGCCGCGCGTACGCGCCTTCGCGCTTCTGCTCCAGAGCGCTCACCGCCTTGCCGTGCTGATCGAGGAGTTCGCGAATCGGTTTGAGCAGGTTGTCGATCGCCTGCTGTTTCTTCTCGACATCGCCCTTGGCCTCGACCATGACGGCTTCGAGTGACTTCTTCGCCAGGTCAAGGAACTGTTGATTGTTGGCTGCGAGCGAGCGCGCGCTGAGGGCCGCGAACGTGTCAACCAGGCGCTTCTCGGCTTCCTGAAGGGTCTGTTTCTGCTCCTCGAACTGCCGCTGATTCGATTCCAGTTCCTTGGCCTTGGCGAGGGCATCCTTCTCGGCGCGCTCGCGAGCCGCATTGGCCTGCGCGATCTCGCCGCGCGCCCGTTCGCCATCGGCCCGCATGCCCTGCATCTGTTCATCCAGCGATCGAGCCCGCGCCTCGGCATTGGCCAGCGACTGCTGCGATATCGCGCGGCGATGCATCCACCAGACGCTTGCGGCAGCCATGCCAAGCATCAATCCAATGACGCCGATCAATCCTTCGATCATGCTGGAATCATATCGTGCAGGAGCGGTGATCTTGAGCGCAGTGTCGATGACCTGTCACTTGCCCGCTGCCACACTGTTGTCACCGCCGCCTATCGCGATCACCTGCAG
>Ga0111539_10010234_pt1 | contig 11818 bp, 9 predicted proteins | sample RhiMethybrSRZTD1_FD_79667 | JGI IMG/M metagenome (GOLD analysis project Ga0111539, IMG submission 79667) | Populus rhizosphere microbial communities from Tennessee, USA - Rhizosphere MetaG P. TD hybrid SRZTD1 (version 2) (version 2) | ecosystem: Host-associated > Plants > Roots > Rhizosphere >...
ACGCGAGGGCAATCTTTATTAACGGATGAAGGTGCTTGTCTGTCTGATCGCGATTCTGTCTTGGGCTGCGACGACTGTAGCGCAATCGAACCGCAGCGTTTACACGCCCCTCGGAGACAAAGACTGTCGCAAGGTCAAATCGGCGGAGGCAGGAGACGACGGCTACGAAGGGCGCTGTCCGGGGACAGCCGGATACAGTTTGCTCCTTAGTGAAGGCGACCTTCGTCAGAACATCACGATCATTACGCCAAAAGGCTCGCAGCATTCGCTTGATTTGTGGAGCGTCGTGAGTGGTGGCTTTTCGAGTGTTGGCCCAAAGGCCGAGTGGCGCCTGACAACGCAAAAAGGAAAGCCGGTGCCGGTAGCTTTGATCATTCGCTACAACGCAAGCGAAGATCCCGAATCGCCAGACAAAATAACGTCGTACCTGGCCGTAGCGAAAATAACTCCGACTGAAATCTGCGTCACCGATAAAATTTCGCCCGGCCCAAAAGCAAACGAGGACGCCCGTCGCGCCGGCGACGCCGCCTCAACCAAACCCTGTCTGAAACAGTAGTCCAGTCTGCGTAATCTGTGGATAGAAACTCATGAAAACTCTTATCAAGAATGGTCGCGTTGTGACTGCGGTTGATGATTATCGCGCTGATGTGCTGATCGAGAATGAGAAGGTGTCGGTGATTGGGGCTGAGCTGCTGATGGAGGCCGATCAGACCATCGATGCGAATGGAAAGCTGGTGATTCCGGGCGGTATCGATCCGCACACACATATGGAGTTGCCTTTCGGTGGCACTGAGTCGTCCGATGACTTTCGCACCGGAACGATTGCGGCCGCGCATGGCGGCACCACCAGCATCATCGACTTCGCCGTGCAATACAAAGGTCAATCTCTAATCGAAGGCATCGATAACTGGCACCAGAAAGCCGAAGGTAAAACTGCCATCGATTACGGTTTTCACCTGATCACTACCGAACTCGAAGACAAACAGATCGAGGAACTCTACACCGCGATGGATGAAGGCGTGACAAGCTTCAAAATGTTCATGGCATATCCCGGTGTGTTTCTGGTCGACGACGCCACGATTTTTCGGGCAATGTCAGCGGCCGGCCAGCGCGGTGGTCTCATCTGCATGCACGCGGAAAACGGAATCGTCATCAACGAGATCATTAAACGCGCTTTGGAAAACGGCAGGACCGCGCCGAAGTATCACGCCTTAACGAGACCGACGATTGCCGAGGCTGAAGGTGTCCATCGCGCGATCGCGATCGCGGAGATGGCTGAATCGCCCGTGTACATCGTGCATCTCTCTTGCGCCGACGCGCTCAACCAGGTGCGGCAGGCGCGTGATCGTGGCATTCCAGCCTTCGCCGAAACGTGCCCGCAGTATCTCTTTCTTTCGATCGACAACTACGATGAACCGGGCTTCGATGGCGCGAAGTATGTAATGACGCCGCCCTTGCGTGAGAAGTCAAATCAGGCGGAGCTTTGGAAGGGTTTGAAGATGGATGATCTGCAAGTCATCTCAACCGACCACTGCCCCTTCTGCATGAAAGAACAGAAAGAGCTCGGCCGCGATGACTTCACGAAAATTCCAAACGGCGCGCCCGGTGTCGAGAATCGCGTGCCGCTGATCTACAACGGCGGCGTGGTCGAGAATCGCATCAGCCTCAATCGTTTCGTGGAATTGACTTCAACCGCGGCGGCGAAGATGTTTGGACTGTTTCCGAAGAAAGGAACTATTGCGGTGGGTTCCGACGCCGACATCGTGATCTTCGATCCGGAAAAAGAACAGACCCTGAGTGTGAAAACACAGCACATGAACTGCGACTACAACGCTTACGAAGGTAAGAAGATCAAGGGCGTAGTGGAGACAGTTCTGTCGCGCGGTAACGTAGTGATCGATAAAGGTGAGTTCAAAGGCAAATCGGGCAACGGGCAGTTTTTGAAACGCGGCACGTGTGTCGCGATGTAAGCCGGGTCTTCTCTGTGCAACAGAGAGACGCTTAAATCCCCAGACGGAGACAAACCACAACATGCTTCCAGCGATCGTTCTATTGCTTCTGCTTTTCCAGGCACCAGGACAAGGACGACAGGGACAGTTTCCAGGACAACAACAACCAAGCCCCTCGCCGGCTCAAGGCGGAAATCAACAACCAAGACAACAACCGTCGCCACAACCGGAAGAACCTCCGGTCGTTACGAAGCATGAGATACGTGTCGGCGGCGCGACGATCAAATACACGGCTATCGCCGGAATGATGCCGATCAAGAATCGTGAAGGTGAAGTCGAGGCACGCATGTTCTTCACGAGCTATGTCGTCGATCGACCGGAAGGCAGCGCGACACGACCGCTGACCTTTTCCTTCAACGGTGGACCGGGTTCGGCTTCGGTGTGGCTACACATGGGCGCGATTGGTCCGAAGCGTGTGAAGATGAACGCTGACGGCGGCATGCCTTCGCCACCGTTTGAGCTCGTCGATAACGAAGGTACGTGGCTCACAAAGTCTGATCTCGTCTTTATCGATCCGGTGGGCACCGGTTACAGCCGGCCCGCGCGTCCGGATCTCGGTACGAAGTTCTTCGGCCTGCAGGGCGATATCGAATCGGTCGGCGAGTTTATTCGTATGTACCTCACGCGCTACGAGCGTTGGACCTCGCCATTGTTTCTGGCCGGCGAGAGCTACGGCACCACACGCGCGTCAGCGCTCTCAGGTTACCTGATCGATCGCGGCATCGCCTTCAACGGCATCATGCTGATCTCGACGATCATGAACTTCGAGACTACTGCATTCGCCTCGGGAAACGATCTGCCATACGCGCTATTCCTTCCGTCTTACGCTGCAACGGCCTGGTATCACAAGAAACTTCCCTCGGATCTCCAGTCGAAGCCCGTTGCTCGTGTAGTCGCCGACGCGGAAAGCTTTGCATCCGGCGAATACATGCTTGCACTCGAGAAAGGCTCTCGTCTCACGCCGCAGGAACGACAGGAAATGATCACGAAGCTCTCGCGCTTCACGGGACTCGACTCGAAGTTTCTCGATTACGCGAACCTGCGCGTCAACCTGAATCTCTTCCGTAAGGAATTGCTCCGCACGGAAAGACGCTCGATCGGACGTCTCGACAGTCGTTTCAAAGGCTACGATTCAAGCATCGCGACCGACAGTACCGAATACGATGCGAGTGAAGCCGCGATTCGTCCCCCCTACACGTCCACTTTCAATAATTACGTACGGACTGAACTGGGATACAAGACGGATCTCGAGTACTACATTCTCGGCGGCGGCATCGGTCCATGGAACTGGGGCACGAACAATAACTACGTCGACACCAGCACTGCGCTGCGCAACGCACTCGCGAAGAATCCTTACCTCAAGGTCTTCGTGGCGATGGGTTATTACGACATGGCCACGCCGTACTACGCAGTAGAGTACACGCTGGGCCATATCAGCATCGATCCCTTGTTGCTGAAAAACTTCTCGACCAGTTATTACGAAGCCGGACACATGATGTACATCGACGAGAAGTCTCTCTCTAAGCTGCACGGCGACGTTACAAAATTCATGGACGACTCGATGAAAAGGTAGCAGGCACAGGAAGCAGGTGCAGGAAAGAACTGTTCCTGCACCTGCTCTCTGCTCCTGCTGCTTTATGGAGAAACTATTTGACTTCCTCCGAAACTATCCAACACCCCGACGGACGTGTAGAGCTTCGTCCCGAAGCTCTCGCTGAGATTAGTCAGAGTCCGCTTTACAACGAGGACCTCGCGCCGGTCCCGATCTCAAAGCGCAATTGGACCACCTACAACTACGCCGCGCTCTGGATCAGCATGGCGCACTGCATCCCGACTTACATGTTGTCTTCGGGATTGATCAGTGCGGGTATGAACTGGTGGCAGGCGTTGTTCACGATCCTGCTCGGCAACACGATTGTACTGATACCAATCCTGCTCAATTCGCATCCCGGCACGAAGTACGGCATTCCCTTCCCGATCTTTGCGCGCGCCGCTTACGGAACGCTCGGTTCTAACGTCCCGGCAATCATGCGCGCGATCGTCGCGTGCGGGTGGTTTGGCATTCAGGCGTGGATCGGCGGCGAGGCGCTGAACACGTTCTTCAGAGCCATCATACCTGGATGGCAAACGTTGCTCGGTGGTCCAATCGGTGGTCACACGCCAACCGAATGGTTGTCGTTCCTGCTGTTCTGGGGCTTCAACATCTACATCATCTACCGCGGCATGGACCTGCTCAGGAAAGTTGAGAACTGGGCCGCGCCATTCGTTCTGATCATGACAGCGCTCTTGCTCGGGTGGGCGTTGTACAAGGCAAATGGTATTGGCTATCTGCTCAACCAGCAGGGCAAGTTTCATACGCTCGGAGAGTTCTGGAAGATATTCATTCCATCGCTCACCGGAATGATCGGCTTTTGGGCCACCCTCTCGCTGAACATGCCCGACTTCACGCGCTTCGGCAAAAGCCAGCGCGACCAGGTTGTGGGCCAGGTGGTAGCACTACCAAGCACGATGACAATCTTTGCGGCGATGGGTGTGATGATCACTTCTGCGGCAGTCGTGATCTATCCGCACATGAAACCCGAAGAGCTTTGGGATCCGATGAAGCTCGTCGGACAGTTTCAAAGTGTGGTGGTGATTGCGATCTCGATGTTCACTGTCGTAGTGGCAACACTCGCAGTCAATATCGCAGCCAATGTCGTGTCGCCTGCAAACGATTTCGCAAACGCGTTTCCAAAATGGATCTCGTTCAGAACCGGCGGACTCATCACTGGCATCATCGGCATTTTGATGCAGCCCTGGCGTCTGCTGGCTGATCCTTCGGGATACATCTTCGCCTGGCTGGTCGGATACTCGGGAGGATTGGGCTCGATTGCCGGCGTCCTGATCGCGGACTATTGGTTCGTGCGCCAGAAGCGACTCGAGCTCGGCGATCTATATCGTCGCGAAGGTGCTTACACCTACAACGGCGGCTGGAACTGGCGCGCCGTCGTTGCGACACTCATCGGCTGTGCTCTCGCCTGGATCGGACTGATTGTGCCGAGTTTAAGACCGCTGTATGACTACGCGTGGTTTGTCGGATTCGGTGCCGCCGCCGTCACTCACTTGCTGCTGATGAAAACAGGCCCTAGATAATCGATGCAGCTAAATGCTATAAGATCCTTATCTTGAACGAGCGAGGAGTAGCTCATGCCACGCACCGTTAAATGCGCCCTGATTCAATGTTCCAACGCAGCCCCGACCGATTTGCCGATCGAAGAGATCAAGCGACTGAACATTGAGAAACACCTGACCTACATCGAAGAGGCTGCGAAGCAGGGCGTGCAGATAATCTGCATGCAGGAAATCTTCACGACGCCGTATTTTTGTGCGGAACAACAGACGCGCTGGTATGAAGCCGTCGAGCGAATTCCCGATGGTCCAACCGTGCGGTTGATGCAGGAGGTCGCCAAAGAGCACGGCATGGTTATCGTCGTGCCGATTTACGAAGAAGAGCTTACGGGCATCTACTACAACACCGCCGCAGTCATCGATGCAGACGGAAAGTACCTCGGCAAGTATCGCAAGAACCATATCCCACACGTGAATCCGGGTTTCTGGGAAAAGTTTTACTTCCGTCCCGGCAATCTCGGTTATCCGTGTTTCGACACGGCGTTCGCTCGCATCGGCGTTTACATCTGTTATGACCGTCACTTCCCTGAAGGCGCGCGCGCACTGGGGCTAAACGGTGCTGAGATCGTTTTCAATCCGTCGGCGACGGTTGCCGGACTTTCCGAGTACCTGTGGCGTTTGGAACAACCGGCACACGCAGTTGCGAATGGCTACTTCATCGGCGCGATCAATCGCATCGGTCACGAGCAGCCCTGGGACATCGGCGAGTTTTACGGTCAGAGCTACTTCTGCGATCCGCGTGGTCAGTTTGTGGCAGAAGCGCCACGAGATAAGGATGCGCTTGTCGTTGCGGATCTTGATCTCGACAAGATTCGAGAAGTGCGCAACACGTGGCAGTTCTTCCGCGATCGCAGGCCTGACACGTACGGTTCTCTCGTGGCCGACTAAGGAGTCTTTATGGATCTATCAATCACTGTCAACGGCATGAAGTTTCCCAACCCGTTCGTACTCGGTTCGGGACCGCCGGGAACAAATGCTCGCGTGCTTGCGAAGTCGTTTGACGCGGGCTGGGGCGGCGCTGTCGCCAAGACCGTTAGTCTCGAGTCGGCGAAGGTCGTGAATGTCGTTCCGCGTTACGGGAAACTTCGCTCGAGATCGACAGGCGAAGTAATCGGTTTTGAGAATATCGAGCTGATTTCGGATCGACCGATCGACGTCTGGCTGGATGAGTTTCGACAGGTCAAGAAAGAGTATCCAAACAACATCCTGATCGCATCGATCATGGAGGAGTACGAAAAGAGTCGCTGGCAGGAATTGACGCGCATGGTCCAGGACACTGGCGTTGATGGGTTCGAGCTCAACTTCTCATGTCCGCACGGCATGACTGAACGCAAGATGGGTTCAGAGATGGGTGAACATCCGGATCTCACGGAAGAAGTGACGAGTTGGGTGACGGAAGTCGCAAAGATTCCGGTCTGGGCCAAGATGACGCCCAACATCACTAACATTCGCGAACCGGCGCAGGCGGCGATCAACGGCGGCGCCGTTGGAATTTCGGCAATCAACACGATCCTGTCGGTGATTGGTGTTGATCTCGATACGTTGCGACCGATGCCGACTGTTGAAGGCCACTGCGTTCCCGGTGGTTATTCAGCGCAGGCAGTGCGGCCGATTGCATTGCGCATGGTCAGTCAACTCGCGCTTGCAAAACCCGATGAGGTTTCGATCAGCGGCATTGGCGGAATCGAGAATTCGCACGACGCGCTTGAGTTCCTGCTGCTCGGATCGTCGACGGTTCAGATCTGCACAGGCGTCATGCTGCAGGGCGTGAAGATGGTTGATGAGTTGAAGGAAGGCGTGGAGAAGTTCATGGTCGACAAAGGCTTTAACTCGGTCCGGGAGATCGTCGGTAAGAGTCTTCCCTACTTCTCAACGCACATGGATCTCGTTCAACGCATGAAGGCCGCTAAACGCTCCAAGGCAGGCGAAGCGAGCCGCGACAACGAGTGGGCCCAAAAAGACATTACAGAAAAGACCGCAGAACTAACTTCTAATTAGCCACAAAAAGGCACATAAAGCACATAATGATTTTTCTTGTGCTTTATGTGCTTTTTTGTGGCTAAATGATCTCTGTGATCACGGGCGCATGATCCGACGGCTTCTCCCACTTGCGTGGTTCCGGATCGATCCACGTCCTCACATCTTTCTCTACTAGTGGCTCACTAATCCAGATGTGATCGATCCTTAAACCGAGATTGCGTCGAAACGCGCCCGCACGATAATCCCACCACGTGAAGTGGCCTCCATCCTGCGTGTGCAAACGGAACGCATCGGTGAAGCCCCACGACTTTATGTGCTGCAACGCGGTGTGCTCCTGTTCGCTAAACATCACGCGTCCCTGCCATAGGCGTATGTCGTGTACGTCACGATCTTCCGGCGCGACATTGAAATCGCCACATAACAACACCGGCGTCTTCGGATCGTAGTTGCTATCGAAGAACTCACGCAGCCGTTCCATCCACGCGAGCTTGAAGGCAAATTTCTCAGTCCCGACTGCCTGCCCATTCGGAATGTACACATTCACGATATTGATTCCGTTGACACACGTCGTAATCAATCGCGACTGTGCCGACTCATCATCGCCGGGATACCCGCGATGACGTGTGTCGCAAGCTTCGCGCGTGAGGATTGCGACGCCGTTGTACGCCTGCTGGCCAAAAAGCTGGCACTGGTAACCACGTTCCTGGAACAGGAGCGTTGGAAACTTGTCGTCGGTGCATTTTGTTTCCTGCATGCAGAGGACGTCGGGCTTTACTGCATCCAGCCAGCGTAGGACGTTCGGCGTGCGTACGAGGATTGAGTTTACGTTCCAGGTTGCGATCAGCATCCGTGTCAATCTGTGGCTAATAAAAGTCCGCCAATTAGAGCGCCGCGGCGTGCTATATCATCCACTTCAATGTGTTCATGAACGGCATGAGCGCCGTCGCCGCTGATGCCGAGACCATCGAGCACCGGAATCCCCATCGCCGCGAGGAAGTTTCCATCAGAGGCGCCGCCGACTTGCGCTTCACCGAGTTCAAAATCGAGATCGGCGGCGATCGCGCGAGCCTTCTCAAACAGTTTGACGACAGCGGGCGTGCGTTCCAGCGGCGGACGATTGATGCCGCCCGAGACAAATACCTTCGTACGTTCATCAATCGGTTTCAGATTCGAAAGAATTCGTTCGATCTCAGCCGACTCCGCTTCCGTTGAAAAGCGCACGTCGATCTCGCCTTGCGCTTCTGCCGCTACGACGTTCGATCGTGTGCCGCCATGGACCACCCCGACATTAAGAGTGATTCCGGATCCGGAAAGGTTTAGAGCGTGTAGTTGTTGGGTTTGTCGCGCCAGTTCAAGAATCGCGCTCGCGCCTTTTTCGGGTTCGAGTCCAGCGTGTGCAGCTTTTCCCTCGACTTTAATCGCGAAGATCCCCGTTCCCTTCCGGCTTGTTTTCACGCGTCCGCCGGATGCGGGTGGTTCCATCACAAACGCGCAACGTGTCGCTTCGGACTTTGCGACCTGCTCGAGCAACGGCCAACCGGACATGCTTCCGACTTCTTCATCACAGGTCAGGGCAATCGTCACACCCGGCTCTGGAGCAGTCTTCAACTCAGTCAACGTGCGTAACACTTCGATCGCGAGTGCGCAATTGGCCTTCATGTCGAAGATCCCCGGGCCATAAATCCTGCCGTCGGCGACACGCCACGGCCGTTGGCTTAAAGATCCCAGCGAGTGAACAGTGTCCGTATGGCCCACAAGCAGAATCTGTCCGGCAGATTGTTTCTGAAAAGCTTTGATAACGAGATGCTGTCCAAAGTCAGGCACGTCGAAGCGCTCAACTGAATCAACACATTCGAGTCGGCCCGCTGCCTCGACCAGCAGATCGACCACACCTCGACTTCCGTCAACATCACCCGACGGCGATTCAACTTCGACCAACGATCTTATGAACGCCTCGATCTTTGCCTGCCTCTCGTGCAAAGCATTGAAGATCGCGCGCGCGTTTGAACTCGTCATTTGATCGTCTCTTTGCGAACCGTCAACGCTTCGATACGAGGCAAGTTGATCGCGAAGCCGATGCCCGGCGCGTCAGGAACTTTGATCGTGCCGCGTGAACTGACTGTTACTGGCGGATCGATGATGTCCTCTTCCCAGTAACGCGCGCTCGCCGAAACGTCGCCGGGTAACGTGAAACTAGCGAGCGTCGACATCGCGATGTTGTGGGCGCGCCCGATCCCCGACTCGAGCATGCCACCGCACCAGATCGGAATCTCATTATCACACGCTACTCGTTCGATTCGCTTCGCTTCCTTGTGACCACCAACGCGACCGAGTTTCACGTTGATAATCCGGCACGATTCCAACGCGATCGCGTGTGTGGCATCTTCTGCCGAACGAATCGACTCATCGAGACACACAGGAGTTTGAATCTGCCTTTGCAACACTGAGTGATCGAAGATATCGTCATGCGCGAGCGGCTGTTCCAACATCATCAGATTGAACTGGTCCAACTGCTGAAAGAGGGGCACGTCTGAGAGTTTGTACGCGGAGTTAGCGTCGCCCATCAAACGAATTTCGGGGAACTCTTTGCGCACGCGTTCGATGATGCCGAGATCCCAGCCCGGTTTGATCTTGATCTTGATGCGCTGATAACCCGCGTCCACTTCCTTGCGGATCTTTTCGAGCAACTCGTCGGGCGTATCCTGAATTCCGATCGAGACTCCAGAAGCGATCTCGGTACGCACGCCGCCGAGATGCTTCCATAAAGGCACGCCGGCTTTCTTTGCTTCCAGATCCCAGCAAGCGGTCTCGATCGTGGCCTTGGACATTCGATGACCGCGCACGGGCCTCATCAGTCCAAAAACGTGACGGGCGCTCTCGACCTCGTTATTCAACACCATTGGCGCGAGAAATTCGGTCAGCGTCGCCCAGCACGAGTCAGTCCATTCGTCGCTGTAGAACGGCCCTTCGCCCGCAGTGCATTCCCCCCACCCCTCGGCCCCATCCGCATCGGTAACACGCGCGAGGATGATGCGGCGTTCAGTAGTGCGACCGAAACTGGTTTCGAAAAAGTGGACGAGAGGCAGGCGAATTTCGCGCAGTTCAATCGACGTAATTAGCAAGTTAGACGCTGTTCCTCCGGCGGGCATTATGCCTGTGTGTGCGGGGTGTTAACAACATGAGAAATTATCACTCTGCCCCGGCCCAAAGCCCTTCATAAGCTTGACCCTTAAATACAGAACTGATAAAAGGCAACCACATTTTACCTGCCGGCCTCAAACGTACCTCCGGTATTCCTCGCCATCGTGTGATTAACGGTATGTAGTTTCATTTTTAGTGAGGATATTTTATGCGTCTAAAGAGCCCCCTTCACCCGACACGGCCTGCCCGTGTGCTCGTCACTTGTGCACTTGTAATCCGTCGGTCTGAATGATCTTTGCGGATTCTGGCCAATACTACTTCACATCAAAAAGAGGAGAATCCATGTTTAGGTTTAATGCCCCGGCGTCGAAACGGAACATATTGCAAAGCCATCGTTCAGAACACACTCGCTTCGGACGGTCCCCACGTAATCTTTTTATCTTAATCGCGATTGCGGCTTTTTTGGGGTCGCTCACTTTACTGACGTTTACGCGGCTAGCGTCGGCAGATACAACGACGCCGGTAAGTATTGCCACGTTTGGAACACCAGTCACGCAAAACTTCGATTCACTGGTTTCATCAGGCACGGGCACCTTGGCCGCGAACACTCCGGCGGGTTGGGGATTTTCAGAATCCAGTACGAATGCAAACACTACCTATACCGCGGGAACCGGTTCAGGCAATGCCGGTGATACTTACAGTTTTGGTTCAACTGCTGCGCCTACTGATCGGGCCCTGGGGCAATTGCGCAGCGGAACCCTCGTCTCAATCCTTGGTGGTACCTTCATCAATAACACGGGTGGGGCTATTAATTCACTCAACATTGCCTACGCTGGCGAGCAATGGCGACTCGGCGCTACCAGTCGCACGATCGCCGAGCGCATGGATTTTCAATACAGTACCGACGCGACCAGCCTGACCACCGGCACTTGGACGGATGTTAATGCGCTTGATTTCACCCCACCAGTCACGGCTGGCACAGTTGGCGCTCTTGACGGCAATACTAATCGTGTTCTTCTCAACTCTAATATTACCGGGCTGAATATTTCCGCAGGTGCTACTTTTTGGATTAGATGGACTGACGTAGACGCTTCCGGTGCTGACGACGGCTTGGCGATCGATGACTTTTCAATAACAGCGAATGGTATCCCACCATCGCCGACTCCCACGCCAACACCAACTCCGACTCCGACGCCTACACCCACTCCAACACCGACCCCAACTCCGACACCTACGCCGACTCCATCACCGACGCCGATTCCCGGCTCAGTTGTGATCAGTCAGGTTTACGGTGGCGGCGGCAACGCCGGCGCGACGTTGAAAAACGACTTTGTTGAACTCATCAATCACAGCGCCGCACCAATCGATCTAAGTGGTTGGTCTGTACAAATCTCTACAGCGAACTCGGCAACCTGGACACGGACGAACCTTACGAATTTTGTTCTGCAACCAGGACAGTATTACCTGGTCCAGCAGTCCCAGGGCGCAGGAGGCACCGATAATCTTCCGACGCCCGACGC
>Ga0111539_10010235_pt1 | contig 11818 bp, 9 predicted proteins | sample RhiMethybrSRZTD1_FD_79667 | JGI IMG/M metagenome (GOLD analysis project Ga0111539, IMG submission 79667) | Populus rhizosphere microbial communities from Tennessee, USA - Rhizosphere MetaG P. TD hybrid SRZTD1 (version 2) (version 2) | ecosystem: Host-associated > Plants > Roots > Rhizosphere >...
CCCGCCCGGCGGCAGCACCACGGTGATGGCGCGCAACGTGGCGGACAAGATGTCGGCCGCGCTCGGCCAGCAGATCGTAGTGGACAATCGCGGCGGCGCCGGCGGCACGCTCGGCACGCGCTTTGTCGCCAAGGCCGCGCCCGACGGCTACACCATTCTGCTGAGCTACACCGCGACGATGGCGATCGCGCCCGCCATGAACGCGAATGCCGGCTATGATCCCGGCAGCGATCTTGCGCCGATCGGCATGATCGGCTTCGCGCCGAGTGTTCTGGTGACGCATCCATCGCTGCCGGTGCGTTCGATCGCCGAGTTGATCAGCCACGCCAAGGCAGCGTCCGCGCCCTTGCAATACGGATCGCCCGGCGTCGGCACGGTCAATCACCTTGCCTTCGAATATCTCGCGACCGAAACGGGCATGAAGCTTCAGCACGTGCCTTACAGAGGCAACGGTCCGGCCATGAGCGACCTGCTCGGCGGACATATTACGATGATGTTCCTGCCGATCCCCGTTGCGCTCGGCAACATCAAGGCAGGAACCCTGCGCGCGCTCGCCATTGCCAGCGCCAGGCGAACGAGCCTGCTGCCGGACCTTCCGACGGTTGCCGAAAGCGGCGTGCCGGGGTTCGAGGTCGCGCTGCGCTACGGGCTGGCGGCGCCGGCCGGAACCCCGCCGGCCGTCATCGCGCGGCTCAACAAGGAACTGAATGCCGCGCTTGCGGCCGAGGATGTGAAGGCCAGGCTTGCCACCGAAGGCGCGGAAGCGCTGCCCGGAACGCCCGAGGCCTATGCCGCTGATATCGCCGGGGAGGAAAAGAAGTGGGGCGGGCTGGTGAAGAAGCTCGGTCTTAAGGTAGAATAGGTTACTGCCGCTCTGCAGCCATATTGTCCTGTTCGGATCAGGTTCCAGACAGGACGGAACGTCGAGGCCGCCAATGAAACGAACAATGAAAAACCGCACAATGTCGCGCGCGTTCACGATCGCCGCTGTTGCCGTCGCGGCTGTCTTCGTCGTGTCCGCTGCGCAGGCTTTCACGGTGGGCGACTCGAATGGTCCGGTCGGCGGCCAGGGGTATATCGATTTCGACAAGCCGGGGGCGGCCCCGGATCGCATGGCGCCGGTCAATCGCTTCGGCAACGAGAACGGCCAGACCACCATGAAGCAGGGCAACTCGACGCTCCAGTTCGGCGGTCAGCAGTCGTTCGGCCAGCGCTACAACACCGACAATATTTTCAATCCCTACGCACGCGACGGTCGCTGAGTCTCAGCGCTTGCGGCTCAGGAACGTCGCGAGCGCCTTCTGGGCCTCGGGCGAGGCCAGCCGCGCCTTGAAGGCGTCGGCTTCTGCATCGATCCGCGCGACGATCTCCTCGACCGAGCCGCGCATCAGGCGCCGTGCAGCCGTGACGCTTTCCGGCGGCAGCGCCGCGATATCGCGCGCCACATTGAGCGCATGCGCGTCGAGGTCGGCGGCCGGCACGACCTGATTGACGATGCCTGCGCCTTTCGCCTCTTCGGCGGTGAGGGGCTTGCCCATCACCAGCAGCGAAAAGGCGCGCGCGTGACCCATCAGCCGCGGGGCGATGAGGCTCGAGCCGGCTTCGGGCAGGAGCCCGAGCGAGACGAAGGGGGTCATCAGCGCGGCGTTGTCGGCCGCGATCACCTGATCGCAATGCAGGAGCATGGTGGTGCCGACGCCGACCGCGGCGCCGCTGACAGCTGCGACTATCGGCTTCCGGCAGCGGGCGAGCGCATGCAGGAAACGGATGATCGGCGCGCCGAGCCCGCCGCTGCGCGCCATCGTGACGAAATCGTTGAGGTCGTTGCCCGCGCAGAAGACGTCGGGCGCGCCGGCAATGAGGACGCAACGCACGCCGTCGGCCGAGCCGGCCTCCTCGATCGCCGCCGCCATCGCTTCATACATTGCGAGCGTGAGCGCATTCTTCTTGTCGGGCCGGTTCATCCGGATCCTGCGGACCGGCCCTTCGTTGCTGATCACGACGTCTGGCATTTCGTGTTCCCGCAGGAATCGGGTGGCGAGCTAACGGCCCGTTTGCTAAATCATGCCCATCACCGATGGAGCATAGACGTGGCAAGAAGCTATTACAGCACGATCTTCGAACAACCGGCCGGCGCGGTCTGGACCGTCATCCGTGACTTCAACAACTACCCGGTCTGGGTCAACGGCGCCGGCGAAAGCGCGATCGAAGCCGGCAAGTCAGGCGATTCTGTGGGGGCCGTGCGCGATGTCCTATACAATGGCGTGCGCCGGCGGCAGAAGCTGCTCGCAATGTCCGATACCGAGCGGTCGCAGACCTATGGATTTGCCAGCGAGCCGCCGCTGCACACCCGGAATTTCCGGGCCACGTTGCGCGTGACCCCGGTGGTCGACGGCGACAGCGCCTTCGTGGAATGGTGGACGACGTTCGATTGCGATCTTGACCGCCACGACGAGCGCACGGCGTTCTTCCGCGATGCCTTTGCGGGATGGCTGGAGTCGTTGCGGCGGCATCTGGAGCGGCAGGCAAAGGCCGCGTGATTCCGTGAGCCGGGCTCTCATCGGCCGACGTGCACTGCCTCTCAACGTCATGGCCGGACTTGTTCCGGCCATCCACGTCTTGTCTTGTGCAAGGCCGTTAAGGCGTGGATGCGCGGGTCAAGCCCGCGCATGACGCCGAGTATGTTGCGCGTCCATGCTCTAAATGAGCGGCGGCCTCACACCGCCTTCGCCATCTCGCGCAGCTTGAATTTCTGGATCTTGCCGGTGCTGGTCTTCGGGATCTCGGCGAAGACGACGTAGCGCGGGCATTTGTACGAGGCGAGGTGCTTGCGGCACCACTGCGCGAGCTCGTCGGTGGTGGCCTGCGCGCCGGGCTTCAATTCGATGAAGGCGCAGGGCGTCTCGCCCCATTTGTCGTCCGGCTTTGCCACCACCGCGGCGGCCGCGACCGCCGGATGCTTGTACAGCGTGTCCTCCACCTCGATCGAGGAGATGTTCTCGCCGCCGGAAATGATGATGTCCTTCGAGCGGTCCTTCAGCTGGATATAGCCGTCGGCGTGCATGACGCCGAGGTCGCCCGTATGAAACCAGCCGCCGGCAAAAGACTTCTCGGTGGATGACTTGTTCTTGAGGTAGCCCTTCATCACGACGTTGCCGCGCATCATCACTTCGCCCAAAGTGTCGCCGTCGCGCGCAACCGGCGTCATGGTGGTGGGGTCGAGCACGTCGAGACCCTCGAGCGCGCCGTAGCGCACGCCCTGGTGCGCCTTTTTGGTCGCCTGCTCGGCAGGGGGCAGCGCGTCCCATGTATCGTGCCAGTCATTGACGACGGCCGGGCCGTAGCTCTCGGTGAGGCCGTAAAGGTGCGTCACGTTGAAGCCCGCCTCCTTCATCGCCGCCAGCACGGCTTCCGGCGGCGGCGCCGCGGCCGTGAAGAATTCGACGACGGTGGGCAGGGGCTTCTTCTCGTTCGCGGGCGCATTGAGCAAAGTCGCCATCACGATCGGCGCGCCGCACAGATGCGTCACCTTGTGATTGGCAATGGCGTCGTACATCGCCGCCGCCCGCACCGCGCGCAGGCACACATGCGTGCCGGCGACGACGGAAATCGACCAGGGAAAGCACCAGCCGTTGCAGTGAAACATCGGCAGCGTCCACAGATAGACCGGGTGCTTGCTCATCGCGCAGGTCACGACGTTGCCGATGGCGAGCAGATGCGCGCCACGGTGATGATAGACCACGCCTTTCGGATCGCCGGTGGTGCCCGACGTGTAGTTGAGCGTGATCGCGTCCCATTCGTCGCCCGGCATTTTCCAGGCGTAGGTTGGATCGCCTTGCGCGACGAATTCCTCGTATTCGATGGTGCCGATCCGCTCGCCGGCGCCGGTAAACTCCTTATCGTCATAATCGATGACCAGCGGCTTCACCTTGGCGAGCGCGAGCGCGTCTTTCATCACTTTGGAAAATTCGCGGTCCACGATCACCACCTTGGCGCCGGCGTGGTCGAGCGAGAAGGCGAGGATCGCCGCATCGAGCCGCGTGTTCAGCGTGTTGAGAACGCCCTGGCACATCGGCACGCCGTAATGGCACTCGAGCATGGCCGGCGTGTTTGCGAGCAGCACCGACACCGTGTCGCCGCGCCCGATGCCGCGCTTTGCCAAGGCCGAAGCGAGCCGGCGCGAGCGCGTGTAGAACTCGCGGTAGCTGCGCCGCAGCGCGCCGTGGATGATCGCCGTGTGGTTGGGGAAGACAGCGGCCGCGCGCTCGAGAAAACCGAGCGGCGTCAGCGGCTGGTAGTTGGCCGGGTTGCGGTCAAGATCGATGTCGTATGGCGTTTTCGCCATAGCGTTGTCCCCCTTTGGAGGACGTTAGCCAAGAGAAGGGGCGGCAAGCAAATGCGGACTCGGCAGCTTGCGCGAATACACCGCCCCCCGCACCGTGTCATGCCCGGGCTTGACCCGGGCATCCATGAAGAGGTGCCAGACGCGGGGGCCTTACGTAAAGGTTGACGTCGCCGCACGGCCTCATGGATTGCCGGGTCAGGCCCGGCAATGACCTGTTGAGATATCTTGCCTTACCCGCCCAGGATATCCGTCATGCCGCTGCGCGTCAGCTCGAGCGAAATCAGAAACAGGATAATCATCGTGACGCGGAAGAAAACCGCAGCCGGGGTGACCCGCACGACCCAGAAGCCGATCTGGTTGGTCACGATTGCCAGCGGCAGCAGCACCAGCGACGTGGCAAAACCCTTCGTGGAGAATTGACCGAGCGCGAAATAGGGCGCCACCTTGAACGAGTTCATGGTGGCGAAGAAAATCGCGCTGGTGCCGACGAAAGTCATCTTCGACAGGTTCTGCGACAGCGCGTACATCTGGTAGGGTGGTGCGCCCGCCTGGCAGAGCGTTGACGTGAAGCCGGAGACTGCGCCCAGGAACACGCCGGCGCCGGCGTTCGCATTGCCGGCCTTGCGCGCGACCCGTGCTGGCCCGATCCAGGTGTGGAGCACGTAGCCGATCGTCGTGACGCCGATGAACACGCGCACCGCCGCGTCCGAAATATAGGCTGCGAGCCACCAGGCCAGCCCGATACCGACAATGGCGCCGGGGATCAGCACAGCCAGGATCCGCCCATTCCACTCCTTGCGGTAGACCCACAGCGCAAAGGCGTCCTGCACGAGCATGATCGGCAGCATGATGGCGGCCGCCTCCAGCGGCGGCATCACCAGCGCCAGCATCGGCGTCGCCATCTGCCCAACGCCTGAAAATCCGCCCTTTGACAGGCCGAGCGCGACCACGGCCGGCACGGCCAGAACGTAGAACAGGGGGTCAGTAATGACGGTCACGGCGACACACTAGCCGGAGCGGTGAGGGCGGGTTTTGCGCTCGATCAAAGCCGCCGCATGCGGCAGGTGTCAGCCTTGTTTGCGCAGCGCCGGCGTTCCACAATCGGCCCAAAGACAAAAAGGGAGGGGGCGATGGACGCCCGCACCAGCCGCTATCACGACGTCTACGCGCATTGGCAGCGCAGCCCGGAGGTGTTCTGGGCCGAGGCCGCCGCCGGCATCGACTGGTACGAGAAGCCGAAGAAGATCTTCGACAAAAATGCCGGCATCTACGGCCGCTGGTTCGTCGGCGCCACCTGCAACACCTGCTACAACGCGCTCGACCGCCACGTCGCGCGCGGCCGCAACGACCAGCTCGCGCTGATCTACGATTCCCCCGTCACCAACACGGTGAAGACCTTCACCTACGGCCGCATGCTCTCCGAGGTGCAGCTGCTCGGCGCCATACTGCGCGACTTCGGCGTGGAGAAGGGCGACCGCGTCATCATCTATATGCCGATGGTGCCGGAGGCGGTGTTCGCGATGCTCGCCTGCGCCCGCATCGGCGCCATCCACTCGGTGGTGTTCGGCGGTTTCGCCGCCAAGGAGCTCGCCACCCGCATCGACGACGCCAAGCCGAAGGTCATCCTCTCCGCCAGCTGCGGCATCGAGGGCGCGCGGGTCGTGCCCTACAAGCCGCTGCTCGACGAGGCGATCAATCTTGCGAAGCAGAAGCCGCCGTCCTGCATGATCCTGCAGCGCCCGCAATGCGAGGCGCCGCTCACGCCCGGCCGCGACCATGACTGGCGCACGGTGTGGGAGAACGCGGTCAACTACGCCAAGACCAGCGAGTGCGTGCCGGTGGCCGCCACCGATCCGCTCTACATTCTCTATACGTCGGGCACCACGGGGATCCCGAAAGGCGTGGTGCGCGACAATGGCGGCCACATGGTCGCGCTCAAGTGGTCGATGCAGAATCTCTACGGCATCTCGCCCGGCGAGGTGTGGTGGTCGGGCTCCGACATCGGCTGGGTGGTCGGCCACTCCTACATTGTCTATGCGCCGCTGTTCCACGGCTGCACGTCGATCCTCTACGAGGGCAAGCCGGTCGGCACGCCGGATGCAGGCGCCTTCTGGCGCCTGATCGCGCAGCACGGCGTGGTTTCGCTGTTCACCGCGCCTACCGCCTTCCGCGCCATCAGGAAGGAAGACCCGAAGGGCGAGTTCATCAAAAAATACGATCTGTCGAAATTCCGCACATTGTTCCTCGCCGGCGAGCGCGCCGACCCGCCAACCATCCAGTGGGCGGAAGAGGTGCTCAACGTGCCGGTGATTGACCACTGGTGGCAGACCGAGACCGGCTGGTGCATCGCCGGCAATCCGGTCGGGCTTGGCGCGCTGCCGGTGCGCTACGGCTCGGCCTGCGTGCCGATGCCGGGCTACGCCATCGACATCGTGGACGAGGCCAACAAGGTGCAGCCGGCCAACAAGATCGGCTCGATCGTCGTCAAGCTGCCGCTGCCGCCGGCCTGCTTCCCGACGTTGTGGCAGCAGGACGATCGCTTCAGGGAAAGCTACCTCGCGGAGTTTCCCGGCTACTACAAGACGGCCGACGCCGGCTACAAGGACGACGACGGCTATGTCTACGTGATGAGCCGCACCGACGACATCATCAACGTCGCCGGCCACAGGCTTTCGACCGGCGGCATGGAAGAAGTGCTGGCGTCACATCATGATGTCGCCGAGTGCGCCGTGCTCGGCATCAAGGACGAGCTCAAGGGCGAGGTGCCCTGCGGCTTCATCGTGCTCAAGGCCGGCGTCAACCGCCCGCCCTCCGAGATCGAGAAGGAGATCGTCGCGCTGGTGCGCGAGAAGATCGGCCCGGTGGCGGCCTTCAAGCTGGCGATCACTGTGGCGCGGCTGCCGAAGACGCGCTCCGGCAAGATCCTGCGCGGCACCATCAAGAAGATCGCCGACGGCGAGCCCTGGACGATGCCGGCGACAATCGACGACCCTGCGATCCTGGATGAGATCGGGAGCGCGATGAAGGAGAAGGGCGTGGGGTAGGAGGGGTGGCGCCCGAAAAATGGAAAGGCGTGCACTTCTGCGACTGCCAGCAAATCCAGTTCCTTCAAGCGGTTATGCCCCGCGCGCAAAAAGCCGCGCGGCGGCCTTTCCGAAACGCGCGGGTAGTGCTGCAATATCCGTCCTGTCTTGAAAAAAGCGGCTGCCAAAGGCTGCGTCAAAAATCACACCAGGGAGAGACGCCATGGCGCACAATAAGCACGGACACATCACGCGGCGCGCGCTGCTGAAAGCCGGCGTCGCGCTTCCACTCGTCGGCATCGCGGCGCCAAATGTGCTGTCGCAGCCGCTGTCGAAATCGCCGTCCACGGTGCTGGATTTCCAGACCAATGCCGACGTTGCCAAGGCCGAGCAGGAAGGCCAGCTTGTCTTCTATTGCCACGAGAACGAGGCCGGCACCGCCGGCATCATGCAGGGCTTCAACAAGGATTTCCCGAAGATCAAGACGAGCTATGTGCGCGCGCAGACCGGCGCGCTCTACAGCAAGATTCTGGCGGAGCGCCAGGCCGGCCGCTTCGACGTCGACGTGCTCCAGCTCTCGGACCTGGCGCCGGCTTTCGATTTCCAAAAGAAGGGTGGCTACGAACACTATGAGTCGCCGGAATCCGGCGCGTACAAGCAGGACAACCTGAGCACGCCGAAGGGCTACTTCTTCTGGACCGGCGTCGATCCGGCCGGCATCGCCTACAATGCGGAGAAAGTCACCGGCTCCGACGCGCCGAAAGGCTGGAAGGACATCCTTGATCCGCGCTGGAAGGGCAAGATCAGCTGCAAGATTTCGGCTTCCGGGCTGCAATTCGTGCAGTGGTACATGTTGCGCAAGCTCTACGGCGACGGCTTCTGGCAGGAGTTCGCCAAGTTGCAACCGCACGCTTTCGATTCGCGGGTCCAGCTGTTTGACCGGCTGTCGAAGGGTGACGATACGATCACCGCGATCGGCGAATATCCGGCGTATATTTTGTTCAAGAGCCGCGGCGCCAAGGTCGAATTTGTCGCGCCGGCCGACGGCCTGGTGGCGACGCCGCTCGTCGTGGGCGCCGTGAACAAGGCGCCGCATCCGGAAGTCGCCAAGCTGTTCGTCGACTGGGCGATGTCGAAGCGCGGCCAGGCCTGGTACCAGACCAATCCGAATCTCTATTACGCGTCGGTGCGGACCGACGCGCCGCCGATGCCGACCGGCGTCAGCCTCACCCAGTTCAAGCTGCTCTATCCGCAGGATTGGGACGACTATTCCAAGCAGAGCGCGACCTTCCTGAAGGAATGGAACGGCATGCTCGGGCTGTGAGTGCGGCCGCTTCATCCACGGAGTCAGTCTCCGCGCAGAAGATCGCCGGGTATGGGGTCGCCACCGTCGCCGCGGTGCTCGTCCTTTACCCAGTGTTTTATCTGCTGCAGGCAGCGCTCGATGTGGGCGATCCGCAGACGCGGCCGCCGACCGCCTACGGTCTCGATAATTTCGAGGCGCTGCTCAATTATCCGCAGATCATGCTCAACACGCTGTCGGTGTCGTTTGCCGCGACGCTGATGGCGCTGGTCATCGGCTTCATCATGGCGTGGATCCTCACGCGCACTAACGTGCCGGGCCGGCTGGTCTTCGAGCAATTGATGGCGGTGCCTTATTATCTCACGCCGCTGCTGGGCGCGCTGGCGTGGAGCATGCTGGGATCACCGGAATCGGGCTTCCTCAACCAGTTCTGGCGCGCGCTCGGCGGCAGCGGGCACGTGATCGACATCAACACGCCCTATGGGATCGCCTGGGTGATGGCGCTGTTCGAAGGCTCGGTCGCCTTCGTGATGATCGGCGCGGTGATGAAGTCGATGGACCCCGCGCTGGAGGAGGCCTCGCAGGTCATCGGCGCGAGCCGGCTGCGCACGATGTTGCGCGTCACGCTGCCGCTCGTCATTCCCGGCGTGCTCGGCGCGGCGATCTTTGTCTTCGCCGAAATGCTGGGCTCGTTCGCGGTCGCCCTCGTGCTCGGAACGCCGAACCGCTATTACGTCATCACCACCGCGATCTACCAGCTGATCCAGCAATATCCGCCGCGCATCCAGGTCGCCGCCGCGATGGGGACGTCGCTGTTCGCGGTGATGTTCGTGATGCTGTTCATCTACCGGCGCATCGTCACGGCGGGCAGCTACGTCACGATCACCGGCAAGGCGTTCCGGCCGCGCGTCGCCGACGTGGGACGGCTGCGGCACCTGCTGTTCTGCGTGTGTGTGCTCTATCTCGTGGTGTCGGTCGTCCTGCCGATCGCGACATTGCTCTATGCATCGGTCCAGAAGATCGCCGTCGCATTTCCCGCCGCCGATAATTTCACCCTCGATAACTTCCGCGCGGCGATGTCGATGAACGCGGCGGGTTCCGCGCTGACCAACAGCCTTATCCTCGCCTTCGCGACCGCAACGATCGGCATCGCGCTCATGGGACTTCTCGCCTGGCTCATTTACCGTTCCAGGCTGCCGGGTGCCGGGCTGATCGAATATGTCGTGATGTTTCCCCAGGCGGTGCCGCGGCTTGTCTTCGCGTTCGGAATGATGTGGGCTTGGCTCGCCTTTCCGATCCCGATCTACGGCACGTTGTGGCTGTTGCTGATCGCCTACCTGACCGTGTTCCTGCCGCTCGGTGTGCGCACCATCGCGGGCGTGATGCTGCAGGTCGACAAGAGCCTCGATGAATGCGCGCAGATGTGCGGCGCATCCTGGATGTTCCGGATGCGCACCATCAGTATCCCGCTGCTGGTGCCGGGCCTGGTCGCGGCCTGGCTGCTGCTGTTCATCGCCAGCGTGCGCGAGCTGGGCGCCTCCATTTTGTTGATGGGGCCGCATTCAAAGGTGATAACGCCTTCGATCGTCGAATCCTGGTTCGGAACCGCTTCGGAGCTCACCGCCACGCTGGCGTTGATCCAGACCTTCGTGGTAGCGGCCGCGGTGGCCGTGCTCGTCGTCGTGACGCGCCGCGTCAGCACGCATGTGGTGAACTGAATGGCGCCGAAGCCGCATATCGAGGTCGAAAATCTCGAGGTTTCTTTCGGCGCGGTGCCGGCGGTGCGCGGCGTCAGCTTTACCGTAACGCATGGCGAGCAACTGACGTTGCTCGGCCCGTCGGGCTGCGGCAAGACCACGACCCTGCGCGCCATCGCCGGCCTCGAAAAGCCGGTTGCCGGCGAAATCCGCATCGACGGCGCGCCGATCTATTCCGCAGCGCGCAATATCAACGTCCCGGCCGAGAAGCGCGGCCTGTCGATGGTGTTTCAGTCCTACGCCATCTGGCCGCACATGAGCGTGTTCGACAATGTCGCTTATGGCCTGCGCGTGCGGCGCGAGGAGGCGGCCGCAATCAGGAACAAGGTCATCCAGGCGCTTGCGCTCGTCCAGATGCAGGCCTTTGCCGACCGCCGCGCCTCGCAACTGTCGGGCGGGCAACAGCAGCGCGTCGCGCTGGCGCGCGCCTTCGTGTTCCAGCCGTCGGTGCTGCTGTTCGACGAGCCCCTGTCCAATCTCGACGCCAAGCTGCGCGCCGACATGCGCATCGAATTGCGCGACCTGCAGCACCGGCTCGGCATCACGTCGATTTATGTGACGCACGATCTCGAAGAAGCGCTGGCGATGTCGGACCATATTGTGGTGATGCGTGACGGGCTGGTCGAGCAGACCGGCACGCCCGACGACATCTACCGCCTGCCACGCAGCGCCTTCGTCGCCGATTTCATCGGCTCGGCCAATCTGGTGCACGGACGCAACCGCCGCGATCTCGCGACCCACGGCCTGCTCGCGCTCGAGACGCCGGGCGGGCAGGTGATCTACGGCAATGCCTACGGCCGTAGCGCGGGCGATGAACTCACCGTGTCGGTGCGCACCGTGCATCTGCAGATCTCGCCGCAACGCCCCGCCGGCGAGCGCAATGTGTGGCCGGCGCGCGTCGAGAAGACGGTTTTCCAGGGCGACTTCACCCAGGTGCACATCCTTTGGGGCGATCAGCGGCTCATCGCCCGCTGCGCGGCACTCGATCCGCTGCCAGCCGGCCAGGAGGTGTTCATCAGCGTCGATCCGAAGCGGGTGGTGTTGCTTGGTGCGTGACTTGGCACGACTTGGCGCGTGACACGCCGCGCTAACGATTCGGCTCGATCAGCTCGATCCTGTTGCCGAACGGATCCTGCACGTGCCGCCGCTCGCAGCCTTCGATCGGCTCGTCTTCATCCTCGACCTTGTAGCCGGCGCACCCGGCTTTTTCGACAATGTCACGCAGGCCGTCGACGATGAAAGCCGGGTGCGCCTTCCGCGCCGGGACAAAATTCTTGTCGACGCCGAGATGAACCGTCAGCGCGCCGTTCCTGAACCAGCAACCGCCGCGCGCGGCAAGCTGCGCCGGCTTGGCGATTTCGGTGAGCCCCAGAACGTCCTGATAAAAAGC
>Ga0111539_10010236_pt1 | contig 11818 bp, 6 predicted proteins | sample RhiMethybrSRZTD1_FD_79667 | JGI IMG/M metagenome (GOLD analysis project Ga0111539, IMG submission 79667) | Populus rhizosphere microbial communities from Tennessee, USA - Rhizosphere MetaG P. TD hybrid SRZTD1 (version 2) (version 2) | ecosystem: Host-associated > Plants > Roots > Rhizosphere >...
ACGATCGTTCGCATCTACTCGATGACGAAGCCGATCACCGGCGTCGCGATGATGATCCTGTACGAGGAAGGCAAGTGGAAACCTTCCGATCCGATCAGCCGCTACATTCCGGAGTTCAAGGACCTGAAGGTCTTCAAGAGCCTCGATGCGGACGGCAAGCCGGTGGCGGATCTGCCCGGACATGCGCCGACCATGGGCGAGCTGATGTCGCACACCGCCGGCTTCACTTACGGTCTGTTCGGCGCCTCGCCGGTCGACAAGATGTACATGCAGGCGAACCCGCTCGCCGCCACTTCGCTCAAGGACTTCATCGACAGGGTCGCGCCGCTGCCGCTGGCCTATGAGCCGGGCGAGGGCTGGATGTACAGCGTCAGCGTCGACATCCAGGGTTACCTGGTCGAGAAGCTGTCGGGTCAGCCATTCGCGGATTTCCTGCGCGAGCGCATCTTCGAGCCGCTCGGCATGAACGACACGGCGTTCTTCGTGCCGGCGAACAAGCTGCCGCGGCTCGCCACGATCTACCAGTTGACGCCGCAAGGGCTGGCGCCGATGCCGCGCGATCCGAACGTCAGCGCGCCGCCGGGATTTCCTTCGGGCGGCGGCGGACTGTATTCGACCGGCGGCGACTACCTGCGCTTCGCACAGATGCTCGCCAACCGCGGCGAGCTGAACGGCGTGCGCGTCCTTGCACCGAGCTCGGTCGCGCTGATGACCAGCAATCACGTGCCGGAGGCGGTGCAGGCCGCCGGCAAGTTCGGCATCGGTGCCTACCGGCAGCAGCCCGGCTTCGGCTTCGGCTTCGACGTTGCGATCTACGAGGAGCCGACACGCGTCGGCTCGAGCGTCGGCGCGGGCACGTTCCTGTGGGATGGCATTGCCGGCACGTGGTTCTGGGTCGACCCGGTCAACGACATCGTGTTCGTCGGCATCATCCAGCGCTGGATGGGCCCGACGCCGGGCCCGAACATCGAGGACCTGTCGCGGGCGCTGACGATGCAGGCGCTCGTCGATCCGTCGAAGTAGCACGGCGCAAAAAAAGGCGGCCCGCTTGCGCGAGCCGCCGGTCCATCCCCTTGCCTTCTTATCGAGACCCTCTTTAGAACTTCTGCCCGAAGCGCACGCCAAACGTGCGCGGCGGATTCGTCACCACGTAGGTCTGCGCGCCGCAGATTGCCTCGGCGCACTGCGCGAAGCGCGTGATCTCCGCGCGCTCATCGAACGCATTGCCGATGAAAAGCTCGAACGAGTAGGTGCCGTTCTCGATACCCGCAGTGAAGTCGACGATGGAGTAAGCGTCGAGCTGGCCGATGATCTCGCGCTCGACTTCGCGCAGGTCCGCCCAGCGCTTGCCCGCATACACGTATGCGCCCTGCAAGTGCGCGTCGAAGCTGCCCAAGGGGAACGTGTAGCGCGCAGTCACATTGCCCTTGAACTTCGGCGACACCGGCAACTCCGTGCCCTTTCGCGCCTGCGGCCCTGTGAACGGATCGTCGAAGCGCGGATCCTGCACGCCTGCCGGACAGCTCTTCACCGGCTCCGACGTCACCGGATCCGCAAGGCCGCAATAGTCCTCGTCCAGCTCGGAATCGATGAACGCGACACCGCCGGTGAGCGTGAGTCCGCCGCCGACCAGCCACTCGGCATCCATCTCCAGGCCGTTGATGGTCGCCTTGCTGGAGTTCTGGATGATCGTCAGGCCGTTCTGGCCCAGGAACGAGAACTGGAAGTTGTCCCACTTCTGCGTGAACAAGGCACCGTTCCAGCGCAGGTTGCCGCCCCACGTCGTCTTCCAGCCGATCTCGTAGTTGTCGAGGAAGTCTGAGAGGTACGGCGGGATGGCGGCGAAGCGATTGACGCCGCCCGGCCGGTAGCCGCGCGACCAGGTCGCATACACCATGCGGTCCGAGTCGAACTTGTACGAAACGTTGACCTTGCCGATCGTGTCCTTCTCATCGACGCGCCGCTGCAGATTCGTGCACGGCGCAGTGCCGGTCTTGTTGACGTACGGCACCCAGCTCGACGTGTCGCCTTGCTCGTCGCCGGCAATGAAGCTGCACAGCGTCTCGCCGCTCTTGCCGCTGCCGCTGAAGCCGTCGCCGAATCCGAAGTAACCCTGCAGCGAGTTCTCCGCTTCGAACCAGCGGACGCCGCCGGTGACGCTCAACTTGTCGGTAATGTCGTAGCTGAGCTCGCCGAAGATCGCCTTGTCGCGATCGATGCGCTCCTGCTCGGTGAGCCAGATCGTGTCGGGCCAGCCCGTCACCTCGAGCTCCGCCGCCAGATTACCGATCAGGTAACGCTGCTCGATGTCGTGCACCTGGCGTTGCGCGAACAAGCCGCCGACGAAACGCAGACGGTTTTCCGCGGGCGTGGCGATGCGCAGCTCGTGCGTATAGCGGCGATAACGGTCCTTGCCCTGGATGTACTGCGAAATGTCGATGGCGCCGCCATCGTCGTCGTAGAAGTACGTGCCGAAGCGGCCGTACGCGTCCGGATCGGCGGCGTGCAGACCGTCGTAGTAGACGTCGTACCAGTATGAGTAGTCGGAGTAATCCGACTCCGTATCCACCTTTCGGTTGAGATAGCCGCCGGCGTACGTGATATCCAGATTCGCGATCTTGCCTTCGACCGTCAGCGCGGCCTGGTACCAGCGATCCTTGGACTTCTCCGGGAAGCGATGCGAGACCTTCAGGTCGCCGACTGTCGGATCGAAGCCGAACGTGCCGCGGGTCTTCTGCTCCTGCGCCATGAGCTGCGGCGTGATGCTCCAGCTGTCGTTCAGATCGAACTTGAGCGCCGCGCGACCGCCGGTGGTGTCGGCGTCGTTGTAGTCGTCCTTCGGGTTCGCCACGTCGAGCGGCCCGATGCCGGTGACGACCGAGCTCGGGAAGGTGCGCGGATGCGACACGTTGTCGATGAAGCCGGGATCGTGCCGCTTCCAGCCCACCAGGCGCACCGCCGTGCTTTCGTTGATCGGGAGGTTCGCGTAGCCCTGCACGAGGTAGCCGTTGCCGCCATCGGTCATCGTGCTGCCTTCGAGGTCGTAGCCCGCCGAAAATCCCGTCGCGTCCGGCTTGTTGGTGATGATGCGGATCGTGCCCGCCTGTGAGCTCGCGCCGTACAGCGTGCCCTGCGGACCCGCCAGTGCTTCGACGCGTGCGACGTCATAAGGCTGCACGTCGAGTGCGCCCTGAATCGTCGTGATCGGCTGCTCATCCAGGTAGATGCCGACGCTCGGCAACGAACCTGAATGGTTACCGTCGCCGCCGCTCGCCACGCCGCGCATATACACCTGGGCGAAGCCGGGCCCGAAGGTCTGGTACGACACGGAGGGCAGGTACTTGACGTAGTCCTCGAAGCCTTTGACGTGCAGCTCTTCGAGCCGCTCGGTCCCGATCGCCTGGATGCTCAGCGGCACCTCCTGCAGGCTCTCGGTGCGCTTCTGCGCCGTCACGAGGACCTCCTCCAGCACCCCGCTTTGCTGTGCGGCTTCCTGTGCAAAGGCCGGTGTCGACAGGGCAGTCACCACTGCCGCTGCCAAAGCATTACGTTTGAGCTTGCGCTTTCGGCTTCGAGTCATCGTTCTCTCCCCCAATCGTTATGCACAAGAGTGTAAGCCAACGCACGTCGGCTTCAAAACTCCGGTACGTCCGGATAGTGCTCGAGCACGGAGCCGAGCGCGCTTTTCAGCGGATCCAGCCAGGGCTCGTAGTTCCGCCAGTGATCGACTCCCTCGCGATAGATCGGCCGGCGCACCTGCTCGGAGCTGGCGGTGCGCACGGCGCGCTCGTTCTCGTAAAACCTCAGACAGCGCTCGTCGAACGGCAGGCCGCAATAGTCCAGCACGCGCCGGACTTCGCCTTCCGTATCCGCGACCATGCGCTCGTAGATCACGCGGTGCACGCGCCCGGGAAGCACGGCGTCGAAGTGCGCCATGAGCTCCACGTAGTCGTGGTAGTACCGGCCGATCTCGTCGAGGTTGTATGTGAAGTTCTGGCCGCGCGCGAAGTGCTGCTTGTATCCAGAGAAGCAGCAGCCCAGCGGGTGCCGCCGCGCGTCGATGATTTTCGCGCGTGGCAGGATCAGGTGGATCAGACCCGTGTGCGCGAAGTTGTTCGGCAGCTTATCGATGAAGAACGGCGCGTCGGTACGGCGGTAAATGCGCGTCTGCTCCAGATAGCGCTCGCCGAGCGCGCGCAGCTTGGCCGCATCGAGCGCTGCAATCGGTTGCGGATAGGTGCTGGTGCCGCGCGCGGATGCGCCGCCCAGCTCGCGGACGATGTTGACGATGTCCGCCAGCTCCATCGTGCCCTCGACCAGCGGGTGGCTCGAAAGGATCTGCTCGAGCAGCGTCGAGCCCGAGCGCGGCAGGCCGACGACGAAGATCGGGTCCGGCGCGCTCGCGCCCTGCCCGGCGCGCGCCGCGAAGAATTCGGGCGTGAACAGCGCTTTCGAGCGGCGCATCTGCTCGCTGTTCCAGTCAGCGTCGTAGCCGACGCCGGCGCGGCGGATGCGGTTGCCTTCTGCGTAGTGCTTGAACGATTCGGCGAACTGTCCCGCATCTTCGAACGCCTTGCCCAGCGCGAAATGAAACTGCAGCCGATCGTCGTCGGTGAGCTTGCCCTGGGTCAGCTGCACCTGCATCGCCGCGATGTCCGCGTCCGTAAACCTGAACGTCTTCAGGTTTGCGAGACTCCAGTACGCCTCGCCGAGATGCGGCGCGAGCTCGATGCTCTTGCGATATGTCTGCACGCACTCGCCCTGGCGGTTCGTGGTCTTCAGCGCGTGGCCGTAACTCATCCACGAGCGAGCGTTCTGCGGGTACTCGGCGAGCACGCCCGCGTACAGCTGCAGTGCCGTGTCGTAGTCCCCGATGCTGCTGGCGATCGCGGCCTGCAGCGTGCGATAACTCGGATTGAGCGGGTCGCCCGCCACCAGTTTCTCGGCTTGCGCCCGCGCCGCGGCGGGCTTGCGCTGCCGGTGCAGGACGACGGCGTAGTTGTGCCGCGCCGGCATGAAGTTCGGCGCCAGCTCCAGTGCACGCTCGAGCAGGACTTGAGCATCGGAATAGCGGTGCAAGCGCGCAGCCACTTCCCCAAGCATACGCAGCGCCGGCACGTCGGTCGGATGCTGCTTCAGATGCGTGCGTAACAAATGCTCCGCCATAGGAATGCGGTTCTCGCACAGCGCCGTCGCCGCTTCCATCAGGCGCGGATCATGGATCGAAAATTTAATGTGCTGGGCGTAGGCCTCGTCGGCTCCGCTCGCATCGCCCAGGGCAGTGAGGTGATCCCCGAGCGCGCGCCATGCATCCGGCATCTCGGCCTTGAGACTCACGGCGCGTCGCAAGGCGGCGACGGCTCCATCACCATCGCGCCGCGCGCCGCGCGTCAGCCCGAGCTCGTAGTGAGCGGCTGCCCAATTCGGTTGCGATTGCGCCAGCGGTTCGAGGAGTGCCTGCGACGCGGCGGCATCGCCCGAGCGGCGCTGCGCTACGCCGAGCAAAAGCGTCGCCAAGGGGTGGCCGGGCGCGACCTTCAGGATTTCCGTTGCCTGCTCGGCCGCGAGCTGCGGCTCCGAGGTCATCAGGCGCTGGGTGTGAGCCAGCGCAGTTTCGAGCGATCCGACCGGTTCTGAAGATGCATTCATGCGAAGACTTCGGCTCGACGGCGGGATGATAGCCTAGTCGTCGCCATGTCCGCGCCTGCCGAGATTTTTACCATCGATGCCCTGCCGAGCCCGGTGGGCGCGGTCCTGGTCGTCACCGATTCGCAGCACCGTCTGCGCGGCCTGGGGTGGGAGGATCGCGAGGATCGCCTGCGCCGCGACCTCGCGCGCATCTACCGCCGGCCGCCCGAACTCGTGCGCGGCGCCGCGCCGGTCGCAATCCGTCGCGCCCTGCAGCGCTACTTCGCGGGCAAATTGCAGGCCATCGATGAGATTCCCGTCCAAACGGGCGGCACGCCGTTCCAGAGCAACGTGTGGCGCGCGCTGCGCAGGATCCCGGCCGGCACGACCCTGAGCTACGGGCGCCTGGCCAGCCGCTTGCGGTGTCCGCTGGCGGTGCGCGCGGTCGGCTTCGCCAACGGCTCGAATCCGATCAGCATCGTCGTTCCCTGTCATCGCCTGATCGGCGCCGACGGCTCGCTCACCGGCTACGGCGGCGGACTGGAGCGCAAGCGCTGGCTGCTCGCGCACGAAGGCGTCGAAGTGTCCGCCTGAAGCCGGCGCCGGGGGCCGTGATACATTCCGCGGCCATGAAAAAAACCACCCGCTCCCTGATCTGTTGTGCCCTCCTCACGAGCGCCTGCGCGGCGACTCCACCGCAGGATGACGGCAAGCCAGACGAGAAACTCGAGGCCATCGCCGCCGAGCCTGCGAACGCTTATCCGTCGACGTATCAGGCAGCCGCTGCCACTGCGACGCTGATTCGCGGCGCGACGGTGCTCACCGGCACCGGCACGCGGCTCGATAACGCGGATGTGCTGATAGCGAACGGCCGCATCGAAGCCGTCGGCCAGAACCTGAATGCACCGGCCGGCGCGCGCGTAGTCGACGCGAACGGCAAGTGGGTGACACCCGGATTGATCGACGTGCATTCGCACCTCGGCGTGTATCCGTCTCCCGGCGTCAATGCGCACGGCGACGGTAACGAGGCGACCGATCCCGTGACGGCGAACGTGTGGGCCGAGCACGGCGTGTGGCCGCAGGATCCCGGCTTCGAGACCGCGCTCGAAGGCGGCATCACCTCGCTGCAGATCCTGCCCGGCTCCGCCAACCTCATCGGCGGCCGCGGCGTCACGCTGAAGAACGTGCCGGCGACGACCTACCAGGCGATGAAGTTTCCGAACGCGCCGCAGGGTCTGAAGATGGCGTGCGGCGAGAATCCGAAGCGTGTCTACGGCAACCAGATGCGCGCCCCGAGCACGCGCATGGGCAACGTCGCGGGCTATCGCCAGGCCTTCGCGGACGCACAGGACTATCGCGAGCAGTGGCGCAAGTACGATCGCGACTTCGCGGAGTACCAGAAGAAGCACGCAGACGCGGGCAAGGGGAAAAAGGACAAGGACTCCGAAGAGTCGGAGCAGCCGCCGACGCCGCCGAAGCGCGATCTCAAGCTCGAGACGCTCGTCGACGCGATGGCAGGCACCGTGCAGGTTCACATCCACTGCTACCGCTCGGACGAGATGGCGATCATGCTCGATCTGTCGCGCGAGTTCGGCTTCAAGATTGCGGCGTTCCATCACGCCATCGAGGCCTACAAGATCGCCGACAAGCTGGCGGCGAACGGCGTGTGCGGCGCCGAGTGGGCCGACTGGTGGGGCGGCAAGATGGAAATGTTCGACGGCATCCAGGAGAACATCCCACTGACCGACCTGCCGAAGAACGGCTGCGCCATCGTGCATTCCGATTCCGACGAGGGCATTCAGCGCCTCAACCAGGAAGCCGCGAAGGCGATGTCGCGCGGCAATCGCATCGGCCTGAGCATTGCGCCGGAGCACGCAATCCGCTGGGTAACCGCGAACCCCGCGCACGCGCTCGGCATCGATCAGCAGACCGGCACGCTCGAGCCCGGCAAGATGGCGGACGTGGTGATCTGGAACGGCACGCCGTTCAGCGTCTACGCGCTGCCAGAGCAGGTGTTCGTCGACGGCGTGCTCGAGTTCGATCGCGCCAATCCGTCGCCGCAACCGAGATCCGACTTCCTGCTTGGGCAGCCGGGCGCAGGAGCGCAGCCATGAGAGCCGTCATTGCAATCGCCCTCCTCGCCTGTGCCGTTTCGGCCAACGCGCAGGACCTGTTCATCCGCGGCGCCACGGTTCATACCGCAGGTGAGCAAGGCGCGCTGAGCAATGCCGACGTGCTGGTGCGCGACGGCAAGATCGCGGCGGTCGGCACTGGCCTGAGCGCGCCGTCCGGCGTGACCACGGTCGATGCTCAGGGCCGCGCGCTCACGCCCGGGTTGTTCGGCGGGCTGACCGCGATCGGCATCGAAGAGGTCAGTCTCGAACCCACCACCGTGGACTCCACCGTGATTCTCAATGCGCCCGCATTCGAGATGGCGTGGCGTCCCGAGTTCGACGTGACCAGCGCTTACAACCCACGCTCGATACTCGTGCCGGTGGCGCGCATCGAAGGCCTGACGTGGACGATGCTGAGTCCCGGCAGTGATGACGGCGGAGCGTTGCTCACAGGTCAGGGCGGCGCCGTGACGCTCGATGGGCGCTACGACTCAGTCCTCGCCGGCACTCACGCGTTGTTCATCAACCTCGGCGGCAATACGAACGCCATGTCCGCCGGAAGCCGCGCTGGGCAGTGGATGCTGCTAGAGCAGGCGATCCGCGAGACGCGTTCGCCGACCGCGCAGGACGAACATCTGCTGTTGCATCCGCTGGGCCGTGAAGCGCTCGCGAAATATCTGAACGGCGGTCGCGTCGTCTTCAATGTGAATCGCGCAGCCGACATCCGTCGCGCCGTCGCGTTCGCCAAGCGCAACGGCATGAAGCCGATCATCGCTGGCGGCGCCGAAGCGTGGGTCGTCGCCGACGAGCTCGCGCGCGAGAAGGTGCCGGTGCTGCTCGATGCGCTGGTGAATCTCCCGTACAACTTCGACGACATCGGAGCGCGGCTCGACAACGCTACGCTGCTGAACAAGGCAGGCGTGCGCATCGCGTTCACGCAGTTCAACGAAAGTCACAACGCGCGCAAGATCCGTCAGCTCGCCGGCAATGCGGTGGCGCACGGTCTGCCGAAGGACGCGGCGATTGCGGCGCTGACTTCAGAACCGGCGGAGATCTTCGGTCTCGCAGGCGGACGCGGCCGCATCGCACGCGGCCAGGTCGCAGACCTGGTGCTGTGGAGCGGTGATCCGCTCGAAGTCACGAGCGCGGCAGACCAGGTGTGGATCGGCGGACGAGCGGTGGAGATGCGCTCGCGTCAGACCGAATTGCGCGATCGTTACCTCAAGCGCCTGCAATAGTGGGCGTCACGCGTCAGCCTGACGAATCCCACACTTTCTCCGCCTTCATCGCGGACACGAACAGCGGCCGGGCGTGCAGCCCGGTCTTGCCCATGCCCGACACCTCGACCAGCGATTCGAACGCCGGTGCAGTGCCGGCGTGCTTGCACAGCTCGCGGACCTCGCTGCGCTGGGACAGGCTCTGCGCGACCTGCGTCACGCCGATGTCGCGCGTTCCGGCGATGACGACGATGCGGTTGCCGTCCGGCCCGGCGAAGGTCGAGAAGTAGCCGTAGTCGCGGAACTCGCCGTCCGGCATCGCGCCCATCGCCGTGCTCAGATAAGTGTGGTTCGTCTGGCTGTCGACGAGCTCATCGTATGAGCCGCCGGGAGTCACGCGCGAAGCGGCGAACACGCGGTCGCCCAGCATGCCGAGCCCGCTGATGTAGCCGATATAGATGATGTGACTGTTCTTCAGCGAGTTCGCATCGAGCTGCGACATCAGCACGACGCGCACCGGCTTCGCGGTGCCGAGCACGGGCACGATGTCCTGCAATGCGAAGGCGCTGGCCGCCGGCAAGTACGTGAGATCGAGATTGCGATAGCGCTGCATCAGCTGCGGATTCAGCTCGGCGTGATCGCGGAAATCCTCGTGCGAGTTGATGAAGAACTCGCGCACCAGCCGATCGATGTGACCGGTCTGCGGATTCGCTTCGCCGAGCAGGTAGTAGTCGCCGATCACAATCGTGATCGGCAGGTCATCTTCCAGCACCGGCGCCCAGACCGCGCTGTTGCGCACCTCGCGCATGTCCCATTGCGCGCCACCTGCGCTGAAGCCCGTGCCCAGCAACGCGCCGACGATCAACGCGCCGCAGATTGCGATGCCGACGCCGAGCCAGTTCCTGCGTCGCACCGGCGCGGCCGGTAGCGCCGCTTCAGCACTAGCGGGCTCCGCAGGCGGCTCCAACAGCAGGCGATACTCGCCCTTGGGAATGACGATCTTCGCGGCGCCGCTCGCGGCGCGCGCGTTGAAATCTTCGAGGCGGCGACGCAGCTTGTGCACGTAGACGCGCGCCACTGAGTCCTGCGGACTCTTGCCGAACACCTGCAGCGCAATCTCGGCTTCCTTCGGCGCCTCGCCTTCGAGCGAGCGGGTCAACAGGTAGTCGAACAGGCGCGACAGCGAGCCGGGCCGCCCCAGCAAACCGCTGGCGCGGAATTGCTCGGCGCGTTGCTTCAGCTCGTTGGAATCGGACACGGGGGCATTCTATATCTAGTAGCGGAAGCCAATTGCATTCCATTGCAACAGGGTCGCTACCAGCGCGATGAACAGCCCCACGGCTGCCGAATGCCGCAGGCGGCGGCCTAACGGCCACGTCCGCTCGCGCCAGACCGGCAGCAGCGTCACAATCCCAAGCACACTCAGACCCGTGGCGACGACACCCACGGCCAGCGCGAGTTTCAGCATGTTCTGCGGGTAGGTGTAGACGAACTGGTCCAGCGCCTCCGGTCCTGCGAGCGGCAGCGCCCACGCGACCATCAGAATGATGAACAGCAGCCACGCGATCGCTGTCGCCTGCACCACTCCCAAGCGCTCACGCCGCAGCGCTGCTGCGATCAGGATGCCGATGCACGCGAACAACGTCACAGCGACCATCAGCGCCAGCCACTGCTGCGACATGAAGAAGCCGACCCGATCGAACTCGCCTATCGGCGTGACGAGATGCGTGATTGCGCCGTGCTCGTCTCGCAGGAACGCGATCGTCACGTCGCCGTCGGACTGACGGAACAGGTCCTTGCCGATTGCCATCAGTCGCAGCTCCGGACCGAAGAGCCGGATCGTGAGCGCCCCGTCCGGGGTCGCGACGACCGGCATTGCGCCGACGTTGACGATCTTCTCGAACTGCGTGAACGACCGACGCGTCGAGCGGTACTGCCCGGCGTACTCGTGCACGTCATCCCGTTTTTCGCTCACATCTGGAAATGGCTCCGGCGACGGCTGGAAATACTTCGCGAAAATCTGCTCCGCCACCGCGAATACCAAGCGCTGCGCCGGCGCGCTGTTCGCCGCCACGTAGACACCCAGGCTGCCTTGATCGCCGAGGTCGTCGGTCACGACCATCATCGACCTGAAGTGCAGCGTCGCGCCGGCGTGCGACAAATTATCGAAGCCGAGACGCTCGCTGATGCCGAGCGGCGTGTTGAAAAAGCCGTGATGGATCGCCGGCATTCCCGGCGCGCCCTGGAACGACGGCTCGCGCAATTGCGCAAACGTCGCCGCCTTGAGCACGCCCGTCGCTTCGAGCTGCTGCGGGTCGAGCAGCGCGAGCATGTAGCGCGCCATGTCTGCAGCCGTCGAAACTGCAGCTCCGGCAGGCGCCATGGAGACGATGTGCTCATGCGGCACCGCCTGCCACGCACCCTGCCGCGATTCGATGTTCTGCGCCATGTGCACGGCCAGCTCCGCGGACATCGGCTGCGGCAATCCGTCCCGCGGCGCGTACTGCTCGCGGAACGTTGTATGCATCATTCCCAGCGGCTTCAGGATGTTCTGTTCCACGTAGGTCTCGTATTCCATACCGGAGACGTGCGCGACGATCGCGCCGGCGAGCGCTGCGCCATAGTTCGAGTACGCCATGCGCTTGCCTGGCTCTCGCACGCGATGCGGCCGCCGCTGACGGAGCTGCTCGCCGAGGGAAAGGATCGGTGCGTCCTCTGCGACGAACAGCCCTTGCAACATCTCCTCGAAGCCGGCCGCGTGATTCATCAGGTCGACGACGCGGATCGGCTGCTCGAAGCCTTCGTCCGGCACGTCGAGCTCGTCCGGCAGGTGATCGTTGATGGGATCGTCGAGCTTCA
>Ga0111539_10010238_pt1 | contig 11817 bp, 13 predicted proteins | sample RhiMethybrSRZTD1_FD_79667 | JGI IMG/M metagenome (GOLD analysis project Ga0111539, IMG submission 79667) | Populus rhizosphere microbial communities from Tennessee, USA - Rhizosphere MetaG P. TD hybrid SRZTD1 (version 2) (version 2) | ecosystem: Host-associated > Plants > Roots > Rhizosphere >...
AACCCCGACCGCGCTGCCCCCGCCGCCCGCGACCTCGCCACGGCCCGCATGACGATCGCGAACACGCTGATCGACCAGGCCCTGCACGACCGCAAGCAGCAAGCCGACCGCTGAGCCGAAATCTGCCCTGCAACCGGCCAGCGCGATGTTTACAATTTTAGGCAAATCCCCCCACCCCGATTGCGGTTAAACCAACCCGCGTGCGCTACACCTCATCCCCGGACGGGACAGGAAGTGCGCAGGTCGAGGGGTCGGGGAGCGCATGCAACACCAACGCAACATCGCGCTATTGCAGCGGCGCCGGGACGGCATCCGGCAGTGGCTCGAGGACGAGGCGCCCTACACGGAGAGCGACCAGCGCCATCTCGATCCGCACACCCCCGAGCGCGCCTATTGGCATCACGGCTACCAGGCCGCCCTCGCCGACGTCATCGCGCTCCTCACGCCGCAGACGCAAACATCCGGCAACGAGGACAGCTCCACATAGTGCCCTTCGGCCGGCCCGGGTGCAGCCGGTTGCCGGGCGGACTGAAGTCGTGGAACAGCTGGCACTCCTTCTCGAAGGCCGTCTGGGCGGAGGCGGAGTAGCCGTACTTGAAGAGCTTCTCCGAGCCGATGCAGTCGAGCAGCCTGGCGCGCAGGTCGCTGTCGGATCGGCCGACGTGATTGATGGCGAAGCGCCCCTGCGCATCCGTATGCCCCAGCGCGTAGACGCCGGCCGAGGTGGCCCTCACCACGCTGTCGATCGCATCGAAGGAGAGCGGATAGGGTCCCTGCAGTCCTGTCTTGCTCATTGCTTGCTCCGGAAATTGGGTGACGCCGGCCCACAGCATCCTCGACTCCCGACACCAGCTCTCACGCGACCCCTCCCCCTTGAGGGGGGAGGACGGAACGCCACGGACTTAGACGGCCGTCGGCGACAGTGGCTACATACGCCATCGGCCGGCTAACTCCGATGGCGTTCCTGGTGGGGGTGACCCGGCGCGTCCAGCCGCGTCACCACGACCAACGCGTTACGGCCGGCAGAAGGCGTGCGCCTCCGCCGTCCATCGGCCGAAGCCGGTGGCGACCATGTTGGCGATGACGCGGCAGACGTACTTTTTCTGCGCCGGATCGTTGTTGGGCCCGGCGTGATAGCGAGCCACCGCCTTCGTCCAGCTGCCTTCGCGGGCTTTGAGCTCGGTGAGGAAGCGGGCCGCGTAGTCAACGTTCTGGGCGGGGTCGAGCATATCGGCCACGGACGCGAAGTTACGGCCATGGAAGTGGTGGTTGACCTGCATGCAGCCGATATCGATCAGCCGGGCCCCCGCCAGACGCGCGCGCTCCACCCGGCGCTGCGCTGCCTGCTTGTCGGCCGCGTAGACGGGCCGGCCCTCGACGTTGAGCGCCCAGGGCTGCAGCGAGTCTCCGCGGCCGGTCTCGGTGAGCCCCACCGCGTAGAGCATGCCGAGCGGCACCGCATGCCTTTCCGCGGCACGCGCCATCTCGCGCTCGCAGGCGTTGTCGCCCGCGCCGGCGCTCCAGGCGCTAGACATAGAGGCCATCGCCAGCGCGATGGTGCGAAGCGTCTTGCTCATCCTTGCCGTCCCGATTTGGGCGATGAAGGTTGCCGTCGTGCCCAGCCTGCCCCCGCCCACCCGACGGCCTGGCATCGGGCTGCGAGCCGCCGGCTTGCGAGGGCTGCGGCGAGCCGTCGGGGGAAGCGTGCTGCGACCCGAGCGCAGCCGGCCCGTTCGCCGGGTCCACCGCCCGCACCGTCACCGTCTCGACGTTGTAGCCGGCCGAGCGCAGGACTCGCGACAGGGTCTCACGGTCGGCATCGACGAGCCTGGCCGTTTCGCGGCGGTCGGTCTCGATCTGCAGCTCCAACCCGTCGCTCTTCAGCGCGATGCGCACGGTGACGACCCCGAGCTCGGCTGGATTGAGCTGCACGGTCAGCACCTTGAGCGGTTGCGCGGTCGCAGCTGCTGGCAGAGTTGCCGTGCCGTCGGCGGGCCGAGCCTCGCCGCCCGACGCAATGTCCGCGACGAGCCTATCGGCGATCTGCTGCACGGGAGAGGACAGCGATAGTGGCGTCGGCAGTGCGGTTTCGTGGCTGGCCGCCGCGGACCGCACATCAAGGCTGGCCGGCGGCATGGCGTCGAGAATGGACGCAGATCGCGCCGACCCGCCCTCCACCGTCGCGCGCCGCGAATGGAAGCCGACCTGGGCGACGGGCGTGCTGCCGGGCAAAGCCTGCGACGGCCACTGGCCGCCATCCTTGCCACGCGCCACGGCCCCCGTCGGTCGAGGCACGCCAAGCTCCGCGCTCCCGGCTGAGGCATCGGCAGCATCGTCCGCGACCTGCCCGTCCCGCGCGATCGGCTCCTGCACAACCCGGCCGGCCGCCTGCTGCGGGATGGCCGGCGGCATCGATGCGGCAAGGTGCGTCTCGCGACGAACGACGGACACGCCTTGCATAGGGGCCATTGCATCGGCAGCCTCACCGTTGCCGTCCTCTCGCAGGGAAAGTTCGGCACGTGTGGCAGCGCGAGGCTCGGACGTGCTGACGGCGCCGAGCGCCAGGGACCGCAACGGGCCAGCGCCGTCGGCAAGGTCCGTCGGCGGTATCGGTACCCCCGCTTCGAGAGCGACAGCCGGCTGCAGCGGCGACGCACCCACGATCGCGGCCGAGACAGGAGGCTGGCCGATGGCGGAGGGTACGGGCACCGTCGATCCGTCACCGACCGGCGTCGGGCCCGTTGCCAGCAAGGCGTCCGCTGCGGCGTCCTTCCCTTCTGCCGTCGCTGCGGCAACGGCCTCCGCCGTGGCGTCCTCCCGCTCGATGGGCGCAAGCCTGGTCCCCCAGTGGCGCAGCGGGGAGGATGGCCGCTCGCGAGTCTCTCGCTCTGCGACGGGTCGGGCAGCGCGTTCCTCGCCCGCCGCCACCCCGGCAAGCTGCTTGCCGAAGTCGGCGTCCACCGCTCGACCCGATTGGCCGTGCGGCTTCGCCGAGCGCCGGCGGTGACCGACGCCCTCGGGCGGCGCCGTGACTTGGGCAGAAGCGATATCCGGCACCGTCATTTGCTTACCGCCTCGATCAGTTGGTCGACCCGCGCCATGCTCTGGCGGGCGGCTTCGACAGCCCCGGGAGGAGGCCCATCTGCGGCCGCCTGCGATGCCGCCGGCAGCCGCCGCACCTCCGCCGCCACCGACCTGGCGGCCGCGAGCAGCTCGGCGTCCTCCTCGTCGAGCCCGGCTTTGTCCATCGCCTCGAGCGTCGACATGCCGGTCTCCATATCGCCGCCGACCACGAACGCCGCGGCTGCGTAGAGGCTCGCCCGCCGCCACTCCGGGCTCGCCGCCTCGGCGAGATGCACGGCCTTGTCGCCGGCAAGCCGCGCCAGCTCGAACTTGCCCCTGATCAGCGCCTCGCGGGCGATCAGGAGATAGATGTCCCGGCGCTCGGGCGCGTCGACGGCCTCGAGCGCGCCGACAAGCTTCGCCATGCGGCCGGCGCTCGCCGCATCGCGTGCCGCTACATCGGCGGCGAACTGCTGCCGGAAGCTCGCCGCGTAGACCGATCGGGCAAAGCGGCGCAGGTAATTGGCCGCCAGCATGTCGAAGCGGTCGTAGTCCTTGGTCGCCGCGATGAGAGAGATCTGGCGGCGCAAGGCGGCCTCCTCGATCAGCGTGCCGGGCGACAGCAGGCGGGCCTCGTCGAAAAACGCCAGCGCCTTGCGGGGCTCCTTGCCGGCGGTCAGCTCGGCCTGCACGAGGGCCAGATGACCGGCGATGCCGGGTTCGAGCCAGCGTGCGGCGATCGGGACCAGGAGCTCGGCGGCCTCGGCGCTGCGGCCTTCGCCGTAGGCCACGACGCCCTGTACCAGCTTTGCGTCGAGTGCAGACAGCATCCCGCCTTCCGACAGCTTCTTCAGGATGCGCGGATCGCCGCCACTCAGCACGAAGGTGACGGCGGCGCGGGCGTTCCGCGGCTCCTTCCACACCTCCGGTTTGGCGAGCGCCAGCTGCTCGGCGATTTGCGCCAGCCGCGCCCTTTGCGAAAGATGCGTGCCGGCACTGCCCAGTGCGATCTCGTCCTGCAGGGTCTGCAGCGAGCGCACGAGATCGGCGGGCTGGCGGGCCGCCTCCTGCCCGTGCGCGGGCGCCAGGACGAGGCCGAGCGCCATCAGCGGCGCGGCAAGGGGCAGCGTCGGGCTCACGGCTTGCCCTTGCGCAGGAGGATTTCGATGCGCCGGTTCTGGGCCGCCTCCGGGTCGCCGGGAATTCTGAGGCTGCGATCGGCATGGCCCTCGACGCGCTCGATGCGCTTCTCGTCGATGCCGCCGCGCACCAGCATGTAGTAGGCCATGTGTGCGCGCGCGCTCGACAGGCGCCAGTTGTCGTAGGTGCCGGACTTGTAGGGCCGCCCGTCCGTATGCCCCCTCACGACCAGCCGCTCCGGCTGGCCGGCGAGGACCTTGGCGAGCTTGTCCATGACCACGACCATCGCCGGGCGCGGCTCGGCCGAGGCGATGGCGAACATGCCGAAGTCGTACTGGTCGGTGAGGCTGATCAGCACGCCCTCGTCGGTGGCCTTGACGTCGATGCCGGGCAGCGCGCCCGACACGGAGCGTGCCAGAGCTTCCCTGATCTGCGCCTCGATCTGGGCCGCCGCGGCTTGCTGCGCCGTCGCCTCCTCCGCTTTGCGCGCCTGCGCCTCGCTCTCCTTCGACGGGCTGGCGGGCTGCGGTGGTGTCGCGTGAGGACTTGCGGCGCCGGGCTCGGTGGCCACGGTCGGCTGCGGTTGCGCCATGGCAGTCTGAGATTGGTCGATCTGGGGCTTGTCCACTCCAGGCTTGTCGGCTTCGGCCTTGTCGACCTGCGGTGGTTTGTCGGCCTCGCGATTGTCCGCCGGCGGCTTGTCTCCCCCCGCCTCGCGGCGGAAAGCCGGCTCGAAGGGATCCCGATAGGCCTCGCCGCTGCGCTGCGCGGCCGCCTCGGCGCGGCGTTGCTCGGCTTCGCCCTTGGCGGCAAGCTTGGAAAGCGCCGCATAAGGATCGCGGAACAGCGCCTCCTCGCTTTGCGTGGCCTTGCTGCCCTCGCCCTTCGTCTCACCCTTGCTGTCGGCCTTGGCCTGACCGGCTTGTGACTTGGGGCCGCCGGTCGCAGACTCGCTGGTGGGCGCACCCGACTCCGGCTGATGCAGTCCCCGCGCCAGAGGCACCTTGTCGGTCAGCCGCATGGGATTGAAGTAGGTCGCGACCTGGGTCAGCGTCTGCTTGTCGGTGGCGTTGATCAGCCACATGACCAGGAAGAACGCCATCATCGCCGTCATGAAATCGGCGTAGGCGATCTTCCACACGCCGCCCTTGTGCGCAGCCTCCTCGCCGTTGGTGTTGCGGCGAATGATGACGAGCTCGTTGGCCTGGGTTTCCTCCTCGCCGGCACTCACCGCAACGCCTCCTCGATCCGGGCCACCCACGCCGCCAGCCGCGTTTGCAGGATTGTCTGCCCCGCGACGATGCGCACATCGGGCCCGTCGCTTGGATGATAGGTCGCGGCACAGGCCCTGCCGGACAGCCCGTCGCGCAGCGCCTGCAGCAGGTCCTCGGGGCCCGTGACGCCGACTTCGATCCCCGGCTCGCGGCTCAGCACCGCCTCGAGCGCGGCGCGCAGCTCGGCGATCGCCTGGCGACGCAGCTCGGCCTGAAGGAACGGCTCGAGCACGCGCGCCGTCGTCTCGGCCACCCTCGCCTCCAGCCCGGCTAGGCCCATCGACAGGCGCTGCGCGAGCTTCTCGCCTTCGTGCGCCACCCAGGCCTGGCGCGCTGAGGCCAACTGCCGCGCAAACGACGCCCGCTCATCCTCGAGCCTGGTCTCCAGCGCGGCCATCGCGGCGGCTTTGCCGCTTTCGAGGCCGCTCGCGTGGGCGGCATCGATCCGGGCCGCTGCATCGTCTGCGTCAGCAACGCCGTTCCGGACATTGCGGCTCTGCAGCGGTGGCCCGCCGTCACGGTCGAATTCCATCAGGTAGGCGGTTGCGGGAACTGCGCTCATGCGCTTTTCGCCCCGTGCATCCACTGCTTGAGGATCGCCACGGCCTGCTCCTCGTCGAAGTCCGCCATCTGCTCGAGACGCTTCTGCGGCGTCCGCCCGCGCTTGCTGGTCAGGTCGGCGATCAGGTTGGGCTGGCTCTCGGCGACGATCTTGGCGCCGGCCGCCTGGGCGTCAGCCGCCTGCCCCTGCAGCTTCTGCACCCTTGCCGCTTCCGCCGGCCGCGGCTCCAGGATCGCCCGCATCGCCGGCCGCACGCCGAACCACAGCAGCAGCGCCGTCATCGCCACCATCGCCATGGCATTGACGATGCTGCCGGTGTTGCGCAGCAGGTGCTCGACCACCCCGATCGAGGGCACGGGCTCCAGCGACGGGCCGCTGTCGATGAACTCCAGCGCGGCGACGGACACGCGATCGCCGCGCTTGGCGTCGATGCCGGCCGCCGAGGCGACCAGCCGCTCCACCTCTTTCAGCTGCTTGTCGATCTCTTCCGGGCCGGCCTTCTCGCCGAGCGCGGCGGCGAGCCGCTTGCGATTGACCAGCACGGCGACCGTGAGGCTCTCCAGCCGATAGCCGTCGCTGACGGTGGAGGTCGTCTTGGTGCCGACCTCGTAGTTGGTGAGCTCTTCGCGGCGCTCGTTGGTGCGCTTGGACTGGTCGCCGCCGGCCGCGCTCTGCTGCTCGGCCGGCACGTTCTGCTCGGCGCCGACCGCGGTGCGATTGGCGTTGTTCTGCTGGCTGCCCGTCTCCTTGACGACCCGCACCGAGCGCTCCACGCGCGACTCCGGGTTGTAGGCGGTCTCGTTGGTCTGGCGCTTGTCGGTGTTGAGGCGGGCCGCCACGCTGATCTCGAAATTACCGATGCCGAGATAGGGGGCGAGCGTCTTGGCGATGTTGTCCTGCAGCTCCTTGCCGACCGTCTTCTCCAGGCTCACCATCTTGCCCGGCGCCGCACTCTGGGCCTCGCCGCCGGAGGCCAGCACCGTGCCGTCCGTGTTGAGCACGGTCACGTGGTCCAGCGTGAGCCCCGGCACGGCGGCGGCAACCAGATGCCGAATGGCCGCCGCCGAGGAGAAGTCGCCGGCAGATTCGGTGCGCACGATCACCGACGCGGACGGGTTCTGGCGGGTGCGGCGAAACGAGGCCGCGTCGGGCATCACGATATGCACGCGCGCGGCCTTCACCCCCTTCATCACCTGGATGGTGCGCGCCAGCTCGCCTTCGAGCGCCCGCACGCGGGTGATCTCCTGCATGAAGGAAGTGAGGCCCATCGATCCCAGCTTGTCGAACAGCTCGTAGCCGGCACTGGCGCTGCTGGGCAGGCCCTTCTCCGCCAGCAGCATGCGCGCCTGCGCGGTCTGTCCGTAGCGCACCAGCACGGCCGTGCCCTGCGCGTTGACGTCGAAGGCGATGCCCGCCTCCTTGAGCGCGGCGCCGATGCGGCTCACGTCCTGCGGCGAAAGGCCGGTGTAGAGCGCTTCGAGCTGCGGGCGGCTCAGGTAGTAGCTGCCGATCCCCACCATGGCGAACACGGCGAGGCCAACCAGCCCCAAGGTCGCGAGCCGGCGGCCGCCGAGGCCGATCAGGCTGCGCCAAAGCCGTTCCAGCTGCTCCCGCCCGATCATTCGAGGCCCCAGGAAATATGGAGGAATAGGGCGCCGATAGTCGGCCACGAACCTTGCGCGGGAATTGCGAGGGCCGACCGCGGGTGTTGAACAGACCTATGCAAAAAAGAAACGGCCACGCCCGGGAGGGCGTGGCCGCAGCGGCCGAAGGAAGGAGGCCGGCGTTACTGGAAGAGGCGCAGGATGTTCTGGCTCTGGCCGTTGGCGATGCTGATCGACTGGATGCCGAGCTGCTGCTTGACCTGCAAGGCCTGCAGCTTGGTCGACTCCTCGTTCATGTCCGCATCGACCAGGGCGCCGATGCCGCGGTCCAGCGCATTCATGAGGTTCTTCACGAAGTCCTGCTGCAGTCCGATGCGCGACTTGACGGCACCGAGGCTGGCGGCGGCGGTGGTCATCTCCTTGATGGCCGCATCCGCACCCTTGATGTAGCTGTCGAGGGTGCCCAGATCCGCGGCGCTGTCGGTCAGCGAGGAGATGCTGAGGCCAAACACCGAGAAGGTCGAGGCGGTGTTGTCGATGGTGCCGTCCGTCGTCTTGCGGTTGGCGTCCAGGATGCCGGCCGCCGCGTTGGTGGTGGCGGCGTTGGCATCGAACAGGTCCATGCCGGAGGTATCGATGGCGATGGTCTGGATCGACACCACGCTGCCGTTGCGCGTGAACGAGGCGACGATGTTCTTCGTGCTGTTGTAGGCGCCGGCGTTGGAGTCGATGGAGAGCCAGTTGTCGCCGGAGAAGGAGGCGGAGTCGGCGACGCTCTTGAGCTGCTTCTGCAGCTCGGAGATCTCGCTCTGCACCTTGGTACGGTCGATGCCGGGCTCGCGCGCGGCGACCAGCTTGGCCTTGATCTGGTTGACGACCTCGATCGAGCTGTTGACCGCCGTGTAGGCGACGTCGACGGTGGCGGCACCGAGGCCGAGCGCGTCCTGCACGGTCGACAGGGCGGCATTGTCCGACCGCATCGTCGTTGCGATCGACCAATAGGCGGCGTTGTCGGATGCTTCCGCAACTCGCAAGCCCGTCGAGATTCGCTTCTGGATCTCGGTCAGGCTCTTGTTGGTCTGAGTGAGCGTCTGCAGCGCGACCATCGCTGCGACGTTGGTATTAATGCTACTCATCTGGATCTCCCCCTGGGAGTACTGGAGGCCGACTGGGACGTACCGGGGCTTTGCCGGCATGGCAGAGCAGGACGTATCCCGGGAGCCTCCTCGGTTTTGCTCCGACCTGCCATGGCGATATGGTTAAATGAGAACAGTTGCTTAAGGATTAACGGCCGTCGTTCATCGCGCGCCGGACATCAGACAAACGAGCGGATCAGACCCCCGATCAGCAGGTTCCAGCCGTCGATCAGGACGAAGAACAGCACCTTGAAGGGCAGCGATATGACGGTGGGGGGCAGCATCATCATGCCCATCGACATGGTGAGCGTGGCAACGATCATGTCGATCACCAGGAACGGCAGCGCGATCAGAAAGCCGATCTCGAAGGCGCGCCTGAGCTCGGAGATCATGAACGCCGGGATCAGCACCCGCAGGTCGATCTCGGCGTCCTCCTGCTTGGGCCGCAGGCTCTCGCTCGCCAGCTCCGTGAACATCTTGAGGTCCTTGTCGCGCACGTTGGAGCGCATGAAGCTGCGAAACGGCGTGGTGATGCGCGCGTAGGCCTCGGCTTCCGTGATCTTCTTCTCCATCAGCGGCTGCACGCCGCCGTGCCAGGCCTTATCGAACGTCGGCCCCATCACATAGAAGGTCATGAACAGGGCGAGGCTGATCAGGATCAGGTTGGCGGGCGTGGTCTGCAGCCCGAGCCCAGCGCGCAGGAACGACAAGGCGATGACGAACCGGGTGAAGCACGTCACCATGATCAGCAGGCCGGGCGCTACCGACAGCACGGTGACGACGGCAATCAGCTGCACGATGCGTCCGGCGGCCGTCGGGTCGCCGGAGGGCAGCAGCGAGTCCAGGCTCGGCACCTGCGCCACCGCTTGGGTGCCGCCTGCGACCAGGATCGAGAGCGCGACCAGGAGCTTGTTCATTCGATGATCATGGATTGGATGACGAGATCGCGGACCTTGCCGCCGCTGCGCACGCGCACGCGATCGTTGAGGTCCTCGCGCAGGTGCTGGAAGCCGCTGGCCCCCTGGATCTGCACGAGCGGGACGGTGCGCAGGTAGGCGACGATGTCCTCGGCGACCTGCGCCGCCAGCATATTGCCGTCCGGCGTCTGCTCGCCCTCGACGACCAGCACCGCTTCGAGCCGAACCCAAGTGCGTCCGGGACTGGCGAGGTTGGTGACGATGGGTGGCAGCGACCGCAGGTTGGCGCCGGCCGGGTAGCGGCTCTTGGCGGCTTGTCCGGGGCCCTGTGCGGAGCGGGGCTCCGCCTTGCGCGGCGGGCCCGCGTCCATCCTGGTGAGCAGCTGCAGGCCCACCAGCCCGCCCAGGCCGACGCTCAAGCAGGTCATGATCAGCATGACAGCGATGAACACCAGCGCCGACGGCGGCTTGCCCGCAGCGGGCGCGGCTGGCGGCGCCGGCTCGGGTATCTCTGCCGTCGTGGTCGCTGCGTTGGCCATGTCAGAACGGAGAGATCAGGTCGTAGAGCTGCTGGCCCCAGCCGGGCTGCTGCACCTCGGTGATGCGGCCGCGGCCCCCGTAGGCGATGCGCGCCTCCGCGATCTTGTCGTAGGAGATGGTGTTGTCGGTGGCGATGTCGCGCGGACGCACCACGCCGGCGACGCTGAGCACCCGCAGCTCGAAGTTCACCCGCACCTCCTGGGTCCCGCTGATCACCAGGTTGCCGTTGGGCAGCACGTCGGAGACGACGGCCGCCACCAGCAGCTCGATGCTCTCCGACCGGGTGATGGCGCCCTGCCCCTTGGTGGAGGTGCCCGAGTTGATGGTGGAATCGAGCTTGCCGTCGGCCTTGCCCTTCCAGAACGGCAGGTTCACGTCGTAGTTGGTATCGAAGTTGAGGTTGCGCTTGGAGTCGCGCGAGCGCTCGGACGTGTTGTCGAAGGACGCCTTGTCCTTGATCGAAATCTTGACGGTCACGACGTCGCCGACCCGCATGGCGCGCGGATCGCGGAAGAGATCGGCGCTGGTATCCTGCCAGAACGAGTTGCCGCGCTGATAGGAGCGCACCGGCGGCGGGTCGCTCAGCATCGCCACCCTGTCGGGCCGCAGCCCCGCGCCGACCGGGGTGAGGTGCGGCTCGCGCGCAAAGTCCGTGACCTGGCCGGCGCATCCGCCGAGCAGCAGGCAACCGATGACGAGTGCAAATTTGCTCATGACTTCTTTTCCTCCGGGCCTGGCCGCTGCGCTCCGGCCGGTGTTGTTCTGGCCGCACCGCCGATCAAGCCGGTGAGACGGGCGGCCTGCGCCGGCTCCATCTCGTTGAGGATCAGGCTGGCGGTGCGCGGCTCGAGCTTCAGCAGCACAGCCGAGGCAGTTTCCTCGTCCATGGCGGTGAGCTGCATGGCCGCAGCATCGGGGCGCATGCGCGAGTAGATCAGCACCAGGTTGTCGCGCGCCTTCTTCACGAACTCGTCGCGCCGCGTCACCCACTTCTGCAGCTCGGCGGTCTTCGCCTCGAGCAGGGCGATGCGCTTCTCCAGCTCCTGCTCGGCGGCGGCCAGCGTCTTCTTCTGCCAGGCAAACCTGGCATCGGCCGCCGCATTGGCGATGCTGACGCAGTATTGGCGTGCCGCGTTCGTCTCGAGCGGCGGCGGCTCGGCGGGCTTCAGCCCCGGTGGCGAGGCTGAGGCTTCGGCAGCCGCCGGCTTGGGTTGCTGCGCCGCCAACTGCGCGGGCGCCATGAACGCGTCCAACGCCGGGCTGGGCATGCGCCTGAGCGTGGTCGCGCGGTTGGGCGGCACGGCATCGGCTCTCGCCACCACCGTATCCCATCCTGGCTGTGCGTAGGCAGCCGGAGCAGCAGCGGCGGCACTCAAGCTTGCCCCCGCGCAAAGACAGGCGGCGCGCACCGCGCTCGGCCAGCTCCGTCCAGCTCTCGCGGCCGCGTATCTCATTGCACGACCAGGTCCGCCTGCAGCGCACCCGCCGACTTGATGGCCTGCAGGATGGCAATGATGCCGATCGGCTTGAGGCCGATGCGGTTGAGCCCGCCGACCAGGGTCTGCAGGTTGGTGCCGCGCA
>Ga0111539_10010240_pt1 | contig 11814 bp, 6 predicted proteins | sample RhiMethybrSRZTD1_FD_79667 | JGI IMG/M metagenome (GOLD analysis project Ga0111539, IMG submission 79667) | Populus rhizosphere microbial communities from Tennessee, USA - Rhizosphere MetaG P. TD hybrid SRZTD1 (version 2) (version 2) | ecosystem: Host-associated > Plants > Roots > Rhizosphere >...
GACACCGGGGTCGGGCCCGTGGTCGCGACCGGGCAGACGGTCGCCGTCCAGCTGTTGCCGGAAGCGGCCGCCACCGGCGTGCACGACGACACCGCCGTCAACGCCGAGTTGTTGTTGTTGCAGGTGGTGGTCGTCCAGCCGTTCCCGGATGTGGCCGCCGATGCGGTGCACGAGGCCCTTCGTGCCGGGCCTTGCCCACGGCCGCGCGAGCGTCTCGGGATTGCGCGCGTAGGGCATGAACTTCGTGCCGGGCGCGCCTTCGGGCGCGAACGACACGGCGATCGGCGGCAGCTTGTCGACGTCGGGCAGGAGCCACGGCTCGCTGCCGTTCGCGATGTAGCCGTCGCTGAGCACGATCACGGGCACCATGTGCTTCACGGCGATGCGCACGGCCTCGTAGCCGACCTCGAACGCGTCGGCCGGCGTCGAAGCCGCGATCACGCAGACCGGCGATTCGCCGTTCCTGCCGCAGATCGCCTGCAACAGGTCGGCCTGCTGCGTCTTCGTCGGCATGCCCGTGCTCGGCCCCGCGCGCTGCACGTTGAGGATCACGAGCGGCAGCTCGGCCATCACGGCGAGCCCGATCGCCTCGGACTTCAACGCCATGCCGGGGCCCGACGTCGACGTGATGCCGAGGCTGCCCGAGTACGACGCGCCGATCGCGCTCGTGATCGCCGCGATCTCGTCCTCGGCCTGGAACGTGACGACGCCGAGGTGCTTGTAGCTGCTGAGCTGGTGCAGGATGTCGGACGCCGGTGTGATCGGGTAGCTGCCGAGGAACAGCTTGAGCCCCGCCTTCTGGCCCGCGGCGACGAGGCCGAGGCACAGGGCCTGGTTGCCCATGATGTTGCGGTAGGTGCCCGGCTTCATCGGCGCCGGCGCCACGCGGTAGGCCGTCTGGAACACCTCGGTCGTCTCCGCGTACGCGTAGCCGGCCTTCATCGCGGCGACGTTGGCCTCGACGAGGTCCTGCTTCTTCGCGAATTTCTGCGCCATCGCCTTGATGGTCGGCTCCATGTCGCGGTGATACATCCAGTACAGGATGCCCAACGCGTACATGTTCTTGCAGCGGTCCTTCGCGCGGTTGTCGAGCGTCGAGTGCGCGAGCGCTTCGCGCGTGCGCGCCTCGAGATCGACCTCGATCACGCGGTAGCCCGACAGCGTGTCGTCGTTGCGCGGGTCCTTCTCGTATTTGGCCTTCTTGAGATCGAGCGCCGAGAACGACGCCGTGTTCAGCAGCAGGATGCCGTCCTTCTTCAGCTCCTTCAGGTGCACCTTCAGCGCCGCCGGGTTCATCGCGACGAGCACGTCGGGCGCGTCACCGGGCGTGTGGATGTCGTAGCTCGAGAAGCGCAGCTGGAACGCCGAGACGCCCGGCAGCGTGCCGGCCGGAGCGCGGATCTCGGCCGGGAAGTCGGGAAACGTCGCGATGTCGTTCCCCATGAGCGCCGTCGTGCGCGTGAACTGATCCCCGGTCAGCTGCATGCCGTCGCCGCTGTCGCCGGCGAAACGGATGACGACCTGGTCGAGATCCTGGAGGCCCTTTTCGAGCGATGTATGACTGGAGTTGGGAGTTTGCATCACACTTGCCGCAGCCCCCCCACTATAGCCACGCGCGAAGACGTTTCTCCAGGCCACGCTTCGGGGTGTGTCGTCGCGAGCACCGGGTCCAGGACAGGCGGACCCTCCCGGTTGCCAAGCCACGTCCCCCTGCCTACCCTGACCGAGGAGTCCGTGCGCCAGATCCGGTTGGCACCAGTGCCCGATGCTCCGTGGCAGGCGCGCTGCCATCGCGGCGCTGCTCGTAGTGAGTTGCTCCTGCCCGTCGGGGCCGGCTAGCGGAGAAGACCAGGGAACCATGGTCCAGGTGATCCTCGCTTCGTTCATCGCTCTGTCCGCGACGACCTTGCTTGCCGCGCAGCAGAGCGCTCCGCCGGCCAAGTCCGACGATCTCGCCAAGGCGATCGCCGAGATGCGCAACCTGCCAGAGAAACTCACGGGCAAGGAGGCCGAGGAGCGCGGCCCGCGCATCCAGGCGGCCTGGGAGACCCTGATCGCCGCAAAGGACGCCGGCGCCGCAGCGCTGCTCGCCGAGGCCGCGAAGCTCGACGCGGCGAAGCAGAAGGACGACAGGTTCCGACTCGGTGCTGCTGCGGTGGTCTGGCAGATCGGCCACTTCGACCGCATCGCGGACGTCGTGACGTTGTGGGGGACCTCGGACTTCGCGGTGAAGTACAACTACGCGTTCCCCGTCGCGTTCGAGGCCGCGCACGACGGCGACGAACGCGCGCTGCCGCTGCTGGTGGCGCTGCTACGCGACCAGCGCGGCACGTACTACGTGGCGGATCACGTGATGGACCTCGGCTGGCCGTTGACCCACTTCTTCCTGTGGGGGCCGATCGGGACGAAGGGCGTACCGGCGCTGGAGAAGGTGCTCGCGACGGCAAAGGACGCGACGGCCGTGTCGTCGGCAATCGAACTGCTCACCTGGTGCTGGCATGTAGCCAACCTGCCGCAACTGCGCGCGATCGCGCGCGACCCGGCGCATGGCGCGCGCGCGACGGCGATCCGTGCGCTCGGGCGATTCGGCCATCCCGACGACTTCGAGTTCCTCTGCGCGGGCCTCGGAGATCGCGATCCGAAGGTGGTGAAAGCCCACGTCGAGGCCCTGGGTGCGTTCGGCGACCTGCGCGCCGTGCCGCGCGTGCTGCCGCTCACGACGCACGCCGACCAGGACCTGCGCCTCGACGCACTCGGCGCGCTCTGCATGCTCGCCACCGTCGACGGGCTCGAGGCGCTCGCGCAGCAGCTCGCCGGGCTCGACGACGCCACGCGCAGCCATTTCGCCGGCGGACCTCCGCTGTTCCAAGCAATCGATGTGTCGTGGGACGACTACCAGAAGCTCGATCGCGCGGAGCGCGGCAAGGTGGTCGCGAAAGCGCGCGCGAAGGCCGAGGAGGAGTTCCTGCCGAAGGAAGGCGACCGCAAACTGACGCACGAGGAGTTCGAGAGCATCTGCAAGTCGTGGATCGCCGCGTCGCGCATTCGCGACGAGGAGCACGAGTGGGTCGAGTCGCGCCATGTGCTGGCGGTCGCGACGCCGGCCGACGTGCCGCTGCTGCTCGACTTGCGCGGCCGCCTGTTCCGGAGGTTGTCCGACGAGTGCCTGGAGGAAGTCGAGATCCTCGACGGCATCCTGCGGCGGGTCGTGCGTTCGCAGTATCGGACGGAGCCCGGGCTGTGCGAGCAGGTGAAGCCGGTGCCGGAAGCGAAGGGCAAGGCGAAGTGACGGGCGCTTGCAGACCATGGTGTGTGGCGGACCACCATGGTCACGGGTTACGGCCTTTCGCGGTGCGCCCTTCTCCGGGCCGGCAGGGGTGGTGCGCCCTGGGCCGCAACAGCCCGGGCCTCGTGCTGTAAGGTCTCGCCGACTCGCGGGTCTCTCGCCCGGAACCTTCCGACGAGAACGAACATGCGAACCACACTGCTTCCCCTGCTGTCCCCCCTGCTCGCCCTGGTCCTGGCGGCGCACGCCGCGGCCCAGAACCCCGCCGGATCGACGTTCGGCCACACCCGTACGCTCGATCTCGCCGAGCTCGGCCGCTTGCCCACATCCCACGACGTCGTCGTGCGCGACATCGTCAACTACCGCCAGCACCAGCTGCCGCTGCCGCGCGCCGACCGGGACGTGGCGCTCGACTTGCGTTTCGACCGCAGTTTCGCGAACCCGGGCGACCGCGTCGTGCTCCAGGTCGGCTACACGACGCGCCCCGAGGGCGATCGGGCCTTCGTGCAACCCGTGTCGATCGCGCTCGTCGTGGACTGCAGCGGCTCGATGAGCGAACGCGGCAAGATGGACCAGGTCAAGCGCGGCCTCTACGCGTTCGTACAGCGATTGCGGGCCGACGACGAGGTCGAGCTGATCAGCTTCTCGACCGAGGCGCGCGTCGTCGCCGAACGCCGCCCGCGCGGTCGCGACCCCGGTTGGCTGCTGGGCTTGATCGACGCCCTGCAACCCGACAACGGCACGAACCTGCACGCGGGTTTGATGCTCGGCCTGCGGCGACTCAGGAGCGACGGCCATCGCGACGGCGACCCGGGGCGCGCGCGCCGCGTCGTGCTCTTGACCGACGGCATCGCGAACCAGGGCGTGACCGACCCGGCGCAGATACTCGCCGACGCACGGCCGTTCATGGACGCGTCGATCGACATCAGCACGATCGGCGTCGGCGAGAACCTCGACGTGAACCTGCTCGAGAAGCTCGCGCGCGGCACCCGCGGTCTGTTCCACTTCGTGGCCGACGAACGAGACGTGCAGAAGGTGTTCGTCGAGGAGACCGCCAGCCTGCTGATGCCCGTGGCACGGCGCACCCGGCTCGAGATCACGCTGCCGCGCGACCTTCGCGTCGAACACGTGTTCCAGGAGCGCTGGAGCCAGCAGGGCGACCGGATCGTCGTCGAGCTGCCCGATCTCAACGCAGGCGTCACGGGAATCGTGATGGTGCGCTGCCGCATCTTCGACACGTCGTGCGATGATCTCGCAGTCCGCGCCGAGCTCGGTTTCGAGGTGGCGGCGACAGGTCGCAGCACCACCGAACGCGCCAGCGCCGAGCTTCGTCTCGGCTCCGGCGGCCGGCGGCTCGAAACCGATCTCGAGGTGCAGAAGAACCACGCGATCGCCGTGTTGGCCCAGGGCATGCGCGACATGGCCGAAGCGAGCGAGAACAAGCGCTGGAGCGATGCCGACCGGGCCCTGCGGCTCGCGCGCGACGAAGCGCAGCGCCTGTTCCCCGGCGACGACCCGGACCTGCAGCTCGTGCGCGACATGGTCGCCGGCCACGCGCGCACGCTGCAGCGCTACGTCGACCGCTTCCGCGACTACTAGATCCCGCTGCATGCAGATCCGCTGCACCACGTGCACGAAGACGATCGCGATCGCGCCGACCGGTGCTCTGCCGCCCGCGTGCCCGCACTGCGCTGGCGCCCCGGTGCCGGCACAGCTCGGTCCGTTCGCGCTCGAACGGCTCGTCGCGACGGGCGGCATGGGCGAGGTCTACCTCGCGCGCCACCGCGAGCTCGGCACCGAGGTCGCGTTGAAACTGCTGCCCGCGATGCCGCTAGAAGCCGCCGCTTCGGTGCGCGAACGCTTCGCGCGCGAAGCCCGGCTCACCGCGCGCGTGCAGCATCCTGGCGTCGTGCGCGTGCTCGACGCCGACGTCGCCGGGGACCGTCCGTACCTCGTGCTGGAGTTCGTCGACGGCGAAACGATCCGTCGCCGGCTCGAGCACGGACCGCTGCCCGTGGTCGAAGCGGCGCGCATTGCTGCGGCGACGGCCGACGTCGTCGCTGCCGCACACAAAGAGGGCGTGCTGCACCGCGACATCAAGCCCGACAACGTGATGCTCGCGCGCGACGGCACCGTGCGCGTGCTCGACTTCGGCATCGCTCGCGCTCTGGGCGACGAGACGCCGTTGACGCGCACCGGCGAGATCCTCGGCACGCCCGAATACATGGCGCCCGAACAGCTGCTCGACGGCCCCGAGGCGACCGACGAACGCACCGACGTGCACGCGCTCGGTGTCTTGCTCTACGAGCTGCTGACGCAGCGCTCGCCGTTCCACGGCGCGAACCTGTTCCAGACACTGAAGCTCGTCGAGTCGCTCGTGCCGCCGAAGCCGTCGTCGCTGCGCCCGGAGGCCGAGGTCCTCGACGAGGTCGTGCTGCGAGCGCTGCAGAAGCGGCGCGAGGATCGCTTCTCGGGTCCGGCTGATTTCGCCGCGGCGGTGCGCACCGCGGTGCCGGCAGCCGCGACGCCCCGGCCGGCGCGGCCTCGACGCGCCGTCTGGTTCCTGTGGCTGCCGCTCGCGGCCGTGGTCGTCGTCGGCGTCGTCCTGATCGTGCTCGTGAAAACAGAGCTCCGCGCGACGTTCGACGGAGTCGCCGGCCTCATCCAGGACGCGACCCATTCGGTCGTCGACGCGGTGGCGCAGACGGCGGCGCGGACCATGCAGGTACACGAGATGCTGGCCGACGGCCGCTGGTCGCACGCGCTCGTGCTCGCCGAACAGGGACTCGCCGCGGGTGACAGCTGGCTGTTGCCGGCGGCGCAGGACGCATTCCTGCTCACGCACTGCGTCTGGCCGCTCGCGGCCGGCATGCCCGCGTGGCTCGGCGCATGCGACGAACGCCAGCGCGAACGGCTCTTCGGCGGCGGGCTCGAGCAGACCGCGACCGCCGACCGGCTCGCGAACGCGCGCAGCTCGCTCGCGCGCGGCGACGCTCGAACAGCGCTCGCGGCGCTGCAGGACCGGCCCGCCGACGCCCCGGCTGTCGATCCGATGGAACAGCGCCTGCTGCTGCTCGCGGCCCACTGCGTCGAGGCCGACGCGGCGTCGCTGCGCACGCTGCCGGCGCGCCTTTCCCTCGAAGCGGACGCGGCGGCCCGACTGTTGTCGCTGCGGCTCCTGCCGCCGAACGAACGCGCGCAGGCGCTGGCCGACTACGCCGCACGCGTGCCGCTCGAGGAACCCGAGCACTGGCTGGCACTCCGCTGCGCCGCGGGTCGTGGCGCCGCCGATGCCGCAGCTGCCGAACAGCGCGCCGAGATGGCGTGGTTGCACGGGGCCGGCGAGCTCGCCGTGCTGCTCGATGCGGGGTTGCAGACCTTGCGCGGCAGAGGCGAGCAGTCGCGAGCCCTCGACAAGAAGCAGGTCGCGCGACTGCAGAAGCGCATCACCTCGGACCCCGCCGACACGCCCGCGAGCGTCGCGCTGCAGGCCCTGTTGCACCTCGCGGCCGGCGATCCGGCCGAAGCCGACAAGGCGCTCGCCGCGCTGCCGATGAGTGCACCCACGACGTTGCAGCCGTTCCAGCAGTGGCTCGCCGCGGTCAAGAGCAACGATCCCTCGGACCTCGCACTGCAGCGCGGCCTCGCCGCGTGGCGGATCGGCAACGCAGAGGCAGTCCGCGTGCAGTGCACGAGCGGGGGCTCGGCGGCAGCGACCGTCTGCCGGTGGCTCCTCGATCGCGATGCCGGAGCGGACAGCGCGCCGCGCGAGCTGCCTGCCGCCGCGATGCAGTTCGCGACAGAGCTCGTACGCGGCGACGCGACGCAGGTCGAACGCCTTCTCGCCGCCGCCTCGGCGAGGCCCGAGCAGCAGCTGCAGTTCCTGCGCCTCGCCGTGCTCGCGGGCGCGGAGTCCGACTTCACCGCGGCGCCGTGGCAGAGCTTCGCCGAGCCGCCCGCGAGTGCACAGTTCGATCAGGAGGTCAACGGTGGACTGCGCCGCTGAGCTGGCCCTCGTGCAGCGCGCAAAGGCCGGCGACCGCGCGGCCTTCGCGGAGCTCGCCGAAGGGCACGGCCCACGACTGCTGCGCTTCCTGCAGACGATGACGGGCAACGACGACACTGCCCTCGACCTGCGCCAAGACACGCTGCAGCGCGCGTTCACGAAGCTGCCGCAGCTCCAGGATCCCGCGAAGTTCGGCTCGTGGCTCTTGTCGATCGCGTGCAACCGCTGCCGCAACCACCTGCGCAGCGAGGTGCAACGCGCGCACGCCGGCGACGACGCGCTCGCGACCGTCGCCGAGGGCTGCCGGTCGGCGCTCAGTTCCCTCGTGCGCCGCGAGGACGCGGTGCGGCTCGCGCTCGCGATCGACCGCCTGCCGATCCTGCTGCGCGAAGCGTTCGTGTTGTTCGCGGTCGAAGGGCTGCCCTACGCCGAGATCGCCGCGGCGACCGAAGTCGCCGAGGGCACGCTGCAGGTGCGCGTGCACCGCGCGAAGGCGCTGCTGCGGCAGCAACTCGGCGATCAGGTCGACACGTGGTGGGTCGCGCGCTGAGAAGTGATGCCACCGACCGTCCGGCGCCACGTCCGCGCGTTCAGTTGCCGAGTCGCAGTTGCAGACCGGCGGTGAGGCTGCCGAGGGCGCCAAAGGCGCCCTGCGGGTCGAGCGTCAGCACCTGCTCGTAGAGCATGAAGCCGAGGAAGGTGTTGCTCGGCGGCAGCTGGAGGTCGAGTGTGGCGAAGCCCGCGGCCGTGGTCGGCGCGACGTCGATGACGATCGGGTTGGGGACGAGCACCGTGCAGCCGCCGGGCACCGGGATGCTCGCGGCGACGAAGTCGCCAAAGAGCACGGCGATGCTGTTCGCGGCGACGCGGTCGACATCGACGATCGAACGGGCGCCGAGCTGCGGCAGGCTGCTCGCGGCGATGCGCGGAGTGCCGGCGCTGCCGCTGCAGGCGGTGCCGTAGATCTGCGCCGTCGCGGCGATGACCGGCCGGACGTAGGTCTGCAGCAGCGTGTGGTCGTGCACGATCAGCGTGCCGCGATTGGTGTCGAAGACCACCGGTCCCGCGGTGCCATGCACGTCCGGAGCGGGCAGCGATTGCCAGCTTGTCCCGGTCCACTGGTAGGCGACTCCGAAGACGTTGCTCCACGGGTTGGGCGTGGGCCCTTGCCCGAGCATGACGACGCCGAGGACGGGATCGGTGGCGAGTTGCGGATCGGTGAGGGATGGCGTGGTAGCGGGCAGCGTGCTCCACGCGGCGCCATCCCACTCGTAGGCAACGTTCATCGCGGTGCCGTAGCTGTGGTTCATTCGCAGGCACTTCTGCGAGAGAGGATTCCAGACGAGCTTGCAGGTGCGCGCGATCGGCGCGACGCCGGATTGCGTCGGGTTCGACCACGCGGAACCATCCCACTCCCAGACGTCGGCCTGATACGTGAAGCCGACGATGCCGCCGGCGACGACGACGCGCGCGCGGACGGGGTCGTAGGTCGCGCCGGCACCGGTGCGTGGCGGCGGCGACGAGCCCCGTGACTGGGTCCACTGCGCGCCGTTCCACAGCCACGTGAGCCCGGCCTCGTCGAGCGCGACGGTATGCCCCGCCGCCGCGTGGAACGCGAGCAACGTCGGAACGAACGGCGCCGGCGCGCGGTCCGACCACGCACAGCCGTCGAACTCCAGCGTGCGCCCGCGGTCGACCGAGACGGTGCGCGCGCGCAGCGTGTCGTGCACGGCGAATTCGCCGCCGTGCAGGGTCGGCAGCGTGATCCAGGTGCCGCCCGCACGCAGCAGCACGTCGGCGGAACGCATGATGGGTTGCTGCTGGGGCACCCAGCCGCCGAACACCGCGAGGAACGAGCCGAACGCAGCCGCTGCATGGCAGGAGCGCAGCTCCGGCATCGGGGTGGCGGGGCTCCAGTCGACGCCGTTCCACTCGAAGACGTCGCCGTATTGCTGTCCGGCGTTGAAGCCACAGCCCCCCATCATCACGATGTTCCCGGTCAGCGGATCGGCGATCAGCTGATGGTTGTAGCGCGGCAGCGGCACCGTCGCCGGCGCCATCTGGGTCCAGGTGACGCCGTTCCGCGTCCACGTGACCCCATAGGCCTGGCTGCTGCCGTAACCGCCGAACAGCACGATGCGATTGGACGGCGCGTGGAACGCGATCCGCGCGCCGTGCAGGATCGCGCCCCAGGGTCCAGTCGGTTGGGTGGATGGGGAGGTGACCCACGCGCCGTTGACGAGATCGTACGTGGTGCTGTCACTGACCATCACGAGCACGTTGCGCGCCGCGTCGTAGGCGAGGCTCGGCGAGTAGACCCAGACGCTCGGGGTCGGCAGCTGCTGCCAATCGAAGCCGTCGTACGTCCACGTGTCGCCGCTGCCGTTGACCATGACCATGCGCTGCAACAACGGATGCCAGGCAATCGCGAGATCGCGGTCGCTGCCCGCGGGTGAGTGCGCCGGGTGACGCTGCCACCATGCAGAGCCGTCCCACTCCCACGTGGTGACGCGCGCGAGGGCGCCGGGGCCGGTCGAGTAGTCGAGCAACTCGTCGACGACGCACACGAGGCGTCCTCGGAGCACGTCGAAGGCCATCGCGGCGTGACCCGAGATCGGCGGCGCGGCGCCGGCGGGCAGCGTCGTCCAGTTCTGGGCAACCGAGATCGAGACGGTGAAGACCAACCCCGCGACGGCCGTGCGCAGCATGGCGGGAGTGTAGTCAACGCTGTTCGCAGACACTAGCCGTCTGCCACGCGTCCTGCTGCTCCGCTCTCGCGAGGTCGGCGGCAGACGCGCTCGAGCCCCTCGAGCTCGCGCGTGCCACCAACGGCTCCTGCGCCGCCGCGCCACCCGCGAAGACGAGCACCAGCACGAGGGCACGCGACCGGGTCATCGCCATCGCCGCGATGCCAGCGTGGTGCATGCGCGAAGACGCTGCTGCGGCAGCAGCTCGGCGATCAGGTCGATACCTGGTGGCTCGCGCTGACATCGTGCTTGCCGCGCGTCCGCGCTTCCTCGATAACGCGTGCCTCCACCATTGGCGATCGGCACCCCCGACTCGCTGGCCGGGCAGCCGAACCACCTTGACCAAGAACAAGAAGCGCGCGCTGATCGTCGTCGGGATGCTGATCAGCGTCGGGTTCCTCTGGTTTGCGCTGCGCGGCACCGACTTCGCCCAGATCTCGCACGCGCTCGCGAACTCCTCGCCGTGGATGGTGCTGCCGATGCTCGCGGCCTACGCGATCTACTACTGGATCAAAGCCGTGCGCTGGCGGCTGATGCTGCTGCCGGTCAAGGACGCGACGACTCGCTCGCTGGTTCGGCCGATGATGATCGGCTTCTTCGGCAACAACGTGCTGCCGGCACACCTCGGTGAGTTCGTGCGCATGTATCTCGGCGCGCGCCAGCTCGGCCTGCGCAACAGCGAAGTGCTCGCGACGATCGTGCTCGAGCGCATGTTCGATTTCCTCGCGGTCGTCTTCTTCCTCGGTGTCGCACTGGTTCTCAGTCGCGACGTGCCCGAGGGCCTCGTCACGATCGGCTACGTCACCGGAATCGTCGGGATCGTGTTCATGATCTTCGCGAGTCTCTACGTGGCCATGACACCCGCGTTTCTCGCGGCCGTGCGGCGCCTGACGTTCTTCCTGCCGGCGAAGGTGCGCAATGCCGGCCTGCACCAGCTCGAGCTCGGCGCGACCGGGCTGCAGTCGCTGCGACGCCTGCCGTTGCTGCTGGGCGTGATCGCGACGTCGATCGCCCAGTGGGGCTTCATGGGGCTCACGATCTGGGTGTCGCTGCGCGCGGTCGGCCTCGAGGGGCGGATCGCGCCGGCCTTCGTCGTGCTCGCTGCCACCACGTTCGGCGTCACGCTGCCGTCGGCACCGGGTTTCCTAGGCACCGTGCAGGCGGGCTACGTGCTCGCGCTCGAACCCTTCGGCGTGTCGCGGGCCGAGGCGTTCGCCGCGTCCGCGTTCTTCCACCTGCCAACCTTCGCCGCCGTGACGCTGCTCGGGTTGTGGTTGCTGCGGGGCGAAGGCAACCGCGTCGGCGACATTCAGCGCGAGGCCGAGTCCGCGGCCGCAACCGAGAGCGAGACCGCGCCGGCCGAGCACAAGGCGCCGGGCCACACCGGGTAACACCGCTTCGGGATCAAGTTCCGCCAGCTCGCGCGCCGACAACTCGGCATGGGAAGGGCGGCAGCAGGTTGGCCCACGTGTTGGGCCATGGCATGGGCGTTCGCCGCCTTCCTGCCGCTGCTCCCGGCACAAGAGCCGCGCACCGGCGGCGCTGCGGACGCGAAACCGACCAAGTCCGCGGTCGTGCCGAAGCGCGAGCCGCCCACGCACGCGCCGTTGCCCGTGCTGCGGCCGCTCGATGCCTGGCTGCACATCCGCGCCGCGAACGCCGCCTGCCTCTCCGCGCGCGAGGCTGGGCTCCCAGCTCCCGCGCCCGAACGCCCAGGCGGCGCCGGCCGCTACGTCTGCGCAGTCTTCATGTGCGCCGATGCCGACCTCGACGTC
>Ga0111539_10010242_pt1 | contig 11814 bp, 10 predicted proteins | sample RhiMethybrSRZTD1_FD_79667 | JGI IMG/M metagenome (GOLD analysis project Ga0111539, IMG submission 79667) | Populus rhizosphere microbial communities from Tennessee, USA - Rhizosphere MetaG P. TD hybrid SRZTD1 (version 2) (version 2) | ecosystem: Host-associated > Plants > Roots > Rhizosphere >...
CTTTCCCGGCGGCAACACAGGCGCAGGCCCGCCACGCGCAAAATCTTCCAGTGCATCGGATGAGAAGAATCGCTTGTCGGTGCGCTGAAAATCCGCAGTGAGCGCCAGTTGTTCCTCCGTGGGCTCCGCCGTATTCTGGGCATGATCGTGGATCGCGCCGAGCGCTTGATCGGCCAGGGATCTGGCGCGGAGGTCGTACATGAGCGCGGGATCCAACGCCGGCGTGTTGATTGTGCTGGGAATACCCCGCAGCAAGACGACACTCGTTGCCGACGGATCCTCCGCGATCCTGACGTTCGGCGGGAGTGGACGGACGATGCGGATCGTAGCGTGCTCGGCAATCCGCGACGTGCCGGACACGCCGTCGTCGAGAGCATCGTGAAGGAATAGCGGATTACCCGGATCGTCCCCGAGCAGTTTCCGCACGTCCTCCGGCGAGAGGGTGCCCGTGCCGCGGCCGTGGCAGGTCTCGCAGGTTCGACCGTTCCCCGCGAACGTCTCCTTCCGAAACAGGCGGGCGCCGTCATCTTGTTTCCTCGCGGAGGCCGCACCTGCCGGCGCAGATGATTGGTCGACTGCTTCAACGGCTTGACGCCCACCGACCACTGCGTGTCCGGTCGGCAGGATGGCAAGCAAGAGGGCCCCGGTCAGCATCCGCACTGAGAATTTCATGGCGATCTCCTTCGCGGAGACGTTGGGGCGAAGCGGTGACGAGTTCAATGACGGGGAGGTGAAAAGAAGGACCGAGCGAGGTAACGGCGTAAGTTTAAAGTGCTCAAGTTGATACGACTCCGGGTAACGGGCGTGGTAGCATGCCGGGCGATATCCGTCGCCGTGTTCGACGACGCACTTGCGGAATGAGCGCCCGACTCGATCCTGTCGTCCGCTTCGGCGCGTTTCAGCTCGATCTGCGCACGGGCGAACTGCGGAAGGGCGGCGTCGGAATCAACCTTCCCGATCAGCCCTTTGAGGTTCTGAAGACACTGCTGGAACGTCCCGGCGAGCTCGTCACCCGGGAGGAGTTGCGGCAGCGACTGTGGTCGGCGGAAACGTTCGTCGATTTCGAGCACGGCCTGAATGCTGCCGTTCGACGGCTGCGCGAGGCACTCAGGGACTCGGCCGAAGCGCCGCGGTTCATCGAAACGTTGCCCCGCCGTGGCTACCGATTCATCGCTCCGGTCATCCAGCCCGCGGCGACTGAAGAGGTGCCGTCCCATCCTGAGGAAAGGACCATCCCCGACGCAGTGCCGACGCCGACGATGACGCCGGGGCGGCCACTGACGCCTCCTCGAGTTTTTGGGGCAGTCGCGACGATGGCGGTGGTGGCAGCCGTTGTCCTGTGGGCGTCCGGCTATGGACCCTGGTCTCCGCCATCTCGTGAGTCCACTGCGGGGAATGGGCGATTCATGCTGGCCGTGCTCCCGTTCCAGAACCTGACCGGCGATCCAGACCGGGAGTACCTGGCTGATGGGATGACTGAAGAACTGATCGCTCAGTTGGGGCAGATGAATCCGTCGCGTCTCGGCGTCATCGCCCGAACCTCGGCGATGCAGTTCAAGAACACCGCCAAACGAGCCAACCAAATCGGTTCAGACCTTGGTGTGAGCCACCTTCTCGAGGGAAGCGTACGGACGACCGGAGGCCGCATCCGAGTCGCCGTGCAGCTGATAGAAACCCGACACGAGAGTCAACTCTGGGCCCAACAGTACGAGCGGGACGCGAGAGACGTGTTGGCGCTGCAGCGCGAAGTGGCCGACGCGATCGTTCGACATCTCACGACGAGCCTGGCCATCGCATCGTCGGACGTCAACGCCGATGCGCGACGACATTCGACAATCGCGGAGGCCTACGAGCACTACCTGCGTGGACGCTATTACTGGTCGAAGGACACGGCGGTCGGCCATCAAAAAGCGTTGGAGCATTTTCGCAGCGCTATCGACATCGACCCGTCATACGCGTTGGCGCACAGCGGCCTGGCAGACACCTACATCTTGCTCGGCTCCGATGGGTTCCTGCCGATGCGCGAGGCTTACCCGCTTGCCAGAACCGCGGCGCTGAAAGCTCTCGAGCTCAACGACACGCTCGGCGAGGCGCACATGTCGCTGGCGGCGATCACCGCGGACTACGACTGGGATTGGTCCGAAGCCGACCGGCATTACAAACGCGCTGTCGCGCTGAATCCGAACGACGTGACGGCGCTGAGCTTCTATTCGTTCTATCTCGCCTCGATGGGACGGCTCGATGAGGCGCTGGACTTCGCCGAGCGCGCCAGGCGCGCCGATCCCGTGTCGCCGGGCGCGCAGATGAATCTCGGACTCATCCTCTATTTTGCCCGTCGCTACGACGATGCCGTGGTCGCAACCAACGAGACGCTCGATCTCGCTCCGGACTTCGGGCCCGCGAACGTCCTGCTGGGCCGAATCTATTCGGCCAAAGGCATGCCAGACCGAGCGGTCGCGGAACTGGAGCGCGCTCAGGGTCTGCTGGGGCGTCGCCCTGACGTCCTCACGCCCTACGCTTACGCTCTCGCGCGCGCCGGACGCGCGCGCGAGGCGCGAGCGATGCTCGACGGATTGCGGGAGATAGCGAAGCCCCGAGCTCCGGCGCCCTTTCGCGTGGCGATGGTCCACATTGCGCTCGGCGAGACCGATCGCGCGTTCGAGTGGCTCGAGCAGGCGCTCGAGGCGAGGGACTGGCAGATTGGGCTGCTCAATGTCGAACCTGCCTTCGACGACCTGCGGTCGGATGGACGTTTTGCCGCGCTTGTCGAGCGCGCCGGGCTTCCCCGATAGCCGTTGGCCTTCGACAAGCGTTAACGCGTCCCCGTACGGTTCAGCAGCTGCTTCCGCATCACGATCGCCGACGCCGGACAAGCCGATTGAAATTCCACCGAGGCCCGAACGGACTCAGGCACCTCATCGCGGCTGATTCGCTCGAAGCCGAACTTCGGAAAGAACCGCTCGGCGGTGGTCGTCAGCAGAAAAACGGTGTTCGCGCCATGGGTCGTGGCGAGATGCAATGCCGCATCAGTCAACTGATGCCCGAGCTGCTCGCCCTGCCGTCGCGGTTCGACGGCGACGGACCTTAACAAGGCGCCGTCAGCATACAGCTCGAGCGCTGCGGTTCCGACGACCTCCTCTCCTTCTCTCGCCACGAGCATCGTCGACAGATGCTCGTCGACACCCGTGAGCGGCAGATGCAGTCGTTCGAGCAGAGCACGGATCTCGGGCAAGTCACGTTGCGTCGCAGGCTCGATCACGGCTGAGACTCCTGACGGCGAGAGCGATGGCTTGTTCCCGTTGCCAGCGCCACCAACTCTTCGGCCGCAGTTCGGGCGCAGTCTCCAGTCATTTTCGACGCGATCGATCGGGCGCGCGCAACCGTCTCAGGTGTCATGATCTTCTCGAGCGCGCGCGTCAGCGACGCCGCGGTCGGCGTTCCTGGAGCGTGCGCGGCGCCGATGCCGAGGTGCTGGCAACGCTGCGCCATGTAGTGCTGGTCGTATATCTGCGGGATGACGACCTGGGGCACCCCCGCCAGCGCCGCGGCGGTGGCCGTGCCCGCGCCGCCATGGTGCACGATGGCGGCGATGCGCGGGAACAGTACCCGATAGTTGACTTCGCCGATCGCCAGAGCGTCGCGGGCATCTTCCGGCAGCGACAGGTCGGCCCATCCCCGCGAGACAATCGCCCGGCGCCCGACCGCACGCGCGGCCGCGATCAATCCCTCGCCGAGGCCGGTTGGCGCTCGCCCGCTGCCGAAGCCGAAGAAGATGGGCGGCTCGCCGGCATCGAGAAACGCCTCGAGCGCTCCGGAAAGCGCACGGGTGTCGGGCAGGATCCAGGCGCCGGCCTGAACAACGCTGCGATCATCCGGGTCGGGCCAGGGCGTCAGGATCGGGTCGGCGGCGAGCCACGGTCGGTCAGTCAGCACATACCGTCGTACGTCGCTGACCGGCATCAGATCGAGTGCCGCGCGATGCGTGTTGAGCGATGCGCCCCATGTGTCGTTCCACCGTTGCGCATCTTTGGCCCAGAGCTCGCTGTAATCGACGATCGGGTCCGCCGGCGATTCTCCGAGCGCCGTGAGCACCGGCGGCGCGTGATGCCGTGACGGCAGAACCGTAGGGGAGTACGCGACAAAGACGTACGGGATGCCGATCCGCTCGGCGATCGACGGTGCAGCGACCTGCAGCGCCGTCGCGCCCACCATGACGTTGCAGCCGTCCGCCGCCTCGGCGATCGTGGCGAATTGCGTGGCGAGCGATCCGGCGATCGCCTCCCGTAGCTGCTCCGGGGTTGGCGGTGACATCGCGCGCGGCGCTTTCGCCGTCGCGCGCACCTCCGGTCCGAGCGGTGTGACGGGCATCCCCAGGCTTTCGATCCAGCCGCGGAAGTCGGGTGGCACGCACAGCCGGACATCATGCCCGAGGGACCGTAATTCAACGGCCAGCGCCACCAGTGGCTGCACATCGCCGAGGGACCCGATCGTCGACAGCAGGACGCGCATCGGACCGCTGTTCAATCGACCGGTCGAGCGGCGATGAACGCCCAGCGATGGACGAACGCCACCGAATCAGCCGACGCTCGAAGGTCGACGCCAGCGGTGATGCCGGCCTCGGCGAGACGGCTCATGACGATTTCGAGCGATTGAAGCGATCGGGCATCGGCCACAATCGCCGCCCAGTCGTCGAACTGACGTTGCTGCTGCCAGTGATCGGTTGCCGTCACATGAAACCCGGCCGCTCTGACGACGGCCAGCAATTCGCTCTCGGGCAACATGCGGATGTGCGATGGATCACGCAGTTGTTCCAGGGCATTGTGCAGCCGCGCCTCGGTTGGATCCTCTGATGAAATGAGATCGCCGATGACCATCACGCCATCTGGCTTGAGGACTCGTTTGACTTCGCGGAGGACGATGAGCGGCTCGAGGAAGTGATGAAGCGAAAGGCGGGTCACGACGCAATCAAAGGCTGCGGTCGCAAAAGGGAGACATTCAGCCGACGACTCGACAAATTGCGTATTGGCCAAGCTGCTGCGGCACTTCGTACGCGCCATCTGAATCATCTTTGGCGTCACGTCCACGCCCACGGCGAGCTTCATTGCAGGAGCGAGCCCTGACAGGAGCAGTCCGGGACCGCACGCGACATCGAGCATCACGCCCGAGGCCTTGGAAGCCATCGCTTCCCGGAAGCGGTTGGTGATCATCTCAGCGGAGAAGACCGGAGATTGAGCCATCGCCTCCGCTTGCTTTGAGAATTCGTCTTGGACCAGTTCTCGATGACTCACATCGCACCTGCAGGATCGCCGGCCGTCGATGGCCTGGCAACGCGCGCCCCGATTGTAGCGTCGCTGCCGACACCGCTTCCGGCATCTGGGGGCGTACCTCCGGTATACCGGAGGTGCTGCTGAGTCATCGGGGCACCCAGTCGAGTGATGCAGCAAAGTCGACCGATTTCTTTCGATTTGCTGCCGCAATCGGGCGCAAGACGGACGGCACGCAGAATGCCTTCCAGGGACCGCTTTGAAGCCGCTCCTGAACGGACGTGCCCACATGACGGCCGCACCGGATCCTGAAGCCGCCGTACGCTGGTTCATCGATGCATTCAACAACGGTGACGTCGAGGCGATGGCCGCGTGTTTTACCAATTCCGCCGTGATTCTGGACGGGATGCCACCACACCTCTGGCAGGGGCCAACCGCCGCTCGGGATTGGTATCGCGACGTGCTGATCGAGGGTGTGCACCAGGGGGCTGGCGACTATTTCGTGTCTCTCGCCAAGCCCCTGCACGCCAACGTCACCGGAGACAGCGCCTACGCGGTGTTTCCGGCAACCATGACGTTCAAGATGCGCGGCCGGCAGATCACCCAAGCTGGCGCCATGTTGACCACCGCTCTTCGCTGGGTCAACGGCGAGTGGCGCCTCGTCGCTTGGGCATGGGCAAAAGGCACGTCACAGAAAGCATGAGCCGCCACGTGGCCGTCACACATTCGCCGCATCTGCGTGAACGCGTTGAGGCTTTTACTGCTGCAACCACACTGAGCGAGAGGACTGACGCCTTCGTGGCTCTCGTGCGGTGGACGCGTGAAGGAGTGGACGCCGACGCACGTCTCGATGCTCTGCTCGATCAGCTGGACGATCTCGATGAGCGGCGCCGCTTCCAATCGGCCACGGGCGCGTTGCTCGCGGAGACCGACGGCACGAACGCCTTCGCACACGCGGGTATCCCGAGCGAGCGGGGCTTTCCGGCTGAACTCGGCGAGCGGGTGATGAATCACGTTCTGCCACGGCCGCGCAACGATCACGACCTTGGACACCTGATTCGTCTTCTGTTTCGCAATGCCGCGGACGCTGGGCGCCTGGCACGCATGCCTGAGGATCGGCTCGTTCGACTCGCCTACGCCCTTTACCCGGCCGACCACGCTGGGGCTCGACACGTGCTGAAGCGCTCGTTTGCCGATGGCTTCAGACTGCTGGCCACCTGGGCCCAAGCGCAGGGGCTGTCACCCAAGCTTCGCAAACGCAGCCGGCCCAGCGAGCTCACCGACTCGCCGTTCTACCAGGTCCGGCGGGCGAGCGAGGCGGTCGTCGAGCGCTGGCTCGCGGGCGCGCTGCCGGAGCCGGAAATCGAGGTGTGGAGGCGCGAGTGTGATCGTTGCCGCCAGGAGCTCGAGGCTATCCATCAGCGGCTCGAGCGCGACGGTGTCAGCACAGACGTCGTCTACGGGCTGGAAGTGATCGAACGCTGCCTGGCACGAATGCAGGCGATGGTCGCCGTCATGGCGGCTCCTTCGGGTGAGCCAACGCCCGAGGTTATCCAGCGGATGGTCGTCGCGCTGGCGACTTCCGTGCACAACGACCGCAGCGTGCTCCACTTGATTGGCTGGAACACGCACCTCCTGCAGAGGAGAATCGTCGAACGATCGGGGCGAACGGGCGAACACTATGTCACGTCGACGCGGGCCGAATATCGTCAGATGTGGCTCGCCGCCGCCGGCGGCGGCCTGCTGACCGTCGGAACTGCCGTCATCAAGACCGCAGTCTCGGCATGGCACGTCCCCGATTTCATTCATGGCCTTCTGTACAGCCTGAACTACGCCGTCAGCTTTCTCCTGCTCCAGAATCTCCACCTCGTGCTTGCAACCAAACAGCCGGCCATGACGGCGGCAGCGCTGGCCACGATCATCCGCGAACGGCGGGGCGAAGACCGCGCCAACGAGATCGCCGACTTCGCCGCACGCATCTGCCGATCGCAGCTGGCGGCCGCGCTGGGCAACGTCATTGTCGTGAGCATCGGAGCCTTCGCCTTTGTGCACCTGTGGTCGCTTGTATTCGGCCGCCCGTTCATGAGCGAGAGCGAAGCATCGAGTACTTATACGCAGCTGAGTCCGTTGAGCAGCGGGACCGTGTTCTATGCCGCACTCACGGGCGTGATCCTGTGGTTGGCGAGCGTCGTGGGCGGCTGGTTCGACAATTTCTGTGCGTATCACCGCCTACCGCTGGCCATCGCGCAGCACCCAGCCGCTCGCTCTCTCGGACGTGATCGGTTGGTCCGCTGGGGCGAGAACCTCGCAGGGAACGCATCTGGCTGGGCAACCAACGTGTCGCTGGGCTTCATGCTCGGCATGACACCGGCCATCGGACACTTTCTCGGCCTGCCGCTCGACGTTCGGCACGTCACGCTGAACTCGGGCATCCTGTCGCTGGCGAGCACATCGCTTGGTCGGCGATGGTTTGGCGAGGGTGCGTTTTTGCTGAGCGTCGCAGGAATCGGTGTGATGTTCGTGCTCAACCTATCCGTGAGCTTCGGGCTCGCCCTGGCGAGCGCGGCGCGCGCCTACGAACTGCCTGCACACGACAATTCGGAACTGCTGCGCGGACTGTTCCGGCGTTTCAGGCGAACGCCGCTCGACTTCTTCATTCCCCCGCGGACCAGTCGGCCCAGGGAAGAAGCCACCGTTTCGATGCCGTAGCCGCCGCTTCCGACTGGAATCTCTGTCGCCGCCATTTCTCTCGCTCCACCTCCTTGAGCTGAAGCCGCGGTGACAAGAACGCCGAAGTGGTCGAGCAAACTGGCAGTAGTGCCGACCGCGTCGATGCCGTCGCGTAGGCCCAGCGGCTTGCCGCGCGCGCGAGCACGGCATCCAGATCCTCCTCGAGCATGTAGCGGCTGCGGATCAGGTCCATCGCCGCGGCGCGCACACGCTGCCGGCGAGATCTACCAACTCCTCGGCTCGTACATTCCGTTCGCGCCGCCTAGGGCGGCTCGACAAGCCGCTGTGATGCAGGATTGGCTCGACAATGCGGCGGTTCGCGCCTGGCGGCTCATACATGAGCTCCGAAACCGTGAGAGACTTCCTGGACTTCGGGTCGATGACGAGATGAAGGCTCTTGATGTCCAGTCTTGAGCGCTCCGGAACCTTCCCCCTAGGCAGCCTGGTCGTGAAGCGGCTCGGCTACGGGGCAATGCGGTTGTCGGGACCCAGAATATTTGGGCCGCCGAGAGATCGCGTGACGGCGTTGGCCGTCTTGCGTGAGGCCGTCTCGTCTGGTGTGAACCACATCGATACGAGCGACTACTACGGGCCGCACATCACGAACCAGTTGATCCGGGAGGCGCTGCATCCGTACCCCGACGATCTCGTCATCGTCACGAAAATCGGCGCCAGACGCGGAGACGATGCGTCCTGGCTGCCGGCGTTCTCACCTGCGGAGTTGCGACAGGCGGTGCACGACAACCTGCGCAATCTGGCCGTCGATGCGATCGACGTGGTCAACTTTCGCAACATGTCTGGAGACGACGCGTCGATCGAGCCGGCGCTGACCGTGCTCGCCGCCCTGCAGCGAGAGGGGCTGGTGCGACACATCGGACTGAGCAACGTGACGCCGGCGCAAGTGACCGAGGGACGGCGAATCTGCGAAATCGTCTGCGTGCAGAACCACTACAACGTCGCCCACCGGCATGACGATGAACTGATCGACAGGCTGGCCGACGACGGAATCGCCTACGTGCCGTTCTTTCCGCTCGGTGGCTTTACACCGCTTCAGTCGTCGACACTCGCCGTTGTGGCCCAGAATCTTGGCGCGACGCCGATGCAGGTCGCGCTCGCGTGGCTGCTCCACCGTTCGCCGAACGTGGTTCTCATTCCGGGCACGTCGTCATTGGCCCACCTGCGTGAGAACCTTGCGGCAGCGGAGGTCGAACTGTCCGACGAGGCGCTCGCACAGTTGAACGGCAGAACACCATGACGCCCATGATGGCCAGGCTTCAGCCGAACGTGAACGCGAATATCTCCACGCCAGCATCGAGAAACTCGATCTCGAACGTTCGGCGATCGGCCTCGACTGTCGGACTAACTGGTACAGGCGCTGCTCGACGACGGTACCGTTGCCGCCGCTGTCAACGTCGACACCATGCGCCAGAGCCGGTTGTTGACAGTCAATCGACACGCGAAACCGTACCTGGCTCTCTCGTCGTGACGGCCCCATCACGAGATGGAGATCGCGCGCGTGAAAGCGACAGGCGATTCGGCCGGCGGGGCTGTTGAGGACGGCGGCCTTCGGCCCCATCGTCCACTCGGCGGCCACCGCCCATTGATTCAGTGCCAGGCGGGCAGGAACGGCGTACAGGCGACGCCGGTCGCGGTCAATCCCGCCAGGCGACGCAAAGTGTTCCGTCCGCTGGTAGCCGACGTAATTCTCCGGAGACCGCAAGTTCGCCCAATCCGCCGGTGCTTCCACACCAGCTGCTTCGAGTGAGACGACCTCACCATTGCGAGAGCCGGCGTCCCGATTCGGCGAGCAGACGCTGGATGGCCTTCTCAGACTGTTCGTACTCGCCCTCTCCGAAATGATGCTGGCGAACGCGTCCTCGCGAATCGACGAAGTACAGCGCCGGCCAGTAGTGGTTGTCGAAGGCGCGCCAGATGGCATAGTCGTTGTCGATCACAACTGGATATGCGATCCGCATCAGCTGCAACGCGCGACGGACGTTGTCGATGTGGTGTTCGAATGCGAATTCCGGCGTGTGAACGCCCAGCACGAGACAAGGTCCTGCTTGTATTTCTCGGCCCAGGCGCGAACGTACGGAAGCGTGCGCAGCCAGTTGATGCAGGTGTAGGTCCAGAATTGAACCAGGACGACCTTTCCCGTGAGGCTTTCCGGCGCCAGGCGTGGAGAATTGAGCCACTCGCTCGCGCGACCGATGGCGGCCAACTCCCGTGGTTCCAGGCCACACCCTCAGACATGTCGTTCACCTGCTGCGTGTCCCTCGAGTCTCGACGCGCCGCGGGTCACGCACAACCGATCGCCACGCGCCGCGACGCGCAGGATGGTCTGCCCACGAAGCGTGTCCATCATACCTACGGATCGTGGTGCCCTTTTCGAGTCCGAACGTAGTGGTCCGGCTGCTATCATCGCGCGTCCATGTCACCTGCTTTTCTGGGCGGCGCGGCTTGAACGCGACCTCGACTGGAGCATCGAGGGAGCCCGCGCTGAGGACGGTTGACCGATGACACCTCTCGCCCTGCGACTGTCCGTACTCTTGGTCGCTGTTGCATGGCCCGAAGCGGCGTTCACGCAGCAGACTTCGCCGGAACCATCGGGGCAGCAGAGCGCCGCGGACGGTCGCACGGCACCCTCGCCGTGGCTCCTCGCGCCGGTGTTTTCATCGAGCCCCAAACTCGGCACGGCAGGCGGCGGACTGGGCGCCTACTTGCACACCTTCGATGCGGACAGCCGGTTGTCGCTCTTCGGCGCGATGTACGAGTACACGTCTACGCACTCACAGATCGCCGCGGCGTTTGCCCGGACATCGTTCGGCGGCGATCGCCACCGCATCGTGGCCGTCACCGTGCTCGGCCACATCAAGAACGACTACGAGGACTATCTCGGAACAGGCCAGCCGTTGAAAACCGACGATGACCTGAAATCGGTGGCGTCACGTTATCTGTTTCGTGCGAAGGGAGACTGGTTCATCGGCGGTCAAGGGAACGCGCTAACTACCAGGTGTTGGGAGCGACCGTGGAAGACGATCTCGTGCTCGAAACACTGGGCGTGCGCGGCTTCAAGTCGGCGGCGCTCGGCGCGTCGGTGATGCACGATTCACGCGACAACGAAAACATGCCGATCAAGGGCTGGTTCCTGAACGTCAACAACCTGGCCTATCGCGAAGCCCTCGGGGGGTCTTCGTCATTCGATGCCTATCGCGCCGACTTTCGCGCGTTCTGGGAGCACGGTGGCGGTCACGTCCTCGCCGCGCGACAGTACAACTGGTTGACGAACGACGCGCCTGCCGGCGCGCAGGCGACGATCGTGCTGCGCGGCTACAAGTTCGGTCAATACCTCGCGCCGTACATGTCCTCGCTCGAAGTCGAGGAGCGCCTGGCGTTCAATGCGCGGTGGGGAGCCACGCTGTTCGCTGTCGCGGCGACGCTGTACGGAGAGGCGCCAGTGCCGCTCGAACGCAGCACATATCCGACCGTTGGAGCGGGCCTCCACTTCGTGATCAAACCCGCGCAGCGCATGCTCGTGAATCTCGAGTACGCGCAGGGCGTGTCGGAGAACCGAGGCGTATACATGAAACTCGGCTATGGCTGGTAAGTAGCACGTCGCCTGGCGTCTCGCCGGCAGACGTTCATAGGCTCCGAAATATCGGAGCGCGCGGGTTACCAGTCATGGTGGCCGCCAACTTTTCAAAGTCGCGGACAGTTCTCGAGCGGCGGCACGATTCATGGTTGCCGTCCGGTCCATGGCCAGCTGTTTGACGCGAGTGCCCCTCGCGCTTCTGGTGCTGGTGGTGTCGATCACCTCTGC
>Ga0111539_10010246_pt1 | contig 11812 bp, 9 predicted proteins | sample RhiMethybrSRZTD1_FD_79667 | JGI IMG/M metagenome (GOLD analysis project Ga0111539, IMG submission 79667) | Populus rhizosphere microbial communities from Tennessee, USA - Rhizosphere MetaG P. TD hybrid SRZTD1 (version 2) (version 2) | ecosystem: Host-associated > Plants > Roots > Rhizosphere >...
TCGGCGCGGTCGGGCCGGACGATCGCCGCGCGGTCGGCCGGACGATCGCTGCGCGGTGAACGGTCGGACCGTGGTAACGGCGGCCATCGACTCGACTTGATTCCGCGGATGTTCCATCGGCGGCGCGGGGGGCCGATGGGGCAGGCCCGGCGGGGCCGGGGACGGCGCGATCTTGAATCCGCGGATGTCGGGCCGCCGAAGATGGGACGAATCGTGAGAGCCCTGACCGAGCCCGCGCAGGGGGGCGGGCGTCAGTCGTCCAGCGCGGCTCGCAGCTCGGCGGCGACCGCGGCGGTCCCGAAGAGCGCGCGGTGAGCGAGCACGTTCTCGGACTGCCGCCGGTATCGTTCGCGCGGGGGATCACGCAGGATCGACGCCACCACGCTCTTCATCTCCTCGACGTCGTCGCAGAGGTAGCCGATGTCGCCCATCGCCGCGAACGTCTCCTCGAACTGCGGGTTCCGGAGCGCGATGAGCGGCTTGCCCGCGCCGAGCGCGTCCAGCAGCGACCCGCTCGCCGCCAGCCGATAGAACGACGGATCGTAGGGGAACACGGTGTACGCGGTTTCGCGCAGGCGCTGCTCGAAGAGGTTGCGCGGCATGGGCCCGCCCTCCACGTAGGTCTTCACCCAGCGGCCGGCCGACCCGGCCAGCTCGCCGGCGCGCTTGCCGCCGATGAGATCGAAGCGGGCCGTGCCGTCCGACGAGCGCGACACCTCCTCGGCCAGCGCCACGAACTTGTCGAAGCCCTTGGTCTCATCCACCAGGCCGAGGAACGAGAACCCGATCGGGCCGGCAGCGGGCAGGTCGGAGGGGGCGGCGTCGTCGAAGAAGTACGGGTGGCGGATGGCGTGCAGGCTGCCCGCGAGGCGCGGCAGCATGGTGATGGCCTCGCGGCGGATCGCATCGCCGAGGACGATCTGGCCGAGGCGCTGGTTGCCGAAGGCGAGCAGCGGATGATACCGGCGGCTCGACAGCAGGCGCAGCAGGCTGGCGTGGTGGACCAGGGCGACCGCGCTCCGGCGGTAGGCGAGGCGCAGCGCCTTCAGCGCCAGGATCCCCGTGACCGCGTGTAGGTAGCAGGCGATGACCCGGGTGGCGCCCGCGCGCTGGGCTTCCGCCAGCACCGTCCGGAAGTTGCCGAGGTCGCGCGCCATACGCGCCCGCGGCGTCGCCAGGCGGGGCGGCAGCGTCAGCTCGCGCCAGACGATCTCGGCGCCATCGAACCGCGGCTCGAGGAACCGCCGCACTTGCTCCGCGTGGTCGCGCTCGCCGTAGAAGTGGAGGGGCTGGCCCGGAAAGGCCTGGGCCAACGACGCCAGGAACGCGGCGTCGAAGGGGACGTGTTCGAACCCCAGCGCCAGCGCATTCACCACGACGATCAAGACGGCGGCTCTTGTCCGGCCTCCGAGGCCGTGCGCAACTTATCGACGGCGGGAGACAGGGTCAAGGACGCCTGCGCGCGCCGCGGCCGCGCGCAGCGCCAGCAGCGCCCACGATCCGTATTCCCGGAGCACGTGCCGGAGCGCCCAGCGCGGATCGTCATCGAAGATGCCCGCTTCGATGCGAAACGGAATCGGGTCGAACCCGGCGCGGCGGAACAGGAGCAGCGCCCGCCGCATGTGAAAGCGCTGGGTCACGAGCCACAGCCGTCGCCGCCCCTCGGGCAAGAGCAGGTGCGCGGCCCGCTCGGCGTTGCCGCGCGTGGAGCGCGACGCGCGGTCGACCCGCAGCGCGGACGCGGGCACACCCTCGGCGCGCAGCCAGCGGCTCACGCCCTCTCGCTCGATCGCGGTGTCCTCGTTTCCGGGCGGGCAGTGGCCGCCGACGGCGCAGATGACGGGCGCCTTCCCCTGCCGCCACAGCGTCAGCGCCGCCCGCGCCCGCTCGGCGGTGCCCGCGGGGAGCGTCCCGTCGGGGTTGAGCGGCGCCCCCAGCAGCACGATGGCGTCCGCGGCGGCGGCGCCGCCTCCCGCAGCATGACGACCCGCCGCGGCGTCGGTTCGCACCTCGAGGGGGCGCATCAGGAGGCGCACGCCCACCCGGGCCAGCGCCGTCGCCATCATTGCCGTCCGCCTGGTGTTCATCCCCGTTGCGTAATTGCGCGTCGCCCGGCCGTCGCTTCGACCAACCGCCATCGTGCCCGAGGATCGCCGCACGATGAAGAATCTCTTGAACAATCCTCGTAGCCTTCGTTACCCTCTTCGTGAGGTACATGAGGAACGAAGGCGCGTGGAGCGGGGGACGGTCGTTCCTCGCGGCGATCGCGCTGTGCGCCGCCGCCGGGCTGGCCGCGCCGGCATGCACCGGGCAGTCCGGCAACGTCAACATGACCGGCCTCGGCGGCGTCGGCGGCGGGCACATGACCGGCAGCGGCGGGCGGCCACCGCCGACCGACATCCCGACGCTGCCCCCGGGCGACCTCATGGGCGCGAACATCCCGATGACCCACCCGCGGCTGTTCTTCACGCCCGAGCGGCTGGAGCGCGCCAAGCAGTGGTACGCGTCGCACACCTTCACGCCGCGGACTGACCGCCCGCTCGACCAGATGCTTCACTACCTCCTGTCGGGCAACAAGGACTCGGCCCGCGCCGCCATCACCCACGCGCTCGGCGTCACCTTCGACACGGGCGGCACCGCGAGCGACGGCGCGCGCTGGGAGGGCGAGAACGTCGTCCTGGCCTACGACTGGTGTTATCCGGAGATGACCGCCGCCGAGCGCACGACGCTCATGGATCGGTGGAACGGCTACATCACGACGCTCAACGGGAAATCCTGGGGCGGGATCGGGATGGAGGCCAACAACTACTACACGGGCTACATGCGCAACGCCATCGAGTGGGGGATCGCCACCTACTGGGAGAATGACCAGGCGGCGGCCATTCTCCAGCACGGGCTCAAGACCCGCTGGACCGAGTCGCTGCTGCCGTACCTGGCCAGCGCCGGTCTGGGGGGCGTGCCCCACGAGGGGAGCCAATACGGCCGCCAGTCGCTGGTCTACTACACGATACCGGTCACCACGGCGACGCTGCTCGGGCGCAACATGTGGGACGAGACGGCCTACTTCAGGCAGACCGCCTACTACTTCATCTATTCGATGACGCCGGCGCAGATGGCGCTGAAGGGGAACACGTCCTCGCTGCACTGGGAGACCTTCCCGTTCAACGACGACGAGGTCTGGCTCAGCGGCAGCACGGCCTCCAACGGCGACGTCGGCACCTACCTGGTGCCGCTGATCGAGCACTGGCAGGGGACGAACCTCGCCGGGTACATGCAGCAGTACCTGGACACGACCAAGCCGGAGATCCAGAAGTTCGCGGCGTCGGTGCAGATGACGGCGACGCCGCGCCCGTTCACCGAGCTGCCGTTCGACTACTACGCCCCGGGGATCCAGAACTTCTACACCCGGAACGGATGGGACACCGACGCGATGGCGGTGGGCTTCCAGGTCGGCATGCCCAAGGGCGTGGGCCACGAGCACCTGGACATCGGTAGCTTTCAGATCACGCGCAAGAACAAGTGGCTGACGCGCGAGACGGTCAGCTACACCGAGCCGATCGCCGCCTGGAACAACGGCACCGCCGCCGACGCGCGCGCCGCCTTCGGGCACAACACGATCCTGTTCCAGGGCGTCGGCGAGACCGATCGGCAGAAGGGGAACGCCAAGGTGCTGCGGCTCGAGAGCCGTCCCGATTACTCGTACCTGGCGGCGGATCTGACCGACGCCTACCTGGGCGACAGCGCAGGCAACGGCAACGCCAACGCCAAGCGGATCCTGCGCGAGTTTCTCTTCATCCGTGCGCTGGACACGCTGGTGGTGCTGGATCGGCTGCAGGCGGCGGCCGCCACCACCGCCAAAACGTTCATCGTGCACTCGGAGACGGCGGCCCCGACGCTGGGCACCAACTCGGCGGTGGCCGTGAACGGCGACCAGGCGCTGCAGGTGATGACGCTGTTGCCGGCGTCGGGCGCGAAGTACCGGGTGGTGACGGAAGGCTCGGCGGTGGGCCAGTACCGGCTGGAGATCGACAGCACCGGTCCGGCCGCCGAGGAGACGTTCCTGCACGTGCTGCACGGCCGCGACGCCAACGGCCCCGCGCTGCAGGCGACGGTCAGCGACGACGGCAGCGCCTGGCAGGTCACCATCACACACGTCAGCTGGGGCTCGGCGAAGATCAGCTTCGCCAAGGGTCTCGACAGCACCGGCGGCAGCTTCGGCTATGCTGCGAGCGGAACGCCGTCCATGACCCCGCTCATCGACCACGTCCAGACGCAGGAGCTCACCGACGACGGCCCGGTCTGGAAGGACTGAGCGCCGTCCGTCCCGCTCCGTGCGGGTCGCTGGCGATTGAGGATCATGCGACGGTCGACTTTTCTGGCGCTGCTGGGCGCGGGCGCGGGGGCGGCCGCGGTCGGGTGGCGTGGCCGGCGCTTCGTCATGCGGCAGCTCGATCGCGTCCAGGAGGCCTCGGCGGCTCAGCCGCCGGCGTACACGAAGGGCCCGCGTTTTCCCGATGGGCCGCCGCTGGTGATCCCCAAGGCGCGGCCGCGGCTGTGGTGGAACGCCGAGCGGCTGGAACGGGCGCGGCGCTGGTACGCGCGCAACCGCTTCTCGCCGCGCGACGATCGCCCCGTCGACCTGGCGCTGCACTATGTGCTGACGCGCGAGGCGCGTTCGGCGCGCACGCTGATCGACTGGGTCATGGACATGGCCTTCGAGGTGGGCGGCGTCGCGTCGGACAAGGCGCGCTGGCACGGCGAGGCCGTGATCCTCGCCTACGACTGGTGCTACGACCAGATGACCGCCGCCGAGCGCGCCACCCTGATCCCGCGCTGGAACGGCTACATCGAGACGCTCGACGCCAAGTCCTGGGGCGGCCCCGGCATGGAGGCCAACAACTATTTCCTCGGCTACTTCCGGAACGCGCTCGAGTGGGGCATCGCCACGTTCCACGAGAACCCGCGCGCCGCCGCCATCCTCGACCGCGCGCTCACCGCGAGGTGGCGGGACGCGTTCCTCCCCTGGGCGGCCGGCCCAGGCAAGGGGGGAATTCCGCACGAGGGGTCGCAATACGGCCGCCTCGCGCTCTCCTATTTCACGATCCCGTTCGTGACGGCGCGCCTCCTCGGCCGCAACATGTGGAACGAGACGCCGTACTTCCAGGAGCTCATCTATTACTTCATCTATTCGCTGACACCGGGAAAGACCGTCAACGTCCTGCCCAACAAGCCGGCGGCCAAGCCCACCCCCCAGTACGAGACCTTCCCCTTCAACGAGGACGAGTTCTGGGGCGCGGGGAACACCGCGGCCACGCTGGAGGTCGGCACCTTCCTGGCGCCGCTGGTCGAGGAGTGGGAAGGGCGTCCGATCGCCGGGCTGATCCAGCGCTATCTCGACCTCACCGAGGCCGTCCCGAGCCGGTACGCGGCCGCGGTGGCGAAGAAGGTGGCGCCCGGGCGGTTCGACCGCCTGCCGCTCGACTATTACGCCCCCGGCATCCGCTACTTTTACGTCAAGGACTCGTGGCAGCCGTCCGCGATGGTGGTCAAGATGCACCTCGGCCTGCCTGTCGGTGTGGGGCACGATCACCATGACGCCGGCAGCTTCCAGATCTGGCGGGGCGGGCGGTGGCTCACGCGCGAGACGGTCAGCTACACCGAGACGGTGGCTGGGTGGAACAACGGGCCCCGACAGGACGCGCGCCTCCCGATCGGACACAACGTCGTGCTGTTCGGCGGGCGCGGCATGGTCCAGAGGCGCGCCGGACCGCCCGTCGTCGCGCGGCTCGAGAGCCGGCAGCACCACGCCTTCGCCGCCGTCGACCTGACGCCGTCGTACCGGCTGCGCGCCGGGCTCGACGTCGCGCGCGAAGGGAACCCGCACGTGGACACGCTGGTGCGCGAGCTTCTCTACGTTCGCCCGCTGCAGGCGCTGATGGTGCTGGATCGCATGCGCGCCGCCGGTCCGGCGGGCGTCGTGAAATCGTTTCTGCTGCACTTCGAGACCCCGCCTCGGGTCGACGCGCCGCGCAGCATGCTGGCGCCGAACGGCGACCAGGCGCTGCGCGTGCTCACCCTCGAACCGACGAATGTCACCACCCGCGTCGTCACCGAAGGGTCGCCCGTCGGGCTCTACCGCCTGGAGGTGGACACGGTCGGGGCGCCGGCTGAAAGCTATTTCCTGCACGTGCTGGCGGCGCGCGAGGCCGGCGTGTCCGAGCTGACCGCCGAGCTTCGCGACCGCGGCGACACGTTCGAGGTGACGCTGCGCCACGCCACGAAGGGGACGGCGGTCGCGCTGTTCGGCAAGGGCATGGCCAGCCGGGGCGGCGCCTTCGGCTTCGCTCCCGCGGGTGGCGGCGCGCCCCGCGCGGCGCCGCTGGGCGACGGCGTGCAGGCGATCAGCATCGGCGAGGCGGGCCCGATCTGGGCGTGATCCGCGTGGGGAGCCGGCGAGCGTTGCTCGCCGCGCACCATCGCGGGAGGTTCGGTACCGGTAAATTGCCCCACGCGGAGCGCGTGTCTGCCGCTGCCCGGCCCAGGAGGGCCGGTGTTATACTGCGTCGCCCTCGTGAAGATTGCGCACGTGCTGTCGAGTTTCGCCGTCGGGGGCGCCGAATGGGTGGCATTGCGGCTGGCGGCGGAGCAGCAGGCCGAAGGCCACTCCGTCGAGGTGTTCGCGCTGCGTGATGGCCCCCTGCGCCTGGCCTGCGAGGAGCTGGGGGTGCTGGCGCGTGCCTTCGACGGGCGCAGCGTCCGGCTGGCCGCCGCCGTGACGATGCAGTTCGCGCGCCGGCGCTACGACATCGTCAACAGCCACAACCCGGACGCCCACCGCTACGCACGCCTCTGCCGCGCGGTCGGCTTCGCGCCTCTGGTGATGACCCGGCACGGGGAGGTCTGGCACTGGCGGGACATGCCGCGCCTGTTCGCCGCGCCTGCGACCGATGCGGTGATCGCGGTGTCGAAGGGGGTGCGCGACGTCTTCCTGGCCCGCTACCCGCGCTTCCCGCTCGAGCGGACCGTCATCATCGACAACGGCGTGCCGCTGCCCGGCCCGGGAGGGGACCAGCCGCTGCGCGACCTGCGCCGCCCCGGGCACGCGCTGCTCTTTCTCACAGCGCGGCTCGACCCGGTGAAGGATCTCGAGACGCTGCTGCGCGCCGTGGCGATCGCCCGCCGCACGACGCCCGTGCAGCTCGCGATCGCGGGCGACGGGCCCGAGCGCGAGAAGCTGGAGGCGCTGGCGCGCGACCTCGGGATCGCCGACGAGGTCGCGTTCCTCGGCTTCCGTGATGACGCCGTCCGTCTGTACGCGGCGGCCGACATGTTCGTGCTGTCGTCGATCACGGAGGGGATGTCGCTGTCGATGCTGGAGGCGATGGCGGCCGGGCTCCCGGTGGTGGCGACGGACGTGGGGGGCAATTCCCAGGTCGTGCGCGAGGGCGAGACCGGCCTGCTGGTGGCGCCGCGCGATCCCGCGGCGCTGGCGGCGGCCATCTGCCGCCTGAGCACAGACGCCGGGCTTCGGACGCGGATGGGCGCCGCCGGTCGGGCGCGCGTCGAGCAGCACTTCTCGCTGCGCACGACCACGCGCCGCTACCTGGCCGTCTACGAGCGCCTGCTGGCCGCCGGTCCGCTCGGGCGCGCGCGCGGCGCCGCCAGCCTGGCCCGCGTGTAGGCCAGGCCCCGTACGACGCTACACGGCCTGCAGCAGTCCGTGCGCCGCGAGGAGATCCGCCGCCGCGCTGACGGACGCGAACGGCAGCTTCGCGCGCTCGGCGATGTCGAGCAGGCTGGGACCGCCGTCGGCGAGGTTCAACACCCACAGCATCGCGAACTGCAGGTCCGGGATGTCGGTTCCGCCGACCGCGCGGTAGAGGCCCCGGCGCCCGAGCTGCGGCTCGCCGTAGGGCTGCAGGTTGCGGTAGCGGCGGTTGTGGTCCAGCACGTCGACGATCTCGCTCACGACGCGCAGCGATTCGGCGAGGCGTTCGGCGCTGACGAACGAGAGATTGTCGGCGGAGGTGTGGTACTCGGGAAACTGGCCGTGACGGCCGCGCATCAGCGAACCGACCGGGAGGCGGAAGCCGGGGCTTCCGAACTGGCGCTCGTCGTAGCCGTAAGGGAAAAAATCGATGAGCTGGTGGGGATAGCCGGCGCGCGCGAGCACGTGGGCCGCCGCCCGATCGACCTCCGCGTCGCCGGCCACGGTGCGCTTGTACGTGAACGGGTGGGCGTCGCCGAGGCAGGTGAGCGTCAGGCCCGCCTTGATGCGGCCCGCGCGTTCGCGGTTGCGCGCGAGCCAGGTGATCGCGCCGATCGTACCGGGCGCGTACAGGAAGCGCAGCGTGTGCCGCCGCGGGCCCGCCGCCAGGCGCTCCGCCAGGGCCACCGACACCGCGATCCCGGACAGGTTGTCGTCGGCGAGCGACGGATGGCAGACGTGGGTCGAGATCAGGATCTCATCTTCGATCTCGCCCGGCAGCACGAGCTCGCCGTAGCTCAGGTGCCCGGGCGCCAGCGTCGAGTCGACGCACACCTCGTATTCGCCGTCCGGCAGCGCGTCCAGCTGGCGCTGCGTCAGGCAGAACCCCCAGCGCTCCTCGTAGTAGGAGGTGCGGTAGGGGATCCAGTCGGGGTGGTCGGGCAGCGTGTGCAGATGCGGGCGCAACGCGGCGAGCGACAGCCGCGCGCGCACCGGCGTGCTGTAGTTGACCAGGTGAAGGTTCGAACGCCCGAAATCGATGACGCGCGCGCCGCTCGCGTCGGCCACGTACGCGTCGCGCACGTTCCATTCCGCGGGCACCGTCCAGTCGAGCACCGGCGTTCCCGACGGAACCTCCGTCACCACCAGCGGGATGCGTTGCGCGAGCGCGCGCAGTGTCGCGCGCACGCCGTCGCCGGTGATGCTGCGGCAGATCGGGTACAGCTCGGTGATCAGCGCGTGCATCTGCTCGCCTATTGTCATGGGAACCCTCGGAGGGTTCCCATACCCTCCCGCGATGGTACGCGGCGAGCAAAGCTCGCCGGCTTCCCACGCGATGTCATGGCGCTCGCATCGCCGTGGTGTCGAGGTCGGGGTAGTCGCGATCGCGATCGGACATGAACTCCGGCTTCACGGGCCAGGCGACGCCGACCTGGGGATCGTCCCAGCGCAGCCCGCGCGCGGCGTCGGGTCGGAATGAACGTCCCATGTGATAGAAGACGTCGCACCCGTCGCGCAGCGTGACGAAACCGTGCGCGAAGCCGGGCGGCACGTAGAGCGCGTTGCCGCGCTCGGCGGTCAGCTCGACGCCGAACCAGCGCAGAAACGTCGGCGTCCCGGCGCGCAGGTCGACGATCGCGTCCCAGATCGCGCCCGACACGCAGCGGACGATCTTCGCTTCCTCGTCGGGCGGGGCGTTGTAGTGCATGCCGCGCAGGGTGAGGGCGCGCGCGTTGCGCGACAGGTTGCACTGCGGCCAGGTCGTGGGCAGGCCGTGCGCGGCGAACTCGTCGTCACAGTAGGTGCGGGCGAAGAACCCCCTCTCGTCGAGGCGACGATCGAGCTCGATGACGACAGCGCCCGGCAAGGGCGTCTCCCGGAATTGCAAGGGCCGCCAGCATAACACCCTCAGACACGCCGAGCTTGTCCGGGGCTGGCTAATCCATTAGCGTTGGCGGCCACCATGTCCGCTTCCGTGTGTCGATCCTGTGGTTCATCGTCTCGTGGGACGTTCTGCGATCTGGGCATGTCGCCCCTGTGCGAAAGCTACGTCCCCGCCGATGCGCTCAACAGGATGGAGCCGTTCTACCCGCTGCACGTCTGGGTGTGCGCCGACTGCTTCCTGGTGCAGCTCGACGACTACGTGGGGGCCGAGCACATCTTCACCGAATACGCATACTTCTCGTCGTTCGCGACGTCCTGGCTGAAACACGCCGAGGACTACGTCGCCATGATCAGCGACCGCCTCGCGCTGGGGCCGCGCAGCCTGGTCATCGAGCTCGCGAGCAACGACGGCTACCTGCTGCAGTACTTCGTCAAGAAGGGCATCCCCGCGCTCGGCATCGAGCCCGCCGCCAACGTGGCCAAGGAGGCGGTCGCCAAGGGGGTCGAGACCCTGGTCAAGTTCTTCGGACGCGAGCTGGGCGCGGCGCTCGCCGCGGAGGGGCGGCAGGCGGATCTCGTGCTGGGCAACAACGTGCTGGCGCAGGTCCCCGATCTGAACTCGTTCGTGGGCGGGATCCGGGCCCTGCTCAAGCCGACCGGCACAGTGACCATCGAGTTTCCGCACCTGCAGAAGCTGGTCGAGGGAAACCAGTTCGACACCATCTATCACGAGCACTTCTGCTACTTCTCGCTGATCGCGGTCGAGCGCATCTTCGCGGCGCACGACATGACCATCTTCGACGTCGAAGAGCTGTGGACGCACGGCGGCTCGCTGCGCATCTACGCGCGTCCCGCCGCGGACGCGAGCCGCCCGGTGCCCGAGCGCGTGCTCGCCCTGCGCGCGCGTGAGGAGGCGGCGGGCTACCGCGACCTGGCGCTCTACCGCGGGTTCGAGGAGCAGGTGCGGGAGACGAAGCGCAAGCTGCTGGAGCTGCTGACCGCGGCCAAGCGCGCCGGCAAGCGGATCGTCGGCTACGGCGCACCCGGCAAGGGCAACACGCTGCTCAACTACTGCGGCATCCGCGGCGATTTCCTCGACTTCACCGTCGACCGAAACCCGTACAAGCAGGGGAAGTTTCTCCCCGGCACGCACATTCCCATCCTCGCGCCCGAGAAGATCGACGAGGCCAAGCCGGATTACGTCCTGATCCTTCCCTGGAACTTCAAGGACGAGATCATGACCCAGCTCGCTCACATCCGCGGCTGGGGCGGGAAGTTCATCGTCCCCATCCCCGAAGCGACCGTGGTTCCCTGAACGATGCTCGACCTGCTCCTCGGCCGTTCCGGCGGGCCGCTTCGGATCCTCTGCCTCGGCGCGCACTGCGACGACATCGAGATCGGGTGCGGCGGAACGGTGCTGCGCCTGCTCGCCGAACGGCCGGGCTCGACCGTCCACTGGATGGCGCTGTCGTCGAACGCGGAGCGCGAACGGGAAGCGCGGGCGGCCGCGGCGGACTTCCTGACCGACGCCGCCGACTCCCAGGTCGTCATCAAGCAGTTCCGCGACGGCTACCTCCCGTTTCAGGGCAGCGACGTCAAGGACGTCTTCGAGGCGACGAAGCGGGAGACCAAGCCTGACCTGATCCTGACGCCACACCGGCACGACCGGCACCAGGATCATCGCTTCGTGGCGGAGCTGACCTGGAACACCTACCGCGATCACCTGATCGCCGAGTACGAGATCCCGAAGTACGAAGGTGATCTGGGGACGCCCAATTTCTTCGTGCCGCTGACGGAAACCACCGCGCGCAGGAAGATCGACATCATCGTGCGTTCTTTTCCATCGCAGGCGGGTCGCAGCTGGTTTCGACCGGAGACGTTCGAGGCGGTGTTGCGCCTGCGCGGCATCGAATGCAACGCCCGCGAGGGGTTCGCGGAGGCGTTTCACGTCTCCAAGGTGGTGATATGAAGACAGTTCAGACAATGAGGACAATGAGGAAAGGAAGAGACAGATCGTGAAAGTTCTCGTGACCGGAACGCTGGGCTACATCGGCGTCGAGATGGTTCCAGCGCTGCGCGCCGCTGGGCACGAAGTCGTCGGCCTCGACACCGGGTATTACGACGGATGCGACTTCGCGAGCCCGCCCGACGAGGTCCCGACGCTCAAGGTCGACCTGCGCGACGTGACGGCTGCGCATTGCCGTGGTTTCGACGCGGTCA
>Ga0111539_10010250_pt1 | contig 11809 bp, 5 predicted proteins | sample RhiMethybrSRZTD1_FD_79667 | JGI IMG/M metagenome (GOLD analysis project Ga0111539, IMG submission 79667) | Populus rhizosphere microbial communities from Tennessee, USA - Rhizosphere MetaG P. TD hybrid SRZTD1 (version 2) (version 2) | ecosystem: Host-associated > Plants > Roots > Rhizosphere >...
AACGGGTGTGTCGGAAGAACCAAGTTGGCGTAAACCGGCATCCCGTAGATTGAGGTTATGCCGACGGAGTGAATTTCACTTGTACGGGATGCCGACTATATGTCCAAATGGACAGGGCCAGTGAACACTGCGGCGTTTTTCTTCGTCGAGTTGCCGGAGCTATCGTCGAAGGTCAGACGACATGACGAAAGCTTGGTGCACCGCACACCGGATCGTTTTGTTCCTTTCTTTGCGCCCCTGGGCGCTTTCGCAACACGACCTTATGCCCGTGCCTTCAGGTATACCCTCAAAACCTCCAATACAGACCCAATTGGACGACACGTGCTGCAAACAGCACCTGGCTGATGTTGCCGAAGGTGGGGCTGTTGATGTTGAACTGTGGAGATGTATTCGCGACCTGTTCATCGCCAACGAAGAACGATGGATGATTCAGGACGTTGGTCGCCTCGGCAAAGAACTCAATCGAATGGCGCTCGGTGATTGCGGTTGTTTTCCGCAAACCGAAGTCGAATGAAGTGTTCCACGGTCCCGAAAACTGCCGACGTTGCAGTGTGCCAATCGTGCCCGGGGCTGGATTGAAAAGGACCTGCCCCGGGAACGGCGCGGCGCCGTCGGCTCCGACGGCGCGGCCATCGGAGCCTTTCATGGAAGGATCCGCCCAAACCGGACCCGTCGGTGTCATACGGAGGCCGATCAGGTCGTCCAGTTGATCAAAGGTCAGCGTCGAAGTCGCGGTTTCGAGCGAGGACCGCGCGGCCCTGTTCAACGTCCCGCGTGGCGCGAGAATTGAAAACGGCGTTCCTGATTGGAAGCCCAGAATGCCACTTGTGCTCCAGCCTGTGAGGAGCTTCTCGAGCTTTCCGCCCGACAGGCGCCGCCCCCTGCCGATCGGCAGTTCATACACCCAGTTGACCTTAAAGTTATGCGCCAGGTCGAAGGCCGTGCGCGCCTTCTCAAAGGCTGGATTTGCATTGTCGAGGTACGCTTCGAACCGTGTCTGCGCCTCGCCATAGGAATCGCCGAGGTTCTTGGCCCAGGTGTAACTGCCTTGTACGGTCAGTCCGCGAGTCGGTCTACCACGCGCCTCCAATTGCAAGGCATTGTAGGTCGAATGGCTGGCGTTGGTCATCAGGTTGGCGCCGAGACCATAGGGGTTTCTGAAGAAAACGACGTTGTTGTTAAGACGGCGAACGTAGTAATAGTTCGCCAGTTCCCCCACTTCGCCGCGCTGAATCAAACCGACCACCGTTGCGTTCGTCAATGAGCCGGCGCCCGTCAGGTTCATTTGAGGGAATACGGTCAGTGGCTGGCTGCCTGCAATTGTCGCATTGTAGTTGGGATTGAAGGTTCCCCCCGCCGTCTGTGCCAGGAAGCCATTGCTGCGAGCCCGGTTGAAATCGTCGAGAAAGCCGTTTTCTCGAACGATGACCTGGTTGAAGTCGTAAGCTCGAAGCAACTTGGTACCGTGGTTGCCGACATAACGGGCCTCCACCACCACCCCTCCAATTTCGCGCTGCACACTCAGGTTCCACTGTTGGACGTAGGGTGTGGCGAGGTTGGGATCGGTCAGGCCGAAGGCCACTTGCGTGCCGTAATCTGTATTGTTGTCGGCGAACGTGCGCGGCACCTTAAACGTCGGCACCGGTACCGCCGGCTTGTTGGAGGTCAAACGCCCTGTTAATCCGGCGGCGGTAACGGCCGACGACAACCCATCGCTGGTAACCATGCTGTTGCGGATTCCGGCAATGTGCGCATCCGTGACATAGTTGATGCTATAGGCAGCCCGAACGGCGGTCTTGCGATCGCCGAATGGATCCCAGGCCACGCCCACGCTGGGCGCGAAGTTGTTTTTGTCGGTTTCGTACGCCGGCCGTCCAACACCTTTTCCGACAAAGTCCAGAGTGGAATTGGAGAGGAGCGTTGCTACCGGGTCATTGTTTACGAGTTGCGGAAATAGTCCCAGCGAGTCGCGTTCGTCGACCGGTAGCTGCAGTTCGTAGCGCACACCAAGATCGAATGTCAACCGGTGCGGCGCCTTCCAGGAGTCGGTGAAATACAGGGCATGAGTATCGTGATTGAAATGGCGCAGATTGGTCGCCCCGTCCACAAAGCCGGAACTCCGGGTTGTCACATTAAAGGTTTGCGAAAAGTCATTGACGTAGCCGCCCAGGACGGCCAACAGCCTGTTCGCCTCCGACAGATCGGCGGAGTTGGCCCCTGGTACTTGCGCGGTGGTCAAACCCACGGGGTTGCCTCCTATCCCCAGGTTGTAGATCGGAACGATCCCCGCGTCGTTGAAAGGCGCCGTGCGGACGAACATCGCCTGGTAACCGAACTGAAAGCTGTGCTTGCCGCGGATGTATGAGGAGTTGTTCCAGAGATTGTAGGTATCCGTTTGCCGCCCCTGAGGACGAAATTCGTTGATGGGGTTCGTAAACAAAGGCTCCACACCGACACCTACCAATGTTCGGCCTAGTGAGATTGTGTACGGAGGCGCCGGCTCGTCGTTTATGAATACAGCCGAAGAGAGCAGAAATCCTCCGCCAAATTGATTCGTGAATGTTGAGGCAGGACTCCACCGCCAGCTTAAGGAAAGCAGGTTGCGCGTGTCGTCATTGGTGACTTCAGGCACTGCCGACAAGCTGCTGCGGGTGGTTACATCCCCGCGATCCACCAGATCGTGGGTTCTCAGCCATGTACCGGTTAAGAAGTTCGACGGGGACAATTTATAATCCAGCTTGGCGGTAAGGTTTTCCGTGTTGCGGTCATCGCGCTGTTGAAATGCGTAACCGCCGGTAGTGCGCAACAGCTCGGCCTTGCTGTCTCCAGTCAGAAAGCTATTGATACTGCTTCCGGGTGGTGTGCGGTCGATCAAGGATTGCATCGCCGGGTCAATCGTGGTACCCGCGGTTTGCAGCACATTCACCGTGCGGACGGTTCCAGTATTGTCGGTATACGTGAATATACCCTGCCGTGCATTGTCTGTAAGAATCGTGCGCTGCCGGGTGACCTGTTGACGAAGCCGAAAAACTTCGAAGTTGCCGAAGAAAAAGAGACGGTCGCGCAGCACCGGTCCGCCGAGACTTCCGCCCACCTGGTTTTGATTTAGCTTCGGACGAGGCAGGCCGCTTTGGTTATTGAACCAGCTGTTGGCCGCGAGCGCGCTGTTGCGGTTCTCCCACACCGCAGAGCCGTGGAATTCGTTGCTGCCGGAGCGAGTCCTGAAAGCGATCTGAGATGATCCGGCTCCTTGTACGGCAATCGCATTGGACGTGGCCAGCGTGAACTCTTCAACCTGATCCAACTTCAGGAGCAATGGCGAAAAGCTTACTCCGTTTTCACGAAACAGATTGTCCTGGATGTTTATACCGTCCAGCGTGACATTGGTGGATGCGGCCCGCGTACCGTTAATAGACCAATCTCCGCGGGAATTCGACACGCCCGCCTGAGTGTTAACCAGGCTCTGCACATCCCGGTCCGCCGTTGGAAGTGAGCGCACTTGTTCATTGGTCAACGTGACGGAGATTTCGGCGTTGCCGGTTTGCACGGCGACGTCTGTAACGGTAACCTCTACGGCTTGAGCCACCGCTTCCAGACTGAGCGCTATCGGCGGCAGGGTTGTCTGACGTAGCGGCTCGACTCGCACCTTGGACAGCTTCTGCGAGCGAAACCCGGGATGTTCGGCCACGATTTCGTACGTCTCCGGCCGGACGCCTGTGAGATCAAAAATGCCTGACTCATTGGTAACGACCGAGAATAACGGTGATGTTCCCCCCGGCACAAATACATCGACTCGAGCCCCAGGAATCGCCGCACCGGTTGGATCGACGACCGATCCCGTAATTCGACCAGACACCTGTGCAGTCAGGGTTGGCACTGCCAACACCAATATGCACACTGGACAACCAATCAGTTTTCTTAGAAAACTCATATTGCCTCCACGGTGGCGTAACATAGGTCTGCATTGGCTGCAGCATCCTCCCAGCGGTCCGATGTGTCAATTTTTCCAATGGCACACCGGACTTCTCCGGTATGCCCCCTGCTTTGGATAGTGATGCTGCGAGGTGAAATCTTTTATCGCTCGGTGCATCGTCGCTCTGGTCAAGTTGACTGAGGTTCCCGGACGGATCGATTGAACTCGACTCGGGGGCGCCGTGGTCCAAAGCGACGAATTGCGGATGCCTCCTCGAGAAGTCGCGCAACGTTTATGAATCGTCCCGATGCCAGGCCAGCACTTGGACGTATTACCGCTATCCCGGTAAGCGATCACCAGGGCTGGTGACTTTGTCCGAAGGCAACCCAGGTACTTTGGGAACAGCAGCGAAATCACGACCGAGGCAGAGCGGCTTGGTAGATGCGAGCCACGACAAGATTCAAGCGGACGGAAACGCTTGCCGACCGACGAATGGATTACCGCGTTCGGTGTCGAAGAGAATGACTCTTGTAGAATCTCTGGAGTGCGGAAGTTGTTCTACAACGTTGCCGGAAGCGTATGCGTGGTTCTTGCATTTCTTGGACTCTTCCTTCCGCTGTTGCCCACAACGCCTTTTCTGCTTCTTGCCGCCTTGTGCTTTTCCAGAGGCTCAGCCAGACTGCACAAGTGGCTCCTGGAACATCCGACAATGGGGCCGATCATCCGAGACTGGAACGAAAGACGGGTTATTCAGCCTCGAGTAAAACGCGTTGCAACCCTTTCGGTTATCGTGCTTGTTGGCGGCCCTTTGGTCTTCGGTAACTTTCATCGGGTCCTGCAAATACTTTCAGTCCTCGTCGGCGTGATCGTCATCGTCATGATCCACCGCCAGCCTTCCCGAAGAACTCTCGAGAATAGGAAATGAGAAACAGAGAGCAACTCCCCAAGCCGGGATCACTGCCGGGCGCCTTTCAGTACCGGCGACCCGATAGTTGATAACACGCGCTGGCTGCGTCGTTGCTCAGAAAAGAACGTGCCCAACGCCGCTAGGTTGTAAATCATGACGAGGATCCAGATTGAATCGGAAGTCGAGCGCCTCGCGTAAATGCGCGCCACTCTACGTCTAGCCCGCACAGAATGTTTGGTGGAAATATCGGCAGAAATCCTCACCCGCTCGGACTAAACCGGCACCAGCGCAAACCATTCGAATCAGAACCAAGCAAGCACAGCGGGCCTAACTGCCATTTCACTTGTCCGAGATAGCGACATACGGCCTGGTGAGGCTTAAACGTCGATGCGCTCATAGCGATTCATGATTGCGATTACGTGCTGAAATGAATGGTTAACGCGGCGAGAACGTTTCAATCTGAATTGTTCTATCTGACGGAGCCGTATTCAGCAGAGGGCTCTCGCTTTCGCTCAGTTCGCTGAGAGCTTCATCGAAGAACGCGCGTAAATACATTCGGGTGAAATCGAGCAGTTGTCGTGGCCTGGCAGCATTCGCATCTGAGATAATTTCCTCATCGCTGAATGTGTTGTGAGTTGCCCCTTCTACTGTGATTCGGTAACTGCGGCCCCGGCGGACACTCGCAAGGACAGGGTTCCCACGCTGACGTAGCAGATTCAAGCGTTGTCTTGCTTCTTCGGGTTTTTCTCCTTCTAGAGTTGGTAGAGGCTTCTCCACAAACAAAAGAGGTTGGTTCGGCCCGCGCCCTTGCAGGTCAACATACGCCGGCTGTGCGTTTACCACTCCATCAAGGTTGGCACAGGCTTTGACGCGCCGATCTTTTATGCACGCTTCAGGGGCCGGTCATTCCGCCCGTAGAGTGCCCGAACACGCCAATGCGTGCGAGATCCAATCGTCCCCTGAACGGCGTATCGAATTCACCCTGTTCTATGCGCGACAGTTGGTCGAGTACAAAGCGTACGTCTTCAGCGCGCACATTAACGCGTTCACGTTGATACTGCAGCAACTCTTCACCTCCAGAGGGCTTTGTTGCTTCTTTGATGATGCGGCCATCTGACAAACGAAAAGCTACGTCGTCATATGGATGGTCCAGAGCGGCAACGACGTAACCGTGGCTAGCAAGGTCTTCCATAAAACTGGTGTAGAGTGCCGGTAGAGATCCTGAACCTGGCGAGAAAACAAGGACAGGCAGACGTGTCGGGGAGCTAACGAGCGTCGCATTCATAACGGCATTGGTTGCGACCGAGCGCGCAAGGGACACCTCGTCGCTCGAAAGGGATGGCGCGAGCGCGTCTAATTGATCGACGTACGGGGCTTTAGGTTTTCCTGCGATGTTCGTTGATGGATACCAGAACCACACCCCAATCTCTCTCTTTCCGTCGCTCGTGTTGAAAGAACTTCTCGTCGCGAGTCATCTCGGAGTCTCAATAAGCCAGATCTATTTGCTTCATGGAATAAAGTTAGAAGAGGTGTGCGCGCAGTTCTCGTGCTCACCCTAGAAACTTCCGGAACAGCAGCCCTCTAAAACTCGAATCGGACCAAGGCCTGAAGGCTTCTGCTTCCCGTCTTCGTACTGATCTCGCCGAAAACGCCCGAATTAATATTCAGATTAGGCGCGCCAGCGTTGGGATGGTTCAGCACATTGTTGGCATCCACCCGGAATGTGAGGCTCTTTGATTCGCTGATCCGCACGGTCTTCTGAAGATTTGCATCAAAGGTTATGGTTCCCGGCCCCTCGATGGGACGCAGGCCCATCGATCCCAACTGTCCCGGTGCGGCATTCTGAAGAACGATGTTTCCATCCGCATCCCTGATGACATTCAACGTGCAATCCGATCTCAAAGTTGTCGCTAGAGTGTCACACAGCGGGTCTCTCTCTCGCGTGTACTGCTGTGAGAACACGTTCCCGAATGCATCGCCCGGGTTCAACGGCCAGACAACATCGCCATCTCTCGAAAAATCGCCAACCAGGTCGGGGGTGCCTAAGCCGTAGAGCGTATTTGTACCAACGATATTCAATGGTCCTCCCGAGGTCAGGTTGAAGATTGTTCCCAGTTTCCAACCTTCAATCACTCGCGCGACCCAGTTCGAGCTATTCCCTCCGATAAGCTTGCCGGGTCCGAACGGTAAGTCGAACGTGCCCCAGCTTCGGAAATCGTGGGCGCGGTGACTGCTGAGAAGGGTGTAGTCGGCACTGCGGTTCTGGATATCCCTGAAAACCCCGAGGCCGCCCGAGCCCATGGAGTCGTTCCCGAGGCTTCGACTCCACGTGTATGTCGCCTGGTATTGAATGCCGTTGGTCGGGTGCAGGTTCACCTGAGTCTGCAGCGAATGATAGTTAGAAGCGTCGGAGTTCGTGCGGTATGTGATATTGGCGAATTGCGGATTCGTGACGATGAAATTCGCCGGGAACGCGCCGCTGGATCGAAGCAAGCCGGCATTCGTCAGCGGCGGCTGGACCGTGCCGAGATTCGTGGTGCTGAGCGTCCGAGCCACGGCCACGAAATTACCGTTGGCAATGTCCGCCCTGAAAAGAGCATGCCGGCGAAGCGCCTCGGATCCTGTAACGTCCGTGCCGACGACGCCGATACCGGGCCCAAAATTCAGTCCGTTAATCATGGTGTCGAAGACCGGCGCATTTCCACCGGCACGAGTGAGTAGCAGCGCGTCGAACAAGCCGTTCTTCCGTATTTCAGCATCATTCAGGTTATAACTGCCGGCCAGCTTCACTCCGCGTGTGCCGATGTAGCGCACATCCAGGGTCACTTTGGAAGTTAACGCTCGCGTTACGCCCAGCGTGAAATTCTGAACGTACGGCGTTGAATAGTTCGCGTCGAAAATTGCCGTCGCCTGGGATCGTTGCGTAATGGGAATCGTTTCAAACGGTACCTGGTTCACGGCCAGCGGAATCGTCATATTCGCGAAATTCCGGAACGTGCCATTGCCGAGGTCCGTGGGTTCATAAAAGAAGCCAGGCAAGTTGCCGGCATCGACATCGATCCACGACAGGCTGTTCCCGGGTAATTGATATGCAATCTGGTACCCACCGCGGATTGTTGTCTTACCCTCTCCCCACCAGTTGGGAGACCAGGCAAACCCTACAGCAGGCGCAAAGTTATTCGTGTCACTTGGCCAGATTCCCTGATCAGGATTACTGGTGCCTTTTCCTATCAACGTGGTCTGCGTCAATTCTCCTTTCTGCGTGCTGCCACCGGACATCCAGTCGTTCATAGTCCGGCCGGAATACCCAAAGATGGCGTTGGCTCCGCCGACAAGTCCCGGCGTGAAACCCTTGCCTTCCGCGCTCAACAGGTACGGCGCAAGCATCAGGTCATAGCGAAGTCCGAGGTTCAACGTGAGGCTGGGCCTGATCTTCCAATCGTCCTTCACGAAGCCGTTGAACTCGTTCTGATGCCAGTCGCGAATTCTTCCATACGTACCATCCGGATTGGCAGCATTGAAGTACGTGTCGCGATAGTCCAGGAAGCGGGTATCGGTGGGCTCACGGATCTCAAAACGCTCGCGCGTGTCATTCACGGATCCTGAAAGTGACAACAACAGGTTCTGTGCCAATGTCTGGTTGTTAATCAGGAAGCCGGGCTCGGTGTTTCGAATCTGATCGATACCTCGAACCGGCACATCGCCAGCGCCGCCGTAGGCGTGCGGTATGACGACGTTCGGCGCCCATCCAAAGGTGCTTGCCAACCTGAATTCCGCACCGAACTTTAAAGCGTGAGACCCTTTGAGCCAGCTCAGCGTCTCCGTGAACGTGTTCAGAGGACTCTTGTTTCCGAAATCGGCGCAGTATCCCGCACAAGCAATCGCGTGATCCTGAAACAAAGTTGGGTGCTGCATGACAGGAATGTCGTTGATGACGGTCATGAAATTCCATGCTTCCTGTCCGTACTCCGCCGCATGATAAGCGGGAATGCTGTGCAACGTTGTGACACGGCGCCCGAATCTGAACTCGTTCAGCAAATTGGGCGAGATTGCGGAAGTCAACTGAATCGCCATCACACTCGGATCAGTAATGACTTCCCCATCCCATCCAGTGGGCCACGGGGATAAGGCGTTATTGTCGCTGTATCGATGTTCGTCCGTCCAACTGCCGGTCAGTTTGTGTCTGGAATTGAAATTGTGATCGATCTTTATGCTGTACTGATGCCGCCGAAAAGCGTCGGGATTCTCGCCCGTGCCGGCGCCGCCCGCGACCGTCCGGCGAGTCCAGCGGTGAATCGCCGTGTTTAATCCATCGACAGCCACGCCGCCTACGGTACTTGCACCATCAAAAGCATTGGCCGGCGGCATATAGGTGAGTAACTTCTGCATGAAGCCGCTGGGGTCCATCTGAGAGCGGTTCGGATCGCCCGGGTTCAAGTTGTCGCCAAATACGCTGAAGCTCCGCATCGGTCCGGTCGCACCCGTAATTTGCGTCCAGTCCAACGGATTCCCAAGGACGTCAACGACGGGAGCAACACGCGTATTTCCGGAACCGCTCGGCCTCACATCGGCGTTGCCGTTGTTCACGCCAGGGAAAAACCGAAAGATGCCTTGACGTGCCGGGTCGGTCAACACTACGGCATTGACGCTCTGTTTTTGGACTCCGTTCTGCCCGTCGAAGAATGCAAAAAAGAACGTCTTGTTTTGAATGATGGGGCCGCCAAATGTCAGTGTGTATTGGTGGCGGTTGTACCACGTCGGGGGAATTCCCTGGCGGTTATTTGTCCATGTGTTGGCGTTTAAAGCGGAGTTGCGGAAGTTCCAGACAGCGCTGCCGCGGTACCGATTGGTCCCCGATCGCGTTCGCACCTGGATTTGCGCGGAACCCCGGCCCTCCACATCGACCGCAGCAAGGACGACGCGAACTTCCTCGACAATATCCGGAGTGATCGTCGTCGCCGCCGCGAGACCCTGAGCGTGCCGACCATTATTGACGGTAACGCCGTCCACTTGCAGATTCACATTGCCAGATCCGCCGGCCTGAATGCCGGCGAAGGTCGTCGTCGCGCCCCCGGTACCCACAACCCCAGGCATGATTGTCGCAAGATCCAGCACATTGCGTCCGACCAACGGAAGATCCACAACTTGCCTCTCCAGGAGGACATTTCCGACGGACGACGTCACCGAGGTCAGAAGCTGATCCGGAGCGACAGACACATCGATATTCTGCGTCACTGCGCCAACCTGCAATGTGAAGTTCTGGCGAATCTGCTGCGACGTTCCGAGACTTAAGCGAATCGTCTGAGTTTGAAAACCGGGCAGTGCCGCGCTGACCTCATACGGTCCCGGCTGCAGGCTTCCAAAAAAATACGTTCCGGATTCGTTGGTCACCGATGTTGAAGTGACTCCCGTATCCGTGTTCTTTGCGGCGACGCCGACACCTGGGATCAACCCTCCCGACGTATCCGTAACGGTACCGCTTAAAGTCGCGTTGATTACCTGTCCCGGAAGAGACAAGGGCGATGTGAGCAAACACACAAATGCAGCTGCAGCCGTAAAAGTTTTTAAGATCATACTTCTCCCCCTAAGTATGCTGTGCGCTGGTGGCTAAACTAAATCACTCTCCCGTGGAGGATGTCAACCCACTTGCCGGATCCTCTTTATCACCCCCAACCCTTCCTGAAAGGTTCTGTTTCCGGGGTTGCGGGGTAGTAATAAGAATTCGCTCCTACCGAGAGTGGCGTGTCAGCGTCTGGTTGTAGACGCGAAAGTTGCGCTGGAATTGCTTGTTCAAGACTGCTCAGTGGACGACCGCCCCAACACATTTGAAGAGATGCCTCACGATCCGAGTGAATCGTCCACGACACTCCAATATCGATGTAGGGTTTGGCTCCTAGGCCAGCCCGAAGCCTATAAGAGACACCCCCATCCATTTCAGTCCCGAACGGACGTTTTAGCGGTTCATCTGGCTCCCGACATTCTTGTTGATTTCACTCTTGGACGTTTGACACCAGAGAAACGTCAAGGCCGGCCTATTATTCAGTGAACCGCTTATTTCGGGCGAGCGGAGTTCGACGAGGTAACAAAGAGGAGTGACCCGGACAAATTGGTAGTTAGATTCCCACGAGGGCGGATCGTGGGAAGTGCTACGTTTATACTTCTGCATCGACGGCGCAAGATGCTTCGCCGTTAAGGAGAACCTATGACAGAGTCTGAAATGGCAGAACTGTGCCGAAAAGCGGCAGCACTGTCTACGAGCGGCCGGACATTCGGGGCACTCAGTACGAAAGCTGCTGCCTGGGATATAAAGTTCAACCCGGACCAGCCAGAGATTCGTATTCTTCCATCAGATTTTGCTAATGATGACTTGATTGTCGAGGAGATCCGCAGGCGTCTCGACGCGATTCCAGTAGGCCGAACCGCAAAGGCTGAGGAGGACACGGATGATCACTTGGGGGCGATTGATTCTTAAAAATCCGCGTTGGGCGACCCGCGGGAAAAGCACCTCAACGTAAGACCCGTATCCGACATTCGAGGACTAATCGATTTGACCAGCTTTCTTTTTTGAACGAATCCCATCCATAAGCGCCGCAAGGTAAACCATATCTTCCTCACCAGGGTCGTAGCCGTAATGCCGCCACCGCCTCTGCTCGAAAAATAGGCACGTGCGCAATGCGGTCAATGTCAACGGAAGAACACCTCTATCCCTGTACACAGCACTACTTTCGTTGGCGATCTCAGCGCGACTTTTTAAACGATCCCCAGTGCAGATAGCCGTCGAACGAAAGAGCAAAATGTTGGAGCGTTGGCCAATCGGCTTTGGAGGGTGGAAGAAGATCCTCGGTAAGGCCGCTGTTTGGAATGTGATCCGACACATGCAGAAAGGACTGGATGATTCGAAACGAAACGAGGTAAGGCGCACAAATCGGAAGTCATCAATCGATTGCCGATTCTAACGTTTGCTGATATCCGCAGGACTTCTCCGGGAT
>Ga0111539_10010251_pt1 | contig 11809 bp, 9 predicted proteins | sample RhiMethybrSRZTD1_FD_79667 | JGI IMG/M metagenome (GOLD analysis project Ga0111539, IMG submission 79667) | Populus rhizosphere microbial communities from Tennessee, USA - Rhizosphere MetaG P. TD hybrid SRZTD1 (version 2) (version 2) | ecosystem: Host-associated > Plants > Roots > Rhizosphere >...
CTTCCATCCATTGACCAATATTCCCTACTGCTGCCTCCCGTAGGAGTCTGGCCCGTATCTCAGTGCCAGTGTGGGGGATCAACCTCTCAGTTCCCCTACTGATCATCGTCTTGGTGGGCCGTTACCCCGCCAACTAACTAATCAGACGCATGCCCATCCTTTACCACCTCAGTTTTAATAATCAAATGATGCCATCCAATTATACTATGAAGGCTTAATTCGAGTTTCCCCGAGCTATCCTCCTGTAAAGGGTAGGTTGCATACGTGTTACGCACCCGTACGTCACTCTCATATTCTATTGCTAAAATATTTACCGTTCGACTTGCATGTATTAGGCCTGCCGCTAGCGTTCATCCTGAGCCAGGATCAAACTCTCCATTGTAAATTCTTTCATAACCTTCCGCCATCACTGGCTTCCAGCTATACGCTCGCAGCAGTTCCTTCTCTCGAAGTCCCCTACTACAAACTACAATAAGTGTTCAAACCTTTCGCTCGTTCCTTTATTTATCCATTCTCTCTCGAGAATTAACTTCCGCAATGCTTCCTCATGGAAAGCATCGCTAGGTCCGCTATCAAGTTTCATCTATTCAAAGAACGTGTTATCCGCCGTAGCGAATATTAGTGGTCTTTCAACCTCAATTCTGAAATCCTTCCAACTTCAGACCCATTTTTCCAAATTGGGAGCGCAAAGGTAACTGTTTTAACATCATCAAGCAAAGATCTTTCGATTTTTTTTGCTCCCGACGCGTTTCTTCCAAAGGGGCTACAAATGTAATGGATGGATAACACCAGCAAAACTTTTTCTACTAATAGTTATCCACATACTAATCACTCTCATTCAATTTTCGACACCGAAAAATTGCAAGATCGAGAATATGTTAGAGATGATTTTCAGGAACGTCATTCAGGCGAGCATTGACTACCAGGACATTAGTTCCCTACCTAAACCTTCCCCTTCTTAAAGAGAGGTACTGTGCTACATGGTTCCCCATACATAATACTGGAAACATAAGGTCGCAGCCTGTTAGTAACTTCTACATATGTCGCTACAGGGACATTAACCTTACTGCAGCCCTTTATGACGATCTTGGCGTCCTTAAATTGCGACCAGTCTACATCTTTCAGACGTTCCTGAAAAATTGCAAGCTCCAATTCTTCCAAAGTGCCAAAAACGACCTTAGCAGCAAATGGTTCTAACGCAATTGCAAGTAGCATGTATGCCCACGTGGGAACGATCGCATCGACCGAACAATGAATCGCCACAAACTTTCCCCGATATTCTTCCCAACGCGTTGCTTTTATGAAATCCCTGAAATCCTTCTCCTTCAAAATCAACTCCTGAAAAAGCTGGCTCTTGATATCAAGAAGAACCCTTTCACCTGGCACGAAATAATCTTCGAGATCGAACGTGACAAGAGAACTGCTTGCAACTTTGTTGGTTATCTGACCTTGTTGTTCTTGCATAGTTTCTTTAAACAAATTTGTCAGCTTGTTTTGTTCGCTACATCAATAAAATTGGAAGGTTTTTTCGCCTTGAATTCTTTCAAATAAAAAGGTTCAAACCGAAACAGATCTTCGAACTCACCTTTCTCAAATTTTCCGAACGCCATAGACCCAAGCTGAGCAGCAGAAGGTGTAATCCCCGTCAAAAAAAACGCATTGTTGTGTGTGATCACAGCCCTGCACTTTTCAGCGCCATTGCCAAAAAAAATTACTCGACGTTCATCCAACAATCCTTCGAAACTTTTTTCATCGATAACTTTTGCTTCGATATTCTGAATCACAGATCCATTAGCATCACACACCGAACAATAAACTTCCATGCGTCGTGCATCGATCATTGGACACAGAAGTGACTTCTCAAAATTGGTGGCATTCACTTGTGCTGAAAGTATCGAAAGTGTGTCAATCGCGATGAGCGGAACATTAAGTGCAAAACATAAGCCCTTTGCTGTTGACGTTCCAATCCGAAGTCCGGTGTACGAACCTGGACCCGACGAAACCGCTATTGCATTAACATCGCCCATTTGTATGCCCGCAGATCTGATAACGCTGTCCACGAGTTGGGCAAGCCTTGACCCATGTGAATGTTCCTGGTGAACTTCTGCAACCGCGATTAACGAACTGTTTTCATGCAAGGCAACGGAGCAGACGGTGGTCGACGTCTCAAGGCTTAGGATTTTGACCATTCGGCGGAGTAAGTAATTTGTGGTACGCCTCAGTGTCGTTAAGGATCTTGCGCGCTTCGACCACTGTTTTATCACTGTGGAGAGAAACCGCAGCCTGCCCTTCATTCAATGCGTAATGAAAAGCAATTTGCTCTTCGAGGATATCCTTGATCTCGTTCTTAAATCTCAAAAGATCCGCAGCTTTCACCGCTTCGATTTTGGTCTTCAGTCCATTAAGTTGTCCCTCCAATTCAGGATAATAACGTTCTAGCTTAGCGGCATCGATCAGTTGTTTCGCATTGCGTTCAATTGCCGTAGAATACGAAAACTTATTTTCTTTGAGGAAAGCGAGGAATTTTTCGTAATCACCGTCCGGCAATTCGAAGGTGGCAAGGGTTGGCTGCGTAGGATGCTCACCGCAGTATTTTGACGCGAAATCAAATACAAGTCCGGAATTTATCAGAGCTGACGTTGCCGTTCCTAAATAATCGTCGTCCATGCTGATATCAGGATCAAGTCCGCCTCCATCGAATACCGCCCTTCCACTTTTTGTCTTGAACTCCGATTTTAAGGAGTCTGCTACCCTTTCGACGGTTCCGTCATCTTTTCTGTGTGTGTAATCGACAGCTTGAATGCATCGGCCACTGGGGATGTAATACTTGGCCGTTGTTACCTTCAATTGTGAGTTGTACGCAAGCTGTCTTGTGGTTTGAACAAGACCTTTGCCAAATGTCTTTTTACCTATCAATACTGCGCGATCATAATCCTGCAATGATCCCGCAACAATTTCGGAAGCCGATGCACTTCCGTCGCTGACGAGAACTACCATTGGTATTTCCGTATCGACTGGGTTGTTCAGGGTCTTATATGATTTGTTCCAGTCGTCAACTTTTCCTTTTGTTGAAACAACTTCTTGTCCGCGCGGAATAAACAAGCTCACGATGTTAACAGCTTCGTGAAGTAGGCCTCCAGGATTTTCACGTAGATCAAGTATTATCTTCTGCGCCCCTTTAGCTTTAAGATTCACAACTGCATCTGATACTTCGCGTGAAGCGCCTGGTGTGAAGTCATCAAGTTTGATATAACCTACAGTCGGTTCAACAAGTCCCGAGTACGCAATGTTAGTGAGGATAATCTTCTCGCGCCTGATCTTTACAACTACATTGTCCTTCTGACCGGTACGCTTCACTTTCAACTCGACTTCGGTCTTGGGTTGACCTTTCAACAGTGAGCTAATGTCGCTTGTTGTTTTGCCTTGCACCACCTTTCCGTCAACTGAAACAATTTCATCGCCGACTTTAAGGCCCGCCTTATACGCAGGGAAATCTTTGTAAGGATGGGTTATTACTGTCTTCTTGTTAATCACGCCAATCAATGCGCCGATACCACCGTATTGACCAGTTGTTGATATTCGAAACGATTCCAATTCATCTTCAGATATGTAATCTGTGTAGGGATCCAGCGATTCAAGCATCCCGTCAATTCCCTTGCGAATAAGTTTTTCAGGTTCAAGTTCATCGACGTAGTACGCATTCACTTCTTTGAACAGCGTTGCAAAAATGTCCAGGCTCTTAGCAATGTCGAAGTACTTTTCCGCTGGTTTTTTGAAAGCAAAACCCACAGCGATCGATAAAACCAAAACCAAAAACCACTTAGTTCTTCTCCGCATAATCTAACTTCTTAAAAGTTTTGACTAACCTGTCATGAATTTGCACGGACGGCAATATGTCTTTCACACTATAAATATAAGCAATGAGAAGTTTGTTCCGAACAGGCAACAATTCCTTATTCAGTCGATAGGCTTCGCGTATACGGCGTTTAATTAGGTTCCTGTCGACAGCCCGCTTAAAATTTCTTTTAGAGACCGAAAATACCACCTGGTGAAAAGGAGTACCCTGGTCTGGGTTAGGCATAAAAAAAACTTTGAATGGGAATAAATAAAAAGAGGAACCCTTGTCGAAGAGTTCCTGGATCAATTTATCTTTTGAAAGTCTTTCTTCCTTGCGGAACGTGTATTTCCCCATGAGCTGAATTTAATCAATCTCCCTCGGGGACGTGGTCAGCCCAAAGGCAAATTATTTGTGCTTTAAGGTCTTCTCGCTGGAAACAGTCAGCTTTTTCCGGCCGTTCTTCCTTCGGTTCGCTAACACTCTGCGTCCGTTAGCAGTAGCCATTCTTTCACGAAAGCCGTGCTTGTTCTTTCTTTTTCTGCGTGAAGGTTGAAATGTACGTTTCATGTGCTAATGATTTTACCCTTTGAATAAAGGGCTGCAAAGATGCCCAAGATTTATTTTATATACAAGTTTGCAGAGCTTGTTTTTCGCTCAAGACCATCGTGCCTCCGGACATTCAGGTTGATTATCAGTTAGTTAGCCTCCGATAAGATCTACCATTACCTTTTTCACTTGTTTTGGGTCCAGCCTGGGTCCAAATTGTGATACGACCCTGGACGAAGCAAGGGAAGCTATCTTTCCTGCCTCCGCATAGCTGTGGCCGTGCGTAATTCCATACATGAACGCGCCGGAAAACATGTCCCCCGCGCCATTAGTATCGATCGCCCTAACCTTGTAGGGCTCTATATTAATAAAGGTATCTCCATCGAATATCAAGGCGCCATTTGCTCCCAACGTAATTGCAAATCGCTTTGCAACCTCCTTTAACTTTTCCCTCGCCTCTGCAACGGAACTTGTACCCGTGTAAATCATTGCTTCTTCTTCATTGCAGAAAAGCAGATCTACGCTCGCTCCGACAATTTCCTGCATCTGCTTCGAAAAATACTTTACCATGCTTGGATCCGAAAAGGTCAGGGCGATGCTCACCTTGTTACGCTCGGCGATCTTTCTCGCTGCTTTCATTGCCTCCAGACCTTTCGGACTAGCCACCAGGTAGCCTTCAAGATATATGTACTCAGAATTCTTAATAGCACCTTCGTCCAGATGTTCGGGAGATAAGAAAGAACTCACACCCAAAAATGTATTCATGGTTCGGTGTGCATCAGGCGTAGTCATCACAAGACAACGGCCGGAGTGTCCCGGAGGACAATTCTCATATGTAAGGTTGGTGTCTACACCATTGCGTTTTATGTCTTCCAGAAAAAATTTCCCTAGATCATCCTTTGCTACCAAACAGGAGTAAAAACTTTTACCTCCAAATTGATTTATTGCGACAACTGTGTTTCCGGCCGACCCGCCACCTGACATCTTACTTTTTTTCATGTCGATGGCCTTCATGAGTTCCAATTGACGTTTATCGTCAACGAGAGTCATAACACCTTTTTCAATGTTATTTTTTTCAAAGAAGTCGTGTTCAACCTCCGTTACGATATCAACAATGGCATTACCTATGCCATACACGTCGTATTTCTTCATGAATAAATTTTTGGCAATGATAGCTAAAAGGAAATAAATTTTTCAGAATGTTTAGAAACATCTCCGGCTTTTGGGGAAGGCCAATTGCAATGCCGGTTATTTTCTTCCTCCCTTATTTGCTATACTTAGTGTGTTCTTATATTTTCTGGCCCGATCGGGATAGTCAGTAATAAGACCATCGACGCCCATTCCTTTCAGCGACAGCATATCAGATATTTCATTAACCGTCCACGGAACCACACGGATCCGTAGTTGGTGAAGGTACTTCACCTTTTCCCTGTTCAGAAGTTTAAAGTACGGACTGTATGTCGACGGCTTGAATCCGAGGTTCGCAAGGTTTGCGTCGATTGATTTGGTATTTTCCACTAAAGCCGCAAGACGGATGTCCGGATACTTTTGATGCCAGTATTTTAAAACACGGAAGTCGAATGATTGGATGACAACTCTTTCCAACGGGATGTATTCATCGACAAGCTGATAGATAAGGTCTGAAAATTCTTCAACAGACGGATGAAATTTTTTATCCCCTTCTGGCGAGCTCTTGATCTCAATGTTGTAATCTACCTCGTACGTTGCATGACTCTTAATATGATTTTCAACAGCAACTATCACATCACGGAGCAAGGGTTTAGTAGTTTTCATCTTCTCCTGTTGAGGAAACTTCGAGTTACCAGTTGATCCACAGTCAAAAAGCTGTACCTGCTCAAACGTCATTTGATAGATATTGAACTTCTTTTCTTCTTTTTCATTGATAGCTCTTCCCGCTGAATCCAGGCATATCGCTGATGACATCCATGGTTCGTGTGAGACAATTACCTGTTTGTCCTTCGTGATCGCAACGTCCAGCTCAATAGTCGTCACGCCGGAATCAAGAGCCATAATAAAGGCAGGAATTGTATTTTCAGGTCGCAGTCCTCTCGCTCCACGGTGGCCCTGAATGTCAAACCTTGGAATGTATTGCGCGAATGATGCCGTAGCAATCAAAATAGTTGAAAAAATTGCAATTAGCTTTGATACCATGATTCAAAGATAGGGACAAGAATGTCAGACATCAAGAGCAAGATTGACGCCAGAAATTCGTTAATCGTTATCCGTTAACAGCCAGCCTGCCGGTAGGCAGGTTATCCGTTAATCGCTAATCTTAATATCTAATTGTTTGTATTGGAACAGATAAAAAAATCAGACTCCTATGCATTATCACTTTAACGTCTGATAGCGTTTCCCCGACGCTGATTAAAGCTCACCCAATCGTCTTCTCAGGAATCTATCATTGAAGTTTGCTAAATTCGGTATAAATGGGGATAGCTGAATTCAAGCAGATTTTTGATAGGCATTACGATGCTATTAGAAATTTTCTTTACTACAAGCTTGGAGATATTGACCTCGCAGAAGATCTCGCACAGGAAGTCTTTATGAAGACCTGGGAAAAACGCGAAGGCATCCGCACAGACACAGCACATCATTTATTGTTTACGATTGCTAATAACCTTGCCATAAATCATTTCAAAAGCGCCAAAGCAAGGTTCGAGTTCAGGTTAAAAGAAAAAACTATCCATATCACGCAGGAATCTCCGCAGTACGAGATGGAAAAAGATGAATTCGCAAAGGAGCTGCAAGATGCAATCGCTTCATTACCCGAAAAGCAGCGAACTGTATTTTTGATGAACCGCATCGATGAGCTAACTTATAGAGAAATCGCGCAACGATTGGAAATAAGCGTTAAGGCAGTTGAGAAAAGAATGCACGAAGCCCTGGAATTTTTAATAAACAAGATCGAGCATAAAATCTAGAGATGGATCAGGAAGACATCATAAAAGAGTGGATTGCAGGTAGATTGTCAAACGAAGAGCTTGACAAGATGATCAAGGAGCGTGCAGACCTTGAACCCTTACAGAAGATCATTTCAGGTTCAAAGGACCTCGGCGTGCCTCACAAAAGAAGCAAGGCTGAGGCTTGGGACGTGCTTGCTTCGCAGATTGTCGAGAAAGATCATTCAAAAGGACTTAAACTAAAACCGTACGTTCACATAAGCATTGCGGCATCGCTTAGCCTTATCCTCCTTGTCGCATATATCTTGTTTGCGTTGCCAGAATCAGTTAAAGCTCCGAAAGGCGAACACCTCTCACATGTTCTGCCCGATGGTTCCCAGGTTTGGCTCAACGCGGATTCAAAAATTTCTTATCGCGATTTCAAGCAACAGGATGAGAGGAAAGTCACACTCAAAGGAGAAGCTTATTTTGATGTAAGAGAAGGTGGAAAGTTTGAAGTTACTGGTGAATATGGAACAGTCCTTGTGCTTGGAACTAGCTTCAATGTAAGTCAGCGCGAAGGATTACATGTATCTTGCTTCAAGGGCTCGGTGCAGGTGACAACTAAAGAAGGACGTCAGTTAACGTTAAAAGCCGGGAATACAACCCGTACTAAAAACGGTGTGCTCACAACTCCAACGCGGTTTAACGCGGAAAGAGAAGCAACCTGGCTTACTGGCGATTTTTATTTTGAAGGTGCCTCATTAGAATATGTACTTAAAGAGCTGGAACGCCAATTTAATGTGGAGGTAGTTTACGAAGGTAAAGATCAAAGAACCTACACGGGCTATTTCAATAATAGGGATCTGGACGAGGCGCTTCAACTAATTTTTCAACCTATGTCCCTCTCGTACAAAAAAGAAGGCAGTAAAATTTATGTTGAGTGACAGACTTGGCATAAACACCCTCTCGTTAAGCAATGAACTATTAATTTGCGGCCTGTGCGACCGTTTGTGAAGATCTTAGCAATTCTGATTATCCTCTCCGGCCCTGTTGCGGCTCAAAGTATTGTCGTTTCAGAAAACTTTGTGGATACTGAACTTCAAGATGCTTTAAAAAGCATTAGAAAAAACTACGGTGTCAAGATCGCCTATGATAATCAGCTCGTGGAAAATATTCGTGTGACCAAAAAGCTCGATAAGGTCCCTCTAAACTCAGCCCTTGAACAATTGCTCGATGGGACAGGATTGGGTCACCGAATGTTAAACGACAAAGTAATAATTATTCCAAAACCGAAGGGTACACCTAACGTTACCACTGAACGCACAAACCTAACAATTGCAGGAGTTGTCAAAGACGAAGAGACGGGAGAAACTTTGCCCAACGCCATTGTTTATGTTACAGGAACCATGACGGGGACCACGACAAACACGGACGGATTTTTTACGCTTGTCAGGATCCCATCGGATACCTCATCAGTAACCATTAACTATCTCGGCTATGTAGCTCAAAAGATCTATCTGAAAGATCTCAAGGATCCGAACCAAGTATTCGTGTCTCTTCGCGCCGACCGTAAAGTTCTTGAAGAAGTAGTTGTCACCGATGAGTATGAATCGCCACTTGCCGTTAGTGATGAAGTAAGTAAATCTGCATTCGATCCCAAGGAGCTCACAAGTCTTCCTTCGCTTGGCGAGCATGACATTTTCAGAACCCTGCAGCTACTTCCCGGTGTAGGAGGAACTAATGAATCTTCGGCAGGATTGACGATTCGTGGATCAGTTCCAAGCCAAAACCTGGTCTTGCTTGATGGATTTACCATTTACCACCTCGATCACTTTTTCGGCGTCTTTAGTGCAATTAATGCTGACTATATCAAGGATGTACAAATTTTCAAAGGCGGCTTTGACGCAAGGTATGGAGGACGTGTTTCAGGCGTGGTCGATATAACGGGAAAGTCAGGCAATACAAACTTTGTCAAAGGTTCGTTTGGTATCAATCTAATTAGCACCAACGCAACACTAGAGATTCCAGTAGGGAAAAAAGTATCCATGATAGTCTCTACACGGCGTGCTTATTCTGACATAGTCCAGAGTAATCTCTACCGAAATCTTTTCGACGTCGCCAGGAAAAACGATGAACAAATAAAACGTCCGTTCGAAATCGAAAAACTCGATGCGATTACTCCGAAATTCTACTTCTATGATTTTAATTCAAAAGTTACCTATCGGCCTTCGAGAAAGGACAACATCTCACTAAGCATCTATGGAGGTAAAGACGACTTACACGGCAACAAAGCAGACTCGTTGAGCGATGGTAGCCGAAACATATTCTTTAAAGAAACCCTTGACGAGAGTACGGTTTGGGGTAACAATGGGCTTAGTCTGCGATGGGGAAGGCAATGGACTCCTAGATTCTATACTAATGTCAAGATCTCTGGATCCAATTTTTTCAGAGACTATGATTTTAAATACAGTTATCAACTGGATTCGACAAACTTCAACCAGACCGGCAACATCGAATTCATCCAGGAGAACAGGGTCGATGACTCAAACCTTTCCATTGACCATGAATTACTGATAAATAAGAAGATCACGCTTGAGTTCGGTGTCTCTGCAATGGAGTACAAGATCCATTACAAGACAGCAGCTAACGGCACCGTTGGTGATGAGCGCGACGAGAAGGGCAACATCGGAAGTATTTACACAACCGCACGGATCAAATTGTCAGAAAAACTGCAAGCTTCCGTTGGCATAAGATCAAATCACCATCAAATCAACGAAGAGTGGTATAACGAACCAAGGCTTGCGTTAAATTATAAAGTGAACAATAGATTCAGTTTAAAGGGCGCCGTCGGCAAGTATTATCAATTTGTCAACCTTGTTCAGTACGATCATCCCTATATAGGCATTCAGAACTTCTGGGCGTTCTCAAATAAAAATGGTGCGCCTGTCGTAGAATCAAATCATTATATAGCTGGGGCAACACTCCGATTAAATGGATTTCTATTTGATGTCGAAGGCTACTACAAAGATGTAGAAGGAGTAGTCGAATTTAATCCCGTGCCTTACTTCGTTGACGAAGGAATATTGGACCAGGGGTTGTTAGTTAATGGGAGGGGACGGATGAGCGGAATTGATTTTCTTCTTCAAAAGGAAGTAGGTATATACAAAGGTTGGATCTCTTATTCATGGAGTAAATCATTGCATGCTTTCCCATCAATTGAAAACGGCACGTTCTATCCATCCCTGCAGGATCAACCGCACGAAGTAAAGCTTGTTAATATGCTCCGTCTGGGGACGTGGGATATTTCGTGCACATGGGTGTATGGATCAGGGAAACCTTATCCAACATATGATATTATATACTTTACGGATGCAAACAACAATGTTGTCGAGTTGGCGGTCGTAAAAGATCAAAAAAACTATGAAAGATTACCGGCCTATCATAGGCTTGATGTTTCTGCATCGTATAATTTTTTGATGGGCAAAGCATTCGGACAAATTGGCCTTTCTATTTTTAATGTCTACGACCGTGACAATGTAAAGACACGAAAGCTCAGCATTCCTTTTCTTGAGCGTACACTTCAATCACCTGATCAACCCGCTCCAGAATATCGCGACGTGCTTTTGCTTGGATTTACCCCCACCTTATTCCTGAACGTCGGATTTTGAATTTCGCCAATCAACCTGAAAAGCCTCGTTTTTGATCATCCGAGGGGCTTTTTAAATTTTTTTCGTTCATCTGGTAGGGTAAAATCATCCAGCCTTGTATTACCGCCTGAAGAGCCACTTATGGTCAATCAGGAAAAAAACGGAATCAACGAAAACAGTCCCTTAATCGGCCGCATCCTGGACGTGTCGTCAAGGTTGAGGGTCGTTGAAAAGATTTCGCGGGAAGGTGCGTGGCTACGCATCGAAAACCGTCTGGCTCAGCTAGCCTCATCCGGTAAAGAAATCAGTTTCGATTTTACCCTCTTCCTGAAGATTGCCGCATCGCTTCTTGTGGTGGCCCTCGCAGCATATTTTGTTTATCATCAAAACGATGTCGAGATCTTCACAAGAGGTGGCGAACACAAGCTTGTGACTTTGCCTGATCAATCAAAAATAATCTTGAATGCCGCGTCCTCAGTTCATTACAATACGCTGATGTTTTATTTAGCCCGCAATGTTTCATTCGAGGGCGAAGGCTTTTTTACAATCACAAAAGGAGATCGTTTCAACGTAGTCACGGGGGTCGCAACGGTAGAGGTACTGGGAACACAATTTAATCTAAAATCGAATAGTAGTTGTTATGAGGTCGCGTGTACCGAAGGAAAAGTTCGGATCAGCACTAGTCAGAATAATTCAAGTGTACTACTTATTGGTGGTCAGGCAACATCCCTTGTAAACGGCGTATTAGATACACCCTCACAGGTAGAAAAAGAAAGCATCTCGTGGAGGGATGGCGAGTTCTATTTCGATAATGCTCCACTTCTGGATGTCCTAAACATACTGTCGCTTCAATATGACATTGACCTTCAAATAGA
>Ga0111539_10010252_pt1 | contig 11807 bp, 6 predicted proteins | sample RhiMethybrSRZTD1_FD_79667 | JGI IMG/M metagenome (GOLD analysis project Ga0111539, IMG submission 79667) | Populus rhizosphere microbial communities from Tennessee, USA - Rhizosphere MetaG P. TD hybrid SRZTD1 (version 2) (version 2) | ecosystem: Host-associated > Plants > Roots > Rhizosphere >...
AGGCGCGCGCCCCAGTCGGTGGCGAGCGCGGCGCTTCCGAGGTGGTCGAGCTGCGACTGCGCGCGGCCGTCCGCAAGCTCCGCCCAGAAGAGCGGCACCGCCGGCATCACGGTGTCCTCGTCGATCAGCCGCACGCGCGCCAGCTCGTCGAGCCGCGCCTGCCGCCTCTCGCGGTTCGGTCCTGGCTCGGCCTTGGGCGGACTCTCCGGCGGCCGCGACGTGGCGAACGCGTAGAAGCCGCGCTCCTTCAGCCAGAACGTGTCCTCGACGGCGGCCCGCGTTCGCTCGGCCGCGGCGCGCGCTTCCGCCGCGAGCGACGACTCCCCGCGCGCTTCGGCGAGCGCGGCCAGGCTGCGCGCCGCCTCGACGAAGACGCCCTGCAGGTAGATCTCCTCGTGGGCCGGGTAGAGCGCGCCGCCCTCGACCCAGCCGTGGCCGACGTTCGTGTTCTCGACGAGGCCGTTACCGTCCGTGTCGGTGCCGGCCGTGAAGCGGTAGGCGCGCACGATCGAGTCCCACGCGGCCTGCAGGTGCGCCGTGTCGCCGCTCGCCCGCCAGTAGTCGGCCTGCGCGACCACGTAGAGCGGCGTCGCGTCCGCGCTCTTCCACGCGTACTCGTACTCGGCGAACCACGGAATGAGCGCGGCGCTCTGCGAGATCTCGTGCGGGATCTTGCCGTCGTCGCGTTGGTGCTTGCGCAGGAACTCGAGCGCCGTCCGAGCTCCCGCGAAGTCGCCGAGCGAGTCGAGCGCGAGCGCCGTCCAGAGCGCGTCGCGCCCGAAGAACCAGCCGAAGCCCGGCCGCTCGCTCTCGCCGGAGGTGCGGAAGCCCGCCACGAGCCCGGTGCCGAGCTGGGGGTTGGTGACCATGCCCTTGGCGATGCCGATCCGCGCCCAGGCGAGCGACTCGTCGAGCCGCGCGTCGGGCGTCTCGACGGAGACGGTTCCGTCGAGATAGCGCCGGTAGTGCGCAGAAGTCTCCGCGTAGAGCGACGCGGCGGAGGCGAGCAGCCGGTCGTAGGCCGCCTTGGCCTCGCCACGGCCCTCGACGGAGCCCGCGATCACGACCGGAACGTAGGCGGCGCGCGTCGTATCGGGGCGCGTCTCAACCACGAACCGCAGCGGGGCGTCGCGCGGCTCCTCCTGGTACGGCATCACGGACACGTCGCGGGCTTCCGGAGACCCCACGACGCCGACGAACCGCCTCGTCTCCTCGGTCAGATAGTAGACGTGGGCGTCCTCGTCCCAGTCGACCGACGCCGTCATCAGGCCCGCCGGCCACATCAGGCGTAGCCGCGGACGGAAGGAGCCGGTCACCGTGAGCGGCAGCACGCTCGAGACGTCGAGCAGCATCACGACGCCGGGCTCGTCCACGGGCGCGTACAGGATCTGCCGGACGGTGAAGGCCGCGTGCGAGTAGGTGAAGATCGTGGCTTCCGGCCGCACCTCGATCCGCGCGAGCACGTCGTTGCCGTCGATGTCGAGCGGGTAGTCGTGCAGGCGGAAGGAGAGCCGGAAGTCGTCCACCAGCTTCAGCGGATACGTCCAGGCCTCGAAGCCCACGCCCTCGCGGCCGAATACCGCCGCGCGCCGGCCGAGCACGTCGAAGAACCGTCCGCGCAGCGCCGGCCGGCGCAGCTCGAGGCCGCTCGAGGCGAGCGGGAAGCGCGTCACGGCGCGGGCCATCGGCTCGGCTCCTTCGAGGGGCGCCGCGAGCACGAGCAGCGAGACCGCGAGCGCCTTCCCGCACACGCCATCGAGCGTAGGCCCCGCATCGCGCGAGGGTCAAATCGGAAGGTCAACCCGTTGAATCTCGCGTCATTCCGAAAAAACTTCTTGACGCCCTCGAAACGAGATGCCTAGCATCAAATCGAGCAACTCAGTCTCCCACCACAGACTGCGCTTTCGGGGAGCAAAGCGCCGCCTCTGAGCGTGTCTACGCACGGCGTCACGACGCAGGTGCGCAACGATGCCTGGACGTCGAGGGGCATAGGGGCCTGATGGACCCCGCGATCGAAAACGAGGGGGGAAGCTATGGCATCCGCTTTGGAAAGAGCTCTGAGACCGACCGACGGACGCTTCTGGATCTGGGCGATCGCGGCTCTCGTGATCGCAGTGCTGCCCGCGCCGCCTTCGAACGCGCAGGCTGTCTACGGCAGCATCGCCGGCGCGGTGACCGATTCGACGGGGGCCGTGATGCCCGGGGCCACCGTCACGATCACCAGCATCGACCGCAAGACCGTCAACAACGTGGTGAGCGGGCACGACGGCGCCTACGTGAAGGACCGCCTGCTGCCCGGCCGCTACGAGGTGAAGGCCGAGCTCTCGAACTTCAAGACGGTCGTCGTCTCGCCGGTCATCGTCAGCGTCGACACCCAGACCAAGGTCAACATGGTGATGGACGTGGGCAGCGTGTCCGAGACGGTGTCGGTCACCTCGACCGAGGGCCAGCTGCTCAAGACCGACCGCGCGGACGTGGCCGTGACGTTCGGGGAGAAGCAGATCAGCGAGCTGCCGATCCTCGACCGCAACTTCACGAAGTTCGTGCTGATCACGCCCGGCACCCAGCGCCTGAGCTGGAACCACGCGACGAGCGAGAACCCGCAGGGCTCGATCCAGACGATGGTGAACGGCCAGCACTTCAGCGGCACCGGCTTCCAGCTCGACGGCACCGAGAACCGCGACCCGATCCTCGGGATCATCGTGATCAACCCGACGCTCGAGTCGATCGGCGAGAGCAAGATCACCTCGCAGAACTACGACGCCGAGTTCGGCCAGGCCACCGCCGGCGTCGTCTCGGTCCAGACGAAGTCCGGCTCGAACAGCTTCCACGGCAGCGCGTTCGAGTTCCACCAGAGCGACAAGTTCCAGGCGCGGAATCCCTACTCGCAGCCCGACACGCCGAACCCGATCACCGGCAAGGTGCTGCCCGAGACCAAGCGCGACCAGTTCGGCGCCTCGCTCGGCGGCCCGGTGATGAAGGACAAGCTCTTCTTCTTCGGCGACTACCAGGGCTGGCGCTACACCGACGGCGGCTCGAAGCTGCTCACGGTGCCCACGGACCTCGCGCGCACCGGAAACCTGAGCGAGTACGGGATAAACGTCTTCGACCCCGGCAACTGCGGCCTGTCCTCTCCCGGGGCGGTCCCCGCCAACCGCGTGCAGTTCCCGGGCAACGTCATCCCGTCGAACTGCCTGTCGCCGCAGGCGCTCCAGATCCTCTCGCTCCTGCCGCGCCCCAACAACGGCCCGGGCACGATCAACAACTTCATCGCCCAGGGCTCCGAGAAGTTCGACAGTGACGCCTTCAACGGCCGCGTCGACTGGCGCATCTCGCCGAGCATGAACAGCTTCGCCCGCTACAGCCAGGCGAAGTTCGAGAAGACCGGCCCCTCGGCTTTCGGCGAGGGCGGCGGGCCGGGCGTGGTCGACCTCGGCGGCAACACCAAGGTGAAGAACCAGAGCCTGGCGCTCGGCTGGGACTTCACGGTGAGCTCGACCTCGGTGCTGGACGTCCGCTTCGGCTGGTTCCGCTACCGGGTCGACGTCTTCCCGAACGACTTCGGTGAGAACCCGGCGCTCGACGCGGGGATCCCGGGCATGAACATCGCGGGCGACCCGTTCACGAGCGGCCTGCCCGGCGGGTTCATCAACAACGTCGGAAACGGGAACACCCCGATCAACATGAGCTTCGGCACCGCGCTCGGCGATCGCACGGGGCGCTGCAACTGCCCGCTCAAGCAGGACGAGAGCCAGTACCAGTTCGTGATGAACTTCACGAAGAGCCTGGGCGCCCACACGCTGAAGACCGGCGTGGACGTCCGCCGCGCGTTCAACCTGCGCGTGCCGAGCGATAACCACCGCTCGGGCGAGATCGACTTCAACGCCGAGCGCACGCAGGGGCCGACCGGCGGCGGCCTGGGGCTCGCGACCTTCCTGCTCGGCGACGTCTCGGGCTACAGGCGCTACGTCAGCCCCAACACCGACGCCCGCGAGCGGCAGTGGCGCTGGTTCGTCTACGTGCAGGACACGTGGCGCGTCGGCTCGAAGTGGGTGTTCAACTACGGCATCCGGCTCGAGGACATCCGGCCGCAGACCGTCAACGAGGCCGGCAACGCCGGCTTCTTCGACCCGTCGACAGGCCTCATGCGCGTGGCGGGCGTCGGCGGCATCGGCCTCGACGGCGACATCGAGAACAAGATCAACATCGCGCCGCGCTTCGGCGCCACCTACCAGCTCAATCCGAAGACCGTGATCCGTCTCGGCTTCGGGCGCAGCTACGACATCGGCGTCTTCGGCTCCACCTTCGGCCACAGCGTGACGCAGAACCTGCCGGTGCTGGCGCGGCAGAGCCTGAACGCGCCCGAGAACTTCGCGCGCATCTTCACGCTCACCGACGGGCCGCCGGCGCCGGTCTTCCCCGCGGTCGGGCCCGACGGGACCTTCAGGGCGCCCGACGGCGTCAATCCCTCGACGCTGCCGCCGCAGCAGCGGCTGCCCTACGTCGACGCCTGGAACCTCACCGTGCAGCGCGAGCTGAGCCCGGACGTGTCGGCCGAGGTCGCCTACGTCGGCAACAAGGGCACGCACGTGTTCAACGGCGACGGCCCGGACATCAACTTCAACCAGCCGATCCTGCAGGGCTTCCCCGCCGTGCCGACCAACCAGCGGCGGCCGTTCTTCAACGGCCCGGTCGGCGGCTACGGCGACGCCTTCGGCCTCACGAACGACATCCGCTACCTCTGCAACTGCTCGGACAACAACTACAACTCGCTGCAGATGAAGTTCACCAAGCGCTACTCGCGGGGCTACTCGCTGCTCGCCACCTACACGCTGCAGCGGATCCGCAACCACGGGACGGACCAGTACTTCTACGACCGCGATCTCGAGTACGGCTCGCCCGAGTGGGCGCGCACGCACACCGTCACGCTCGCCGCGACGGTCGAGCTGCCGCTCGGGCGCGGCAGGCGCTGGGGCACCGACATGTCGAAGGGGCTCGACTACGTGCTCGGCGGCTGGCAGTTCAACGCCAACGCCTACATCGCGAGCGGCCAGCACCTGAACGTCGACTACCGCGACGCCGGCCAGGACCGCGACACGGGACCCAACCGGCCCAACGTGATCGGCGACATCAACGAAGGCGGAGGCGAGAAGGACCGCTGGTTCAATACGACGCCGATCGGCAGCTCGGGCAGCGCGTTCAGCCGGCCGGAGCGCGGGACGTTCGGCGACATGGAGCGCGGCTCGCTGAGCGGGCCCGGCTTCTGGAACGTGGATGCGTCGCTCTTCAAGCGCTTCCACTTCACGGAGCGGACCAGCCTGGAGCTGCGCCTGGAGGCCAACAACGTCTTCAACCACGTCGCCCTGGGCAACCCCGACACGACGATCGGCGTGCCGGGAAACGACAACCCGAACGCCGGACGCATCACCTCGACCGCGGCGAACTGGCTGGCGCGCAACCTCCAGTTCGGACTGCGCTTCCAGTTCTGAGCCTCGGGCGCGGCAGCGCCGCGCCGCGAGCCGTGGAGAGGAGGGGCCGCCGGGCCCCTCCTCTTCTTCTATGGGTCGAGCCCGGCCAGTAGCTCCAGGACGGCGGCGTTCGTCCAGCCGAAGCCGACCTGGTTCCCGGAGTACCCGAAGCGGATACCGGCCTCGACGTCGGACTCGCGCCGCTCGACGTCGTACTTCTCGACGATCGTCCCGTGCTCGGCGAACTCCTTCGCGACGAGCGAGACGAACTTCCGGGCCAGGCGGTCGGCGTCTTGCTCGTATCCGTAGCGGCGCAGGCCGTCGACGGCCAACAGCTGCAGGGGCGCCCAGCCGAACGGCGCGTCCCACTGGTTGCCGCTGCGCGTCGTGCTCGTGAGGAGGCCCCCCGGCGCCTCGAAGCGGGGCAAGCTCTTCACGACGCGTGCCGCCTGCTCCTTCGAGGCGATCCCGGCCCACAGCGGATAGAAGGTCGTCGCGAACTCGTAGTGGCGGCGGCGGCCAGTCTTGAAGTCGTAGTCGAAGTAGAGCCCGGCCTCCGGATCCCACAGGTAGCGATCGATGCGGCCGCGTCGCTCGTCCGCGCGCGCCTTCCAGCGGCTGGCCGCCGCCCCGTCGCCGAGCGTCCGGTAGATCGCCTCGGCGTCCGCCTCCATCTGGTAGAGCAGCACGTTCAGGCATACGGGCACGTAGTGCACGATGTCGACGCTGAAGGGGCCGAAGCGGTTCGACGGGTCGAAGCCCGACTCGCGCATCGAGCGGTCGCCCTTGTAGAAGAGCTCGCTCAGCGCATCGCGCGCTTTGTCGTAGTAGAGCGCGAGGTCGTAGTCGGGTACCTCGTGGGTGCGGTAGTACTCGCGCACGCGGTCGTAGTGCGAGCGGCCGCGCTCGTCGACCTCGTCGGCCAGCACCTCTGGCGCGGGCCCGCTGCCGAGGTCGAAGTAGCGCGACAGCCCGGTCTCGGGGACGAGGTGCGGCGGGCTCGTCCAGAAGGCGTAGTGCTTCTCGATCGCGGGGAGCGTCCGGCGCAGCCACTCGCGGTCGCTCGTCCTTTCGAAGACGCCGAGGATCATCCGCGTGAGGAACGGCGGCTGCGAGCGGCTCAGGTAGTAGGTGCGGTTCGCGTTGAGCACGGTGCCGTAGTGCTCGATCTCGTAGAGGAAGTTGTCCGTCATGTCCTTCGCGCGCGCCAGCTCGCCGTCGCGCAGCAGCCCGACCAGGATGAAGTAGCTGTCCCAGCCGTACATCTCGTTGAAGCGGCCGCCGGGCACGACGTAGGGATGCGGCAGGTAGAGCAGCCCGTGCTCCCGGATCGCGCTCGCATCGGCGGGAAGCGGGCGCAGCTCGATCGCGCGTCGGCCGGACGCGTCGAGCTGCCGGGCGAGCTCGGCTTCGACGCGCTTCACGTCCTCGCGAGCCGAGACGTAGACGGGCCACGCGCCGCGGTGCGCCTTGAGCTTGGGGTCGGGCGCGGCCCTCGGCAGGTCGCGGACCGAGCGCGTGAGCGTCGTCCACGCCTGCTTGATGTAGCGCCGCACGTCCTGGAGCCGCTCGCGAGAGGGAAGCTCCTGGGCGCGGGCTTCGGGCGCGCCGACGAGGGCCAGGCCGAGGAGCGCGAGCGCTGCGTTGCTCTTCGTGCGCATGAGGGGATGCGTCCTTCCGTCTCTGGCCAGACTAGCACAGTGGTACGATCGAGCCTCGCCCCCCCGAAAACCATGAGCACCCTGGTCGTCGAGAACCTGACGAAGACCTATCCCGGCACGCGCAAGGGGCCTCCGGTCGAGGCGGTGCGCGGCGTCTCGTTCAGCGTCGAGCCCGGCGAGTTCCTCGGGCTGCTCGGGCCGAACGGAGCGGGCAAGAGCACCACGCTCGGCTGCATCAGCACGCTGGTGCGGCCGACGAGCGGCCGCATCGTGGTGGCCGGCGCCGAGGTGGGCAAGGACCCGAGCGGGGTGAAGCGGAGCCTCGCCGTCGTGCCGCAGATGCGCAACCTCGACCGCGAGCTGACCGTGCGCGAGCTGCTCGTGTTCCACGGCCGCTACTTCGGGCTGGAGCCGGGGGAGCGCGAGTCGCGCGCGACGCGGCTGCTCGACGAGCTGCAGGTCGCCGACAAGGCGGACGCCAAGCCGGCGACGCTTTCGGGCGGCCAGCAGCAGCGCGTCATGATCGCGCGCGCGCTGATGCACGATCCGAAGGTGGTGCTGCTCGACGAGCCCACGACCGGGCTCGACCCGCAGGCGCGCCGGCTGCTGTGGGAGACGTTGAAGCGGCTGCACGGCCGCGGCCTCACCTTCATCCTGACCACGCACTACATGGACGAGGCCGACCGGCTCTGCGAACGCGTGGCGATCGTGGACCACGGCCGCATCCTCACGCTCGACACGCCGGCGGCGCTCAAGAAGTCGCTGCCGGGCGCGCAGGTGCTCGACCTCTGGATGCGCGCGCCGCGGCCGCTCGCGCCGCGCCTGCGCGAGGTTTCGGGCGTCCTGAACATCGAAGCGGTCGAGGCGAGCGACGCAGACGCGGACGAGCTCGAGCGCCTGCGGCTGTTCGTCGAGCCGGGCGAGGGCCTGCTCGACCGCGTGCTCGCCGTCGTGCGCGGGGGCGGCGCCGACCTCAAGCACGTCAGCCTGTCGCAGCCGAGCCTCGAAGACGTGTACATCCACCTGACCGGCCGGGGGCTGCGCGAATGACCGCGTTCCTCGCGCTGCTGCACCGCGACCTCACCGTCGCCGCGCGCCAGGCGCCGTTCCTGCTGCTCGCGACGCTCACCCAGCCGATCCTGGTGATCCTGGTGTTCGGCAACATCCTGCCTCGGCTCGGGCTCGTCTCGGCCAACCTGGGCCTGGTGATGGTGCCGGGGCTGATGGCGATCGCGATCCTGATGGCGGGCGTCCAGGGCGTGCTGATGCCGCTGGTGCAGGACTTCTCCGGCACGCGCGAGCTCGACGAACGTCTACTCGCGCCGATCAGCGTGTTCGGTGTGACCGCGGGCCGCATCGTCGCCGGCGCCGTGCACGCGGCCGCCGCGGGCCTCGTGGCCGGGCCGGCCATGATCCTGCTGATGCACGGCGCCGGGCTCGGCGACGTGCAGCCGCGCTGGGCGCTGCTGCTTCCTTTCATCGCCGTCTGCGGCCTGCTCTCGGCGTCGTTCGGGCTGACGCTCGGCACCATGGTGCAGCCGCGCTTCGCGGGCCTGCTGTTCGCGGTCGTGCTCGGCCCGATGATGCTGTTCGGGTGCGCGTACTACCCGTGGGGGGACCTGCAGAAGATCGGCACGATCCAGTACCTTTTCCTGCTGAACCCGCTCACGTTCGTGAGCGAAGCCATGCGGCTGGCCGTGACGCCCGACGCGCCGCACATGCCGACCGTGCTCCTGCTCGCGGGGCTTCTGGGATGGCTGCTGGTCTTCACACTGCTCGGCACACGCTCGTTCGAGAAAAGAGCCATCCTCTAGCTCTAGTATCCGGGGCTGCTGTGTCGCCCCTCTGACCCCCGCTCGCTACGCCCGAGTGAGTCGGGCTTCGCTCGCCACCCGGTGATCGAGAGAGCTATAATCGCGGCCGCGTGACGGTGCTTTGTCCGAAGTGCCGCCGGGCGATTCGGGTCCCCCCCGAAAAGGAAGGCGTTGCGGACCTCAAGGCCCGCTGCGCCGGGTGCGAGACCGTCTTCCTCGTGGCCGAGGCCACACTGGCGCTGGCGCCCCTGCCCGACACTGCGCCTTCCGCTCCAGCACAAAAGTCCACGCCTGCGGCGCCCACACCGAAGCCCGCGCCCGCCGCGCGGGCGAGCGCGTCGCCGGATGCGCGCCCCGCTGCGGCCGCGCCCGCCCCGCGTCCGACGGCTGCAGCCGGTCCGGCGCCCGCGGCGCGAAGCGCCGGCCCGACCGCGACGGCAGCGCGCCCGGCCGCGTCGCCGCGTCCCGCCCGCTCCGCCGCGAGCGCCTGGCGCCGCTGCGCGACCCACACGTCGGTGCCATCGCTCGGCATCTGCTCGCAGTGCGGCAAAGGCTGGTGCGCGGAGTGCGTGAAGACCCAGGGCACGGCGATGATCTGCCCGGCCTGCGACGTGCTCTGCCTCTCGGCGGCCGAGCAGGACGCGAAAGAGGCGCAGGCCCGGATGCGGGCGCGCCCGCTCATGGACGAGCTCTCCACGGTGCTCAGCTATCCGTTCTCGGACATGACGGCTTACGTCCTGCTCGCGGTCTTCGTGGGCGTGTTCTCCGTGGCGGCATCGCTCGCGGCGTTCGGCGCCGGGCTCGCGATCCTGCTCTCGCAGGGCCTGCTCTACGCCTACGCCTTCACGGCGATCAACCGCGTCTCGCTGGGCGACCTCAAGAGCTTCATGCCCAACGTCGGGGACGTCGGCGACCTGATCCAGCCGATGCGGGTCGGCCTCGCGGCGCTCCTCATCAGCACCGGGCCGCTGCTGGCGCTGTCGTTCCTGTACCCGCCGAACGAGATCCTGGCGGCGATGGGCGCGCCCGCCGCGCTCACCGGCGAGCCCGCTCCCGCTCCCACGCCGACCCTCTCGCCCGAGCTCCAGGCGCTCCACGACGAAGCCGCTGCGGGCAACCTCGCATCGGCCGAGCCCGCCGAGGCCGACGAAGACGCGGAAGGCGAGGAGCCGGCCGGGGACGAGGCCGCCGTAGCCGCCGCATCGCATCCCGTCGGGCTGGATGAGGCGTACCACGAGCCTGGCATTCCCGGATGGGTCTTCGCCGCGTTCGTGCTCGCGATCGTCTGGAAGATCCTCTACTCGCCCGTCGCGCTCGTGGCAGCCGCCATCTCGCGCGGCTTCCTCGCGACCCTGAACCCGCTGGCCGGCATCGGCGCCATCCTCCGGATGGGCGGGACCTACTGGTCGGCGATGGCCATCTACACGCTGATCGCGCTCGTCGAGGTCGTGCTCGTCACCCTGCTCGGCATGATCCCGCTCGCCGGCCGCTTCCTGGCCGCCTTCGTGCAGTCCTACACCTACCTGGCGATCGGCTGCCTGCTGGGCTTCGCCGTCTTCAAGAAGGCGCCGGAACTCGGCCTGGACTAGGGGCGGCAACCCGAGGCGGTCGTCTTCTCCGCCCGGCTATACTGAGCCCGACCGGGAGGAGGAGTGACCAGCAAGAAGACCGCCGGACGCGGCGGGATCCGCCGCATCGGCGTCAGCACCGGCGGCGGCGACGCGCCCGGACTGAACGCCGTGATCAGGTCCGTGGCCCTCTGCGCCCACTCGCTCGGTTGGGAGGCCGTCGGGATCCGCGACGGCTACAACGGGATCTTCCTGCGCGACGAGTACCCCGACGACGGCGGGCTGATCCCGCTCACGCCCGAGCGCGTGCGGGGGATCACGCACCTGGGCGGCACGATCATCGGGACGACGAATGCCGGCAACCCGCTCAAGTACCCGGTGCGGCAGGACGACGGCACCGAGATCGAGGTCGACCGCTGCGACGACCTGATCGAGGGATTCGCCGCGGCCGGCATCGACGCCGTGGTCGCGGTCGGCGGCGACGGCTCGCTCACGATCGCCAACGCGCTCGCGAAGAAGGGCGTCCGCATCGTCGGCGTGCCGAAGACGATCGACAACGACCTGTCGAAGACCGTCGTCACCTTCGGCTTCGACACCGCGGTGTCGTTCGCGACCGAGTGCATCGACCGGCTGCACTCGACGGCCGCCTCGCACCGGCGCGTGATGGTGGTCGAGGTGATGGGACGCTACGCGGGCTGGATCGCGCTCAACGCCGGCGTCTCCTCCACCGCCGACGTGATCCTGCTGCCGGAGATCCCGTACGACATCCACAAGGTGGCCGAGAAGATCCAGGAGCGCTACGTGGGCGGCCGCGGCTTCGCGATCGTGGTGGTCGCCGAGGGCGCCAAGCCGAAGGGCGGCTCGCACCTGGTGATCGAGAAGAAGGCCGGCCAGGCCGAGCGGCTGGGCGGAGCCGGCGCGCGCGTCGCCGAGGAGATCCTCCACCTGACGAAGCGCGACACGCGCCTCGTGGTGCTGGGGCACCTGCTGCGCGGCGGCTCGCCGACCACGTTCGACCGCCTGATCTCGCTGCGCTTCGGCGCGGCGGCGGTGCGGGCGCTCGCGGCCGGCAAGTCGGGCGTGATGGTGGCGCTCGACCCGCCCACGGTCCGCTACGTCCCGCTGCACGAGGCCACCGAGCGCCTGAAGCAGGTCCCGGTCGACTGCGACACGATCCACGCCGCGCGCGAGATAGGGGTCTCCCTCGGAGACTGACGCCGGATGAGGGTTCTCGAGTCTCACGTCGACCCGGCTTCCGACGAGTTCAAGGAGAACGCCGGGCGCATGGACCAGCTC
>Ga0111539_10010253_pt1 | contig 11807 bp, 7 predicted proteins | sample RhiMethybrSRZTD1_FD_79667 | JGI IMG/M metagenome (GOLD analysis project Ga0111539, IMG submission 79667) | Populus rhizosphere microbial communities from Tennessee, USA - Rhizosphere MetaG P. TD hybrid SRZTD1 (version 2) (version 2) | ecosystem: Host-associated > Plants > Roots > Rhizosphere >...
CAATCCACTCGTTGGTCAACCCGGCCACATCGACGGCATTCGACGGCAGCGATCGATTGTGGAAGACAAGCAGATTTTGCAGCGGCTCCGCCGTAAACGAGCGTTCAGCCACCCGACTCTCGTCGGGCTTGTGCTGGAGCCAGTGCGCCATCCACGCATACATCGCCTCGCGGCTCTCTTTGTTGTAGTTGTGGTCCGCCGTGATGCGGACGGCGCGGACGCGATCGGAGGCGTCGACCAGGTTGTAGATCGCGCGAACTGCCGGATATTCGAGTTCCAGCGTCTCTGCGGTCCAGTCACCGGTCGCCGAAATCATCAGCAGCGGACGCGGCGCAATCGTCGCCGCAATCTCGACATTCGTCGTCTCCAGCCGCAGCCCCGGTGGGTTTTCGCAGACACAGCCGCCCTGCATGTGCAGTGAAATCATGTTGACCGGTACAGACACTGCTATTCGCTGATCGACCGCGGAAGCGAGGAACGTTTGCGTGCCGCCGCCCGATTCGCCGGTCATCCCGATCGCATCACGCCGCACGTATGGAAGCGATTCGAGAAAATCCAGCGCCCGAATGCTGTTCCACAGCTGCAATCCCGACAGACTCAGTCCCCATAAATACTCGCGCTGGCCGCTGAACGTATGCGGCACTTGCTGGCTGTCGTTGTACCCGACCATGTCATGGGTGAACACCACGTAGCCCTGTCGCGCCAGGTTGATCGCGCGGCCGGGCCCGGAATTCAGCAGCGTGTTTTCCAGACGGCCGTAAGCCCAGTGCCCGTGTGGCGACAGAACCGCGGGGAATGGGCCGTCACCAAGCGGACGATAGAGGTTCCCGGTGACGAAAAATCCCGGCAGGCTTTCGAAATACACCTTGGAGACGCTGTAATCGGCTTTTCGAATCTCGCCGAAAACCGTCGGTCTGAGCGGAGTCCTTTCGGGCAACGGCAGGAGGCCGGCTGAGGCGAGCACATGATCGCGCAAATATGCCGCGCGAACATTCCAGGCCTCGGCTGTTTCAAACTTCGGCGCGGCAAATCGATCGTCCAGCGTCCGATAGGGTGACTGTCCACTCAGCGCTGTCGTGGTGACGATCACCGCGAAAACGCCGGCCGCAATGAGTCTCATGCCCCTCTACCTCACGCGCATTCTAGCCCCTTAGCCCCGCACAGCCGCACTGACCTTGTTCATCCAGCCAGGGAGCCATTCGCGGTAGCGAGTGACTTGTCCTCGCCGCGCCACGCTGAGTGGTAGTGGAAGCGGCCCCATGTCAAAGCCGCGCACTTCGAGAGCGATGCGGATACCCCACGGCGCAGGGAGTGCACCGAGCTCGACGATCACTTCGTCGAGCAGCGCTTGAAGGCGTCGGGCACGCTCCACGTCACCTCGAGTGGAGCTTCGATAAATCGCGAGTGGCAGCTCGGGACAAAAGCAGGCGATGCCAGACACCGTGCCATTCCATCCGGCCCGTAACCCGTCGAGAAGCAGTCCGTCGTGACCGACAAGCAACGTCCAGTCGCGCGCGCCGCGCGCGTCGGCATACGCGGATAGATGGTCGGGCACTCCGCTGCTGTCCTTGATCCCAACAATGAATCGTTCTTCGGTGAGCAGCGTGATGACTGTCGTCGGCTCCAGGCCATTGGTGAAGTCAGGCAGATCGTAGAGGAGAACGGGAGTAGCCAGCCCGCGGCTGACCTCCACCGCGAAGGCCTCGAGGTCGTGTTGCTCGTATCGAAAGAACATCGGCATCGGCAGAAGGACGGCACGACAGCCGGCATCGCGCGCGCTCTCGCCCAGTTCGAGAACCTGCCGCGACGACGGTGCGCCGATCGCGACGAGCAGTGCGCGATCCCCCGGCACGCGGCGCGCCGCCGCGCTGATCGCCTCCCGGCGATCGGCAGTGGGCGTGTTTGGGTATTCACTGGTCGCGCCACCCAGGCACAACCCGTCGACACCCGACTCGATTAAGAAATCAACCAGCCGCTCGAAGGTCGCGACGTGAAGGGCTCCACTCGCGGTAACAGGGGTGGCCACTGCCGCAATCACACCGGTCATCGCCGACAGTACATCGCACGTCGCGAGCGGTGGTCAATGGAAAAGGCGGCATTCTCGAGACCTATTCGGCTCGGAGGGTCGTTAGCGGATCGACGTTGCCGGCTCGCCTTGCCGGAAGATAACCAGCCAGAAGCGCAACGAAGAGCAGCGTCAGGGAGAGGATTGTGAACACAACAGGATCGCCAGGCCTGACCTGATACAGCAGTGCGGTCAGGAGCTGCATCGCGGGAACGGCGAGGAAGATGCCGAGCGAAATCCCGGCCGCGGCGAGTCCCATGACACGCCCGATGATGAGACGAAGGATGTCGCGGCGCTGCGCGCCGAGGGCCAGACGGACGCCCAATTCATGCCGGCGCTGCTCGACGCCCTGTGACATGACGCCGTAAAGGCCGAGCGCGGAAAGCGTCAAGGCAAGGACCGCAAAGGCCGCGAGCAGCCAGGCACTGATTCGCGTGCGCCACGTGGCGTCCCCGAAGCGCTCCTCCATCATCTTGATGTCGATCACGGGAACGTCGCGATCGAGAGAGGCCACCTCCTGTCGCACGATCGGCACGAGTGCCGTCGCCGGCAGAGCGCTCTTGACAAAGATGACGCCGCCAGACCGCATCGACTGCAAAAGCGGAAGATAGACGTCCGGCATCACCGATGTTTCGACGCTGCCATATCGCACGTCTTGCACGATCCCAACGATCTCCGCGCCGTCGCCGCCAAAACCCCCCTGGCCGACAGAAAGACGTTTGCCAACCGGATCTTCGCCGGCCCAGTACGATCGCGCCGCCGACTCGCTAATGACGACGACCTTGGGTTGCCCAACGCGGTCCCGATCGGTAAAGGCACGACCGCGAACCACACGGATGCCCAGCGCGTCGAAGTAACCTGGCGAGGCCCAGAGCACCCCGACGGTGTTCTCAGAGCCCGGAGGAAGTGGCGGCCGATCCGGTCGCTTCATCGTCGTGCGATTGCAGCCACCGGAGAGCGGCGCGCAACTGCCGTAGGTCGCGGCCGTGATGCCCGCTCGCTGCGACAATCCGGTCGTCAGGCGTTCAAGCAACTGGGTCGCGCTCCGTGCGTCATACCGTGGAGCGGCCAGCGGCACGCGAAACGTCAGAACAGAATCCGGATTGAACCCGAGCGTCGCCGACTGAAGACGAGCGACACTGGTCAACATCAGCCCGGCGGCAGTCAACAGAACGAGTGCCACTGCGATTTCGGCGACGACGAGCACATTGCGCCCACCGAGCCATCGTGATCCGTGTGGCGTGAAACTGGAGGACCACGCCTTCATGGCCGTCGTCAAATCGCGACGGGAACCGCTCCACGCCGGACCGAGACCAAACAGCATGGTTGTGGCCATGGCGATGAGGAGAGTGAAGATCAAGGTGGAGGCATCGAAACCGACGTAGTCGAGCGCCACACGCGTCAGTCCAGCGGTTTGCCCGGCAGTCGCGCGCGCAGCGCCGGACGCCGCGCCAGTCAGCACCATCGGCAGATCGGGCATCAACAATCCCCCGATCCTTAAAATGACCGAAGCAATCGCCAGCCCGGCTACACCTCCAGCCAGGCCGAGCAACGCACTCTCGGTCATCTGCTGACGAACGATTCGGAAGCGGCTGGCGCCAAGGGCGAGACGGATGGCGACCTCGCGCCGCCGGGCCAGTGCCTTGAACAGCGTGAGATTCGCAAGGTTGAAACAGACGATGAGCAACACCGAAACGACCGCGACGAGGAGCAACAACACCGAGCGGCGAACAATTGGATCGATCCGCTGATCGTCGAGCGGGAGTGCCGTCGCGCTCCACGCCGCGCGTTGCCTGTCATGAAACTGCGCGTCCACGGCTGTGCCCACCACGCGAGCATCGGCGTCCGCCTGTGCGGCTGACGTCTGGACTTTCCGGCGCGCGACGACGGTGTAGGAATGATCGAAGGGGTTCGCAAGATCCTCGGCGGGGAGGGTGGTGAGAGGGACCCACACGTCTGACGATCCAGTCAGCCCGCGAAACCCGCGCGGCAGGACGCCGACAATCGTGTGCGGGATGCCGTTGAGGCTGATCGGATTTCCGACAATCGAGGGATCGGCAGCAAAGCGACTGGCCCACAGCGCGTAGCCAAGCATCGCGAGCGGAGCCGAGCCTGGAGCGTTCATCTCCTCTGGCAAGAAGGCTCGTCCTGCGACCGGGCGAATGCCAAGCACGTCGAAGTAGTTCGACTCGATGAATTCACCACTTAAACGTTCCGGACGATCGGTGCCCGTCAAGTTCCAGTTGCCGGCGCCAAAGGCGGTCATCGACTCGAACGCATGCTGGTTCTGATCGAAGACTTTGTACTTTGGGTACGACCAGATGTTCGGTCGAAAGACGCCGGGGGCCTCGCGGTCGGGGGCGAGAAGGTGGACGATCATCAGGCGATCGGGCTCGGCAAACGGCAAAGGCTTGAGGAGCACCGCGTTGACGAGCGAGAACATCGCGACGTTCGCGCCGATGCCTACGGCCAGCAGGGCGATCGTGGTGACGGCAAACAATCGCGCCTTCATCAGCGACCGAATCGCATAGGAGAGATCGTGCCGGATTCCCATTCGGACCCTGCCTTTCGATCGTCCGCTTGTGAAATCTCCAGTGGCCGCGGCGAGCCGGCTGCTCACGATGCTGCCCACCTGTCGCCAGTACCACAACCGGCTCTTCGCCATCGCCGGCAACGACTCCTCGAGATCTCCCGATATCGCTTCGAAGTCGTCGGGCGGCAGAATCCAGCGCAGGAGGGCGGCGGCGAGTCGAGGAGGTGAGGCCGCCACGCGCTATTCCTTGATGGCGCGCAAACGCGCGCCGACGCCACCCGCCATCAGTCGCAACGATTCATACACGCGTGCGAGCGCCCGCTCTCCGGCCGGCAGCACCGTGTAAAGACGTTTGCGCTTGCCACCGCGCGTCGGCGTCGGTTCGCCGAGCCGCGAGGTGACAAAGCCACGCTTCTCCATCCTGTCGAGGGCGGTATACAGGGCGCCCGCGGAAATCGTCCGACCCGTTCGTGACTCGATCTCCTGGCGCACCGTGACACCATAGGCGTCCGTGCCGAGACGGATCATCGCCATCAGGATGAGCTGCTCGAAATCGCCGAGAGTGTCTGCCATGTCTGTGAGGGTGAAATCGCCGGGGTTGAATTTGACCTCACTGTAGTTTTAATCGCGAACTTTGTCAAACCTGCGCCAGCAGCAGCCTTTCGAGATAAAGTGACGCGACCGCATGCACCTCACGGATCCGGGCCAGGCTATCTCCGAAGATAAACGACGCGAGGTGATTGCGCGCGTCATTCGACGCCTCGTTCCCTTCGCGTTCATCTGTTACGTCGTCGCCTATATCGACCGGGTCAATGTCGGCTTTGCCGCGGCAGCCCTGCAGAAGGATCTCGGCCTCAATGATGCGCAGTTTGGGTACGGAGCCGGACTGTTCTTTGTTGGCTACTTCCTGTTTGAAGTCCCGAGCAATCTGATCCTCGAGCGCGTGGGCGCCAGGCGGTGGATCGCCCGCATCCTCATCGGCTGGGGCATCGTCTCGATGGCGATGATGTTCGTGTGGGATCTCTGGTCGTTTTATGCCGCGCGCGTCTTACTTGGCATCGCCGAGGCGGGATTTTTCCCCGGCATCATCCTTTACCTGACGTACTGGATTCCCGCCGCGGATCGGGCGCGCGCGGGTGCGCTGTTCATGATGGCCGCGCCGGTGGCCATCATCATTGGAGCGCCGATCTCGAATCGCCTTCTCGCGCTGAACGGCGTTCTTGGTCTGCATGGGTGGCAGTGGCTGTTTCTAATTGAAGGGTTGCCGGCGGTAGTACTTGGTTTCGTGGCGTTACGCGCCCTGACGGATTACCCATCCGAAGCACGCTGGCTGACAGATAGCGACCGCGAGTGCCTCATCCAAATAATGGACGCGGAGAAACAGCGACGGGCAGCGGTCGGCCACACGTCGATCGGGCGAAGCCTCCAAAGCGGACGGGTATGGCTTCTGTGCGGCGTGTACTTTCTCAATACCGTCGTCACCTACGGAGTATTTTTGTGGCTGCCGAAAATGCTGGTGGAAGCCGCAGGCGGACGACAAAGCTTCGGGCTCAGCGTCCTGACGACGCTTCCCTTTGCCGCCGCGCTCGTCGCGATGTTTCTTGTCGGCCGCCACTCGGATCGCACCGGTGAGCGCAAATACCACGTTGCCACTTGCGCGATGACGGCGGCGGCTGGTCTCGTACTCGCGGCTCTGTTTCGCAACAACCTCTGGCTCATGGTTCTGAGTTTTACGCTGTCGCAAATCGGCCAGCGGTCCGTCCAGGGCGTCTTCTGGGCAATTCCTCCAATCTTTCTTGGCGGGACTGCCGCTGCCGCATGCATCGGGTTGATCAACGCCATCGGCAACCTCGGCGGCGCCGTCGGACCATCGATCATGGGAGCGCTTCGCCAGGCGACCGGATCGTATAGTCAAGGGCTCCTGGTGCTTGCGGGCGCCCTTGTCATCGAGACGGCGATCGTCGTCAGCCTGCGATTGCCCGCGCGCGATCGATAATTGACGTTGACCAATTCACCAATTCGTCCATGACGCGACACGACCCGACCTCCCTCCGCAGCCATCGATGGTTCGGCAAAGACGACATGCGATCGTTCGGCCATCGCTCGCGCGCGAAACAGGCCGGCTTCAGCATGGACGACATGTCCGGCAAACCGGTCATCGCCGTCCTCAATACCTGGAGCGACGCCAATCCGTGCCATGCGCACTTCGTCAATCGCGCCGACGAAATCAAACGCGGCATCTGGCAGGCCGGTGGCTTTCCAATGGAGATCCCGCTCCTGACACTCGGCGAAGTGTTCATGAAGCCGAGCACCTTCCTGTATCGGAACCTGCTGGCGATGGATGCGGAAGAGGCGTTGCGCTCCTACCCTGTTGACGGCGCCGTGTTGATGGCCGGCTGCGACAAAACCGTGCCGGCACTCGTCATGGGTGCCGCGAGCGCCAATCTTCCCGCGATCCTCATGCCCGCTGGCCCAATGCTTCGCGGCAATTGGAGAGGTCAGTTTCTCGGATCCGGCAGCGACGTCTGGAAATACTGGGCGGAACGGCGGGCCGGAACCCTTGACGAATGCAGCTGGCGTGAAATGGAAGACGGGATCGCTCGATCGTTCGGCACCTGCATGACGATGGGCACGGCATCGACCATGGCGGCCGCGATGGAAGCGCTGGGATTGACGTTGCCCGGTGGCTCGTCGATTCCTGCGGCCGATTCGGCTCACTCGCGCATGGCCACCGCCTGCGGCCGTCGTATCGTGGAGATGGTCTGGGAGGATCTGACACCGCGAAAAATCATGACGACCGAAGCGTTTGACAACTCCGTGACGGCTGCCATGGCCCTCGGGGGGTCGACCAACGCGATCATTCACCTGATCGCGCTCGCCGGTCGCGTTGGCGCGACGCTCGATCTCGATCGCTTTGACGCGCTTTCGCGTCGCACACCGTTCATCGCCAACATCCGTCCAAGCGGCGAGTACCTCATGGAAGACTTCTTCTATGCAGGCGGCACGAGAGGCGCGTTGTCGCGTCTCCAGGACTTACTGCATACCGATTGCGTCACCGTCAACGGGCGAACAATCGGTGAAAACGTCAGCGACGCGCTCGTCTGCAACGACGCCGTGATCGCGACTCGTGAGCGTCCACTTGGTCCGGAAGGCGGCGTCGCCGTGCTCCGCGGAAACCTCGCACCCCGGGGTGCGGTTATCAAACACACGGCCGCCGAGAAGCGGTTGTTGAAGCATGCCGGACCAGCGGTGGTGTTCCGCAACTACGATGACCTTGCGGCGCGCATTGACGATGCGTCGTTGCCGGTCACGGCCGATTCCGTTCTCGTGTTGCAGAACGCCGGACCGCTCGGCGGTCCGGGCATGCCCGAATGGGGAATGCTGCCGATTCCGAAGAAGCTTCTCGCACAGGGCGTCCGCGACATGGTTCGTTTGTCCGATGCTCGCATGAGCGGCACCAGTTACGGTGCCTGCGTCCTCCATATTGCGCCGGAGTCATTCATCGGCGGGCCGCTGGCGTTCGTCCGCGACGGCGACATCATCGAACTGGACGTCCCGGCGCGGAAGCTCTCGATTCAGCTCGATGACGCAGAGCTCGCGCGGCGTCGCGCCGAGTGGAAACCGCCGGAGCCGCAATATCCTCGCGGCTTCGGACAGATGTATTCCCTTCACGTTACGCAGGCCGATCGCGGATGCGATTTTGATTTCCTGGAAGGCACGGCTCCGATTGCGGAGCCGAAGATTTATTGATATCAGTTGCCAGTTTCCAGTCTCCAGTCTCCAGTGCGCAAGCATGAGTGGGAACTGGTAACTGGGAACTGCAAACTGGAAACTTCACCAATTGCCTGCATCCACTCTCCTCACCATCGCCGCGATCGGCGTCGCGCTGGTCGTGCTCCTGATCACATGGGTCCGACTACCGGCCTTCCTCGCGCTCGCGGTCGCGTCGATCTTTGTCGGACTTGCGACCCGCATGCCGCTGGCCGACATTGCCCGTGCATTCCAGGCGGGCATGGGAGACACACTCGGATCGATTGCGATGGTGATCGCGCTTGGAACGGTGATCGGAAAACTGCTCGCCGAATCGGGAGGAGCGATCGTCGTCTCGAATGCGCTGGCGCGAGCGCTGGGTGAACGGCGGCTGGACTGGGCGTTGATGTTGTCCGGGTTCATCATCGGCCTTCCCGTCTTCTTTCAGGTCGGGCTCGTGCTTCTCGCACCAGTGCTCTTCACGGCGCAGCGCCAGAGCCGAAGGCCGCTGCTCTGGCTTGGCCTGCCGATGGTCGCCGGCCTCTCGGCAGCACATGGACTGGTGCCGCCTCACCCGGGACCGATCGCCGCCGTCGAGCGGCTCGGCGCCGATCCGGGTCGGACGCTGTTCTACTCACTCATCCTCGGTCTGCCCCTCTCGATCATCGCGGGCCCGATGGTGACGCGATTCATGAGTACGAAGGTGGCAGCCGAACCGGGAACCATCGCGGAACAGTTTACGAAGGTGGTGGTCCCGTCGCGGACACCGACATTGGCGCTCACCCTGCTGACAATGCTGATGCCGGTCCTGCTGATGCTGACAGCGTCCGCCGCCCAGATTACGATGGCCGATGGCGCCGCGAGACGCGCGATTTCGTTCATCGGAAGTCCTCTGGTTGCGATGATCGTCGCGACGCTCGTCGCCATGGTGACCTTGGGACGATCATGCGGCTTCGGTCGCGCGCGCCTGCTGACGTTTGCCGAAGAGTCGTTGCCGCCCATCGCCGGGGTCCTGCTCGTGGTCGGCGCAGGCGGCGGGTTCGGCCGCGTGCTGGTCACCGCCCACCTCGACTCGGCGATCGCTCAAGCAATGGGCGGTCTTCAATTGTCGCCGCTCGTACTTGGCTGGGTGATCGCGTCTCTGCTGAGACTGTCAGTCGGGTCAGCGACGGTCTCGGTCATCACAGCCGCGAGCATCATGGCGCCGCTGATTGCCTCGTCGCCATCAGTGAATAAGGAGCTGCTCGTGGTTTCGATCGGCGCGGGATCGCTGATCGCATCACACGTCAACGATGGTGGGTTCTGGTTGGTGAAGGAGTACTTGAACATGAGCGTCCCGCAGACGCTGGCAACGTGGACAGTTATCGAGACGATCGTGTCAGTTGTCGGACTCGCTGGCGTGTTGGTGCTCGCGCTTTTCGTTTGATGCAACCCGTATGCTGATTGTTGACGCCCATCTGGATCTCGCGATGAACGCCATCGAGTGGAATCGCGATCTGACCCGACCCATTGACGAGATTCGAAGACGAGAAGCGGGACTTACCGACAAACCCGATCGCGGCAAAGGCACCGTGTCGTTTGACGAAATGCGGCGCGGAGGCATCGGCCTCTGTGTCGCGACGCAGATCGCGCGTTACGTCGCGCCCGACAGCGACCTTCAGGGTTGGAACTCACCCGAACAGGCGTGGGCGATGACGCAGGCGCAGCTCGCCTGGTATCGCGCCATGGAAGAGCGCGGTGAGCTGACGCAGATCCGAGATCGTGCCGGATTAGAGCAACATGTCGCAAATTGGGAGGGAGCTGGAAGCTGGAAACTGGAAGCTGGAAGCTCCAAACCAATCGGTTACATATTGAGCCTCGAAGGTGCGGACTCGATCGTCACACCGGCGCACCTTGAAAACGCTTACGCCCAGGGCCTGCGCGCCGTGGGGCCGGCGCACTACGGCCCCGGACGATACGCCTACGGCACCAACTCGACTGGCGATCTCGGTACGCACGGACGCGACCTCTTGAAGGAGATGGCGCGGCTCGGGATCATTCTCGACGTCACGCATCTCTGCGACGAGAGCCTGCGAGGCGCGCTGGATCATTACGACGGTCCGTTGTGGGCGAGTCACTCGAACTCGCGGGCGCTTGTCCCACACAACCGGCAGTTCTCCGACGATCAGATCCGCGAACTGATCGGTCGAGGCGCGGTGATTGGTGCCGTCATGGATGCGTGGATGTTGGTCCCCGGATGGGTGCGAGGACACACGACACCGCAATCTGCGAATGTCACGCTCGAAACTGTCGTCGATCACATCGATCGCGTGTGTCAGATCGCCGGGAGTTCACAACACTCGATGATCGGATCCGATCTCGATGGCGCATTCGGCCGCGAGCAGTGTCCGTCCGACGTTCACACGATTGCAGATTTAAAAAAACTTGAAGACGTTCTCTCCGCGCGTGGCTACACGTCGCAAGACGTCGACAACATTTTTTCGGCGAATTTCCTCAGGTTTCTGCGATCCAACTGGTTGAGTTGACCCCAAGGTTTTGGATCCACTTCTGACGCCGACAAAGGCGCCTCACGACAGACCTGTCGCGCAAAAAAGCCACTTTGGTTTCGCTGCGGAATGAGGGTATACCCGAAAGCTAACGTGTTGTTACTACGGACCGGGAGTGGAACCAGCACGCCTCAATTCACCAGGAGGTGTGTTCGTGTCGCATCGTCGACGGGTGTTCGTGATCGTTGGAGTAGTGTGCGCGCTCGCGCTGGCGGCGGGGAACGCCAGAGCCCAGATTCTCTACGGCAGCATCACTGGAATCGCTCGGGACGCCCAGGGGGCGGCTATTCCCGGCGCAACAGTGACCATCATCAACAAGGAAACCAATCTCACTCGCGACACCATAACGGGCGCAGACGGATCGTTCACGGTGAACAACGTCCTGCCAGGTCCGTATGACGTCAAGATCTCTCTGACCGGGTTCCGCGAAGCGGTTCGCACGAATGTGCCGGTGACGATCGGGGAAATTTCGCGCGTCGACATGACGCTCGAAGTGGGTGCGCTCACCGAAACCGTCACCGTTGCGTCCGATGCGCAACTGCTCCAGACCGACAAGGCCGATGTGCATACCGAACTGAAATCGGATGCGATCACCTCGATGCCGCTGAATCGTTTCCGCAACTACCAGGCGTTGATCAATCTGGTGCCCGGGACGACACCGATGGCGTTCGGCAACGCGGAGACCGACACCCCGGCGCGGTCGCTGGCCACCAACGTCAACGGTCAGGTCAACACCAACAACTCGACTCGTACTGACGGCGCCACGAACATGAACATCTGGCTGCCCAATCACAACATGTACATCTCGCCGGCGGAAACGATCGATGCGGTCAACGTGTCGACCAGCAGTTTCGACGCCGAGCAGGGCATGGCCGGCGGCGCGGCGGTGACCGTGATCACCAAGTCCGGCACC
>Ga0111539_10010256_pt1 | contig 11804 bp, 13 predicted proteins | sample RhiMethybrSRZTD1_FD_79667 | JGI IMG/M metagenome (GOLD analysis project Ga0111539, IMG submission 79667) | Populus rhizosphere microbial communities from Tennessee, USA - Rhizosphere MetaG P. TD hybrid SRZTD1 (version 2) (version 2) | ecosystem: Host-associated > Plants > Roots > Rhizosphere >...
CGCCGCAGCGGGTGGCCCTTCCCGCGCAACCGAGCTCGCTCGCGCTGGAATGCGATCGCGCGTGCCGCGTGATCGTGGCCGGCTCCGAGGGGGAGGATTTGGCTTTCTACGGCTTCTTGTTCGAAGGGGGGGCTCCCCAGCCGGCGGCGCGCCTCGCTTCGGTGGCAGGCGTCTCCACCGAAGACACGAATCCCGTCGTGGTCCGCGACTGGCTCTTTTTCGCGGAGGACAACCTTCGCGGCGCGGGCCGCATCCGCAAGACGAAGGTCGCCTGGCGTTGAAACGGCGCTAGCGCGCGGACACGGCGATCATGTTTCGGCCAACAGGTCCTGCATCAGCTCGGGCTTCATGGGCTTGTGCAGCACTCCCTTCACCCATTGACGGCGCGGATCGTCGTCCTGAATCTGCTGCTCCCAGCCGGTGAGCATGTAGACCGGCGTCCCCGGCGCGATCTCCTGAATTTCGCGCGCGATGCGCCACCCGCTCATATCCGGCATTCCCAAGTCGCAGAACACGAGGTCGTAGCGCGCTCCGGCCAGAAGACGGGCGATTGCCTCCGAGCCCGTCTGCGCGACGTCCACTGTCTGGTGCTGCATCTCCATGAGCAGTTTGGTCGCCTGCAGGTTGTCGAGATTGTCGTCCACGATGAGGATGCGCCGGCCCTGCGGCGGATCGCTGGTGCGCCGTTCGGGCGGCGGCGCGTGCTGTGGCGTGGCGATCGGAAAAGAGAGCGTGAAGCACGCGCCCCCCGTGGGGCGGTTGCTCGCGGAGATGGCGCCCCCCACGACCGCCACCACCGAGCGAGCATTGGAGAGCCCGAGCCCGGTGCCCCGCTCGCCCTTGGTGGTGAAGAACGGATAGAAGATATTTTCCAGGTCCTTGTCGGGGATGCCGCACCCCTCGTCGAGCACTTGGACGATGACGCGGCCTTCATGTTCTTCGCCCGCGACGTCGATGGTGCCGCCGTGCGGCATCGCGTCGCGGGCGTTGAGCAGCAGGTTGAGCACCACGTGACGGAGCTCTGAAGCCAGCGCCGTGACGGCGGGAAGCAGCGGTAGCCGCGTGCGAATCCGCACGGGCGCGCCGGCGAGTGAGCTCTCCCCCTCGATGGTCGTGCGCACCATTTCGATGGCTTCGCCCACCACCGTGGAGACGTCGACGCAATCGAGCGTGCGCTCCGTCTTCTGGCGCGCGAAATCCTGTAGGCGGCCGACGACGAGCGCAGCGTCATTGATGGCGCGCGACAGCGCCGCGATGTTGCTCCCTTGCGCCGAGCGGCAGGCCTCGCTCTGCTCGATGAGCGACAGCCTGAGGTTCATGGCGTGCAGCGTGTTGTTGAGATCGTGCGCGACGCCCGACGCGAGCTCGCCGATGGCGCGCATCCGCTCGTTGGGGATCAATGCATCGCGCATGCGGGCGAGCTGTTCGGCGTGGACGCGCTCCGTCGCTTCGCGCAGCATCACCATGGTGCCCTTTGCCTCGCCTCGATCAGGCGATCGCCAGTAGCTCGCCTCGAGATATTCGTCGCGACCCACGCGGCGTTAAAGACGCGTGACCGGTTCTTGGCGAAGGCGTTTCAGCGAGGCGACCTCGCCCACCAAGAGCCGCGCCAGGCCCCGGCACGTCGCTTCCGTTTCCTTCAGGTCGTGGTCGAGGCGCTGCCAGACCGCGTTCGCGTTGCGGCGCGCGAGCTGCTCGAAATAGCGGTTGCCGGATATCTTTTGCTTCGCGTCGACGAGCGCGAGTGGAGCCGGAGCGGCTTCGAGCGCCTGCCATCCCAGGCCGCCTGCGCCGCGTCGCTCGCGAGCGGATTTCCGCGGCGCCGGCGCGGCCACCGCGATCGCGCGGTTCTCGGCGGTCGGCTTGCGCCGGCGCCCCGAGGCTGCGCTTCGTTTTGCAACGACCGTCTCACTTCTCGTTTTCACCTAACCCACCCTTGTCCATGGAATCCGCCTGAAGCGCTTCAGACGAACCGTCCCCCCTCAAGCTCGAATCGCGATGGCAGCTGGTTCTCCGGTGGCCTGTGCGACGACGAAGCCAAGTTCGATCTCACGAGGCTCGTTCGTGCCGCTACGCAAGCATAGTCGATCCTGCCACGCGCTCTTCCGGCGATGACAAAAAATGTTGCCCCTCGTCTCCCACGCCGATCGGCGCCTCGATCGAGCCGCCGCCGTCGGCTCATGTTGCGCGGGTGGATCGTTCTCACCGTGCGGTTCGCACGGGCGATGGCGCGACGAACGACAGGCTCGTCGGACCGAGCAGCGATCCAGCGTGCATCGCCGCAACGAACGTTCGAATCCTGCTTTTGCTGGATGTGGTTGCAATACGCAACGCCGGCCCCTTTCCCCGATTTCCGATAACGCAGCACCCAGCTGCTGCGCGCGCTTCGTTCGATCAACGCGGTTACTCGATCGATTTCACTGAGCATTGGACGATCTCGTCATGCGCTTGTGAGCATCGCGGTCACTGTACGTTTTCGGTACCGATGCTCGGGCTGCCTCGCCGCCGAGTTTGTGATCGCATTTTGTTCGTCGTGTGGCTACGCGGCAAAGTGCCCCAAGTACGTGCGCGTCACCTGCTCGCCCAAACGCGCCCACGCCCACTTTGCAACGCGTCCGCGAGCATCGCCGACAAGCACGCCCTTCATCCCGCGACGAAGGTTGGAGAAGCGCTCCGCCCGGGGGGAGGTTGAGTCCGGTCAGGCGGCCTTTTTGAACCAATGACATCAGGGTAATTGTGTATATTGAGGTTCGGGGCGGCTTTCAAAGCGTTGAGGTCGCCATTCGAAGTTCGTGATTGTCGGAATAGGATGCGACATGCTGAGGTGCGTGTAACGCGTTAGAAGCGCAGCGTAGGCCTTTCAACCGATTCGGCGGAGCGCAATCAAAGGCAAGCGCTGGCACTACTGCGTCACTGCGCTGATGGATCAATCGTCGAAGTAGCCATGCGACTTTTTCAAGAATCTGACCAAACGGGCAGAATCTGCTATCGGCGGGGCGGCATGAGGAATCTAGAGCTCGTTTGCGGCGCGACGTGCCAGGCCGCAGTCTCGCCGCACTTTCAAGCGGTCCTATGCCCGAATTGCCCGATTGCGCGCTGTCGTAGCGAGGAAATCACGCGGTAGAACGCGGTAGAAAGAGGGGGGGTTGAATTCACTTTTCACTCAGTCGACCTTTGGCCGATAAACGTCTCGCTCTGGGCAGGAGTATGAGGGACATCACCATGACCGTTACCGTTGCGTTGATCGACGACCACATCGTATTCCGAGACGCATTTCGAACACTGCTCGCATCCACCCAAGAGTTCACGGTGGTGGCGGAGGGATCGGACGGGCAAGAAGTCTGTGCCATGTACGAAGCCCACCGACCGGACTTGGTAGTGATGGACGTCACTCTGCCGGGCATCGATGGACTCGCGGCAACACGCGAGCTAACCAGTCGCCACCCGGCGAAGGTGCTCATGCTGAGCGCCCACGCCGTTCACGACTACGTCAGTCGAGCATTTGCCTTCGGCGCCACCGGATATGCGCTCAAATCGCAACCGGCAATCGCCGTCCTCGAGGCTCTGCGGGCGGTGGCGCGTGGCGAGCGCTACCTCGCTCCCGAGCTCCCGGTGTCTCTGCTCAACTCGACCCGCGTACGCGGGCGGGGGACGCCGGGGCAATTGGACGGCCTGTCGCAGCGCGAACGAGAGGTGTTCGATCTCGTCGTGCGCGGCTATTCGAACGCGTCGATTTCGGGGGCGCTCTCCATCTCCGTCAAGACGGTGGAGACGCATCGGGCCAACATCAACCGCAAGCTGTCGGTGCATTCGAGCACGCAGCTACTGCGCTTCGCGGCGCTGCGCGGTCTCGTCTCCGAGTAGGGGCGCGCGCTCCTGGGGCGCGCTTACTCCTGTCCGAGAAAAGCGGCACGGCGCGAGCCGTGCCGCCCTGGCGAGCGGCCCTCGCTCGAGCTTCTTCTTAGCCGGCGCCGCTATTCGTAGTCGCGCGACAAAAAGAAGAAGGGCCTACCACACCCGCTTTTCGCTACCGTTGCTCCCTTCCGGGCCTGGCGGGGTTCACGTTGCGCTGTCGGTAGACCCACGAGGAGTACTCACGAATCGACGCGCACCTTAGCGCACGGCGACGCGCGTGTCGAGGCCATGCCTAACGCTACTGCGTCAGTTTCTTGCTGCCAGATCGATCGTCGGAGTAGCGATGCGACCGCTCAACCATCTGACCGAGCAGGCGCGACGGAGTGGACGGAGTCCAGGAACTGGACGGAGTCCACGGAGGCCCACGAAGCGAAGCGAAGTGCATTCAGGTTTCAGCGGAGCTGGCGAGGCGACCGCCTCGCGGCCGTTCTTCCTTCGACTCCATTGCTCGGCGGCCTCGCCGCATCCTCATGTGGGGACTCGCCAAAATGGCCGATCGAGATCGGGTATGGCCAAGACTGACGCAGTAGCGCTAGTCGTTCTTTTCGCCCTTTTGTCCGGGGTCGTTTGGCCCGCCGTTCATGTCGCTTCCGGGCAGCACGATGGCGGGCACGTGATCATAGATGACGAACTCGTCCCCTTCGGCGGCGACTTCGAACGTGCGCTGCGCGTCGCAGAGTCCGGCGGGCTCGACGAGGTGACCGGTCCGCACGTCGAACAGGTAGCCGTGCGCGGGGCAGCTGATGAGACAACCGGAAAGCTCTCCGCGCGCGAGGCTATCGCCGGCGTGGTTGCAGGTGTCGTCGATGGCGTAAGGGACGCCGCCCAGGTTGACGACGAGAACATGGAAGGGTGGATAAAGCACCCGCTGTGCGGTGCCCGCGGGTAGATCGACTTTTTTCAGGCGCGCGACGAGCTTTCGCCGTTCCATCGACTGCCGTTCCCCGACCTTCTGCTCGAATCGCCTCAATTCATGGGGCCGCGCGCGTTGCCCTGCAGCGCGGCGTGCTGGAGCGCGAGCGACTCGGTGGTCCGGCGCACGCGCAGGGCGACGTCCAGCGTCTCGAGGATCGATTGACGTTCGCGCGCGTCGAGCACCAGGTGGTGCGCGGCGAGATCGCACGCCTGCGCGGCCGGCGTGTGGGGGGGAATGCGGAAATCGAACTCGGGATCGCGAGCACGGATGTCGGCCGCGAAAGCCGCGGCGCTCGCCAAGAGCGCAGCCACGTCGCGCGCCCCAGGCTCCCCCGACGTCGAGTGCATGAGCGTCGCGCGCGCGCGCCGGTAAGGCGGCACGAAAGGCAGCTCTTCCAGCCGCACTCGCGCGCGGCCGCGGAGAAGGATGTTGTACCGGCCATCCGCGAGCTCGGCGTGATCGATGATGAGCCCTACCCCGGCCACCGGCTCGATGGGGGGATTGCGATGGGCATCGCGCTCGCCCGTCTCGCGAATGAGCGCGATGGCCAGGGCCTTGTTCGTGGCCAGCGCATCTTTGACCATCGCGCGGTAACGAGGCTCGAAGATGTGCAGAGGCAACAGGGCGCCGGGAAAGAGCACCGTTTGAGGAAGCGGAAACACGGGCAGCACTTCGAGGGCAGCCGCGATGTCCCGCATGCTGGGAGGGGGCGCGTCCGTCATGCCGAGGCAGTCAAGCTACCAGCTAGGCGGAGTGTCTGCCACGTATCGATGCAATCGTTTTCGACTGGCCGCGCACGAATCGCGTGCGGCCACGCGGAGGGACGGTACCGCCGTCCCCCTCTGTCGTTACCCGGAGATCGTTCGGATCGACCCAAGCGAGCTTGGGTCTAGGGCCCGAACATTTCGATGGAGCTTCCGTTCATGGCCGAAGGCGCGTCGAGCGCGGCGTAGACGATGGTCTTGGCCACGTCCTCCGGCTTCATCTGGGGGCTGAAGCCGCTCCCTTCCAACATCGAAGTATCTACCGAGCCTGGAAGGATGCTCATGGCCCCTAAGCCCGTGCCGCGCAGCTCCTCGGCAAGGCTCTTGGTAAAACCCACGACGCCCCACTTGGCGGCGCAATAGGCGGAGGCGCGCGGGGTTCCGAGGGTCGACGAAATGCTCGCCACTTGAACGAAACGGCCGCGGTCCCGCTTCAACATGGCGGGCAAGAAGGCGCGCGTGACCAGGAACGTGGCAGTGAGGTTCGTATCGAGCACGAGCCGGAAGTCTTCTAGCGACATTTCGTGCACGGGCGCACGGCGGATCATGCCGGCGTTGTTGACGACGACCTCGGGCGCACCGAAGACATCGAGCACGCGCGATGCGGCTTCGCTCACCGCCGCGACGGCGGTCACGTCGCATCGCAGCGGTAGAGCTTTGACGCCATAGCGCGCGACGCCCTGTGCAACCGCGGCGAGATCGCTCTCCGTGCGCGCCAAAAGCGCTACATCGAGGCCGCGTTCGGCGAGTGCGAGCGACGCTGCCCGCCCGATTCCCCGGCTCGCTCCGGTGATGACGGCGGCGCTCACGCCGATTCCCCCAGCGTAGCCAGGGCGAGATCGCGATCCGGTCCCGCGCGGTCGAACGTGCCGGCGAAAGCGAGCGTCTCGACGGTCGCCGCCGTTTGACGCTCGCCGCGTGACGCGAGACAGGCGTGTTCGAGCGCGAGCTTGCATGCCGCGCCGCGGGCGCCCAGATGCTCGACCAGGGCCGAAACGACGTTGGCTCCGATCATTTCCTGCAGCGCCAGACGATGAGCGAAGGCGTCGACCAAGCGGGCCACCGTCCCGATCCCCGCGATGCGCGCGCCCGGCTGATAAAGCACCGTCGCCGTGCCGCGCGCCGGTAGCAGGTGATGGGGGCACATCGTCGAAACGGCGAGCCGCCGCACGGCGATGATGCCCGCCGCGCCCCCCGGTGCAGGGGACGATTCGCCGACCAAAAGTTTGGGTACGTCGACGTCGTAGCCGTCGATGAGATCCGCCGCCCAAGCCTCCGCGACGCGCGCCGGCGTGCCGGAGAGCTCGGCCTCGCGATCGGGATCGCGTCCCATCGCGCGCAGAAACTCCAAAATCGCGTTTTCGGCTCGGGTCCGATCGACCGCCATCGTCAATTGAGGAGCTTTTGCCGAGCCTCGGGACCGAGTGGTTTGCGGTGCGCGAATCCGGTATCGAGCTCGTGAAAGAAGTCGATGCGCTCTTCGCCATAGCGCCAGCAGAGCCACACCGTGCGCCCGTCGAGCTGACCGTAAAAATCGACGAGCCCAGTGCGCACGTCTTTGACGACCGCGCCGAGCGACGTCACCTCGCGCCACCCTTCTTCGTAGGCCGCGATGCGCTCCATGAGATCGGTCTTCAAGTGGCGCACCTCGGCGCTGTCCTGCGGCGCGATCTCGAGGTCGTGCAAGCTGCGCCCCGCCGCGCGAGCCAGCCGGCGCAGACGGTCTTCGATTTCGGTTTGGCGAAGCATCTGACGGCCGACCAACCGATGCAGCGTCGGAATGAGGGCGTTGGCTTCTTCGAGGGTGAAAACTCGTGGCTGGGCCATGGGCGCTCTCGCAGGGGGCACCCTCATGGTGCGCCGATGCGCCCAAGGGTCAAGGGGACTTTTCAAGCCCCCCTCGGGCAAGCGCGCGAGCGAGAGTGGTTCACCCAGAGGCCGGATACGGTATGGTGCGGTCGCCAAGGAGGTCCCATGTTCACGCGCGCTGCTCGGCTCTTTCCCCTCGTCTTCATTATCTTTACTGCCTGCGGCAAGTTGGATCCCAAAGAGTGCACGAAGCTCAGGGACAGCGCTTTCGAGCTCATCAACACGGCGAACATGTGCAGCAACGACGCTGACTGTAAGCCCAGCCAGTGGCCGGGCTGCGCCAAGCCCGTGAACGTGACGAACTTCGACAAGATGCACGCCTTCGGCGAAACCTTCGTCAAAGGGAAGTGCGACGAGCCCCCCAAGGGCAAGTGCCAAGAGCCGACCCCCAAGGTCTATTGCCAAGAGGGGATCTGCGCGTTCCGTTACAAGCCCTTCGAAGGGGACATGAAGATCGAAGTGAAATAAGCGCGCCCGGCGCCAACGACGCGGTGAGCTACGATCTCATCGCCTGCAGTGGGTCGACGATCGCCGCCCGCCACGCCGGGAGGATCGCCACCGAGAAGAACGGCAGCAGCACTATGGCCGCCACGCCGGCAAGATCGGCCGGATCGACGGCGGGGGTGAGCCCTGCCTCGGGATAAAGGACGCTCCAGCCCGACAAGACCTCGCGCAGCAGTGGTGCGCCGAGCAAGAAGACCCACGCGTATGCGAGAGCGACGCCCGCGCCGAACGCCAAAGAGCCAACGAGCACCGATTCATAGAATTTTGCGTAGAGCACGTCCGCCGTCGACCATCCGACGGCTTTCTGGACAGCGATCTCGCGGCGCTCGGCGGGTGCAAGGCCGCCGATTTTCTCCCAGGCGAGAATGAGCATCGCCAGGAGGGCAGGGAGCGCCGCCGCGATGACGACTCCCGCGCGGCGACCGTAGGTGAGCTGGTACGTGCGCGCGAGGATGCGCTTGTCCAAGACCCGCAGCGCGGGCTGCTTTTCGAGGATGGCGCGGGTGACGACCGAAGCTTCCTCGGGGTTGCCGAGCTCGATGGCCACGTCGGTGGCGCGATCTTCCGGCACGTCGAGAATGGCCCGCGCCGTTTCTACATCGGTGAGCACAACGTCGCTCGTGTAGAGCGCGACAGGGGAATCGAACACTCCGACTAGGTTGAGCGTCGGGGCATCCTCGCGCGGCGAGGGGAGGCTGATGACGTCGCCATCTTGGACGTGCAAGAGCGCGGCGAGTGCCTTGCCGATCACGGCGGTACCTCGCTCGCCCGGGTGGGTGTCGCGACCGCTCTTGATCGCGCCGCGAACGGCGCCGAGATCACTGCTTTCGGACGGGCGCCCGATGAGCGTCACGTTGGCCTTAACGGACGGCAAGAAGACATAACCCCACACGCGCGCCGTCGCTCGCCGGACGCCTGGGAGCCGATCGAGAAAGGCGATGGTCTTCGGGTCGATCAGCGCTGGGCGCCCCCCTGCGAGGTGCTGCACCACGACATCGGGCTGCGTGCTGCGACCCCGCTCCGCCTCGCCTTTGAGGGCGCTCGTGGCAAAGAGGACCGCGGCGAGTAGGGTGACCACCATTGCGACAGCGCCGAGGAGCGCGAAGGTGCGGCCGCGGCGCCTTCTCAGGGCGACCCACGCGAAGGCCAAGAGCGCCAGGTGCGAGCGAGGTCTCACGGAGGGGCGGCGCGCCCAGGCGGCCGTTGCGGGGCGAGCGACGAAGTTGCGATGTCCGTGTACACCTCCACCGGCGGCGCCACGGCAGCTCCGGCGGGATCGAGATCCGGCGCCGCGGGAACGTCGCTGAAGGCCGCTCCGGGCTCTTCGAGCGAAGGAAAGCGCAGATGACGCGCTGAACCGGCGAACGACAGATCGGGGGCCGGGAGCAACCGCATGACCGCGTCGATGGCGGGCGCTTCGCGCCGTCGTTCGACCGTTTGGGCGTGGGCGTGCCACGCGACGGCCCCGAGCACGAGGGCTGCCCCACCGAGAGCCGAGAGGGGAGCGCGAGGGGAGGTCATAGCGACCAGATGAACATGAAGATCTTGGTCAGGAAGAAATCGGCGATGAGGATGGTGATCGAAATAACGACCACCGAACGCGTCGTGGACCGCCCCACCCCCTCCGTGCCGCCGTGGGTGATGAGCCCGAAATAGCAGCCGACGAGAGCAATGATGGCGCCGAAGAAGGGGCACTTGCAGACGCCGCTCAAGAAGTCGCCCATCGTCAACGTATCGAGCGCGGTCTTCAGGAAGAAGCCCGCCGACACGTTGAACTGCGTGGCCGTCACGATCATCGCCCCCGAAAAGCCGAGGACCAGGGAAAACGTGGCCAAGACGGGGAGAACGAGCACCGAGGCGATGAGCCGCGGCACGACGAGCTTCTTGATGGGATCGGCGCCGAGCGCATAGATCGCGTCGATCTGCTCGGTGACGGCCATCGATCCGACTTCGGCCGTCATGCCCGATCCGATGCGCCCCCCGACGATCACGGCCGTGAGCGTGGGGGCGAGCTCGCGCGCGAACGACAGCCCCACGACGCGCCCCGTGTACTCCATGCCGCCGAATTTCTGAAGGCCGAAGGCGAACTGCACGGCCATGACCATGCCGATGAACACCGCCGTCACGGACGCGATCCCGACCGAGCGCACGCCGAGCGATTCCATCTGGTAAGCGACGGCCCGAAATTCGAGCGGCCGGCGGAACATGGCACCCATCGATTGAAAGAAGATCGTGGAGATGTGCCCGAGGTGCACGAGGAAGGCGCTGACACGCGCGCCAATGAACTCGACCAGGGTGGGCTCGGGGGGAGGCGCCGGCACACCGGGAGGCAGTGAGAATCGCCCCGACGGCGGCCCCGACGGCGGCCCCGAAACGCGGTCCGGTAGGCGCGCCGGGTGCTGACTGGGACTGTGGGTGAGCTCAGCCATCCGCTTTCAGAAGTACCTTCAGAGCCGGCTATCCGCCAGCTAGTCGTTCTCGGACAGGGTATGAAAGCCCGAGGCGAACCCTTCGAAAGCGGCACGCTGGGACTCGAACTTTCCGACCGCCCAAATGCCCACCAGGTCGTAAACGCAGCCGTCCTTCTTGAGCACGTAGGCATCGAAGGCCTTCGGCACGCCGTCGAGCTTGGCGCGCATGACCGTGTGCATGGCTTCGCGCCCGTCCATGGGAATGACGGTCTGTTCCAGCACTTCGCGTTCCGTGAAGCTCATGAAAAGGTGCTGCGTGAGCGCCTGGAGCGGTACGTCGTCACCGTCTTTGCCGCACCGCCCGTTCACGAGGATCGTGGCTTCCGCGTCCTCGTCGCGAAAGGCGAGGCGCGTGTTCGTCACGGTGATGCGCTTCCAGGCAGGGGGCGCTTCTCCCAAGCGAAAAGCGAGCCCATCTCCGCGATAGACGCTCCCTTTCAGGGAAGAGCCCCCACAGGCGGCGAACAGCGACATCAGCAAGACGAAGAACTTTCGCAAGCGCACCTAATCGCCGAACGTACCACGCACCGGTCGGTCGAGGTGAACGGGCGACAAGGCCGGAGGGCTAGCGAGCCGCGCGGGGGGAAATGGGGCCGCCCCAAGAATTCGTGGCGAAGGGCCAAAGGCCGATTTAGGTTGACCGTCACATGTTGCCGCTGCGCGACCGGCTGCCGACCCGGACGTTCCCCTTCGTCAACTACCTCATCATCGCGGCCAACGTTCTCGTCTTTTTCTGGCAAATCGCGCTCACGGAGAGCGGCTATTCCGACCTCGGCACCGAGTTCGGCTTCGTTCCTTACCGGTTCAACATGGCGCCGATCGAGACGACGCCCACCATCTTCAGCAGCATGTTCATGCACGGCAGCTGGGCGCACCTCGGCTCCAACATGCTGGCCCTCTGGATCTTCGGCGACAACGTCGAAGACGCGATGGGGCACTTTCGCTACGTGGCGTTTTATCTGCTCGGCGGCATTGCCGCGGCGATCACGCAGATGGGCGTGGACCCATTTTCGAGCGTTCCCATGGTCGGCGCTTCCGGCGCCATTGCCGCGGTGATGGCGGGCTACCTTGTCCTTCATCCGACGTCGCCCATTACGTTCTTGAACCCCGTGCTGCCGCTCTGGTTCATCTTCGGCGTCTTCATCGAATTGCCGGCGTGGATCGCCGCGCTCATGTTCTTCGGCGTGAACGTCTGGTCGGGACTCACCTCCCTCGGCCCCGGGCCGCACCAGGGGGGCGGCGTCGCTTTCTTCGCGCACATCGGCGGTTTCATCGCCGGCCTCGTCCTCATCGGCTTCTTCACGAGAGGCAAAGACCGCCGTGAGGCCAAGCGGTGGAGCGGCTGGATCCCGCCCGATCGCCGGC
>Ga0111539_10010257_pt1 | contig 11803 bp, 15 predicted proteins | sample RhiMethybrSRZTD1_FD_79667 | JGI IMG/M metagenome (GOLD analysis project Ga0111539, IMG submission 79667) | Populus rhizosphere microbial communities from Tennessee, USA - Rhizosphere MetaG P. TD hybrid SRZTD1 (version 2) (version 2) | ecosystem: Host-associated > Plants > Roots > Rhizosphere >...
CTGAGGATGTTGCGGAGATACCGCGTGCGCTGCTCGGGGGTGCCATAGTGCATGAGCATCGGCCCCACCATGTTGATCCCCATACCGTTGACCTCTGGCGGTGCTCCCAGGCGCATGCTCTCTTCGGTAAAAATCACCTGCTCCATCTGCGTCGCCCCGCGGCCACCATACTCCTTGGGCCAGTGCAGGCCTACCCAACCCCCATCGTACAGCCGTTTGTGCCAGGCCATACTCGCAGGGCTGCTCGGATGCTGCGTAAATTCGTCCTCGTCCTCCCCCCACTGCTCACGGTGGGTACGCAGATTCGGTTCCAGCCAGGCGCGAAATTCCTGACGAAAAGCCTCTTCCGCGGGTGTATAGGTAAAATCCATACCTCTGCTCTCCTTCTCTCCCCCTCTGCCGTCCGCACCTCCGCTGTCCCGGTTGCCCCGATTCTACCCCATACGCCGGGTGCTTGCCTAGCGCGGACAGTTGACACTTTGACTGAAAAAACTACAATAACGCCGCTGGTCCTTAAATAATCTGCGAGCGCACATTGTGGGAGACAGGTGCATGGCTATGTCGGTGCCAACAGCGCCCCCTGGAAATCAGGAGCACCTCTTGACAGTCGACAACGTCACCAAGCGTTTCGGCGGGGTGGTAGCAGTGGATGGCTGCTCGCTGGGCATTCGACGTGGCACCATTACCGGATTGATTGGCCCCAATGGGGCTGGGAAAACCACGCTGTTTAATATGATTGCCGGGGTCTACCGGCCTGATGCCGGACGCATATGGTTCGAGGGAGAGCGGCTTGATGGACTCCCGCCCCACGACATTTTTGCGCGTAAAATTGTCCGCACGTTTCAGATTGCCCGGGCGCTCAAGCGCATGACGGTGCTGGAAAATCTCCTCCTGGTGCCAGAGCAGCAGCGGGGCGAAAACTTCTTCCATGCCTGGTTGCATCCACGCCAGGTTGAGGCACAAGAACAAGCCTTGCGCGAGCGCGCTGAGGAGGTGTTGCAGCGCGTGAAGCTCCACTACTTGCGTCATGAATACGCCGGCAATCTCTCCGGTGGTCAGCAAAAGCTATTAGAGCTGGCACGTACGATGATGTCTGACGCCACCTGCATCTTGCTTGATGAGCCAGGGGCTGGGGTGAATCCGACCCTCATGCAAGAGCTCGTGGGGCATATTCAGCATCTCCAGGGGCTGGGACGCACGTTTCTCCTGATTGAGCACGATATGGACTTGGTCATGGACATTTGCGACCCGGTCATTGTCATGAGCCACGGACGCACGCTCATGGAAGGGACACCGCGGCAAGTGCGGCACGATCCACGGGTGATTGAAGCCTACCTAGGAGCCTAGCCCTGTGGCCCTGCTCGAGGTCCAGTGTATCACGGTCGGTTATGGCGAACTCCCCATTCTACGGAGCGTGAGTCTGCGCGTGGAGCGGCAGGAGATTGTGGCCATTGTTGGCCCCAATGGGGCCGGCAAATCGACTTTGATGAAGACGGTCGCTGGCCTGTTAAAACCTCAGGACGGCACGATCTGGATGGACGGGCAAGACCTCACCCTCATGCGACCGCACCGCATTGTGCAGGCGGGCATATGCTACGTGCCCCAGACAGAGAATGTGTTTCCGTCGCTTACGGTCGAGGAAAACTTAGACATGGGGGCCTTCATTCGCCACGGCGATGTGCGGGCCAAAAAGGCTGAAATGTATGCACTCTTTCCCGACTTGCGCGAGCAGCGCAAGCTCCGGGCCGGCTATCTCAGCGGTGGCCAGCGGCAGATGGTCGCCATGGCCAGGGCCCTCATGCTCGAGCCTCGCCTGCTCCTGCTGGACGAGCCGACGGCCGGCTTGTCGCCCATGATGGTAGGGGTGATGCTTGAGAAGATCGTCGAAATCAATAACACCGGCGTCGCCATGCTCATCGTCGAACAGAATGCGCGTCAGGCGCTGCAGCGGGCGCACCGTGGTTATGTCCTGGCCATGGGACAAAATCGCTACGAGGACACCGGCCCGGCGCTGCTGGCGCACCCAGAAATCCGCGCCATGTTCCTGGGTGGCCGTTAGGTACTGCGTACGGCTAATGGCCCCCGCCAGGTACTGCATATGGCTAAGTACCGTGCCAGATTGGCGGGGAACTACGGCGCCTATAGTTAAAAGGGTCCCTCATGCTCCAACTCATCGTCTACGGCCTCATCTCCGGCAGCATTTTGGCCCTTGGAGCTATTGGTTTGACCTTGATCTATGGGATCCTCAACTTCGCCAACTTTGCTCACGGCGACCTCATGGCCCTGGGAGCCTATCTGGTGCTGTTTTTCAGAGTGAGCCTGGCGCTCCCCATGTGGCTCGCCTTTCTCCTGGGCGTGCTCTGCACGGCCCTGCTGGGCGTCTGCCTGGATCGTGTCTGGTTTCGTCCCTTGCGCCAACGTCAGGCGCGCGCTGCGATTCTGGCCATTTCCTCGCTCGGCCTGGCTCTCATTCTACAAAACCTTATCCGCATGCTTTGGGGGCCGCTGGCGCAGTACTACTCCCGGACCATTCACTTCCCGTTCACGGTCCCGGTCTTGCAAGTGCGTCTCAACATGCAACAGGTCCTCATCTTTGCGATCGCCCTGGGGCTCGTCATTCTCGTGAGCCTGTTCTTGCAGCGCACGAAGCTCGGCAAAGCCATGCGCGCCACCTCTGACAATTTTAACTTAGCCCTGGTCTCGGGCATCGATACGGAACGGGTGGTGATCTTGACCTGGCTACTCGGTGCTGGCCTAGCGGCAGCCGGCGGCGTTTTGCTGGGTATGAGTGTCCGTTTACAACCGATTATGGGCTGGGATCTGCTTTTACCGATCTTCGCCGCCACCATCCTGGGCGGCATCGGGAGTCCCTATGGCGCCATGGCGGGCGCGGTCATCATTGGCCTCGCTGAGGAGTTGTCAACACCGTTCATTCCCAACGAGTATAAAACTGCGGTATCGTTGGTGCTTTTAGTATTGGTGTTGTTGGTGCGCCCACGCGGGCTTTTTGCATAGCAGTAGATGTCGAGTATGACATGGTCGTGGTGATTTTAGCTGGTATCTTCTTTGCCCTCTCCTTGTGGAGGGGGAGCACGGAGACGTAGGCATGCCTCTTACCCTGGCTCTTTTCGATATGGCGGCGACCACGGTCGATGACACGATCAACGGTCGCCCCCTGGTGCTGCAGAGCTTTGACGACAGTTTTAGCACGGTCCATGTGACAGTGCCGTGGGAGCTACTCAACGCCCAGCGCGGGAAGGACAAGATGGAGGTCTTTCGTACCCTGCTGGCGAGTCATGGCGGTTTACAGGGGGATACCTTAGAGCAGACCGCGCAGCGCCTCCTGGAGCACTTTACGGCCCAACTCCTGCGCAATGTCGAACGGCTCCGGGAGATGCCTGGCGCAACTGCTGCTTTTCGCTTCCTCAAGCAGCGTGGCGTGTTCATCGCCTTGGGCAGCGGTTTCCCGTTGGATGTCACGCAGGCTATTGCTGGCCATTTCGGCTGGACGACGTCAGGCCTGGTGGACTACGTCACGTGTGGCGAAGCGGCTGGCGCCGGCCGACCGCATCCGCATATGCTCCATGGTGCCCTGCAGGCGGCTGGTCTGCTCCCGCCAGGGAGGCCGGTGGATCAGGTGCTGCCAGATTTTGCGTATGACCAGGTGTTGAAGGTGGGAGACACTGTGCAAGATGTGGCTGAGGGACGCAACGTGGGAGCCCTGACGATTGCCGTAGCCTCGGGGACCCAGAGCGCCAGGCTCCTGGAAGAGGCTGGCCCAGCGGCGGTGCTGCCATCGGTAGCAGAGTTACCGGACTGGCTGGTGACCCATAGGTACGTGGCCTAGCAGTACGCATGCAGACGCTAGAAATAGGTCACTCGACTACTGACCTGCTCATCCCGTAGGACAACCACGCCATAGCCCGGTGGTCCGGCAAAGACCTTGGGTGTCACTATCAGGTCACCAAATTGGTAGCACGTCGAGGGCACACTGGTACACTGTATACCGTGGGCGGTAATGTGTAGCGCCATATGCACATGGCCAAAGAAAACCCGCCGCACCTGGCCGCGCCTGGCTAACACCTCCAGGAATGCAGCGCCGTTCGCAATAGCATACACGTCCATCCAGTCGATGCCAGTGGGGGCTGGTGGGTGGTGCACAAAGACGATGGTGGGACGAGACGGGGCCGTAGCCAGCGTGGTCTCCAACCAGGCCAGTTGCGCAGCGTCCAAGGCCCCACCGACTTCGCCTTCGACCAGCGAATCCAGGACGATGAAGCGGTATTGCGCTCTATCGAACGTGTAGTAATACGGGGTGGTATCAGGCTGCTGCTCGCTGAGGAACACCTGACGGAAAGGCTGACGGAGGTCATGATTCCCCAGGGCAAAATAGGTGGGCACGCGAAGCTGGTCGGTGAGCTGCTTCAGTACGCGATAGGATTGTGGGTCGTCATCGTTGATGAGATCTCCAGTAAAAATGACAAAGGCTGGAGGTGGGTTGAGGTGACTGATCTGAGCAAGAGCGCGGCTGAGCGTGGCATAGGTATTGACGCCATGTGACTCCTGGCGTGTGTCAGCCACGATGTGCGTGTCAGACAGCTGAATGAAATACCACGGTTTCTCCATCATACCCTCTTCAAAGCTTGGGTTGCCGGCGCTGTACACGGCGTTCGCGATAGGCCTGTAACCACTGCTGTGAGCGTTGATGCAGTGGGATGATCCAGCGCTGCCAGATGCGCTCTGCCAGGGGGATATCCTTACGCAGGATAGCCAGGGCGGCGATAATGGTCGCTACCCCCTGGAGGATGGGCAGGAAGAGACCGGCTATACCGATGAACAATAAAATGATGCCTATGGTAATACGCACCGGTCGCCGTGAGACGATGATGACCCACAGGCTTTTGGTGAGATCGACACCCCTACGGATAAGTGGTTGGGGGGGCACACCTTTCCCTTCTTAATAGGGACGATAGAAGAAAGAGCCAGGCACTTCCAACGACACACCACTCAGGTCCAGCACGCGAAAGAGATCAATACGCCAGCGCGCTTCCTCCCAGCGCACCGCAAACGTCAAGGTCTCCTGTTCAGCAAAGCCACGGGCGAGAAAACGGTGCTGGCCACGGAGCACCAGGAACTCTTTATTTTTGAAACCCACACGCCCTTTCACGTACACGGTGTCAGGCGCGACGACACGACTCTCCACATGTTGGAACAGCAACCAGCAGCATTCTAAGGTACGGGTAGAGTACGACATGTAGCGTGCGAAGGCTTCCGGCGAGATGTCTACCTGGCTGGCAAACGTGCCGAACTCATACAGCTCAGCGAAACGCTGATCCTTCCAGAGCTGCAGGATATGCTCAAAGCCACGCTGGGCCGCAAACGCTATCTGCCTGAGATCGTTTGGGGTCAGCTCTTGGGCCAGGCCTGGCACAGGACGGGCAAAGAGACAGACCACGAGCACACCCACGAGTCCGAGACCGGGGCACCATCTGCGCATAATGTTTCCTATCGCGACAGCAACTTACGGATTTCTTCGCGGGCCTCGTCCTGCGTCGCTTTATCTTCCGCCCCCAGGTCCTCCATCAGCGGTTCAAGCAATTCCATCAGCGCCCGCTGTTTATCGTCCTCGCGCACGAGCCGTACCAATCCCTCAAAGGCGCGCTCGCGCACTTGCTCATTTGGGTGCATCATCTGACTCAGGAGACGTCTGGCAGCAGCATTGGACTTAAGCTCGTCAAAGACATTGCCACTCGTACCTCCTGCATCCGCTCTGGCCTCCCCTTGTGGTGGAGGAGTGGGCGGTTGAGGCACTGCGCCAGGAAGTTGCGGTGGCACTCCAGGGGGCGCCGGCCGTAGTGGCTGTGGGGGCTGTGCCGCTACGACCTGCGGAGCACGTTGGGGGCTACGTCCAGCACTGGTCACAGGAGCCCCTTCTTCGGGTAGGAAGGTGATCCGTTGGACACGCACGTTGTCGCCCTGTTTGGCCGTTTGCAGAAGATAGCCTGGGACCTCAGCCGCACGAAATAACCGCTTGAGACCATTGGCGACTGACAGAGACGAAAAGCGTATGGACACACGGCGGTTCGGCATACCTTCTGGATGACGCAGTTCTATACGTGCGAGTTCAGCAATACGTTCAACGACTGCCGAGAGATCCTGCTCCTGGATATCCACGGATAAGCCGTTCTGATCAAGGGTAATCTTGGCATTTTGGGATAGGGGCTGAGGCGCTTGCGCCGGCACCGTGGCAATACTCCCCGGCGCTGTAGGAGTTGGTACGCCACGCTTGAGCGAACGTGACACTTCGCCCTGGGCGTTAGCGCGTGCCGATAGACAGAGGCAGACCAGGAAGCCGAGGACACTTCCCCAGCAGATGAGCGCCTGTTTAGAGCAAACCATACAACCTTTCTCCGTGCTAGCCAGACACACTCATATACCCTCAACTGCCAGCGAGTGCCGGGATCGCTGGCTGCGCCAGGGGGCGCATGGCGATCGTAGCCTCGTGGCCCGCAGGGCACCAATCCCACTCACGGCAAAACCCAAGAGGTACCCCCAGATTATACGTCCCACAGCCCTTGAAACACTACCCTCCCAACTATGCACCCAACCCCATTTTGAGATGTGCAAGAAAAAAACCGCTCTAGAGCTCGACCCCATGGCATACAGCGGCCTCACCCTGCTGTATACCAGACGTGCGTAGGCATACTACGTAACAGTGGCATACAGCGTTGTAGCCTGTCAAGACACGGGGACATGACCGATAACTCCAGGAGTATTAGAGTGACACTTAGACTCTCGACATTTCAGACTTCCATATGCTATGGTACAACGTTATAATGGCTCATATACTCTACGAGAGTATGTTCCTACCTTGTTTCAAGGAGAACAGTATGCCGAAAGATAAAGCTACATACTCGATCGAACTCGAAAAGGACATGATGTCGTTCCTGGAACAGATGACTACCCAGTACGATCTGCCAGACGTGTCGAAGACCGTGCGCTGTCTAGTGAATTATGCCCGTTATGTCGAAACGGCACGCGAGGATATTTTTGCAGAGATTCGTTGTGATACTTGTGATTGATGCAGTGTGGCTGAGGGCGTGACATATGTGCCCTTCGCCTGGTACGTATGTGGGCGAGGGCGTGTATTAGCCGCAGTCATCTCTACGCTCATCACAAGATCCATTGTTGGGAGAGCACGTGTATGTCCAAATCCCTGGTTGAAATGGCCTCAGAAATCGTTGCCGCCCAGGCTCGTCAAGCCCCGATGTCGCCTGAGGATGTCTCAGCCGGCGTGAAAAAGGTCTTTACCATTCTCCAGCAGCTCCAGGCACTCGAAGCTGGTATGCTCGGCACGAGTGAAGGCGAGGGGATGGGAAAACTCGCGCCGCTGGATTCCATCCAGCGCAATCGCGTCATTTGCCTGGAGTGCCATAAGGAGTTCAAGCTGCTATCGAACCGGCATCTGGCGCTGCATGGGATGAATTCGCGTGAATATAAGCTCAAATATGGCTTGCCTCTGCGTCAAGCTCTGAGTGCCAAGTCTCTTACCCTGGCTCGGCGCAAAATTGCCAAGGAAAAGGGGCTGGGAGAGAAGCTAGTGGCCCATCGCCGTAAGAAGATATAGCTGTCAGGCACTTGGGGCGCTCTACTTGTGGCGCTTTACTGGAGTCCAGCCGAGGTCTGGGTAGGAGGGATCCGTGGCATCAGGCGTGTACCTGCTTGCCCGCCACGCTCAGGAGGTAAGGCGGGACCCTGACCACCAAGAAGAGCATTCGAGGCACGACCTTGGGGTACGGCAGTGAGGGCCGGCTTACGTCGTTCAAGAGAGCGCTGGCTGGGACGTTTGGGGTATGACTCAGACAAGATGAATGCTACCTCAGGACGTAAAACCCGTTCGGGTGAGACAGACGCAGAGGGCGGGAGGAGGAGGTTTATATAGACCAGAGAGCCGAGAAACGCGAGCAGGGTGACTCCCAACCCGAGGGCGACCCATGGCCCCACAGTTGAGGGGCGTTTGAGCACAAAGTTACGATGGTACGGTTCGTCACGACTTGTATCGGACGTTTCCCAGGAGGGCACTGCATCCTCCAAAACCGGAAGCCCGCTTCGTCCTCTCAATAGGAGCGAGGCATCCCCAAGACATGCTCACCAATATAGTTAAGAACCATTTGCTGCGAGATGGGCGCGATCTTATACAGGCGGATCTCGCGGTAGAGACGCTCGACATCAAACTCGCGTGCGTAGCCAAACCCCCCAAAGGTCTGCACGGCATGATCCACCGCGTCACAGCCTGCGTCCCCGGCGAGCAGTTTGGCAATATTGGCCTCCTTGCCGCAGGGAAGCCCCTGGTCATAGAGCCAGGCCGCCTTGAATGTCATGAGCTCGGCTGCTTCTAGCCGTGCGTACGCCTCAGCGAGAGGAAACTGGATACCTTGATTGTGACCAATGGGACGCCCAAAAACCACTCGTTCTTTGGCGTACTGTACGGCCTTCTCCAAAGCGGCTTTGCCAATGCCCACTGCTTCTGCCGCAATCACGATGCGCTCGGGATTCAGGCCGGCGATAATATGGGAAAAGCCCTCACCCTCCTGGCCTACGAGGTCGGCATGTGACACACGCAGGTTATCGATAAACAGCTCATTGGAATCCACGGCATGGCGGCCCATCTTCTCGATCAGTTTGATGGTAATCGCACTACGGTCCATGGGTGCAAAGAACAAGGACATGCCTTTGGATTTTCTGGCACTGTGCGCTACGGGGGTGGTGCGCGTGAGGATGAGGACGCGGTCCGCCTGCTGGGCGTTACTGCTCCACACCTTGCGACCGTTGATCACCCACGTGTCGCCGTCGCGTACGGCGGTGGTCTGGAGCTGGGTGGTGTCGCTGCCCACGTTGGGCTCAGTGACGGAGAACGCCAGCTTCATCTCACCGCTGGCGATTTTGGGCAGATAGCGCTGTTTCATCTCCTCACTCCCATACTTAATAATGGGCATGGGAGGAAACATCGAAAAGTGGATGGGCGAAGCGCCGGACGTCCCAGCGCCGGACGCGGCAATCTCTCCAAGCACGATGCAGGCTTCTGTGACCCCGAGGCCGCTGCCACCGTACGCAATGGGAATGACCGTGCCTAGCCAGCCGGCAGCAGCAAACGCGTTGAAGAACTCATGCGGATACGCGCTGGTCCGGTCGAGTTCACGCCAGTAACTCCAGGCAAACTGTCGTGCCAGATTCCGTACTTCCGTACGCATGAGTTGCTGCTGTTCAGACAACGCAAAGTCCATCGACGTCCTTTCTTTCATGTCTCCTCTCCCAGAGGGAGAGGGTGCTATGCGTCCTCTTACTGATTGCCTTGCCAGCTCCATGGCTGGACACGGTCCGGCACAATCTTGATGACGAGGCCATCACCCTGCGCCAATTGGCGTTCGCGGTACTGCACGTATTTGTCCTCCAGCAACCGCAGAGCCCGCTGATGTTCTGGGCCGCTTTCCAGGACACTCGCAGTGCCACGGATGAACACGTGAGAGAGCTGCTGCCAGTCTTCCTCATAGTGATGCACCAGGAAGGCCACACGTGGATTCTCAAGAATGTTGCGAATACGCTTCATGCCGTATCCGGTACGCCGTTTGGGCTTATGGTCGATGGGCGAATAGATGGCGTGCCCGTCATACACAAAGCATATCGGCACAAGATGCGGTGTGCCAGAGCTATCCGCTGTGGCCAGATGGCCAATGCGATGGGCCTGTACCAGGGCTGTTAGGTCGTCCCGGAGTGTCATAGCCATCACCTACTCCCTCCCCCTGGCAGGGGATAGGCTAAGGAATTGTTATGCTGGATTGGGGTGGAGGTCTGGAGCGCTGTTGTATGCCACTCCTCACGGTCTGTCAAGGAGAAAACGGGTGTCCTTGACGTCCGTGCCATCGCCTGCTACAACTTCACATATCAACATAAAGGAGAGATGTATGGCAGAGAAACCGAAGATGTGCATGCTATGTGGTATGCGCGAGGTCGAGACCAGCTCAATCTGCCCCACGTGTGCAGAAGGCGTGAAACGCGAAGCCATGGGGCAACAGGCCACCGTGAAACGACAGGCAGAGCAAGAAATCCGACGTCAGGGTGTCAATCCTAAAGCGTCTTCCAGCACACCAAAACCGTAGCGGGAACTCCTGTCCCCTCTCCCGCTGCGGGAGAGGGCGAGAGTGATGGCCCCAAGGAGGGCGAGACAAACTTCCTCGCTAGAGTGCCCGCAGCCTCCATCTACCTTGGACCGGCGCGCACCGCTGTGACATCCGCGATCTCGACGCGCTTGACACCATCTTGGGATTCACGCAGATCCACCACCAGAGTATAGCCCTCGCGTGACGGCTCGGGCTTATAATTCACAAAGGTAAAGCCAGCTTCTTCCTCTGTGGCTGGCAGAGAGGTCTTGCCGTACCGATTGACTATACGCCGCAGGCTCTTCCAGTCGTAGAGCTGGCTGGTATCTGGTACGGAATTGTTCGCGACAGCAAAGCGCGCTATGGCTTCACGGACGTTTTTCAACGTGGTCGTCATTGAGGGGGGGACCGCTTTGTCAGCGTCGCTTTTCTTGCTACCAAAGACCGCCCGCGAGACTTTCCCGAGAAACCCTGGATCGTCCTCATCCTTCTTGGGGGCCGCCGAGTTCCCTGAGACTGACGCCGGAGGTGGCCCCTGATACGCCCGATTAAACCCTTGGAGCGTGGCGTTGAACTGCGCATCAGCTATTTGCCGTCCCACGTCACTTGACGTGGTAGTAGCACCCGGCGGTGCCCCTGGAGTTCCCCCTGCCCCTGTGGACGTAGGAGCTCCCTGCAGTGGGACAGCGGCACTGAGCTGGGTCTGTCCCTGTAATTGCTGCTGCAGTTGCGTAAATTTATCGTCAAAGACGGCACTGATGTACCAGGAATCGACTTCACGCACGAGCACGAACTGCATACGCGATTCTTCGATGGGGAAATTAATTTTGGTAAGATAGGAATCCACCGCTTCGATCAGGTCATAGGGGGAAGCGCCACGTTTGGGAGCCAGCGCCCAGGTGTACATATGGGCGATATTGGGTGAAGTACGAACCGCCGCGACCGTAACCTGATTGTCGCCCGTAGGGGTAGTGCCGGTGATGGTATAACGAAACGCCTGGGTAAATTTGCGACTTAGAAACAGGTCTGCGGTAGCGGGATCACCACCTGGCCCCCCGGAGCCGAAGATCCAGCTGCTAAACAGTGAGCCACTCAAGTTCACCCGTTCGAGCGTGAAACTGCGCGATGCAGCGAATTGCCCCTGCAGATGCGCCTCGATAAACTGTTCTACGACCTTCGCTGGCGGGGTGGCTGCCAGGGCTAGGCCCACAGCCTGAAACCAGAGTGCAACGCTGAGCACGACCAGCTTTCTTTGTCTCATCCATCTACTCCTCAAAAACTTTCCTACTTCCGACCAGGGAGAGCATCACTCATTTTGAGCCATCTCTCCCTCCGCGTGCGGCTTTTTCTTAGCACAAAATAGTCCTGGATGCAAGAACTTTCACAGATATTCTCAGAGGTGTGGAGGCACCCAGGCGTTGTTGCGTACCAGCGTCCGCTCCTCCTTGTGGGAGGCTGATTCTATGTTATACTCGCGGCTTGCAGACCGGGCCACTGGTGTTGGTGTCCTAGCACCAGGGTAGGGAGGATGCTGAGACAGGCTCAAGATGTGTCGGCTGCCTTGAGTTGTGCGATGGGGGAACAGCTATCCCATAGGGAGCAGCAATGCGAGATAGCAGACACCGGACACGCCAACGCCTTCCCTC
>Ga0111539_10010259_pt1 | contig 11802 bp, 11 predicted proteins | sample RhiMethybrSRZTD1_FD_79667 | JGI IMG/M metagenome (GOLD analysis project Ga0111539, IMG submission 79667) | Populus rhizosphere microbial communities from Tennessee, USA - Rhizosphere MetaG P. TD hybrid SRZTD1 (version 2) (version 2) | ecosystem: Host-associated > Plants > Roots > Rhizosphere >...
CGAAGTCAAAAGAACTTCACTTGTTTGAAGAAGCTCAAGCATGGGGAAACAGTTCTGTAAAGGGAATCACTCTTTATCAACTGGGGAACTTACATCGTCCGTTGTAACCCAATTCAGAATCACAAATGTAACGAGCAGACCAGAAAAGAAGCCTTCCAACACTACAATAAAGGCTACCATGTAGGGATTGAGATACCTGCCCATTGGCTCATTCTCGACAATGGTTTTCATCAAGTCGGTATCCAATTTCATATAAAGGAACAGAAACACTCCGAATAGCAGCGACGCTACTCCTCCGGTAGCAACACCCGTGATTAGTCCTCTGAAATAATTTAAATGTTCCGAATGAGTTCCTTTGAATTTTTTTAGCGCCAGGTAAATTCCTGCAGTTAATATCACCAAGTTTAGAAGGCGTAATTCAATCATGTGCCCGAATCCGAGAAGTTTCATCGTTAAAAAGAAGACTATTAAACTGCCGGCTATTCGCAGGCCGTAATTTTCGGGAATTCGATTTGGGCTATTCAAACTCATACGATTAGCGGGTTAGTGTATCTAAATTTTCTTAATTTTTGACATATATCCAACGTTTTCGGTCATTAATTCCCCTACCTTGATATTCTATTATCATTTTTTTTTTGAGGAACAGATTTCAGACTTGCCCTTTTGCCGATAATTTTACGATGGCCTCCATCCTTGTCCTTACTATTAATCGTGATTACATTATCTTATGAACTTTCAAGATTTCAAGTCCTCGCTAAGCACTTCATCATCACCGTCTTCGTTATCAAAAAGTTTACAAGCCTTGTGGTATGATGGCAAAGGCGATTGGAATAAGGCACACGATATCGCACAGGAAATTCGGTCGACGGAAGGATCGTGGATCCACGCGTATCTTCATCGCAAAGAAGGCGATGAAGGGAACGCGGCCTATTGGTATCACCGGGCGAACCAACCTGTATGCAAAACTTCCTTGGCGGAAGAATGGGAAGCCATCGTAAAGGCGCTATTGTAATTTCCTCATCGAACAGTGATGACAAAGGTGGCATCATCGACATCTCCGTTGAACACTGAATATCGAACATCGAACACCGAATGATGAACTTCCTGTCTCAACGTTCCTATTTCCAATTCAATCTTTTCCGGCTTCCCGCGGCACCAAAGTCAACTGGCCCGATTGAATTACGCACGCCTTTAGCTCGACCGCAGTTCGTCATTCGATATTCGATATTCCTTGTTCGATATTGTAACACCGAATATCGAACAGATTGAATTAAGGCTCCAGCTCATGGTCCCGTGATTTAATAATCTTTTTTTTCCATTCATCAACCTCTCGTTTTTGTTTTGCTAATTCCTGCTCGGTTGGTGTATAATCTATCAATAATTTTAAATCAGGCTGACCAGCATCAACCCATGCTGTATACCAAAAATCTCCAATCATTTTAATTGCGGCCCTCATTCGACGTTCAACCATTCCATCGAGAACCCTGTGAAATGCTTTTGAGTATTCGCGCGAGTATACTTTGACGGTCTGCCTTCCCTTTGTTTCAAATGAATATTTCCGTTCCTTAAATTTTTCTGCGAGCATTTTTTCTTCGGCCAGGAGAAATTTTACATCCACATGTGCTTCCTCGATGTTTTTCCAAACTGCGCGTTGAGGATCCTGGAGGTACTCCGCCTTACCCACAAAAAAATCGTAATCATTGGAGAACAATTCCGGTAATCTCGACTCCCAAAATCCATGGATTCCATCTTGACCAGTAAGCTGACCGTTGTAATTTTCCGTCGTATGCAATGGTACGTTTGCGTCGGCAATGTAATGACCTAATTCGGCAGAAATCTTTAAAATCCTTTCCGGATCGCGCAACAAAAAAGCGTCCCTCAATCGATAATACATCGCATGGACGTGCCAGGGAACAATTCCGTAGGACTTTAAAGTATCTTCAGAATATTTATTAACGGCCCCTTGCCAAAACCTGGGCATGATGGAGAAAGCGCTATCCCCATAGTGATCAAGGTCGATATAATGGCGGGGTGCCTCATCGACAACCGAAAACCTTCTTCGATCCGGATTGATAGACGCTTCGGTAATAAACGTGATGTTTTTCTTATAAAAGCCGATCATGGGTGGGGGCAGCGCAAATACGGCCAGGCGGTTTATCCTTTGGTGGGCGAAGAATCCCCAGCCAGACGCGCATAATCCTATAAGCACGGAAAGGAGGGACAACGGCAAAATTTTCATAAGTTTTAGATAACGGGTGATCAAAAATAGCAACCAAATTTAAAGAAAATTAAGCCAAAACCTCGAAATCAAGCTATTTTCACTCATTTTATTAAATTGATTTCGGGATCACTTTTGCAATTCCCGTAAATCCAATTACCTTTGCAGTCCTTATTTTTAAGCACAATATGGCAAATCATAAATCAGCAGAAAAAAGAATCCGTGCCAATGAAGCAAAACGGGTTAGGAACCGCTACCAAGCTAAGACAACTCGCACTTTTATAAAGAAATTAAGAACCACTACCGTTAAGAGTGAAGCTCAAAATTTGCTGAAAGAGGTCAATTCCATGATCGATAAACTTGCAAAGAAGAATATCATTCATTGGAAAAAGGCGGCCAATCAGAAATCAAAATTGACGAGGCTGGTAAATAAGCTGGCATAAAGCTCAGAATACCACTTCTAATGCATTCATAAAACCTCGCCACAAGCGGGGTTTATTTTTTTTGAACGTGTAGTATTTTGATTCACGGGCTTGTATTTTAGTCCAAACGTTACCCGCCATGATTATGAATGCAGATAAAAATCTCAACATTAAAAGTTGGTCCCCCGAGGATCGTCCCCGAGAAAAACTCATACTAAAAGGCAAATCTGCACTATCAGATGCTGAATTGATCGCTATTTTGCTAGGATCAGGAACTCGAGCATCGAGCGCAGTCGACCTTGCGAAAAAAGTATTACAGCCTACCGGAAACAACTTACACGAATTGGCAAAACTAACCGTTAAAGATCTTATAAAAGTTCCAGGCATCGGCGAAGCCAAAGCCCTAACAATTGTTGCGGCGCTTGAACTCGGCCGTAGAAGAAAGGAATTGAGCGGGCAAGAAAAAAATAAAGTTACCGGCTCAAAAGATGTTTATGATTTAATCAAGGCCGATTTGCTCGATATTGCTCATGAAGAATTTTGGATCCTCTTGCTGAACCGCGCAAACCGTGTGATAAAAAAAGCACAGGTAAGTCAGGGTGGAGTAGCTGGGACGGTTGCTGATCCTAAAATCATCTTTAAATTAGCGTTGGATGAATTAGCCAGTGGAATTATTCTCGCCCATAATCATCCATCAGGAAATCTAACCGCTAGTCAGGCAGACCTAGACCTAACCAAAAAATTAAAGGAAGCTGGTAAATTGCTCGACATCCAGGTGTTGGACCACCTTATCGTTGCTGGACAAAAATATTTTAGTTTTGCGGACGAAGGATTGATGTAAGTGCCGTTTCGCCGTTATCCGTTATTCGTTACGTTAGCTTTTAGCTGTCGGCTTTTGCTGATAGCTTTAATCCACAAGACACACCACACACGTAGTAACCGATAACGACTTTATGAAGAGAACACGCCGGACGCGATACATTATTTCAGGACTGTTATTGATAGCATTACCGATTCTGTTAGCACAGGTACTTCTTAAGAAAGATGCCGCCCCGATCGTTAAAAAGAAATCTGTTCCAAATACGCCAAGAGAAGCTAATCCCTTGCTTCAGGAATTGTTAAATGACTATGATAAAGAAATCATTGCGTTAGCGACGGAAGCCAACACACCCGGCGCAGCCATCGCCGTGGTTCACGATTCGACCATCGTTTTTTTGAAACCTTATGGCGTGAAAAAAGCTGGAGGTTCCGATTCGATTGATGTCAACACAGTTTTTAGACTTGCTTCCGTATCGAAATGTTTCGCCGCTTTCCTGGCTGGCATTTTAGTAGAGGACACGGTTTTTTCGTGGGATGATCCCGTCATCAACTATCTCCCAAACTTTGGCTTGAAATCGCCAGAAGAGACGCAGCGACTGCGCATTCGAAATGTACTGTCACATACAACAGGTTTGCCTTATCACGCCTACACGAACATGGTGGAGGAAGGAATTTCATTGGACACCATGCTTTCGTGGCTAAAGAAAATCAATTTAGTTTCCAGAGTGGGTGAATCTTATAGCTATCAAAATGTAGCCTACAGTGTTATCGCGCCGGTGATGCAAAAAGCCACCGGCAAAACGTATGAAAGTTTAATGCAGGAAAAAGTTTTTGGTCCATTGAAAATGAAAACGGCTTCGATCGATTATGCCAGTATCATGCAAAATCCAAATGTATCCAGCCCGCACCTGCGAAGAAGCAGGCAGTGGAAATCGGCTAAGATCACCGATACCTATTATAATGTAGCACCGGCAGGAGGAATCAATGCCAGCATTTCTGATATGGCACAATGGATGATTGCTTTGCTGGGCAATCGTGAAAATGTAATTACCAAAGAAACGTTAAGGCAACTTTACACGCCCGAAGTAAAGGCTCGCTCGAAAAATAGAAATTATGGAAGAATGCACCGGCTAAGTGATTCATTTTACGGATTGGGATGGCGAATACTATATTATCCCAACGATACTTTAATTTATCATGGTGGATATGTGAACGGTTATCGAAGCGAAGTTGCGATAAATCCAAAAGATAAAATTGCAGTTTGTATTTTAGCCAATGCGCCGGGTGAGCTTGCAGATAATGGTATCCCATTATTTTTTGATTTGTTTAATACGCGCCGCGATTCGATCAATGCCTGGGAGGAAAAAAATAAAAAGAAGTTTCTCAGTACACCGGCCATTCCATGAAATATCCATGTACTAAATCCACCAAAAAGCATGGTAATAAATATGGATATTCCATGCGTCCGATAAAAAATAATTATTAACGCATGAAAGCTAAGAATATAATTTTTTTTATTGCAGCAGCTGTCGTCATTATCAGCCTGATTTATTCCTTCATGGGAAGTGGTGATCAGTCGGCGTACATTGAAGAAATAAATAAAGAACGCGATGAGAAGGATCGTTTTATGAAATCTTCTAAAGAATCTCCATTCGCCGGAAATCCTGAAAGTTATAAAGGCTTGACATATTATTCTCCTGACCCCAAATACAAAATCATCGCTGACCTCACGCCTATTGAGAAGAAGGAGACCGTTACACTCGCTACAAATACGGGCGAGGAACAACGATACCTGGAATACGCTTTTGCCGAATTCGATCTGGAGGGTTTACACCACAAATTGTTGATATTGGAAGTAATGGATTCGGGCCCATTCAGAGGAAAACTTTTTTTTGCTTTCGGAGATGAAACCAGTGCTGTCGAAACGTATGGAGCGGGACGTTATCTTGACTTGCAAAAGGTACCGGGCAGTTCTACCATTATGCTGGATTTTAACAAAGCTTACAATCCCTATTGCGCTTACATATCAAATTTTTCTTGTCCCTTGCCACCCTCTCAAAATCTGCTGACCATCCCTATCAAAGCCGGGGAAAAAACCTATCATTAATCCATTTTTCTTTTTGCGACTTAATATAGGTTTTAGCCATTTTGAATTCTTTCTATAAAGTATTTTTACTTCCTTGCGAAACTTTATTTTTGCAGGCTTAAAATTGGTTCATGACGATTTCGTACAACTGGCTTAAAGAGTATATCGACATTCCAGAATCTCCGGAGGAAATTGGCCACGTGCTAACTTCTACGGGCCTTGAGGTGGAAAGTGTTGAACTGCATGAAACCATTAAAGGCGGACTTCAAGGATTGGTGATTGGCGAAGTGTTGACTTGTTCGAAACATCCTAACGCCGATAAACTTTCCCTCACAACGGTCGATGTCGGCAATAATAAAATCTTGCCCATCGTCTGTGGCGCACCCAATGTAGCTGCGGGTCAGAAGGTAGTCGTTGCCGTACCAGGTACTACGCTTTACACGACCAAAGGCGATTCCTTCACCATCAAGTCAACAAAAATCCGGGGAGAACAATCGGAAGGTATGATCTGTGCTGAAGACGAAATTGGCCTCGGAGAAAGTCACGCGGGGATCATCGTACTCGCCACGAGTGTTTCTAATGGAACGGCGGCAGCTGCATATTATAACGTTCAATCCGATCATGTTTTTGAAATTGGTTTAACGCCCAACCGTGCAGACGCAGCTTCGCACGTTGGCGTTGCGCGCGATATCCGGGCCTCAAAAAAAAGAACTTTGAAATTGCCGTCGGTGGATCAATTCAAAGTTCAAAATAAAAATCTTTCCATCGGCGTTGAAGTTGAAAATCCAGAGGCATGTCCGAGATATTCTGGTGTGACAATTACTGGTGTAAAGGTTACGGATTCGCCAAGCTGGTTGAAGAACAGATTATTGGCGATTGGACAAACACCGATCAATAACATTGTTGACATTACAAATTTTGTGTGCCATGAATTGGGTCAGCCTCTTCATGCATTTGATGGCGATCATATCACTGGCAATAAAATCACCGTAAAGACCCTTCCTGAAGGAACCACCTTTATCACACTCGACAAAAAAGAAAGAACGCTTAAGGCAACCGATTTGATGATCTGTAACGCGCAAGAGGGAATGTGCATCGCGGGAGTTTTTGGAGGCGTTAAATCCGGCATTACAGAAAGCAGTAAAAATGTTTTCTTAGAAAGCGCGTGCTTCTCCCCCGAATATATTCGCAGGACGTCGATGCATCATCAACTAAAGACTGATGCTTCGTTTCGTTTCGAACGAGGAACCGATCCGAACAATACTGTTTATGCTTTGAAAAGAGCGGCGCTTTTGATCCAGGAAATTGCAGGCGGAGAGATATCCTCGGAAATTGTGGATGTGTATCCAGTAAAAATTGAAAACAGAATTTTTTCTGTAAAATATAAAAACATAGACCGTCTTATCGGAAAAAATATTCCACGAGAAGAAATTATTTCCATCTTAGAGCGACTTGATATTCAAATCACCAAGAGGGATGAAAATACTTTTACCGTTTCTGTGCCACCCTATCGTGTAGATGTTTCCCAGGAGGCTGATATTGCCGAGGAGATCCTTCGGATTTACGGATTTAATAATATTGAACTTGCCGAGACAGCTTCTGCCGATTACTTAGCTTCCTTTCCTGTGAAGGATTTGAATACATACAAAAAAACGATTGGAGAGCTTCTTGTTTCCAATGGATTTTTCGAAATCTGGACGAACTCATTAACCAACTACGCTTATCAGCAAAAGCACAATCTGACTTTTACAGGAAGTCCGGTTGAAATATTAAACAAACTCAGCGAAGAACAAGGTATCCTGCGACAGACGATGCTGTTCACAGGGCTTGAAGTGTGCGCTTATAATATAAATCGGAAACAAAAAGACTTGAAGCTTTTTGAATTTGGAAAAATATATTATAAAGAGGGGCGGTACAGGGAGGACGAACGTCTGGCGCTTTATATGACGGGCAACATACAAACGGAAAATTGGCAATTCAATTCCAGGGCCACCAGTTATTATGAACTGGCTCAACATGTGCATCACATTTTGATTAAATCGGGAGTGGTTGATATTAAGCAGGAAAAAATAAACGATCAACTACTCGAATATGGGGTAAAATTACTTCGGGATACAAAGGAAATTGGTAAGCTTGGAAAAGTAAAACAAGCGTTACTGAAAGATTTTGGCGTTAAGCAAGATTTATTTTACGCAGAGCTCAGTACATCCTTGCTTTTCCAAATTGCAAACCCTAAGTTAGTAATTCAGGAAGTTACTAAGTTCCCGGAAGTAAGGCGCGACTTGTCACTTGTGTTAGACAAGCAAATCAGCTTCGAGGAAATTCACAACCTGATCATGGCGGAAGAGAAGAAGTTGATTAAGAACATCATAGCTTTTGATGTTTACGAAGGAGAAAAAATTCCAAAAGGGAAAAAAGCTTATGCGCTTGGTTTCACACTCCTGAATGAAACCAAGACCCTGACGGACGAAGAGATTGATAAAACGATGGAGCGACTGATGGCAGCATTAGAACAAAAATTTGGAGCTTTAATTAGGAAATAATGACAGTATAGAGCGCGGAGATTGTGTACATGGGTCAACGTATTGCCTGAAGCACATTAAACCACTATACCTAAATAACTTTGCATGGATCAGGAACTTCTTAAAACCAATCTGAGTGGATTGGAACGTAAAATTTTGGTGCTCGTTGGCGAGCATAAGAACCTAAAGGAGGAGTTAAAAGGCCTTAAAAGAGAGAACCAGGAACTGAAAGAAGCCGTAAGGGCTCGGGACGAACAAATTGCAGGCTTTCATAATCAACTGAAAATCACTAAAATTGTGGATAGTATTAACCCGGAAGACGGAAGTGCTTCGGAGTTGAAGAAAAAAGTGGACGACTACATTCGTGAAATCGACAAGTGCATCGCCCACTTAAGCAGATAAAGAAACCCTGTAAGATTATTTGATGGAGGATCTTTCTATAAAAATCAAAATAGCGGACCGTGAGTATCCGATGAAGGTGAAACTCACGGACGAAGAGCGGGTTAGAATGGCCGGCAAACTCATCAATGAAAAGATAAAATCTTATCGGGAGCAATTTGGGATTGACGATAAGCAAGATTTATTAGCCATGGTAGCCTTTGATTGTCTGATCGATAAGATGGCCGCGGATGAAACGTATCAGGTTATTGACCAAACCGTGTTTGAAAAAGTAAATCAGCTCAATCATATCGTTTCTCAATCTATTCTTTAGTCTAGCCCTTCACTCCTTGTATTTCTGAGCCAAGGCGGCATCCCGGGATATTTATAACCCTAAATTTTTTATGTCAACAACCGTGATAGCTGTTGTAGCCAGTATTCTCGCTACAATTGTGCTGAGTCCTCTGATCGGTTCCTGGCTGTTTAAAAGAAAGCTTCAGAAAAATGAGGAAGACGCATCGGCGAAAGCCAAGCTAATTCTAAAAGAAGCCGAGATTGCAGCTGAAAACCTGAAAAAGGATAAGATCCTTGAGGCGAAGGAAAAACTTCTCAAAATGAAAAGCGATTTTGAAGAAGAAGCCAACAAGAAAAAAAGCCTCATTATCAGCAATGAGCAAAAGATTAAACAACGCGAGCAAACCTTAAGTAAGGAAATCGAAAATCTCAAACGCAAGGAAGGTGAATTAGACGATATCCGGACGGATCTGGCAGCTCAGCTTGAACACACCAAGAAACGCAAAGAAGAACTGGACAAATTCAATCAGCAAAAAATTCAAGTCCTGGAAAACATCAGCAAGTTAACCGCCGACGAAGCCCGAGAGCAATTAGTAGCATCCCTTAAAGATGAAGCCCAAACACGTGCATCAAGCTACGTTAAGGATATCATGGAACAAGCGAAGCTCACAGCGACGAAGGAAGCAAAAAAGATTGTTGTCGAAACCATTCAACGTACGGCTACTGAACATGCCATTGAGAATTGCGTCTCGATTTTCAATATCGAAAGCGATGACATCAAAGGTAAAATAATCGGTCGCGAAGGCCGGAATATACGTGCGTTGGAAGCTGTTACCGGAGTCGAAATTATTGTTGATGATACGCCAGAAGCAATCATCATTTCGGGATTTGATCCCGTGCGAAGAGAAATTGCCCGCCTTTCGTTGCATCGCCTCGTTCAGGATGGTAGAATACATCCTGCCCGCATTGAGGAGATAGTTGCCAAGACCACTAAAAATATCGACGACGAAATTGTTGAAATCGGCGAAAGAACGGTCATCGATTTGGGAATCCATGGACTGCATCCTGAGTTAGTACGGATGGTTGGACGTATGCGCTTTCGGTCATCGTACGGTCAGAACCTCTTGCAACACTCCCGGGAAGTGGCGAACCTTTGCGCGATCATGGCGGGCGAGCTCGGCCTGAATGTAAAGCAAGCGAAACGCGCTGGACTCCTTCATGATATTGGCAAAGTTTGGCCTGAAGAACTTGAAAAGCCTCACGCCATTGTGGGGATGGAACTTGCGCAGAAATACAAGGAACATCCTGTGATTTGCAACGCCATAGGTGCCCACCACGATGAAATCGAAATGACAAATATCATCTCGCCCATCGTGCAATCTTGTGATGCGATCAGCGGGGCCCGTCCTGGTGCAAGACGTGAAGTAATGGAGCAATACATTAAACGCCTTAAAGAATTAGAGCAATTGGGATTAAGCTTTGATGGTGTTGATAAATGCTACGCCATACAGGCAGGCCGCGAGTTGCGCGTGATCGTTGATGCGGAAAAAGCCACAGATGAACGCGCCGGACAACTAAGTTTCGACATCTCCCAGAAAATTGAGCGCGATATGCAATATCCGGGACAGGTGAAGGTAACGGTAATCCGTGAAATGCGGAGTGTTGCCTACGCCAAATAACATTTGCAAACAAATCATGAAAAGAGCCCCTTTTGCAGGGGCTCTTTTTTTATTGACCGCTGGTTCTTTCAATGGTGCCTGTGGCGTCCTTTCTTTACTTATCTTTAGAATCCAAAGCACTATTGTTCATGCTCTCAGGAAGTCGCAGCATATTTATCGCCCTTGCTTTGCTTTCAACTTCGTTTGTTTATTCCCAGGAAACAAAAAGTGATACATCTTTTTTGGCGCGTTCAAAAAAGAACAGCATCGAGTTTTACACGGCGTTCTCCGAAGATCAGTCCAGGCTTTACAATGGGGGAGATTACGTCCTTTATATGCCCGCGGATGAAGAGCACCCCTACTTTGAGTCAGATGATTGGACCAACGGATCAATTGTTTTTTGGGGCGAACTATATGAAAACGTACCGCTGCTTTACGATCTCACTATCGATGAGCCTATTACTGAACAAAACAGGGGTAACGCGATTCGCCTGGCAGGCGAAAAAGTTGAAAGGTTCATCATTTTCGGCCACCATTTTGTCAGGCTCCACCAAGATGAGATGAACAAAATTGCAGACGGTTTTTACGATAGGCTATACGATGGCAAATCAAAAGTCTATGCTAAGTATTCCAAATCATACCAGCAAACCCTGTCGGGGTATAAAGTCATCCCTCGTTTTGATGAAAGCAAAAAATATTACCTGGTGAAAGATGGTATCTTCTATTCTGTTAAAACAAAAGCATCGCTCCTGCGGGTTTTGAATCATAGACAGGAAGTAAAAAATTTTATGAGAAAGAATCACATCCAGTTAACGGCAAATCGTGAAACGGCTTTCGTCCGTGTCGCAGAGTTTTATGATACGCTAAAAGATTAGGGCTATGTTTTTACAGAGCAGGAATATGAATCTGATCGGACCGAACGGATCCCATTCGTGTTATTTCCAATCAAGGCCGAGTAGGAGGTTTTTGAATCCAAGAAACGGTTTATGCGTCTGGATCATTGCGAGCTTAAGGTAACCGTGATACGCGAAACACCGGGTTGCTTCACTAAATAACACAAACACAGGCAACGAAAGCCTTTCAGGGGCTTTTTTCCTTTTGTTGTCGCGTTTTTTTTTAGCGGCGCCGAAACCATGCTTTCTTTCGATATATTTAAAACCTTAAATAGTTATGCTTTCAAGAATCCGCAGCATTTTAACTGGATTGCTATTGCTTTCGCCACTGGCCTGCTATTGTCAAGTCGCCAAAGTTGACACGTCATTTTTGGCGCAGTCCAAAACGAAAAGTATCGCGCTTTATGCCGCGACCATTCTGGATCAATCCCGCCTATTTAATGGAAGCGATTACATCGTATATATCCCAAGAGACGAAGAGCATCCTTATTATGGCAGCGACGACTGGACGA
>Ga0111539_10010260_pt1 | contig 11801 bp, 10 predicted proteins | sample RhiMethybrSRZTD1_FD_79667 | JGI IMG/M metagenome (GOLD analysis project Ga0111539, IMG submission 79667) | Populus rhizosphere microbial communities from Tennessee, USA - Rhizosphere MetaG P. TD hybrid SRZTD1 (version 2) (version 2) | ecosystem: Host-associated > Plants > Roots > Rhizosphere >...
CGCTGTTGTGAGATCCGTGCGAGGACCGTTGGAGCTAACACGTCTTGCCCTCCATCAATCTCGTTCGATTGGACTACATACACCTACCGGTGTGCTATCAACACGGCCCTTTCTAGAGGGTCGACACGCGTAGACGCAAAATGGCTACGAGCATCCAGAAACTCTCATTGGAGAACATGGAACTCCGCGCAAGTGCGCCCGTTGCGTTATCAACTTGCAGCTTTCTCTCACGCGTGAGAGGCGAGTCGTGCATTCGGCTCACCAAATGCAAGCGAATTTTCCAGGCGTCGACGTGCTGCGTTTTCGACCCCTCCGTCGGATTCGCTGCTCGGTCCCGCGGTGCTGCGTATCGGTGCCAATGCGGTGGACCGTTCGAGCTGGCAGGGGGCGGTCGAGGACCTCACGCCGATCCTGCCTTGGCACATCGATGCGCTGGGTGCCTTTGTGCAGGCGACGGAATGGCAAGTGATCTACGGGGTGAACTTGGCGCGAAACACGCCGGCCGACGCCGCCAGTGAAGCCGCGTACGTCGCCGCGCGTCTCGGACCGTCATTGCTCGCTTGGGAGATCGGCAACGAGCCCGATTTGTACCGCCGTCACGATTATCGGCCGAGTTCGTGGAACTATGACGATTACCTCGCAGAGTGGCGCTCGTTTCGCGATGCAATGAGCGCGGCGAGTCCGGGAGTGCCATTCAGTGGCCCGGCCACGGCCTTCGAGCTGAGGCGCTTCACCTTGCCCTTCGCGCAGGACGAAGGCGCAAACCTAGCCATGCTGACGCATCATTACTATCGCGCCGATGGCGATGCGTCCGATTCGACGTTGGCGCTCCTGCTGCAACCTCACCCGGGGCTAGTGACCGAGTTGTCGAGTTTGGTCCCTGCGGCGGCTGCAGGCATCCCGCAAGGTGTACGGCTCGCTGAAGCAAACAGTTTCTACAACGGCGGCGTACCGAATGTCAGCAATGCCTATGGAACGGCACTTTGGGTGATCGATTTCATGTTCAGCTGCGCGCTCGCCGGTTGCGCCGGCGTAAACATGCATGGAGGCGGCAGCGGTCCTGGCTACACGCCGATCGCGGATCACGATGGTGCAGTGATCGAGGCGCGTCCGGAATTCTATGGAATGTTGATGTTCGCACAAGCTGCCGACGGACTGCCGTTGGAGGGTACTGTTGACGCCGACGCTGCGATCAATGTCAGCGCCTGGGGCGTCGACCGTGATAGAAGCGGCACCAATTTCGTATTGATCAACAAGGACAGCAGCCGCAGCGTGAGCATGGAGCTGGAAATCGGCGCCGCTGCACCCCGATTCGATGCGCTTTGGCTCAGGGGCGATGCACTGGACGCGAGCACAGGACAAACCTTGGGCGGCGCTAGCATCGGCAGCGACGGCAGTTGGACACCGCAACCGCCGGAACCGATGATCGCCAGCAACGGCAGACTCACGGCGCTTCTGCCGCCTGCCAGCGCAGTAATGCTGCGCTCGTTGAGTTAACGCTGACGAAGCGCACCGCGACTCGGTGATCTTCGGATCGAAGCGCTGATGGAAGGAAATCTGACATCGGATCGCGAGCAGCAACGCGCTTGCGCACTGCAGCGCCCGAGTCAGAACTTGTGCTCGATGCCAATAGCGGCGTAGTTGTTGCATTCGCTCGTGCCACCGATATCCCCCGTCGTGTAGAACGCAAACAGCTTCGTGGACTCCCCGAGCATGTGATCAAGTCCCACGCACAGCAGTGATTTGAGCCGATTGTCGAGCTCATCAGGCCCGGAAGGGCTTACGGTGCTGTTTGCAGGCGAACCCCGCCCTGTTTCTACAGCAGCCACTCGATCGGCAGCAGCGAGAGGATGAACACACCGGCGCGTCGCCAAAAACCGGCGCCCGGTTCTTCATCGTGGACGAGTGTCTCGCCATCACGTCGCTCTATCCACTGCAGAGATCCCGCGTTGCTCAGCCGCACTTGGTACGCACGCGCCGGAATGCTGCTGAAGAACGCGTCGGCGAGCACCTTTGACATGGCCGGGCTTTCGATCACGAAGCCATTCTCCGTATTCAGATGCGCGGAGCGTGGATCGAAGTTGAACGAACCGATGAAGATGCGCGATCGATCGACCGAGAAGGTTTTCGCATGGAGGCTCGACCCCGAGCTGCCGGGCAGCCCACGATCTGTGAGGGCCGGCGGCGGCGACAAACTCCGTTTCATCTCGTATAGCACAATGCCGTTCTCGAGTAGCCGCCGGCGCCGTTTTGCGTAGCCGGCGTGAACAGCTGCCACATCCGTCGCCTCCAGCGAGTTCGTGAGGATCGTAATGTCGACATCGTGTCTGGCGAGCTCAGCGAGTGCCTCCACGCCCTCGGCCGTGGGCACGAAGTAGGGCGAGATGAGTTGCAGCTCGTGAGTTGATGCCCCACGGATTTCCCTGAGCCGCTGCGCGACCTGCACGTCATCCGCCGCTCGTCCCAATCCCTTTGCCGGGTCATCGCTTACCATGTGGGTGGTCGCCCACTCCAGCGCCAGGCGGCTCGCCTGCAGATCACGCACGAACGGCAAACGCGCGATTGCTTCAGTGTACTCGGCGGCAGCGGGATCGCGCTCCACCAACAACGCCTCGGACGATAGCGCTGCAATTGTCCGCGGATCGACGCGGGGCAGTATTCGCTCAACCGGATAGGACGAATCGCTCGCCCAGTAACGATCGAAGTCCTTCGAAACGTCGTTCACCACCGGGCCGACCGCCATAGCATCGAGATCGACGAACAGCGGGCCTTGACCGGCATCGAAGTATTCGTCGCCCACATTGCGCCCGCCGACGATCGTGACTTGGTTGTCGACGGTGAACGACTTGTTGTGCATGCGCCGGTTGAGGCGTGCAAAGTCGGTTAGAAACCCCAGTGCGCGAACGCGGCGGTGCATGAAGGGGTTGAACAGACGTACCTCGATGTTTGGATGCGCATCCAGCATCGAAAGAATGGCGTCGAGTCCCGTGGTGTTGTTGTCATCTAGCAGCAGCCGCACGCGAACGCCACGATCCGCAGCGTCATGCAATTCCTCGAACAGCAGCGTTCCAGACATGTCATGACGCCAGATGTAGTACTGCACGTCGATGGAGCGATCAGCAGCGCGGGCCAGCAGCGCGCGGGCGGCGAACGCGTCGCGCCCATCCGCGAGCGCGAACACGCCGGATTTGTCGGGGTGAGCCCGTGCGACTGGTGCAATGGCGTGACCGAGCCTCGTATCGGCGGTGTCCGCCAGGGCTGTTGTGACGCTCCGTCCCTCAAGGTCAGGCAAGGTCCGGCAGCAGATGAGCATCGCACTCATCGCGGCCAGGATGCACAGAAGAAGGATCTTCGGAGCCTTCACGCGGAAATAAATGATAGGCCCTCGCGGTGTAGATGAAACCGTCGGCGCGCGACCACCGCCGAACGTCGAGGAGAAGTTGACATCGAGAAGCGGACCACCGTCAAGGCATCGAGGCATTTCTTCCAGGCGCTGCCATGAGGCTACACCTCAATGAGTCGCACGGCCCGCTGACCCAGAAAGTTAGAGAAAGACGCTCCAGTGCACAGAATATTTCCAATTGTTCACACCGAAGCGAAGGCGTACAACATGGCTCAGAGTAACAAGCAGGAGGTTCGATGAGCGTTCAAGCACAGAGATCAGTGCGTCGTGCCCGCAAGCGCGGGCTTGTGGGCGCCGACATCATCGCTCGAGTGGAGCGCGACAAGGACGTCCGACAGCTCGTTGCAGCCGAAGCTAAGGATCGCACGGCTGATCATCAGGCAAGAATTGCTGCGACGGCGTATTTCATCGCCGAGAAGCGTGGATTCGAGCCTGGTCACGACCTGGACGATTGGCTTGCTGCAGAAGCCGAGGTTGCACGGGCGGAACAGCAATCGCGCGTGACCAAATCCAGGCGGAACAGTTAAGCATGCGAGGAGAATGACTATGAGACCTACGGAGGCGCGGCGGCTGCCTGTCCACATTCGCGCGGGTCAGGGGGAGTTCGGGTCCAATGACCGCGACTACATCCGGCGGAAGCTCGGCACCAAGCTCGGTAAATACGAACGCTCCATCGAGCGCGTCAGCGTTCGCACGGGGGATGTAAACGGACCGCGCGGCGGTATCGATCAGTTGTGCCGAATCAAGGTCGTGTTGCGTGGTCTGCCCAGCGTCGTGTTTGAGAGTCGGGACGCATCGCTCCATGCCGCTGTTGACGTAGCCTTGTCCGGAGTGGAGCGGGCCGTGCGACGCACATTACAGCGACGACGCATGAAACCACTCAGACGCGCGGCGTGACGAGGTCGGTCGCCTAAGCAGACAGGTGCGGCATGAGGTCTCGAGCGCTCAGGTCGTGAGAAGTTCGCGCAGCTTGCCTTGTCACCTGCACCGTCGCAGTTTGCCTGGGTGCAATGCCGGTCCGTTGCCTGAGATCGAAAAAGCCTCCAGCCTCGTAAGGCCCAACGACTGCGCCGAACTGCCCGGCTCGAACTGCAATGGCAGAAGCGGCGCGACGCGTCGAAGATGCCCAGCTGTTCACCACTCGGACCGTGCACAGTCCACGGGCGTTCGAGCTGCGGCCTCCTCAGATTCCGCAGGCGGATGTTGCCGAACGTGCCCCGCATCATCATCTCGAGATTGCCACGGCGAGCGCCGAAGCTGTTGAACTCCGCCGGCGGTACCGCCGAACACCACCAAGAATTGCCCGGCGGGCGAGTTTGCTGAAGTTTGTAATATCGAAGTGTCGACAAGAATAGTTCTAATAGACCGAAGCTGCCAACTCACGTACAAAGACACTGAGGTTGCGGGCGAGCCGCGAAATTGCCGCACACCAGCAGGCTCGCCCGCCGAAGGGTTTCATCGGCAGCGAATGCAGAGGGTTAACAGTCATGTGGAGGAACGATCGAATTGTAGTCACCAGGTCGGACCTGAAGCGTCTGCGCGCCATCCTTGGCTCGCGCGGCATATCAGTGCGCGACCGTGAGCACCTGCTCGATCTAAGCGTCGAGCTCGACCGGGCGCACGTGGTTCACGACGCCGAGGTGCCCTCGGATGTCGTCACCCTGCAATCGCAGGTTCGCGTACGTGATCCCGAAACGGGGATGGCCAGCAACTACACCGTCGTATCGCCTACGCAGGCGGACTTGAGCTCAGGTCACGTGTCGGTGCTTGCACCGCTCGGTACGGCACTGCTCGGATATCGAAAAGGTGACGATGTCGAATGGCAAATGCCGGGCGGCATTCGGCGCCTCTGGATCGAACGGGTAATTCAGCCGCAACGATTATCGGCTGATGGCAGCGAGCACCACAGTGATCTTCACTCAGCGCCTGCCGTGGCATGAGGCCGGGTCGGGTTTTTCGTAACCGTGAAATCAATGCAAGGAGAGAAGAATGGCTCTGAGCCAGTTTATCAGTCGATCGTGGCCCATCCCGTCAGACATCGTTGCTCCGAAGCTCAGCCTGGATCGAACGGCGCGAGTGCTGTGTGCGACCGACCTAGGAGCGGGGTCCGACGCAGCGCTGTCGCGAGCCCGAGAGATTGCTCGGGCACTCGGTGCGCAGGTGCTTCTGTTGCACGTCGTCGACGTGGCGACTACTGCACGGGCAACTGGACGCCGGCGTGCGCACGCGCAGCTCACCATCGATGCTCTGTCTCGCAGGATCGCGTGGCCAGGCGGCAATGTGCAGGGCTCAGTTCGTGCAAGTCGACGGCCGTATAGAGCAATCGCAGACGTTGCAGTCGAGTGGCACGCGGATCTGATCGTTCTCGGACCTTACCGGCGGCGATTGGGCGACAGCTTCAGGGGAACCACCGCCGAGCGAGTCATTCGCAGAGCAGGTCGGCCTGTACTCGTAGTGAACCGCGACGCGGCAGCTCCTTATGAAAATGTACTGCTCGCGTCTGATCTCTCGCGTATGTCAGCCGGTATCACGCGTGTAAGCAAGCAGCTCGGTCTGGTGAAAGACTCGCGTGCGTCTGTGGTCCACGCGCCGCAGCACGCGCTGGGCGTTGCGCGCTACCTAGCTCGTGGGAGCGAGTCCGCAGTCAGCGGCTATCAGCAATCTCGCAGCCGATCGGCTTCCAGGCAGATGGAAGAGCAGCTCGAGCGTGCGGGTCTGAACGCGGCAGAAGTGTCGGTTTTTTCGCCGCCCAACACTTCGCCATTCCACGCCATCGAACAAGTTGCGCAGCGTCTAGGGTCCGATCTGGTTGTCGTCGGAAGCAGTCGCTTCCCCCTGCTCAAGCGCGTATTCATTGGCAGCGTTTCCAACGAGGTCCTGCGTGGAATGAAGCACGACGTACTTCTCGTCTCGCCCGCCGCGGCCCGGCGGGCGCATCGACGCGCGTCGCTGCTGATCAATCCTTCCATCCAAGGCGAAGAGCGGCCTCAAACCTTGGAGCATCGGCAAGTTGGCAGGCACGCTGAAATGATGTGAGCATCGCTTCAACCCTATTTTGAGTGTGACGGAGCCGGACTCTGTTCTATGCGTTGAGTAAGTCTGCTGCGGGGGACAAGACAAATGCATGCAATTCGTACAGGCGGCTGCGTTACGCATTGGTCGCGGCGGTTGAGTGATGACCATAAGGCTGGCGGTCGCGTTCCGGGACCATAGGAGCATTCCGAAGATCGACGAGGATCGAGCGCATGAGCAGCACGGGTCCGATTGCCACCCTATCGCCGCGCGAGTACGACGCGGTTCTGTTCGATATGGATGGCGTGCTGACTCAGACCGCCGGCATACATGCGGCCGCGTGGAAGCAACTGTTCGATGCCTTTCTCGAAAGGCGTTCGGTCGCCATCGGTGAGCCTTTCATTCCGTTCGACATCGAGACCGACTACCGACGGTACGTCGACGGCAAGCCCCGTTACGACGGCGTTGCGGCATTCCTGCAATCGCGGCGCATCGACCTGCCAGTAGGCACAAACGAGGACGGCCCTGATGTGGAGAGCGTTCATGGGCTCGGCAATCGCAAGGACCGTTACTTCATGGAGTATCTGGAGCGCAACGGCGTACAGACCTTCGAAGCTGCCGTCGACCTAGTCCGCGCTCTTCGGGCACAAGGCGTGCGCACTGCTGTGGTGACCTCAAGCATCAACTGCGAATCAGTGCTGCGGCAAGCGGGAATCGCAGACTTGTTTGAGGTGCGGGTCGATGGAGTCGAAATCATTCGCCTCGGCTTGCGTGGCAAACCAGCGCCGGACGCCTTCCTTGAGGCCGCTCGACGCATGCATGTCGAGCCGGCCCGTTCGGTTGTCATCGAGGATGCCATCGCCGGCATAGAGGCCGGTCGGGCCGGTGGCTTCGGGCTCGTCATCGGCGTCGATCACGTAGGTGACTCGCACCGGCTGCGTGAAGCCGGCGCGGACGTCGTCGTCACGACACTGACTCAGGTTCACGTCGCGACGGAGCCGCCTTCAGCCTGGTCGCTCGTCTATGAGGAATTCGACCCCGCGCGCGAAGGCATTCGCGAGTCTCTGTGCGCGCTAGGGAACGGGTATTTTGCGACACGAGGGGTGGCTGCGTGGGCAGACGCTGACGCGGTCCACTATCCGGGGACTTACCTTGCGGGTGGATACAACCGCCTGCGCACCGACATCCTTGGTCGAGTCGTCGAGAATGAGGACCTGGTCAACCTCCCAAACTGGTTGTCACTGACTTTTTGCATCGAGCACGGCGAGTGGTTCGATCTGCGTGCGGTAACGATCCGATCCTATCGACAGGAACTGGATCTTCGGCGCGGCGTGCTATCCACGGCGATGAACATCGAAGACGCTCAAGGCCGACGCACGAGTCTTGTAGAAAGGCGCTTCGTTTCAATGAGTGACATGCACCTGGGAGCACTCGAGCTGGCGGTCAAGGCGGAGAACTGGTCGGGTCGGCTGACCATTCGCTCGGCGATCGACGGTCGCGTGGTGAATGCAGGCGCAAAGCTTTACCGCGAGTTCAACAACCGCCATCTCCGCCCGATCGACAGTGAGGTCATTGGAGACGATGGCATATTGCTGCGGGTACGGACCTCTCAATCCGACGTTCGCATCGCCCAAGCAGCCGTCACACGCGCCTATCTCGACGAACAACTGATCGGTGTGCCGCGGACTGTTTCGAGCGAACGCGGCTATATTGCACAGCAGTTCACGTTGGAGCTGCGTCAGGACGAGACGCTCAAGGTCGAGAAGCTCGCGTTTCTCTATACCTCGCGGGACTTCGCCATATCCAATTGCGGTGTGGCCGCGGGCAAGGCGCTCAGCCGTGCGAAGCGGTTCGACGCTGTACTGTCCCTGCATGTTCACGCCTGGACGAATCTGTGGCGCCGCTTTGACATACGTCTGCAGCCCGCCGGTCGCGAGTTCAGACTCAATCTTCCCATGCTGCTTCGACTCAACATGTTCCATCTGCTGCAGGCAGCATCTCTCAATTCGATCGGCCTGGACATCGGTGTTCCGGCGCGGGGTTGGACGGGCGAGGCATACCAGGGCCATGTGTTCTGGGACGAGCTCTTCATCTTCCCCGCTCTGAACTATCGGGCGCCGGAACTGACCCGCTCACTTCTTATATACCGTTATCGTAGGCTCAACGAAGCGCGAGCAGCCGCGTCGAAAGCAGGTTGGCGCGGCGCCATGTTTCCTTGGCAAAGCGGGAGCGACGGGCAGGAGGAAACGCAGGAGCTGAATCTGAATCACCGCTCCCAACGCTGGGTCCCAGACAACTCGTTCCGGCAGCGGCATGTGGGAAGCGCCATCGCGTACAACGTGTGGCAGTACTTTCAAGTGACGCAGGACTTCGAGTTCCTGCACTTCTATGGCGCGGAGCTGATCCTCGACATCGCTCATTTCTGGTCCAGCATTGCCATCTTCAACGATGAGCGCCAGCGCTATGAGATTCGCGGTGTGATGGGTCCGGACGAGTTTCACGAGGCGTACCCCGATTCGGTGTCATTCGGACTCGACAACAACGCGTACACCAACGTGATGGCAGTGTGGGTCTTGTCGCGGGCGCTCGAAGTCCTGCAGATCCTCAGCGACATCCGCCGCCGCGAGCTGCTGGAGAGACTTGCTATCTCAGCCACCGAGATCGAGCGCTGGGAGGACATGAGCCGACGCATGTTCGTCCCTTTCCATGAGAACGACATCATCAGTCAGTTCGAGGGATATGAGACGTTGCGCGAGTTCGACTGGGAGGACTATCGGCTGCGATACGGCAACATCCAGCGCCTCGATCTAATCCTGGAGGCTGAGAACGACACTACCAATCGCTACAAACTCGCCAAGCAAGCCGATGTGCTGATGCTGTTCTATGTCTTTTCGGCGGAGGAGCTCACCGGGCTTCTTGAACGCCTCGGGTATCACCTCGATCCGCAGGCGATCCCGCGCAATGTCGCCTACTACGACGCCCGCTCTTCGCATGGATCTACGCTGTCCCGCGTTGTCCATGCATGGGTGATGGCCCGGTCGGATCGGCAACGCTCGCTGCAGTACTACGCCGAGGCCCTGCAAAGTGATGTAAGCGACATCCAGCAGGGAACGACAGCAGAGGGTATTCATCTAGGCGCAATGGCTGGAACCGTCGACCTCATTCTACGAGTGTCGACCGGCATCGAAGCTACTGGCGACGTCTTGCGCCTGAATCCGCAGCTGCCCGCCGAGATCCAACGTCTGGACATGCGCATTCGGTATCGCGGGCATTCACTCGATCTGCAAATCACGCGTGACCGCTTGACCATCCACGGTCGGGAACGCGGCATCGCGTCGATCAAGCTCGGCATCCGGGGCGAGATATATGAGTTTGCGTGCGGCAGCACACGCGCGTTCTCCTTGACCTGAACGGGCTTGCAGCACTGACTTCCGAAGCAAACCAGCACGGCGGATGAGCCGTCCGCTCAGCGATTCGCGTGCAACAAACGATTAGTTAATAACGAACGGTGTAGAAGAATACTTCTAATGGACCGAATTCGTGGTCCACGGTATAAAGACACTGCGGTTGCGGCCGGGCCTCGAGACGATTGCCAGACCGGGAGGCCCGGCCGCCGGAGGGGCTTACGCCGAGAGGAGTGCAAGAAATGCCGAGGAAGAATCGAATCGTAGTTACCAAGCCGGACCTCGCCCGCGTGCTCGCGAGTCTTGACTCGCACAGCAATTGGCCGTACCGCCGCCTACACCACCTCGAACTCCGCAAAGCGCTCGAACTTGCGCAGATCGTCGGTTCCGAGGAAGTTCCGGCTGACGTCGTCACGCTGGATTCGGACGTTCGCGTCCGCAACAGCAAAACGGGAATTGCCCGCGACTACACCATCGTGTGCGCAAGTCAGGCGGACATGAGCGCAGGTCACTTATCGGTGCTGGGTTCGCTGGGAGCGGCACTGCTCGGCCATCGTCAAGGTGACGAAGTCGAGTCGCCTATGTCAGGAGGAATTCAGTGGCTGCAGATCGAGAAGGTGAGACAGCCGCAACGAATTGCGGCTGGCAGCAATCAGCACACGTTGGACGCGCACTGCGTGGACCTCGCGGCTTGAGGTAATCGGGAGTTCAATTCGAGGAGGAAAGAGATGGCTGTAAGACACTTTGCCGATTCTTCCGGAGCAGTCCGCGCGCACGACGGCGGGCAGATGTTCAAGCGCGATCGTAGCCCGCGAGTACTGTGCGCGACCGATCTGCTGCAGCGCTCTGATCGTGCAGTGTCGCGAGCTGATGCCATCGCTCGGGCGCTGGGCGCCCAACTGCTTCTGTTGCATGTCGTCGATGCGACAGGGTCCGCGCACGCCAGCCGTCATCGCGATGCGCGAGCCCGCTTCGCTCTGGATGCACACGCCCGCAAGCTCGCGCGATCGGGCAATGGTGCCCAAGTATCGGTTCGCACGGGTAGACCGCATCAAACAATCGCGGACGTCGCAATCAAGTGGGATGCCGATCTCATCGTGCTCGGTCCCTATCGTAGGCGCTTCGGCGACAGTTTCCGGGGCACCACTGCCGAGCGTGTCATTCGCATAGCCGACCGACCCGTGCTCGTGGTCAATCGCGACTCGGCGGATCCGTACGAGCATGTGCTCTTGACGGCTGATCGTTCCCGCATGTCCATCGGCATTGCGCACGTCACCAAGGAGCTTGGTCTGCTGGAAGGTGCTAGAGCCTCTGTCGTTCATGCGCTGCAGCACACGCGCGGCGCAATACCGTACTTCGCTGGCCTCACGGAGTCTAAGGTGGGCAGGTATCAGCAATCGTTGCGGGAGCTGGCTTCCCATGAGATTGACACCCTGCTCACGAGCGCGGGACTCGATTCGGCGCGCGTCTCGGTCTTTTCGCAGGAGAACTCACCGTTCAAAGCGATCGAGCAAGTCGCGAGCCGCATTGGCTCCGATCTGGTAGTGGTCGGAACGAGCCGATTCCCGGTGTTCAAGCGCGTGTTCGTCGGCAGCGTTTCGAATGAAGTCCTGCGCGGGATCGCGCACGATGTGCTGGTTATTTCACCCGTTGCCGCCCGCCGTGCTCATCGGAAAGCCTGGATCGCCAGTCGGCGTGGGACACTGATTGAGGGTGCATCAGCGGGTCTGGGGCACACATCGAGTGCTCGAAGTGCGCGAGACGACGTGAGCCGAGACAACGTGACATGTGTCAACGGATAGACTGAGATGCCTGTTCTCCGGAGGTCCCGACAGTGACAGCAAAACGAATTCTCGTGCCGGTCGACGGGTCAGAGTGTTCGATACACGCGCTCGAGTATGCGGCTCGAAGGCAGCGCGCGTCCGACGGACTCGAGATCCTGGTGCTCAACGTACAGCCTGCGATACGGCCGAGCAGAACTC
>Ga0111539_10010261_pt1 | contig 11799 bp, 8 predicted proteins | sample RhiMethybrSRZTD1_FD_79667 | JGI IMG/M metagenome (GOLD analysis project Ga0111539, IMG submission 79667) | Populus rhizosphere microbial communities from Tennessee, USA - Rhizosphere MetaG P. TD hybrid SRZTD1 (version 2) (version 2) | ecosystem: Host-associated > Plants > Roots > Rhizosphere >...
ACGCATGCGGGCGCCCCAACAAGGTCGTGGCAAGGAAGCCGCCATAACTCGCGCCGGCGGCCACCATCCGCTCGCGGTCGACGAACGGTCTGGCCATGAGCCAGTCCGCGGCGCGCATCGTGTCCTCGTAGGGCAGCGTGATCCAGTCCGGGTTGATGGAATCGGCGAAGTCGTTGCCGAAGCCGCTCGAGCCGTGGAAGTTGTGCCAGGTGACGATGTAGCCCCAGCTCGCGAAAACCTGCGCATTCCAGCGCCACTGCACCGAATCGGTCACGGCATTGTGCGGCCCGCCGTGCAGCAGCATGAGCACCGGGTATTTCTTCGCGGCGTCGAAGCCGGGTGGATAGAACACCCACATCTGGATGCCGTCGCCGCGCGCACCCGGATAGGTGACGCTCTCGTAGCGCGCGAAATCCAGCGCGGCCATGGCGCTGACGTTGAAGCTGCTGAGTTTGGTCGCCGCGCCGCTGCGCGCCGCCAGCGACACCAGCGTCGGCGGTTCGACGAAATCCTGACGGATCGCCACCGCGGCCTTGCCGTTGCGCGCCAGCGCCAGTGCGCCGAATGAGGACTCACCGGTGAGCGCGGCCGGCGCTGCGCCGGCCAGCCGGAAGCGGTAGATGCGCCGTGTGCCCGCGTCATCGATGGTCCCGAGCAGGCTGCGCGAGTCGTGCTCCCAGGCAAGGCCGTCCACCGAGCGATCCCACTTCTCGGTGAGACCGGTCGTGGTCCCCGCCGTGCGGTCGTAGATCATGAGACGCGCCCGGTCGGCGTAGAACTTTGCCAGGCGTCGCTGCGCGAACGCGAGGTGGCGGCCGTCGGGACTGTAGTGTGGGTCACCATCAGCGGCCTTGTTACCGGCGGTGATATTGCGCGACGGTTTGCAGCCGCAGGTGGGCAGCAGGATCACGTCGAAATTGCGGTCGACGCCGGTCTTGTCCACGTCGGCTGCGAAAGCCGCCTCGAGCCCGTCGGGCGAGATGTCGTACGCCGACGCGTCGAGGTCGCCGCGCGTCAGCCAGTAACCCGACATGCGCGTGATGGCTGTCGGCTCGCCGCCGTCGATGGAAATGGAAAACAGGTGCGGCTGACGATCGTCGAGGAAGTGATCGAAATGCGCAATCGGCGCGTGTGTCCAGACACGCGCGCTCATCTTCGAGGTTTCCCGCTGCTTCTTGCGGGCCGCCTGGTCTTCCCAGCGGACCAGGTCCGGCCACACCGCGCTCACGAAGGCGATGCGCTTGCTGTCCGGAAACCATTTCGGCAGCGTCGCACCGGTAGGCAGGTTGGTGACACGCCGCGCCTCACCGCCATTGGTCGCGATCACGTAGACCTGGCTTTCGGTGTCGTCGCCGCGCTTCGATACAAACGCCACCCAGGTTCCGTCCGGGCTCACGGTGGGCTGGGTATCGTTGCCCTTGTCGCTGGTGAGCTGGCGGGCCGGACCGCCGGCAACCGGCACCAGCCACAGGTCGGTGAGTCCCTTGTCCTCGGAGATCTCGTAGCGGGTTACCGGCAGAACCGCGAGCTTGCCGTCGGGAGTGATGGCCGGCTCGCCGAGGCGCGCGAGCGCCCACATGCGTTCCGCAGTGAACTGGCGCGGATTCAGTGGCGCGGGATCCTGCGCCGCCGCCGTCATCGAACCACAGAGAATCACGAGCACCAACCAGCGACCTTGCATGGAATCTCCGGATGTTCAAATGCGCGAAGGCGTGCTGCAGTTTGCCGAGTTGCAATTTGTCGAGGCAAGCTTTTCGCGATCATCCCGCCGCGGTGGCCCGTCGGCTGAGCGTTCCGCGTGCGAGAATCCTCGCCATGGATCCGACCGCGCGCGTGCCGCAACGCTACAACGATTTCGGTCAGCCCGTCGGGCCCGCATTGCCCGACTGGAAGACGCCGCCGGTTCCGCCGCACGTCGAGCTCGCCGGGCGATATTGCCGCCTCGAGCCGCTGGACGCCGCGCGGCATGCGCCCGCGCTGTTCGAAGCGCAGTGCGAGGACCGCGCCGGTGAACGCTGGACCTACCTGTTCCACGGTCCATACGGCGATTTCGCGCCCTATGAAAAATGGTGCGCCGAGGCGCAGGGCTCGCGCGATCCGCAGTTTTACGCCGTGGTCGATGCGGCCGACGGCCGCGCCGCGGGAACCGCTGCTTACATGCGCATCGAGCCGCGTCATGGCGTCATCGAAGTGGGCAACATCTACCTTGCGCCACGGCTCGCGAAGACCCGCGCCGCCACCGAGGCCATCTACCTGTTCCTGGCGAATGCATTCGCGCTCGGCTACCGGCGCTTCGAATGGAAATGCGACAGCTGCAACCTGCCTTCGCGCGCCGCCGCCACGCGTTTCGGTTTCACCTACGAGGGGCTGTTCCGCCAGGCTATCGTCAACAAGGGCCGCAACCGCGATACCACCTGGTACGCCATCATCGACCACGACTGGAAGCGCGGCCTCCAGGATGCCTACCTGCAGTGGCTCGATCCCGGGAATTTCGATGCCGCGGGCCGGCAGAAGCTGCGGCTCTCGGATCTGACGGCGCCGTTCGTCGCGGCCGATTCGGCCTCAGTGCCGCCGCCCGGCTGCGGACTCTAGGCCAGGAACGCCGTCATGTGCCTGGCCACGAGGTCGGGCGCCTTCTCGAGCAGGTTCTTGTCGTGGTCCGGCATGTCGATCACGCGTGCGCCTGGCACCAGCCGCGCCACGCGTCCGCCGGCTTCCCAGAAATTGTCGCGGGGCCGCAGCACTAACAAAGGTTGTTTGAGAAGCGGCAACCGCTGGTCCGCATTCCAGTCGATGACCGCGGCGCGCGCCCACAGCGCACCGCGCGGCGTGCCCTCCGGCGGCGAAAGGTCGCGATAACTGCGCCGCTGGTCGGCGTCCAGGGCGGGGGCACCCACCATGACGACGCGGCGCACCTGTTTCGGCCGGCCGATGGCCAGCTCGACGGCCACGGCCGCGCCGGAATGCATGCCTAACAAGTCGACCTGGCGGAAGCGCATCGAATCCAGGAAGTCGCCGATGGCTTCGGCATAGCCGGTGATGCCGGGTGCCTTGGGCGGCCCGTCGGATTCCCCACAACCCGGTGTGTCCGGACTGTAGATCGAGCGGCCGGTGCCGAGGACCCTGGAAAGCTCCAGGAACACACGCCCGGTGTTGCTGCTGGCGTGCAGGCATACCAGCGTGGTCTGTTCGTCGAAGCCACCCCCGGCCGGAATGGCGTTATGCACGTGCAACTGGCCGTAGCGGCATTCGAAGTAGGCGCGGCGCAGTCTGGGTGAGGCAGTCTCCGGGGTCATCGGGCGAACGATACCCGAAACCCTGCCAGGTCGAGTCCATCGCGAGGCGCGGCCGCCGGCATGCACGGGAACGAGGCATTTGACAAAAATGAGAAGCAGGCACGCATTTCGCGCCAAAGGCGAAAAGTCTTCGTCCAGCCCTGCGCGGGCCGGGGCTAGAATCCGCCCACAAGAGACAAAGAGTCTGGGGATTTTCCGCGATGCCACCGGTAAAACCTGTCGCGTCCTCGGCGGATGTCGATACCGATGCCACGGCTGAACTGCCCGTGCTCGACGTCGCTGCGTACGAGGCGACGCTCGACGAGCCGATCTCGAACACGGACACGTGGGTCGCATCAAGCGCCGTGAGCGCGCTGCCGGCGACCGACGGCCCGGTGCCCATGGTCGCGATCGATGCCAAGGCGATTCCCACCCTGCGCCCCGCGGATGTCGTGGCGAGCGCGGAGCTGAGCGGCACACACGAGATGCCGCTCGTCCAGGCGGACAAGAAGCCTAACAAGATCATCAGGGCCACCGCGGCCACCTCGCCGGCGGGAACTGCCGCGCCGGCGCCCATCGTATTGCCGCCCTCGCCGCCGATGATCGAGGAGCTGCGCGGCGCGCTGGCTGCCGCGGAACGTCGCATCGAGGAACTCAACGAGCGCATTCGCATCGGCGATGCGGAACGCGCCGTCGCGATTGCGCGCGCCAGCACCGAGAGCGCGCAGCTGCGCGCGCAGCTCGGTGAACATCTCGAATCGCTGCACACCGCCAGCGGACGTCTCGGTGTGCAGGGTGCCGAGCAGTCCGCTCTCGAGGATGAGCTCTTTGCGCGCGGCAGCCGCATCGAGGCGCTGCGCCGCGAGCTTGCCGCGCAGGCCGACGCGCTGATCGCGGTGCGCTGCTCGCTGGACGCCAGCGAGCAGCGCTGCGCCAGCCTGGCCGCCGACGGCGCGAACCTCACCGCCGAGGGCACGAACCTGCGCGCCAGCCTGGCGCGCCGCGATGCGCAGATCGGCAGCCTCGAAGCCGACCTCGCCGCGCGCCAGCAACGCGAGGCGTCGCTGTTCGCGCGACTCTCCGATGCCCTGGCGGCGGCGGATGCGGACGTACCGTACCTGCGTGCACAGATCGTCGCGCGCGACCTGCGTATCCACGAGCTGACCCTCGAGTTCGCCGCCACCAAGGTGCTGGCGACGGAAAAGGACGCCGACCTGCAGGTGGCCGAAGAGAGCATTCGCAACCTCGAGCTCGAAGTCCGCGACAAGACCGGCAAGCTCGAGGAAGTCAGCGTCACGGTCGAGGAATGGCGTGCGGTCATCGCCGAGAGCCAGCGTTCGATCCTGCAGCGCGACGGCCGCATCCAGCAGCTCGAAGCCGATCTCGAGAAGCGCCGTGCCGCCGTGCTGGACACCGCGGCGCAGACCGGCGAAGAGGTGGCGCTCGAGGGGCCGGCGCGGGTGCTGATCCGCACCGACGGCAACACCGACTTCGTGCACGTGCTCGGCCGCCGCACCCGTATCGGCCGCGGTTCCGACAACGAGATCGTTCTCGATACCAAGCACATCAGCCGTTACCACGCGGTGCTGCTGGCCGGTCCGAATCACACGTCCATCGAGGACCTCAAGAGCACCAACGGTGTGTTCGTGAATGGCAAACGCGTGGCGCGCCATGTCCTCAAGGACGGCGACCGGGTCACCATCGGCAAGAGCCGCTTTCGCTATTCGGTTCGCAACTAGCCGATGACCAAAGTTAGTATGTCGGCCTTCTTATGACCGACAACTACATCGAGAGAATCCTCAAGGCCCGCGTGTACGACGTGGCGCTGGAGTCGCCACTCGACCCTGCGCCGCGCCTGTCGCGCCGCATCGGCAATACCGTGCTGCTCAAGCGCGAGGACCTGCAGCCGGTGTTCTCGTTCAAGCTGCGCGGCGCCTACAACAAGATTGCGCATCTCTCGGACTCGGTCGCCCGGCGCGGCGTCATCTGCGCGTCGGCGGGCAACCATGCGCAGGGCGTGGCGCTGGCCGCGCAGCGCCGCGGCATTCCCGCGTTGATCGTGATGCCGCAGACCACGCCCGACATCAAGGTGAGCGCGGTGCGCAATCTCGGCGGCGAGGTGGTGCTGCACGGCGACGAATACGACAGTGCCTACGAACACGCGATGTCCATCGTGCGCGAGCGCAATCTCGCTTTCGTGCATCCCTTCGACGATCCGGACGTGATCGCCGGGCAGGGCACCATCGCCGTGGAGATCCTGCGCCAGTCGCGCGGCGATCTCGACGCGATCTTCGTGCCGGTGGGCGGCGGTGGCCTGATCGCCGGCATCGCCATCTACGCGAAGTACCTGAATCCGAAGATCCGCATCATCGGCGTCGAGCCGGTTGACGCAGCCGCCATGCACGATTCACTGCGCGCCAAGAAGCGCATCACGCTCGAGCGCGTCGGCATCTTTGCCGACGGCGTGGCCGTGAGACGCGTCGGCGAAGAGACCTTCCGGCTGTGCCGTGAGTACGTCGACGAGATCGTGCTGGTCGACACCGACGAAATCTGTGCCGGGATCCAGGACGTGTTCGAAGACACGCGTTCTATTGTTGAAGGCGCCGGGGCGCTGGCGGTGGCGGGACTCAAGAAGTATTGCGGCGTGAACTCCTGGCGCGAGCGCCGCATCGTCGCGATCAACAGCGGCGCCAACATGAACTTCGACCAGTTGCGCTATGTCGCCGAACGTTCGGACGTCGGCCAGGCGCGCGAGGCGTTGTTCGCGGTGGAGATCCCCGAGCGGCCCGGCAGCTTTCTGCACTTCTGCGAAATGCTCGGCAGCCGGGCGGTGACGGAATTCAACTACCGCTACGGCCGCAAGGAACGCGCGCAGATCTTCGTTGGTTTCGGCCTGACACGCGGCAAGGATGAGCGCGACGAAGTCATCGCGTCGCTGCGCAGCTCGGGTTACGGCGTCACCGACATGACGGACAACGAGATTGCGAAGCTGCACGTACGTTACATGGTCGGCGGCCACGTCAATGGCACCGTCGCCAATGAGCGACTGTACCGGTTCGAGTTCCCGGAACGTAAAGGCGCGCTGCTGAAATTCCTGCAAGCCATCGGCACTCGCTGGAACATCACGCTGTTCCACTACCGCAATCATGGTTCGGACTATGGGCGCGTGCTCGCGGGCATCGATGTGCCGCCTTCTGACACCGCCGAGTTCCTCGATCACCTGAATGTTCTGCACTATTCCTATAGCGAAGAAACTAACAATCAGGTTTACCGGATCTTTCTCGGGACGTAGGCGCAATTTTCACGCCGCATGGAACGCGGGCCGGGGGCGACGGTCTCACGTAGAATGCCTCCCGCAGCCGTCATCAGGTCCCTCATCGTGTTCGACGACAAGCATCCCCTGTTCGGAACGTACAAGGTCGCAAAACGCATCGTCATCGGCATCGTGGGCGGCACCGTCCTCATCATGGGCATCATCATGATGGTCACGCCGGGCCCCGGAATCGCGGGAATCCTGCTCGGCCTCGGTATCCTCGGAGTCGAATTCGCCTGGGCGCGAATCTGGCTGAAGCGCATCAAGTCCAAGGGCCAGGACATGGTGCGCGCGCTGCGCAACAAAAAAGACGCGACGCCGCACGACGTTTCCTGACTACCGCTACTTTCGCTGCTGCACTGCGGCTACTCGATCGGCAGATCGAACATCAGCTCGCGCGCGAATCGCACCGGCGGCGATCCGAACGACAAGAGCCTGTCGTGGTACTCGCGCAGACTGAACGCGCCGCCGGCGCGCTGCGCGGCTTCGGCGCGCAGCGCAAAATGTTCGAGGGCGCCGACGAAGTACACCGGTAGCTGGGCCGAGGTGAGCTGCGCGCGCGTCCACTTGCCGGCGGCTTCACGCTCTTCCTGGAATCCGGTCACGGTCAGGAGTTTCATCGCGGCACTGCGACCGATTCCATCGACGTGCACCGCCTGGTCGAGCAGCGCGTTGACGATGGATCGCAGGTACCACTTGAGCTGCACCAGCTGCATGAGCGGATCGCCGCCAAGGTATCCCTGGTCGCTCATGAGCCTTTCGGCATAGACCGCCCAACCTTCGATGAAGGGCGAGGAACCCAGCACCGCGCGCAGCGTCGACGGGTACTTGTTGGCATGCGCGAGCTGCAGGTAGTGGCCGGGCATGGCCTCGTGAATCGTCAGGTTGCGGATCGAGCGCGAGTTGTATTCGCGCAGGAAGGAATCCGTCTGCGCATGCGTCCATGACGCCGGGATAGGCGACACCGCGTAGAAAGTCTTCTGGGCGGCCTCGAGCGGCCCGGGCGAATCGCAATACGCCAGCGCCACGCCCTGCTTGAAGGCCGGCATCTCGATGATCTCGAGAGGTTCGTCCGGCAGCGAGACCAGATTCTTCTCGCGCACGAAATTCGTGGTGTCGGTCAGCGCGGCGCGCGCGGCGGTGAGCACCGCATCACGCGCCGGGCGTTCGGCGTTGGCCAGCTCGAGCGCGGCGCGGATGGCACGTTGCTGGGTCGCGCTGTCGGGCTTCTCCGGCAACGGCGCAGCTCCGCGCCGGCCCTTGAGGACCTGGCGCGCGATGGCATACATCGCGTTGCGGGTCGTGACGATCTCGGCTTCGGCGCGTGCGCGGATCTCCTGGCGCGACAACGGCGAAGAGAGCGCAAACGCGAGCTTCTGGTCATAGAGCTGCTGACCGAGGCGGAAGTCTCCCGCGGCCTCGGGCATGAGACGTTTCTCGAGCCAGATCTGGTGCTGTGACAGCGCGCGGCGCGCACGCCTCAGGCTGGCGCGCAGGCTTTCCTGCTCGGCGGCTGGCAGACCTGCAACCTGCTGCGCGACCTCGCCGTCGAGCATCGCGATCAGGCCGGCGTTCTGCTTGACCGCGGTCTCGGCATGAACCTTCGGCACGCGCGCCGGCTGCAGTACCTCGCGCACCTGGCCGAGGAAGCGCGGCAGCTCGTCGAGGCGCTTGCCGAGATTCTTCATGCGCTCGGACGCCGGTGCGAATTCCCGCGCGAGCAGCGTGTAGAACGCGTCGCCGGCGAGCCGTGTATAGATGAGTGGATTCCAGCGCCAGTCCTCGAGCGTCTGGATTCTCCAGCGCTCGTATTCGAGTTCCTGCCGCAGCAGGATGGCGTCCACCTGGTTTGGCCGCGACAGCACGGCGCGATCCAGTTCCGCGAGCGAATCGAGGTAGCGCTGATCGAAAGTGACGCGCGCCTGCCAGCCGGCGGCGCCGATGTCGTCGATGTGGTCGTCGAAGCGATGATCACCGAGCGCCGTGGCATCGACCGGGGACAGCTCCTGCGCTTCGTGCAGGTAGCGCTGCCCCAGCGCCTCGAATTTCTGGTCTGGTGTCGGAGGTGGTGGAGGCGGTGGAGGTGCCGGCGCGGGTGGGGGTGGCGCGGCCGCACACGCGACCAGCACCAATGCCGCGATCCCAATGACGATCCGCCTGTTCATCCAATGCCCTCGGAGAAAAACAGCTCGCGAGCCGATGGAACGCGACGTTACCAGTTAAAGTACGCACCCCCCAACAACTCGACGACCCCTTCGTTTAATTTGATCAGCAAGACCACTTCGCCTGCCCGACAGGCGCTGAGCCATCCCGATTTCGCGCGCTACGCGTACGGCCGGTTCGCCGCCACACTTGCCTGGCAGATGATCGACGTGGTGCTCGGCTACCAGGTGTGGAAGCTGACGCACAACGAGGCCTATCTCGGCTACATCGGTCTTGCGCAATTCCTGCCGTTCGTCGTGCTGCTGCTGCCAGGTGGGCAGATCGCCGATCGTTTCGACCGGCGGCTCATCATCGCGCTGGCGTACGGACTCGAGCTGGTCGCCGCCGCGGCGCTGCTGGTCTTCACGTTGACGGGACAATCCGAGGTCATCCTGCTGTTCTTCATCGCCGCGTTGTTAGGCGTGGGCCGCAGTTTCTGGGCGCCGGCGGGGCAAGCCATGGTACCCAACCTAGTGCCCAAGGAATTATTGGCCGGCGCCATCTCCTTCAACACGTTGCTGTTCACCATTGCCACCATCACCGGCCCGGCGGTCGCCGGGCTCACGCTGATCCTCGGCATCGACTGGTCGTACGGCATCGCAGTGGCTCTGCTGATCGCGGCGATGTTCCTGATCGTGGGTTTGAAACCGGTGCGCGCGAAATCCAGCGCCGAGTGGCACTGGAGCGATTTCCTCGGCGGCTTCGTCTTCGTGTGGAAGAAGAAACCCGTGCTCGGCGCCATCTCGCTGGATCTGTTCGCCGTGTTGTTCGGCGGCGTGGTCGCGTTGTTGCCGGCGTACGCGGACAAGATCCTGCACGTCGACACCATCGGACTCGGCTTGATGCGCGCCGCACCCGGCGTCGGTGCGGCGATCGTCGCGTTCTGGCTCGGCGTACGCCCCATCACCCGGCACGCGGGCACGTGGATGTTCGGCGGTGTCGCGTTGTTCGGACTGTGCATGATCACCGTGGGGCTTTCGACCAGCTTGTGGCTCTCGGTCGCGGTGCTGGCCGTCGCCGGCGCCGGCGACATGGTCAGCGTGTTCGTGCGCGGCATGCTGGTGCAGCTCGAAACTCCGGACGCGATTCGCGGCCGCGTGAGCGCCGTGAATGCGATGTTCATCGGCGCGTCCAACGAGCTCGGTCAATTCCGCGCGGGAATGCAGGCCGCGTGGATGGGCATCGTGCCGTCGATGATCTGGGGCGGCGTGTGCACGCTGGCCGTCGTCGGCAGCTATCTCGGATTGTTCCCGCAGCTGCGCAAGCTCGACAAATTCCCAGAGCCCGTGATTACTCAGGGCTGACGCCCACGTCGGAAATCGCCGCCGAAGCGGCGGCGTTCATGCTGCGAAGAGTGGCTCATCCAGTGTTGGCGCTCCGCCGACACTGGATTTACTCGCCGCCTGTGCGGAAATACAGTTGGTCATGGCAGGCGCGATCAAAGGACGGGGAGCGCAGTCGCAGCCCCCGGGCCGCTTCGACAAGCTGACGAAGGAATTCGAGCACGATGGCTGGTTCGAAGAAGAGCCGCCGGACAAGCGCGAGACCATCGTGTTGCCCGAGCCGGCGCGCTCGATCATCAGTCGCAACAAATCACCCGATATCGGATTCAGTCAGTCCATCAATCCATATCGAGGATGTGAGCATGGTTGTCCTTATTGCTACGCGCGCCCCAGTCACGCGTACGTCGGCCTTTCTCCCGGCCTCGACTTCGAAACCCGGCTCTTCTACAAGGAGGATGCCGCGAAACTCCTCGAGGCAGAGCTTTCCGCGCCTAACTATCGCTGCGCGCCCATCATGCTGGGCGCGAACACCGACCCTTACCAGCCGCTCGAGAAATCGCTCAAGGTCACCCGCTCGCTGCTCGAGGTGTTGTTGCGTTGCCGACACCCTGTTGCGATTACCACCAAGGGCGCGCTGGTGGCGCGCGATGTCGACCTGCTCGCGGCACTGGCGCGAGACGGTCTCGTTCAGGTGATGTTCAGCATTCCGACGCTGGACGACGAGCTGAAACGCATTCTCGAGCCGCGCGTCGCGTCCGCGCGCGCAAAACTCAAGGCCATGCGCGTGCTCGCCGACGCTGGCGTGGCCGTGGGAGTGTTGGTTGCACCCATCATCCCGGTGATCACCGAACATGAAATCGAATCAGTACTCGAGGCGGCGCGCGAGTCGGGTGCGTCGCTCGCCGGCTACACGATACTGCGCCTGCCCTGGGAGGTGAAGGACCTGTTTCGCGAGTGGCTGGCGGAGCACTTTCCCGAGCGCGCGGCACACGTGATGTCCCAGGTGCGCGCCATGCGAGGCGAGCGCGACAACGACCCCGACTTCGGGACCCGCATGCACGCGACAGGCCCTGTTGCACAGCTGATCCGCCAACGATTTCAGCTTGCGACGCGCCGGCTGGGCTATTTATTGCGCGAGCGGAACCTGCCAACGAATCTGTTTCGCCCCCCGCTACGTAATCACCCGCAACTGAACCTGGATTTGCCCATGTAAATGGGAACCACGACGTATTGCTTCCGGTCAGAAAGGGGTGATGCTGCAACGTGGCATACTTGTCGCGCCCATCGACAATCTTCTGCTCACGGGCGGGCAGCCCATTCCGGGGAGAAGGTCCATGAACGCAATTCGCATGACGTACGCGTGTCTGGGAGCAGTTCTGGCCACCGGGTGCATGCAGGCGCGCATCGAAGAGTCACGTGAAATGGCTACCCCCATCGCCAAGGGCGAGCGGGTCGTCATCCTCGCAAAGCCGCAAATCGAAGGCGCGGGCGCCGAGGATGATTTCATGGACTGCGTGGGCCACAGCCTCAACGGCGGGCGCCACGGCGTCGCGGTCCATGACAACAACGAATTCGTCGACAAGATGTTTCCCTGGTTTGAGCCCAGCACGGCGCCCGGAAAGCCCGACCACGGCAGAGTCGAGAGCAGGGCGCACGCCAGCGGAATGCCGCCATATGCCAACGCTGCGCTCGATCGCCGCAACCGCAGCCACAACGGATACATCGC
>Ga0111539_10010263_pt1 | contig 11796 bp, 5 predicted proteins | sample RhiMethybrSRZTD1_FD_79667 | JGI IMG/M metagenome (GOLD analysis project Ga0111539, IMG submission 79667) | Populus rhizosphere microbial communities from Tennessee, USA - Rhizosphere MetaG P. TD hybrid SRZTD1 (version 2) (version 2) | ecosystem: Host-associated > Plants > Roots > Rhizosphere >...
CAACGCAAAGATCGGCAAGCTCTTGACCAACGCGCCGGGACCCTGAAGCCGTCGCCGAAAAACGGCCGATCTCCGCGTCAATCCACCGCTTGTCTTGCCGATAAGACAATCAAATGAACGAGATTTTCCCGCGTCGAGGTTTCCTCGCGAACGCAACGTTGCGCCCGCTTTGCCGGCGAGGGCTGATCGCCACCGCTGCGGTGTTGCTCATGACCGGAAGTGCATCAGCGCAAGGCGGCGGAATCAGCCTCTCCGCGTTGCAGCCCAACTTGAAGATTTCTCCCGGCACCCCAGAGCAGCTCATTTTTACGCTCACGATTTCGAGCTCGCTCATTCTCCCGGAAACATTGAATTCGATTGCCTTCGCGAACATCACGAAGGGTGTGGGAACTCAAGACGAGCTCGATGCCGAGCTCGGTGAGGTCTTGCTCTACCGAGATTCGCTCGGCAACAGCTTCGATCCTTCGGCCGACATCCTGATCGGCCAAGCGAAGTCCGAGGGCGGAGTGATTCGCTTCTCCGGCTTGAACGTGGGCGTGAGCGCGCTCACGCCGGCCACGCTTCACGTTGCGCTCAACGTTCCACTGAAGGCGCATGACACCGACAAGCTCGATCTGGAGATTTCGAACGCGGCTTCGGTCGTCTTCGGAAGGCCGGTCGCCTTCAACACGCCGTTCCCGGTCGACCCGGCCGGCGATCTCGAAATCGACGGAATGGTCGCGGCGCAAGTCGAGGTCCGCGGCTTGCCGAATGCCACCGTGCTTCCCGGAAGCGGCGGCAATCTCGCTTACGACTTTCGTCTGTTCGGCGACGGCTACTTGGACGACCAACTCAAAGAGCTTCGCGTTCGCAACTCCGGAACCGCGCAGCAGTCGGACATTGCCCAACTGCAAGTCTGGATGGACGGCGGCGATGACACGTTCAATGACGGCGCCGGAGACGATGTCTCGCTCGGGATCATGCAGATCGAAGGAACGAACTGGAAGCTGACCGCCATCGACAAGAAGGCTCCCGTCGAAGGAGTGCGGCTCTTCATCACGGCGAAGATCGTTTCGTTCCCGATTTCCGGAAGAACGATTGCGCTGTGCGTCTTGGGGCCGGACGACAAAGGCGTCGTCATGGCCAGCAACAACGACGGTCTCTTGGATGCTTCGGCGGCAAATTCCAACATTCTCACCATCACTGTTCCTCCTTCGATCATCCAAGCGACGGCCGCGCCACAGACCTGGCAGCTCGCCCATCCGGGTGGGCCAAGCTTTTCGATCTTCTCGTTGCAGCTCCAGAATGTGTCCGCGGTGGCGGAGACGCTCTCGACGGTGAAGCTCACGAACACGACCTCCGGGACCGGAACGCAGCCGCAGCTCGATTCCAATTGGAAAGCGGTGACGTTGACGGCGACGCGCTCGAACGGGAATCCCATCAATTTGGGAGGAGCGATTCCGCCGGGAGGCGTCGCGTTCGCGAATGGAAAAGCGATCTTCTCCGGTCTTGCGGTACGCATGGCGGCCAATGAGACGATCACGTTGCAATTTCAGAGTGCGGCTTCGCTCATCGCGCGCGATCCGGATCTCCTGGATGTCGCGATCGCCGATTCGCTCGATCTTGGGTTCGCGCGGCCGGTGCGTTATGCGACCGGCTATCCGATTGCTCCCGACGGCGCTTTTCCCGTCGACGGAATGATGGCGCAGCAGATCACGTTCGAGAATCCCGGCACCTCGACATTCCTGACCGGGTCCGTTCGCAATGTGGCGATGTCCATCCTCGTCCCTTCGAACGGATACGACGCGGATACGTTGCAGCGCATGGACGTGCGCAACGACGGCAACGCCGTCTCGGGGACGGACATCACGCGTGTCGAGCTGTGGGCCGACAACGGCGACGGCGCGTTCCAGCAAGGCGCGGACACTCGTCTGGGCCAGCTCCTCTTCACCGGAGACCGGTATGAAATCACCGGACTCGCGCATCCGATTGCGCCGGGTGGGGGACGCCTCTTCGTCACCTGCGACATCGGAATCGCGGCGGCCACCGGCGCCACGATTCACTTCACGATCGCTACGCTGCCCGACGTCGGAATCGGAATGGTGAGCTCCAATGACGGACCGATCGACGCGCAAGCGCCGAATCCGTGGACGCAGGCGATCTCCAGCGTCGATCGCATCGTGCTTTCCGCGGAAGCGCTGCCCTCGGGGAAGATTGCTCCCGGCGCGCAAGACGTCCCGCTTCTCCACATCACACTTTCGAACACGTACACGGTGACGAAGACGCTCACCGAGCTGGCCTTGACGAATGCGACGTCGGGAAGCGGAACCCCGGTCGAGCTCGACTCCGAGTTCGATCTTCTGACGCTGCACGTCGACGACGGAGATTCGCAGCTCGAAGGATCTTCCGAGGACCTTGTTCTGGGATCCGCATTCTTCAGCGCGAATCGCGCCGTGTTCACCGGTCTCGACGTCAAGCTCAATCCCGGGGAAACGATCGGGCTGTTCGCGGTCGGCGATGTTTCTTCGCGCGATGCGTCCGACGGCGACATTCTGCGCGCGCAGATTCAACAGTCCGACGATCTCGTCTTCACCGGTCCAACGACCGTCGCAGCCAGCTGGCCTTTGCAATCGGGATCGGGGAGAACGGTGGACGGAATGATCGCCGCGCAAATCGACAATCGCGGGGCGCCGGCGCGCACCCTCGGCCCCTCGGAAGGGCCCGCGCTCGCGCTCGACGTGATCGTTCCCGCGAACGGATACGCGGCGGACATTCTGCGCGCAATCACGATCGAGAATTCCGGAACTGCGACCACGAACGACATCGATTCGATGACGTTGTGGCGTGACGGCGGCGACGGAACATTCGATGGCGGATCGGGCGACGATGCGGTGCTCTCACCCTTGACCTATATCGGAGGGAACTGGCGCAGCCCGGTCTTGAGTTTCCCGATCGCACCCGGCGGTGCGCATCTCTACGCCACAATCCTTTCGTCTGCAGCACCGACCGATTCGGCCACAGTTGTCTTGCAGATTCCCGTGGACGGCGTCGTCGTCGAGTCGGGGAATGACGGTCCGAAAGATAGCGCCGTCGCCAATTCGGAAGCGCAACTCTTGAGTACCGCCGCGCTCTTGGCGAACCTCGACATGAGCTCGAGCGCCAGCACGATCGACCAAGTGGTTGCGGTAACGATGCACGTCCGCAATGCGGGGCTCGCCACCGTCGATTCGATTGCTCCCTCGGCATTGACAGCCCAAGGATCTGCCGGGTTCACGCAGGAGAGTGGGCCGGCGCCGGACATGCTGTCCTTGAATCCCGGTGAAGAAGGCACATTCGCGTGGACCTATCGCTCCACAGCACCGGGCGATGTTCAACTGCAAGGGACTGTGAGCGGTGTCGAGCAGGGCACGAGCGCGACTCGGCAATCACTCACCGCAACCTCGAACACGCACCACGTCTCCATCGAGGCGTCGACCGTCGACCTCTTCCCGGTCGAATCGATGCCGTTCTCGATCAACCGCGGACAGACGGACGTTGTGCCGTTGACGCTGACGTTCGCGCATCCCGGAGACGCGCTCGTGTCGCCGATCCGGCTGCGTGCTCTGCGCGTGAGTCTCGAGAACGACGTGGGTGAAGGCGTCGTTCCCGCGGATCTTCTCGCGCGCGTCGTCGTGAATGAAGGCGCCACCGAGTATCTGGTGAAGACGGCGCTCGAAACTTCCGGATCGACGATCGATCTGCCTTTGACGACGCCGGTCGTCATTCCGCCGGACGGGCAAGCGACGTTGAGCCTGCGGCTCGACATCTCCGACTCCACGTCCGTGCCGACGTTTCGCATCGCGATCGCCGACAGCACGTGGCTCACCGCGGACGATGCGGTGGATGGTGCCGCCGTGAGCGTGATCCTGCAGGACGGCGACTACCCGATCCAGTCCGGCCTGGCGCGCGTCGTCGCCGATGCGGCGCAGCTCGAAGTGGCCGCGGCCGCCGACTCGGCGCAGCAAGTGAGTCAAGGACAAGACGACGTTCCGCTCCTCGTTCTCGACTTGTTGAATCCCGATCCGGGCGGTCTTGCTTCCGACATTCGCTTGGGAACGTTCGACGTTCAGCTCACTGATTCCGCCGGTGCCGTGCTGAGCGATCCGGGCGTGCTCATGAAGCGCATTCGTGTGCGCACGACGTTTCAAACGCTCCTGGATCGCTCGCTCACTCTGGCAGACGACTCGACGATGACGCTCGTGCTCTCGCCGCTTCTCTCGATTCCAGTGAATACGCCTTTGCAATTGCGGATCTCGGCCGATGTCGCTGATTCCGCAACGATCGGGAAATACCATTTGAAAGCGGGTGCGCCGTCTTCCTTCGATGCGCGGGACGCGAACACCGGGGATCCGCTGCCGGTGCAATACATGTCCGGCGATCCGACCGGATCCGAAGTCACGGTGGAAGCGCAGGCGAAGCTGGTTCTGGCCGGTGGGCAGGCGCGTTTCCCCGCTTCGACGCCGGTCGGCACGTCGGATCTCGAAGCGTTCATCGTTCAGCTCAGGCATCCGGACCCCATCGGCACCGCGCGCATTCGCTGCGACAGCCTCACTGTGGAATTGCACGACGATCGCGGCGATCCGCTCCTTGCGTCCACATTCCTGGACCGCGTGCGCGTCCTCCGAAACGGAAACGCGGTGGGAGATGTCGCCGCGTTTCCGACCGGCGAAGAGTTCCGCATTCCGCTGACCGATGTGGATGTGGGACCGGGCGAGACCGCGAGTTTGTCGGTGTTCGTCGATTTGGAAGCGACGGCGCCGCCCGCGTTCTTGGAAATGACCATCGATGCATCGGCGATCCACGCCGTCGATGCGAATCTGGGAACTGCGGTCGCGGTGGCGAGCCTCCCGGGAACGGAAATGCCGATTCGCTCCGGGCTGTTGCGCATCGAGGCTCCGGCGCGCCTTCTGATTGCCGGATTCGCGAGCGACATGCCGGCCGCTTTGGTGGCCGGAGGAAATGCGCAAACCGCGGGACGATTGACGCTACGCAATCCGGCGCCCTTGGCTTCGAGCACGATTCGCGTGGAGCGCTTGATTCTCTCGGCATCGGATCGCACGGGTGCGGCCATTCCGGTGCAGGCCGGCGCGCGCACCATCACGATTCGCCGCGATGGTTTGGTCTGGGCGCAGAGCAATGCCGAGTCCACCGCAACGCTGCAAGGACTGGAGCCGCTCTCCGTCGGTCCGGGCGAAACGATCTCGCTCGACATCGATTTCGAAACCGCGGATCAACCGGCGGCATCGAGCCTGCGCTTGGGTCTTTATTCCGCCGGGATCGGCGTCATGCAGCCCTCCAGCTCGCTGCTCGAGATTCAAATGCAGCCGGAAGATCAGCAGAGCTTCCCGTTCTGGTCGCAGGCAGGCAATTTCTCGTTCGCGGATTTGCACGCCAGCTACTCGAACTTCCCGAATCCGTTTGCCGCCGGGCGGCAAGAGACGACGTTCGCGTTCTATTTGCGCGAAGCGGCGCGGGTCAAGCTGCGCATCTTGACGATTCGCGGCGAGGAAGTCGTCACGATCCTGGACGGCGCCGAGCTGGATTTGGGACTGCATCAGAATCAAACCTGGAACGGCCGCAACGAGCGCGGCGACTCGGTCGTGAACGGCGTGTACGTGGCCGATCTCGAAGTGCGCTACGCCGACGGCTCGAGCGCGCGCGAGCTGCGCAAAGTGGCGGTGGTGCGGTGATGGCACGCCTGCTCCTGGCCGCGCTTCTTCTCGCCTGGATTCCCGCCGTGGCACGCGCCGAGGAAGACGGCGGATCGCAATCGGTGTTCGCGTTCGGCGCCGGGAATCGTGCGCTGGCCATGGGCGGCGCATTCGCGGGAGTGGCCGACGATGCCAGCGCATCGATCTGGAATCCCGCCGGGCTGGGCCTGTTGCAGCAGCGCGAGCTGCAGGTTTCGCACGCCAGCGTCGGCGACGTCGACATGGACGAGCAATACGCCTCCATCGCTCTTCCAAGCTGGAAGTGGGGCGGTGCGTCGGCCACGTTCCGCCGCTTTGCCGTCGGAGGAATCGAAGGACGCGACGATCGCAACGCCGTCGTTCCCGGAGAAATCTCCGATCACCAATCGGAGATCAAGCTCTCCTATGGGCGCGGACTCGGCGAGGCGTGGAGCGTGGGCGGATCGTTCAATGTGCGCCGGCAGAGCTTCGCCGGATTCTCCGCAACGGGCGTGGGCGTCGATCTCGGCGCGATCGTGAAGCCCGGAGCCTTCTTCGATCGTGAGAACAGTTGGGTCAACCGGGTGCGCGCCGGCGTCGCGCTCATGAATGTCGTCGAGCCCACGCTGCGTCTCGCCACCGACGAGATCTCCGATCCGATCATTCTTCGCAGCGGAGTTTCTTACCGTCAGAAGGTGAATGACCAACTCAGCTTCTTGGGTGCCTTCGACTTCGAGAAGAGCGGCAAGACGGGGGCCTTGTCGCGCATCGGTCTGGAGTCGACGGTCATGGAAGTGTTGGCGCTGCGCGCCGGATGGAATGATCGCGGATGGGCTGCCGGTGCGGGCGTCCGTTGGAAGGGAGCCGGCATCGACTATGTCTTGGAAGACAACGAGATTGAAACGATCCATCGCTTCGGCCTGTCGTACGGATTCGGCCCCACGATGGAGGAAAGCCGGCAGGCCTCAGCGCGCCAAGAAGAAGAGCGATTCCGCGCGCGGCTCGCCGAGTCGTTCGAGAGCCGGCAGAACGAACGCATCGCCGAGCTCTTGCGCAGCGCGACGACGCAGCTCGAAGGGAAGAATTACGACGAGGCGATGCAGATTCTGGCCGCGGTGTTGGCGCTCGATCCCACGCACGAAGAGGCGCGCACACTGCAAGTCGAGTGTTTGAAGCGCCACGGCGCCGCGCTCGAACAAGCGGAAGATTTCGCGAACGCCAGCATTCTGTTCCGCCGCGCGCTCGCCTTTGCTCCGCAAGATTCCACGCTCTTGGCTCTCGATGAGCGCTGCCGCACGGAGAGTGCACGTCGCACGGCGCGCTCGGAGCAGATTCGGGAATTGTTCGATGCTTCGCTGGATGCGTTTTCCACCGGCAATTTGCGCAAAGCGGAAGATCAACTGCGCGCCATTCTGGAAGTCGCGCCCGATGATGAAGAAGCAAAAACGCTTTTGCGGCGGACCCGCGTCGCGATCGATGCGCGGGCCCACGATCTGATCGACCAGGCCAGCCGGGTCTTGGAAGCCGGGCTCGCCAACGAAGCGGAAGCGTTGGCCGACGAGGTGCTGGCGCTCAATCCGCGCGCGAGCGGTTTGGCCGAGCTCCTGCAAGACATTCGCTCCTACGAGCTCGCCGTTCACCAGAAGGAGAAGGAAACGGAGCGCGTGAAAGCGGAGGTACCCCCGGCGTCCGCACCAGCGCTGGCGATTGCGCCGAAGCCGCCGGCTCTCTCCAAGAAGAAGCAGAAAGATCTCGCCGATCTCTACAAGCGCGGCATGACCGCGATGGAAGAAGGACGGCTCGACGATGCGCTGAACTATTGGGAGCTCGTGTGGCTCGGCAATCCGGAGTATGAAGGCGTGGCCGACAATTTGAAGCGCGAGTACTTGCTGCGCGGCTTGGAGTCCTTCTCGCGAGGGAGTTTGGATGAAGCCATCCTTCTCTGGGAGAAGGCGCTCAACGTGGATCCGAAAGACGAAAAGACAATTCGCTACTTGGCGCGCGCTCGCGAGCAGCTCTCCCGTTCGCGCGAGATCTTGGGGGACAAGCCATGAGCGAGCGCAAAGGGAGCGGCCGGCAGAGAATCATCAGCATTCGCTGGATCGTATGCGGGGCGGCGATTGCGCTGACCTCGGTGTCGGTGCTTTTGGTGGCGGGAATCGGCGAGCGGCGCACGCGTGAAGCGTTGACGCGTGAGTTGGAAACGCGATTGATTCTGGAAGCGCGCGATCTCGCCGTGACTTCCACGCGCGCACTCTTGTCCGAATTCCCCGAGCTCACGCTGCAGCCCATTCTCGCGGACATGAAGTCGGACGTCGCCGGCTTCGTGTTTGCGGCGGTGGTGGATCACGAGAACGTGATCCGCGCGCATCCCGACGCGCGCTCGCTCGGCAAAGTGTTTCACCTGCCGGAAGGATTCCACCCGGAGCAAACCGATGCGTCGCTGCATGACCTGGAAAGTCTGATGGCCGACGACACGACGCTCTTGTCGACGGCTCCGGTGCGCCATCCCGGCGGCGAGCCGATCGGCACCGCCGTAGTTGCGGTGAGCCGCGACACGATCGATGCGGCGATTCACGGTGCGCGGCGCAATCAGCTGTTGCTGTTGGCCGGGCTTCTCGCGGCCGGAATTCTCTCTTCCTTTGCGCTCATGTCGATCCTGCTGCGGCCGCTCGGGTCGCTGCGCGAAGGCCTCGAGCGCATCGGGCGCGGAGATCTGGCCACGCCGGTGTCGCTCAAGGATCGCACCGAGTTCGGTCTTCTCGCTTCCACGATGAACGAGATGGCGGCGCGCATTCGCGCGGCGCAAGCGGAAATGCTCGAGAAGGAGCGGCTGACTCATGAGCTGGAGCTGGCCCGTGAGATTCAAAGCTCGCTCTTGCCGGCCGCGGGCATGCATGTCGGCGAATACACGATCGAAGGCTTCCATCGGGATGCCGCGGAAGTGGGCGGCGATTTCTACGACATCTTTCCGCTTCCCGACGGACAGGTCGGGCTCGCGATCGCCGACGTCTCCGGCAAAGGTTTGGCCGGCTGCCTTGTCGCAGCGATGCTCTCCGCACTCTTGGGCGCATTTCGCGGTGAAGGCGGGTCCCCGCGCTCCACGATCCTTCTGCTCGAGAAATATCTCGTGCGCACGCTTCGCCCGGGAACGTTCGTCACGATGTTCTACGGTGCGCTCGATCCCGCGACGGGACAGCTCACGTTCGTGTCGGCGGGGCACAATCCATTTCTTCTGGTGCGTGCGCGAACCGGCGCCACCGAAATCGTCAAGACGAAGGGAATTCCCTTGGGCGCCATCCGCGGCGGCGCCTTCTCTAATGCATTGGAAGAGAAGACGATCACGCTCGAGCCCGGCGACGTGGTGGTTCAATTCACCGACGGCGTCAGTGAAGCGTTCGATCCCTCCAACACTGAGCAATTCGGAATCGAGCGCCTGCGCAAGGCTGCGGAGAAGAAAGCTCTGCAAGGAAGCCCCGCAGTCATCGATGCGATTCGCGAGGGACTTCGCAGATGGACGAAGGATTCGGCTCCATTCGATGACGAGACGCTGGTCGTGCTCTCGCGAAGCGCAGCCAACGCGGGCGCGTCATCCGATGTTGCCGCGCCTTCCGCCGCCGCGCCTTCCGCAGCCGATCTTTTCGCCAGCGCGGCCGCGGGCAACAGTTCCACCGCCGAGCTCATTGCGCTTTCCCGTCGCACCGGCCAGCCGATCCAGATTCCGGCGAAGCTCGAAGCGCTTTCCGGTCTCAAAGAGTGGATTTCCACCTGTCGCGACTTGCGCGAGCTGTCGTTGAGCGAACGCACCGTGCTGGAATCCGCGCTGTATGAGGTGTGCGCGAACGTGATCGAGCACGGTTACGGCGAAGATTCCACCCAGAAACTGGAGATGAGCTGGCTTGCTGCCGATTCTTCCGAGAGCACATCGTCCGATGTTGCCGGGCGGGTGCGTGAAGGGCTGTTCGTTCTGATCGATCGCGCGGCGCCGTTTGCTCCCGGCTTCCAGCGCGACGTGAACTTGAAGGATCCCGCTGTGCGCAAGCGCGGGCGGGGTTTGGGTCTCGAGATCATTCGCGGCGCAATGGAGGAAATCACCGTTCTTCCCGAAACATCGGAAGGCAACGTCACCGTTCTTCGATTCGATCCCGCCAAAGTTCGGGTGGAGGAGGTTCGCCATGTCTCCTGATTTCACAATGGACGTCACCGATCCTCGCACGGGCATCGCGGTCGTGCGGGTTGCCGGGCGACTGGAAGCGCGCGCCGCGCAAGAGCTGCGCCGCCGCTGCTCCGATCTGCGCGACTCGGGCCGCACGCGCATTCTGATCAATCTTTCTGGGATCTCCTTCGTTGCTTCGAGCGGGATCGGAACGCTCTTGGCGCTCACCGAAGAGTCCAAAGAAGCGGGAGGCTCGGTGCAGTTGGTATCGCTCTCGCATTCCGTCGCCGCCGTCGTCGACCTGCTCAACCTCACCGAGTTCCTCGCCATTTTCGATTCGGAATCGAAGGCGTTGGAGACGCTGGGAGTCTGACGTGTTCTCGCGTAAGTCATCCTCCGCAACTGCACCCAAGGCACCGGCTCCGAATCCGGAACAAACGGCGGATCCCGAATCCGTTTCGGAGCCGCGTGCTGCGTCGAGCGCGCGCCGCGAGCACAGCCTTCTGTCGCTGCTCGAGCTGAGCAACGAGCTCAATGCATCTCTCGATCTTTTCGAGATCGCCGACACCGCGCTGCTCAATCTGCTGGGGCATTTCGGAAGCTCACGCGGCGCGCTCTGGCTTTTCCCGGAAGACAATCGCGGCGACGCAGTCCTGGTGAGAAGCCACGGCATCGCCGAACCGATGGCGCGAGCCTTGGGCGCAATCTGGACCCGCTGGCTCGCCGATCGCATGGGTGCCTTTACCGAGCCGATCTTGGTTCACGAGTTGGGCGACATCCTGGCCATGCCCGGAACGCGGCTCACCGAGGAGAGCGAAGTGGCGCTGTTCGCGCCGGTGATGGCGCGCGGCAATTTTCTCGGGCTTTTGGCGTTGGGACGCAGGGTCGGCGGCGAGAAGTATTCGCCACTCGATCTGGAGATCTTGCGTGCGTCACTGAATCTCTTGGGCGCGGCGATCGACAACAATCTCCTCTACAACCGCACGGTCGAGAGCAACCGCATTCTGCGCAGAGTGAATGAGAAGCACCAAGAGTTGGACACGCTCAAATCACAGTTCCTTCGCAATTTGAATCACGAGCTGAAGACGCCGCTCACGATCATCATTGCGTACCTCGATTCGCTCTTGGGGCAGGAGCCGGCCGACGGAACGCGCCGCGTTCACTTGGCGCAGATTCGCGAGCAGACCACGAAGCTGCAGGGCATGCTGCTGAATCTGCTGGATTTCTCGAAGCTCCTGCGCAAGGAGTTCGAGCTGCGCATCGAGCGCACCGATGTTCTCGTTCCTCTGGAGAGATACTTCGAAGAGCGCCGGCCGGGAGTTGCCGCGGGACTTCGCGAGCTGCGCTTCTCTGCCGCGGCGAATGTGCCGCCGGCCTTGTGCGACGGGGTGCGGCTCGTGCAGGTGATCGATGCGCTCGTGGACAACGCGACGAAGTTTACCCCGCAGGGTGCGCAGATTCACTTGCGCGTAGAACCGACGACGCAGCGCGATCGCGAATGGGTGCAAGTGCAAGTCTGCGACAATGGTCCCGGAATTCCTGCGGATCGATTGCCGGTGATTTGCGACTCCTTTCGCCAAGGGGACGGGTCGGCAACGAGAACGCAAGGCGGGGTCGGCATTGGACTTTCGCTGGCGAAGCGATTGATCGAAGAGATGGGCGGGATTCTCGCGGTCGAAAGCGAGATCGGACGCGGAACCACATTCTCCCTCTTGCTGCCGATCTAACCGCGGTTCGCGCTCTACGGAGCGCCGGTGCCTTTCGGCTCAAGCGCGTTCCTCGGCGCACTCAAACAATTTGCCAGTGATGGTCGTCGGTTGGCCTCTTGGCTCGCGATGCGTTCCTCGGCGCACCAACGGCTCGCCTTGTGCTCAGCTTCCCGGTGTCTCTCATCTCCACTGCAGGTCCTCGCGCGCATCCATTACCGGCGCGCTGCGGTACACAGTTCGATTC
>Ga0111539_10010264_pt1 | contig 11795 bp, 8 predicted proteins | sample RhiMethybrSRZTD1_FD_79667 | JGI IMG/M metagenome (GOLD analysis project Ga0111539, IMG submission 79667) | Populus rhizosphere microbial communities from Tennessee, USA - Rhizosphere MetaG P. TD hybrid SRZTD1 (version 2) (version 2) | ecosystem: Host-associated > Plants > Roots > Rhizosphere >...
ATGGCAGGCGCACCACTTTCGGCAGGATGCGGTAGGCGAACTGCGCGCCGCTCTTGTTGCACCAGACCCGGAGGGTGGAACCGCCGGTCTTTTGCGGCTGGCAGCTGATGACGGTCTGTGAGCCGTCATAGAGCGGCGTCACCACGGCATCGAAATAGCGCTCGGAACTCATCTCGGTGTTGATGTCGGCGTACCACCAGGCGCCGCTCGCGGTGCTCGCCGTGCCGGTGCCGCTCAAGCCGGTTTCCTGATCGCTCGCACTCAGGCCGGTGAGCCGCGCCTGACCGTTCGCAAACAGCGCCACCTCCTCCACGTCGAGCCGTGCCGCACCCACGCCCGTCGTGTTCATGGTGAGAGTCACGGTGACGAGCGTGACGGGCGAGACGTTGAGGTTTACGTTCTCGTTCGCGCTCACCACGTTCCAGCTGGTGAGGTTTCTCGACTGGGCACCGCCGACGATGGCGGAGCCCTGATCGCCGAGCGCGATGTTGACGCCCGATATGTTCGCGCCGGCCGCCTTGACGTGTGCGGTCGCCGTCATGCCGACCTTGGCCGCGGCGAACTGAGCGCCGGCTGGCACGGGCGCATCGAACCGCACGCGGCACTGCGTCGCGCCGTTCGGGCAGTTGATCGCCAGCGTGTTCGCCGGGGCGCCATCGAGTAGCGCGCTCGAGCGCGCCACGGTCGGTGTGCCGCCGGTGCCGAAGAGCGCCATATACGGTAGCCCCGGCATCGCGAAATTACCGTTGGGAATCAGGTTGCCCACCATCTGCCGGTTCACATTCCTGGCGATCGAGCGTCCACGGTTCGGCACGATCGGCGTCGTCAGGTCGTTGTGGCCCGTGCTGTCGTTCGCGACGACGTTACGCACGTTGGCGCCGAACGTGACGTAGCTGCGGCCGATCTGGTTGTCGAGCCTGAGTCCGTCGATGTTGTCGAAATACATCGCGCCATCGCCCGCGTGCGGCATGACGCTGCGCACGGTGAGGTCGATGATCGGCTGGCTTGTGTTGGCTGCGGTGTTGTCTTCGTCGGTGCCGGTGTAGACGGTGTAGCCCTGGTTCGCCCCAGCCCGATTGGTGCGCGTATAAGGCCCGCTCGTCTCGTAATAGATGCTCTCGATGGTGGCGTGGCTCACGCCCTCGAGAAGGTAGATCGCGACCGGGTTCGATTCGGCCAGCACATCACGGATCGAAACCACGTTGGCATCGGCGATCGATATGCCGGCCTTCGCATTGTTGCCCACACTGATGCCGTGAATGTCCACGGCATTGAAACCCTCGTTGCGACCGGCACCGCCGGAGTCGCGTGGCACCTTGATGCCGACATTGTTGTTCGTGAACTGGCTGCGTCCGGCAATGCTCAGGTTCCAGCTCGAGCGCACGCGCAGGCCGTAGTTGCAGCCGGTTGCCATCACGTTGCTGATCACCGCGCGCTGCACGCTGTAGAGGTCGATGCAGGCGCCGGGATGCGGCGCGGTCGAGGCGTTGGATACGCTGAAGCCCTCCATCCAGACATTCACGAACGCATCGGTGCGCGCGGGCGGCGTGTCGCTGTAGAGCCGGAGGGAGCGCTGGTTGCTGGTGACGAACCTCGATACCTCCATGCCGTCACCAATGATGCGGAAGAAGCGGTTCCCGGTGGAAATCTGCGGCGCGATGTTCGCTGCGAACCGGTAGGTTCCCTTCGGCACGTAGAGTGTGCCGCCCTGGCGCCGGAAGAGCTCGTTGAACGCGTTCTGAATGCACGTGGTGTCGTCCGCGATGCCGTCGCCGACGCACTTGTAGTCCTTGAGGCTGACCGGCCGCTCGCTCATCCACTGCTGAGGCGTGCGCGGCTGGCCGCCCGCGCCGGCCGGCTCGTACAGCGGATTGACGACCTGCGCGGCGACCGGCGCCGCCAGGAGCGGTGCGCAGATCATCAGGAACGAGAGGGTGAGCCGAGGCTGCTCCAGCGGTCGGGTTGTTTTCATATCGTTCTCGCTTTCAATGATTGGCAATCACCGGCGCGCGCGCAACACTCGACGAGACGTTGCGACATCTCGAGCGATCGACGCCCGGGTCCGACATCCAATGCGATTCAATGTCGCTGCCACGTCATCCCCGGTAGGCTGACCGACTTCGATTGCAGGACACTCGCGTGCAGTTGTCTACGATCTTCAGCGCGCGCAAGCGAAGTCCATCGAAGCAGTCCATGCGCTTTCCGATTCATTGACAGTGGCGACTTCCGCAGAGTAATTTGACGCCCGTCACCGCTACAGCCGTAGTGCACGTGATGATTTCACATTGTGCGTAGGTGACATAGCCCGTATTTGTTCACCGCGCGTAAGGCCTCGAGCGCTTGCTCTGAGGCGAGGAATGAAGTGCGAATGGAGGGAACAATGGCAACACCTAGTGAGAGCGAAGCAGCGGTAAGGGGCGAAGGAGGAGATCCCAACGTAACCTGGGAGGACACCGCCAAGCACATCGGTGAGGATTATTCCGGCGGCATCATCATGGTCGCCGACGAGCGCGTCGATAAGGTGATGATCTCGCGCTACTGCGAGCCTGCCGAGATCGGCAACCTGACCTACTGGGACGAGGAAGTCGCCCGGATGGCCGGCTATCGCAGCCAGGTCGTGCCGTGGGCCGGGGTCAAAGAAGTTCCCACTTACTGCGGCAACTGGCGGCCGGGGCAACCGACGCGCTTTCCCTTGGACGCGGACGTCGACTTCCAGTCCCAACTTGCCGCTCGCGCGCCGTCGAGCGGTGATCCGCCGATGCCGCCCACCAATGCCGGCTTCTTCACCGATATGACGATCGAGTTCTTCGAGCCCGTCTGCATTGGCGACAGGGTCACCACCATGGGTCGCGTTTTGAGCCACGTCACGCCGAAGGAGACGCGGGTCGGCATTGGCGCATTCATGGGCTACACCACCAGCTACTTCAACCAGGGCGGCGAGCTCGTGGCCAAGGCAACCCAGGGCTACTACCGGTTCGTCCGCAAGGCTGAAAAAGACATCGTCCGGTAGATAGCCGGACCCCCAAGGCTAATCACTCGACAAACATCGAGCAGAAGGGCAATACAAATGACTGCCTTTTACCCCGCTGTAGATACGACGGTCCGGTGGCCGATACCGCCGCAGGTCTACTTCGAGCAAGTCAACGAGGGCGATGAAATTCCCGCCGTAGACTTCAACTTAACCGTCCAGCGCATGATCATGTTCGTTGGCGCCACCCGGAACTTCCCCGGCCTGCATCACAACGACCGCATGGCTCAGAAGCGAGGCGCGGCGCCGGGTATATTCCTGCAGAACAACTCCTGCCTCATGCTGTGGGAGCGCGTTGTGTCCGACTGGATGGGCATACACGGGCGCGTGAGAGCCGTCACCTTCCGCATCACTGAATTCCACCTGGCCGGAGACGTCATCCACGTGGGCGGGAAGATCACAAAGAAGGTGCAGGAGAAGGGCCTGAACCTGGTCGAGATCGCCATGGAGTCAAAGACTCCCCGCCGCGTGGGCATGACCGGCACGGTCACGGTGGCGCTGCCGTCGCTCAAGTACCCGACGACAACACCGAGGTGGGACCGCGAAGGCAAAGCCACCGTCGTCTGTCAGTAATCCTGAAGAAACTCACGCGCGGACGAGCGCAGGCTCCGTAGTGATCGTGGAGTCCCGCCGTGAGGCGGGACTCGGCGTTTGATCGCGCGAGCAGCGCCGGCTCCCGCACCTGGACTGAATGCAGGCCGACATGCGGCGCTGCTTTCGCGCACTCATGAGGCTGCGCGCTCGCAGCGCGCGATGTCCATGATTTCGACTGGATCGGTAAGCGTCTCGAGGCGTTCCGCGAGCGCCAGCATGCGCTCGGATTCGCTTTCGCGCAGGACTTCGCGGGTACACGCGAAGAATTTTTTGAGCCGCTGCTCGCGCGTCGGTGGATTTCCCTTGCTCCCGAGCCAGCCGACCACTTTGTTGTCGATCTTCTTCGAGACTTCGCGCCCGTCTTTCAACCAGACTTTCACGACGATGTGCAGCTTCGCCTTGTCCAGCGGGATCGAATCGTCGGCGACGAAATGGACCTGCGGCAGCAACGCCGCTATATCCGGAGCAAAGAGTCGCGCGTCGGCGAACGTGCGCACAGTCACTTCGCCGTCGAGCAGCGCGGCGAGCGTCGTGTACTGCACGCTGAACTTGCCGTCGAGACCGCTCCTGGGTTGAGGGCGGTTCACGTAGTCGAAACGCGGATGCGTGACTTCCACGCGCGCGATGTCCTGGGCGCGGATGCTGTGCTCCTCGCGCAATGCGAGGGCGGCGTCGATCGGTCGCTGCGTGAAGCCGTTACACGGATAGAGCTTGAAACCGACCCCTGGGTCGAGCATGCGAAGCGGCTCGCCAAAGTCCTTCACGAGCAATTCCGGTTCGGCATCCCCCGGCACAAACGTTTCGAAGAAGCCTTTCGGTCCGAAAATGTCAGCGCTCGCGGTCCAGCCCATCTTCGCCAGCTTCGCGCATTCGACACCCATGCGCGCTCCATGGCCGGAGTGCGACGATTTCGTCATGGTGCCGGTGTTGGCGGCCATGCTGCCTGCGCGCGACCCCGCGATGCCGAAGGCCATCAGAGCCTCGCGCTGGTCGAGCGCCAGCAGTTTGACCGCGGCCGTTACGGCGCCGAAGAGTCCCACGGTGCCCGGCTTGTGAAACCCCTGGCCGGTCTTGAGGCCCGTTGCCGCGATCCTCAGCCGACCCTGAACTTCATACGCGGCAACGATCGCTTCGATGATCGATCGTCCGGAGAGGCGGTGATGCTCCGCGAGGGCGAGGATCGCCGGCAGCGTAGGGGAGGTGGGATGGTTCGGCGGATAGTGCGTGTTGTCGAAATCGAGTGCGTGCGCCATGCAGCCGTTGGCATACGCGGCGTTGCTCACGGACGTCTTGAAGCCGCCGGCGATTACCGAAGCCTGCGGTTGCCCACCCATTTCACGCACGTAGGCGGTTGAGATCCGTCCCACGCCGAGCGGTTCGGTCGAACCCGCGTGCATGACTGCGAGCCCGTCCAGCACGATCTGCTTGGACAATTCGACCGCCTCGGCGGGCAATGCTTCGTAGCGGGTCGCCAGCACCTTTTCGACGAGTCGTGCAGTCAGGGTTGTGTCAGTCATCCGTCACCTCCTCGAAAACGTCAGTGTCCCACGAGTGCGCGGGGCGCACGACCACAGTCAAGAGCCGCCGGTCGCGCGCTGGAAGCATGACGGCGTTCTCGAGGAAATGGAACTCCGCCTCAACGAGACGCCGTTGGCCGGGCAGGTCCTCGGTCCGTGGCATTTCGATGGTGGAAAGAGTGTGAACGGTGTTGTAGGATTTTCGCCAGCAAGCAGGGCTGTCCAGGAAGTCCATTGGCGTGTATACCGAATTGACGCAGCGTTGCGTTCCGGCCTCGTTTCGCTTTTCGCAGGAGTCTGATGGTGCCGCGAAAATTGACCTGCGTGTCCACCGCTAAAGCCGAACACCAACCAGACTCCGCTCGGAACTAGAGATCGCGGCCATACCTTTTTTGTTCGCGTCGACCCATTTCGGATGAAAGTCGCACCGCCTTCGAGCGTCCGGAGAGAGGGTCGCGCCCGCGTCACCGCCGCCAGGGCCAGTAGTTCCATGGCAGAAACAGCTTGGCCTGCGCGCGCTCGACCGCGAGCGATTCATCGCTCGCGCCCACGCACCCACGGTGTGTTCCTCGGCCGCGACAACGGTTGTGTCACCGCGACGGGCGGACCGGGTGCCCTCTTGTACCTGCAGCAGGTAATGGGCAACCGGATGGTGCAGCGCCTGCTCGTCGCTCGCCAGGAAGGCACGGCCGAGGGGTCGCTGTCCGACGCGCAAGTTCGGGACGCGATCGCTTTTTACCGGAACCAGCCTGCTCGCTATACGCGCGACATCATCATCGAAATCCAAAAGGCGGTGGGCACCGACCCCACCGGCACTATCGGCGCGGTCGACGTTCAGGCGGTGGCCAAGCGGCAGCAAGCGCTGAACGTGGACGCGGAACCGAAGCTGAAGATCGATGGCAAGGCGGGGCCACGCACGCTGCCGTCGATTTTCAAGTTCGGATTATCCGAAGAGGCCTCGGTGAGCGACTTCGCGAAGAAGGCGAAGGAGACGTTCGAGGCCAAGGACGGCAAGAGCGAGGAAGAGAAGGCGAAAAGTCTGGTGAGCGACCTCATCAACAAACGACTCGCGGCGTTGAACATTCCGCCTGTGGCCGTCGAGGTGGTCGATGACCTGGGATCGCGCGGGACGTTCAGCTCCGGCGACTGGAAGATGAGGCTCGACCGCCTGCAGTTTCAGCCGGGAAAGCTCCATGACCTCAGGGACACGACGGCCACGATCTATCACGAGGCGCGCCACGCCGAGCAGCACTTCCGCGTCGGGCAGATGCTGGCCCGGCAGGGGAAGAACGCCGCACAGATCACGGCGACCACCGGGCTGAACGAGGATGTCGCAAAGAAAGCGGTGGACACAAAAGGCGACATCACCGCCATGCAGGCCCTGATCGCCCAGGGTTGGTTCGACAGCCTGCACGGCGCGGCCAGTCTCGCCCGCCGTCGCCGCAACAGCGAGGAGCTGCGCGCTTCGTTCAACGCCCGCGAAGCGGCCTGCGACGCGTTCAAGAAAGACCCGACGCCGCAGAACAAGGCCAAGCTCGAGGTGGCGAAGGCGCGGTTCGGCAAAGCGGTCGACGAGCACGATGACTTTCCGCACGAATTCGACGCCGAGCGACTGGAGTCGAAGGTGGCCACACAATTTGGTGACCCTGAAAAGCACGACGATCCGTGCCTCTAGCCGGAGCGACGGATCTCTCAAAGCGGGCGGGCGGTCTCGTCAGACTCTCTACCGTGATTCGATGGTCGATTTGCCGCGCTTGCGCGAGCCCTTGAGCGCAGCATGGATCCGAACGGAATATCATACTTGTGGCACATCCGTGCGCAGCAATCGATATGGACGCATGCGTACACGACAACGCAATCGAATTTGCGCCATCGCGACTCCGGGCCGCAGTCGCCCGTCGCCACGGTTGAGTCGCGAGCCTGTCTTCGACAACCGGCTGACGGTGCCAACCTTGTTGAAGCTCGGGACGCTTCCCGCAATGCATGTCGCCGTTGTCGGCCCAGTCGCCCGTCGGATTCTGCGGGCGCAGGAACAGCTTATCCATCAACTGCACGGCCTGGCGGGCAATGCGGCGGTGCGCCTGATCCTCCAGCGTCAGGGAGGCTGGCCCGGCGCATCTTCCAAAGGCCCGGCCTGGAACGATCCCAAAGCCAAGGCGGTGGGCAAGGTCTGGCGAATCGCCATCGCCGGCCTGAAGGGTGGCACGAGCGAGGTCTCCAAGGATGCCGATAGCGCCCACACCACAGAAGCTGCCGATCACCGGGCCATCGTCCTGATTCCCGATGGGTTCAAGCCCAGCGAAAAGGAGGAGATCCTTCTGTACTTCCACGGCCACACCGAAGCCTGGCGCGGCCAATACGCCGGATGGCGGCAGCGCACTTTCAAGGAGACCAGAGGTACCAGGAAGGCAAAGTTGGTCAGCGATGACACGGTGCGAGACGTTGCTCTGGACCAGATCGAGCAGCAGATCGAGAAGAGCGGTCACTCGCAAATGATCGGTATCCTTCCCCAGGGGGGTCCCCAGCATCAATTTGGCAAGATCAAGGCGGATGAGTACATCAAAGATGTTCTGGGGAGAGTAAATGCGGAGTATCCGAACAAACTGAAGAAAGTGCCGAGCAGCTGGGAGATCATTCTTTCAGGGCACAGTGGCGGCGGCTTCGAAGTAAGTGCCATCGTCTCCGGGACGTCGAAACCCGCGAAGCTGAAGGCCATTATCCTGTGCGATGCGGAGGCGATGGCCTGGGACATCAAGCGCCGCCTGGAGGAGGATTTGAAGTTTCTTGCTTATCCGGATAACACAGGCGCCGCGTCCACCTATCTCGCCTCTCGGCCATCGGTTCGGGCGTTCGCACGCGAAAAGTCGAAGTACGGGAACATGTATGCGACCCTCGTTGACGACACGATCACCGGATTTACGAAAAGATTATTGTCCGTCAACCAGCGCAAGGAACTGGACGGCCTCAACGGCCGTGTTGCATGCGTGGCATTGTCCGCCGGCGAGCGCCTGCGACTGAAAGACTTGAGCCGAACCAGGCCAACGTCCGCCGCGGATCGGGACGAGTTGAAGAAACTTCGTGAGAGAGCGGCATGCAAGGCGCTCAATCCTCGTGAACGCACCAGACGCGATCAATTGGCGAAACGAGCCCTTCAACTCCAGTCGGTGACTGGTTTTCTGCCTAACCTTCGGGGACTCTATCAGATCACGATCCTCGACCCGAAAGCCGTCGGGCACGAGGAGGTCATTCGCGGCACACACGCGGATTCAGGAGCTTACAAGGCGGGGCAGGGCAACCTGGAAAAGGCTCTGCGATCCGTGCCGTAGGCAATTCGGATATGTCATGCCAGGCCCTCGAATAGCTGCACCCGCCCCGCGCAAAGTGTCATCGCGAGTGTTCGCCCGCGAGCCCCGGCGGCAACGCCGCGTCGTGTCCCTCGGGAAGATTCCGAATCGTGCGCAAGAGCAGAGCCGCAAGCCGCAGCATCCCATCCTGGTTCTCCAAAGCTCGCTGGGAAATCAGGCGGTCTTGCGAATGCTCCAACGCAGACTTCCCGTCGGTCTGACAGGCGACGCAAGCGAACAGCAGGCAGATCGATTCGCTGCTGCCGTGATGCGCATGCCGAATGCCGAGGCACGTCACGCCGCAAATGAGCCTGGATTCCGATCGCCGGCTATCTCTTCTTCTGGGTCATGCTCCGCAACTGCGGCCTTGGCTCCGTCGTCCGTTCACGAGGTGTTACGTTCCCCGGGGCGGCCTCTCGATTCGTCAGTACGCGGTTTCATGGAAACACGTTTCAAACATGACTTTGGCCACGTGCGTGTGCACGACGACACTCGCGCCGCAGAGTCCGCTCGCAGCGTGAGCGCGCTCGCCTACACGGTTGGCCGTCATGTCGTCTTTGGCGCCGGGCGGTACTCTCCGGAGACGAATGCCGGAAAGACATTGATCGCCCACGAACTCGCGCACGTCCTTCAGAGAAATCCGCAGCAGCCCGTCGTGCGTCGCGCGGTGGAGTTCAGCGATCCCGGCACGCCGGGCCGCGCCGACCCGATCCCCAGGATCCTGGCGAGTCGCCAGATCGATTTGGGTCTTACCACGCCGACCGTTAACGGGCGGCAACTCCCCGCAACCGATCGCGACGTTGCAGCCAGAATGGTCCTGGAAGCAATCACTCCGCCGCAGATGCAGCGCCAGTCATCGCCTGGCGGCGGCTCCGGATCAGGCAGCGGTTCGGGTTCCGCGAGTGCCGCAATCGAGATGCGGTTCATGGATTTCGACATGCGCGTCTCCGCGAACGTCAACCTTCCGACCGCGCCCTCCGATGGCAAATGGGGATCGCAATACGTCGGTACGAATACTTTCAAAGCGCCGACCGAATGCCGGCAAAAGAACCAGGTGCCCGTAACGATGGAAGGCGACCCGAGCAGCGATCGCCTCGCGACGTTGATTCAACAGAACGAGCAGGAACATGTCGACGATCTGAGAGGCGCAGTGAATGCTCAGTTGGTGCCGGCGTACAACTGGCTGATGACCCTCAGAGGACGTGGAGCGACGGATCAGGTCGCGCAGGAAGACCTATTTCGCAAAGCCGCCGCGGGCATCGGGACGCGAGTCGGAAACTTCCTCGACGCGGTCCGAAGATCCGTTGCAGACAGGGATACCACAGGCAGGCACAGCGTCTGCGGAGAGACGCGCGTGATCGGTGCCTGCGATCGCCTCGCAATCAAAGTCAAGAAAGGCGTTTGCCCGCGTTGATGCGAAGGCGTGCGGCGAGTCCGGCCCCGATGCCCGCATCGCCGTGCTTCAGTTTGCCGGGATTGACCCGCGCGTGTTCGATCAGCTCGCTCACTGAATGCACTGTCAATGAAGGCGCTGCCGCAAGCTGGGGCGGTAGATACTCCGCACACCCGCTTCACTTGTCGAGCCAGACGTCTTCCATACGATGGTGCGTGTACTGGCCGTTCTTCGCTCTCACGTAGCCTTTTACGTATGGATGCCAGCATACGGTGCTCGTCGTGTGATAGACAGTCGCCCTCGGTACTTCCTGCTGCAGGAACAGATCGAGTGCCTGAACGAGCTGCCTGCGCTTGACGGGATCGACGGTGGCTGACTGCTCATCGATTCTTGCATCGACCTCGCGATTGCAGTACCGGGTGAAGTTGCGCAGCGCGTTGCACCTGAACCTGTCGTAGAGCAGGACGTCCGGGTCGTCGCTCGCCCCGGCAGTGAAATCGAATGCCATCGTGTAAGCGCCCTTCAGCATCACGCCGGTGAACACCGAGAACTCTTTTTGCTCGATCTCGCCTTCGATGTAGATGTGGCGCAGTTGCTCCTGGGTGAAAGTCACGCCCGCGGTGTGGAAGGGCGTCAGGATTCGTACCATGAAGGTGACCTTCAGCTTCTTGTTGGGGCCGTAGCCCGCTTCCTCCATGAGCTTTCGGGCTTCTGCACGGTTGCGCTCGACGTCTTTGCCGAACCCGGGCATCGCTTCGAGCTGCGCGGGGGTGAGGCCCCAGGCGCCATAGGGCGGCGACATCATGGTGCCGCCCAGCCGCGCCTCCCCCTGCCGAGACGCGATGAAGGCATCGCGGTCCAATGCAAGCGAGATCGCACGTCTCACCTTCGCGTTGTCGAACGGCGGCACCTTCTGATTCATGTACACGACCGCGGCTACCATCGTACCGGTCGTGGGGCACACCGCACGCGGCACCTGCGCGTAGACGTCCTTGATGGTGTGCGGAGTGACGGTCGCGTTGCCGGTCATGTCGACCTGGCCCGAGACGAACGACAGGAGGCGCGTGGCCGTACTCGGCATGACGCGGTAGACGATCCCGTCCAGGTATGGGCGGCCGGGCTTCCAGTACTCGGTGTTTTTCACCAGACGTACTGAGTCACCGGGTTTGAATTCCACGACCTTGAACGGCCCGGTTCCGATCGGCTTCTGGCGCATCACGCGCCCATCGACATGGCACGGGTACACCGCGGACCAGCCGCTCGCGAGGAAGGACAGAAACGACGGCTGTGGGCGCTCGAGCACGAAGCGGACCTCATGCGGCCCGAGGACTGCGACCTCCCTGAGATTCGTATACCACTCCTTGTACGGATTCTTGCGCCAGTTCGACGGTCGCTTCTCGAGGATCATGTCCCAGGTGCACTGGACGTCGGTGCTCGTAAAAGGTTTGCCATCGTGCCACCTGACCCCTTCACGCAGCTTCATCGTGAGTACCGTGTTGTCCGCGCTCCACGACCATGAAGTCGCGAGATCGGGCTTGATCGATTCCAGCCGCGCCATCTCGTCCTGCTGGTCGTACATGACGAGGTTGTTGAACACCGGCATGAAAGGCGTGATCGTGTTGATGGTCCCTTCCTCGAGGAGCGACGCGCTCGGCGGGGTGTCGATCAGCGGCACGCGCAACGTGCCACCAGCCTTCTGTGCCATGGCGGAGATCGCGAACGAGGCAAGCAGGATTGCTGCAAGATGTGCAGCGCAATTGCGACAGCGGATTTCGAGAGTCGAACCCGATGCGAACGCGACTGAAGAAAGGGCTTCGCCACGCCCATACAGAGAATCCAGCATAAAGTACCCCCTGTATGCTGAATCACTGTGGTTGGAGCCGCCGGCTGAGCTTACGTCGGGCGAGTCACGCTATGTG
>Ga0111539_10010265_pt1 | contig 11795 bp, 8 predicted proteins | sample RhiMethybrSRZTD1_FD_79667 | JGI IMG/M metagenome (GOLD analysis project Ga0111539, IMG submission 79667) | Populus rhizosphere microbial communities from Tennessee, USA - Rhizosphere MetaG P. TD hybrid SRZTD1 (version 2) (version 2) | ecosystem: Host-associated > Plants > Roots > Rhizosphere >...
CCGGGTAAGGCGACTTTGATCCTGCGCGAGCCGATCCAGGGCGAGCACAAGAGCGCCAAGGTTTTCTTCGAGATCGAGCGCGTGCCGGCGTCCCCGGACACCGCGAAGCCGGGGGAAAAAGCGGCCTCCGGCGCGAAAGAGAGCAGCTCGGACGTCACCCCGGGGCGCGACGGCGTGACGACGTGGACGCCGAAGATGATGCTCGAGCCGGGCGCGAAATATGCTTGGCGCGTCTGGGCTGCCAACGACAGTTGGAAGAGCGCGACGAAGCGGGCGGAGTTCCGCGTCCGCGACGCGAAAAAGTCTACCAAGGCGGAGGGGGAGGGCACGACGGGCAGCAAGCCTTGAGATGAGAATCCTGCTCCGCGCGCAGCGTGGCGAGTCGGTTGGACCGCAGGGCGGCGCGAGGACGGCAATGCGTGGAGCCTGGCACTGCCAGTCGCTCGGGATACAATCGGCGCTCAGGCAAACGCCGTGCAACAGACCCAAATCCACGTCACCGTCCTCGGCGCCGCTCTCGTCCTTTCCGCGGTCATCCTCCTCGCTCGAACGTCCTCGACGTCCAGCTCGGAAGGGGGGGCGACGCCCTCCGGCGCGCCCGTCGAAGCAAAAACGACGCAAGCCTCCCGCCCGGCAGGGGACGATTCGTCGGAGCTCCAAAAGAAGCTCGCCGAGATCGACAGCCTGATTTCGCAGGCCGAGGAGAACATTCGTCTCGCCAACCGGAAGGACGGGAACGAGGCGCAGATGAATGAAGTGAAGCATCAGCTCGATGAAGCCCAGCAGGCCATCGAAGGCCTCCCGGAGACGGATCCCGACGTGAAGCGGCTCCGGATCAAGCTCGGAGAGCTTCGCCAGCTCGCGTCGCGGCTCTCGGGTCTCTGACGCCGAGCGTCCTCGACCGCTGTCCTGCCGAAGGGGGCGCAGTCCACCGTGCCTGGAGGTGCAGCGGGGCGGCGGGGCGGCCGGCCAGGCGTTGGAGAATTAAAAATCTCGAATCCTTGCGTCACATCTCGGCGCCGAACGCGCTGAGGAGAATAGGAGGGTGGGCTCGCGACCGCGGCCTCCTCCTGCGGCCTGCAGGCCTCGCCTTGGCGCGGTTCGATCCGTGTGCGGGCTTGCCCGAGGTCGCGACGGTCTGGTGACGAATTACCCCCTCCCCAAGACGCAAGGTGACGCCGTGCCTGGAAAACTCCCCTGGCTCCTGTGTCGAAGCTTGTTCCAAACAATCGTCGGCGGGGTCAAGCGCTGGGCGCCTTCCGCGAGAAAGAAGTCGCCGAGGGGGCCCCGGCAGTGGGAGCTACTTATCCGGTCGCTTCCCGAAGAGACGGAACTTTCGGAACGCTCCCGTGTCGTCAAAGCTGCCGAGCCCCACGCGGCCGGAGCGGAAAGTCTTGTCCGTGGCTTGCAGGATGGGCTTCGATAAGTCGTCGAAGTAGACCTCGATCTTTCCGCTGGCGGCATCGCGCTGGACGCGAAGGCGGTGCCAGGCGTCCCGCCACTCCACGCCCGCGGTGCGCTCCTTGGCGATCGAGACCCGCGGCTTCCCGTCCACGAGAAAAATGGAATGCGCGTTCGGGTCGGCTGCTTTCGCAAGGTGGGCGTAGTAGAAGTGCTCGGGGTCCTGCCAGCCGAAGATGATGCACACATCCCGGTGGTCGTACTCTTTGGCCGTGGAGAGCGCCTCGACTTCGAGCACGAAATTGGACAGCCCCTCGCCGCGGAGGAGGGAGTAGTGGACCGGCGAGCGGACTTTCGGCTCGTAGGGAGTCGCAGGTTTGCCGAGGACGTACGCCGGCCGACCCCCTACGGCTCCGGCCTTCCAGGCGTCGGGCTCGGTCGGCACCCAGTGCTCGGCGTCCACGGCGAAGTCTTCGACGGCGAGGAGCGGGAGCTCGGGACCTTTGAGGTACATGTCGAGGAACTCGAATCCCGCGAGCTTCGTGTGCTCCATATCGAGGCCCTCCCAACCGTGGCCTTTACCCTCCAGGATCTCGAGCCGGTTGGGCACTTTTGCGGCGTCGAGGGCCTTGTGCAGGATGCGGGCCTGCTCCACGGGGACGAGCTCGTCGGTCGTGCCATGGAACGTCATCACCGGGGCGCAGCCGGCGGCCACGTGGCTCACGGCTGAAAAATCCTTGTAGACGGCGCCTTTCTCCTCGCGCGACCCGCCCGCCAGGTCGTAGAGGAGTTTGTCGACCGTGTCGTTGAAAACGTCCTTGGTCATGTCCGTCGGGCCGAAGTAGTTGACGACGGCGTCCACGGGGGCCGCGTCCGCTCCCGTTTTGGGATCGGTCAGGCCGAGGAACAAGGACAGTTGACCGCCTGCCGACCAGCCGACGGCCCCGACGCGACCGGGATCGATTTTCAGCTTGGCAGCGTTCGAGCGGAGCCATTTGAGCGCTGCCCGGACGTCTTCGAGCTGCTCGGGCCACGCATATTTCGGCGCGAAGAGGTAGCTCACGGCCGCCGCTGCGTACCCCTTCCCCGCGGCGTCGAGCGCGGCCACCCAGACGTTCTCTCGCGAGCCCTCCCGCCAGCCGCCGCCGTGGATGAACAGAAGCAGGGGGAATGGGCCCGCGCCATCGGGCACCACAAGGTCGAGCTGAAGGTCCTCCCCGGAACGCTGCGCGTAGACGATGTTTCGCTGAGGTTGAGGATCCGCCCCCGCGAGCCGTCTCGTTGCGACCAGGTCGTGCGCAACGAAGAGGCCAAGCGCGATGGCGAAGCCGGCGGCGTGGGTTCGTCGGCGCGGGCGGCAGGGCTGGGACAGGGTGTTCACGGGATCAGGACGCATTTACTCGCTCCTCTCGTTCTGGAATGGCGGACCGGACGATCCGCTCCCAAGGCGCCGCGCCCCTCCGTGTGGGGTCGAGGCGCTCGCGCGCCCCGATTGCCGCTCCGAGCCGGCCCGGGGGACGGCTGGAGGTCGCCCATTTTACCGAAAAGCTCGCCGATGGGAACTCGCCGCTCCGGCCGCGGCAGCTTGCCTCACGCGAGGGCGCGCCCACATAATGTCGGCCTTCATGACTTTGCCGGACATTCTGACGCGGGACGAGGTGCGCTTATTCCGGGCGCCCCGAGGGCTCGGCGACGCTCTCTTCGTGTCTACCGTTGCGCGGGAGCTGAAGAAGCGTCGCCCGGAGATGCGGATTGTCACCGAGACGCACTGGCAGCAGATCTTCCACAACAACCCCGACGTTGCTGCCGCGTTCCCTGCCGGAGGGAGTCCTCGGCCCGGCTCGATCCCCGTCGCTTACGAGGAGCCATGGCCTCCGCCGCGGAAACACGTCCTCGAGATCCTGTGCGAGCGCCTCGGCCTGGCCGCGCCGGAGCTCAAGACCTACTACTACCCCACGTCGGAAGAGCGCGTGAAGGCCCGGTCCATCCGGACGCCAAGCTCCCGCCCGCTCGTCGTGGTGCACCCGTTCAGCGGTTTCTTCGCGGCCCGATCGAAGCAGTGGGACTTCCGGCACTGGAAGCGTTTCCTCGAGCTCATCCCTCCCGAAATCGAAACCGTGCGGTTCGGTGGAGCTGAGGACCCCGCGACGCCCACCGACCGGCCCAACCACCGCGAGATCGTCGGTCTCGATCTGCGCATCGTCGCGGCGCTCCTCCAGAGCGCGGATGCCTTCATCGGGCAGGAGTCCGGCCTCGCGCACCTTGCCACGGCGCTTGGCGTGCCGAGTGTCGTCATCTTCACCGGCTTCGTGCCACCCGACGTCTTCGGCTACCCGCAGAACGTGAACCTGGCTCCCGAGCTGCCGTACGCGCCTTGCTGGCAGAAAGATGGCTGTCCTCCGTGCAAGGCGGAGATCTGCACGCGGGCCATCAAGCCCGAAACCGTGCTCGAGAAGACGCTCGAGACGCTCGAGCGGCGCCGCACCCGCGCCCGCGGGCGGCTCTGGTGAGGTCGAGGGCTCGCCCGGCGTCTGCAGGGGCCCCTCAACCCTCGCGCTGCCGGTAGAAGCAGGCGCAGCGGGCCTTGGATGGGAAAGTGGGCGAGAACTGCGGGACGTTCCCCGGCCGGATCGTTCCCGGCCAAACCGGCAGCCGAGCCACCCCCTCGACGACCGGCTGCAACTGAAACTCGAGGCCGGGCAGCTCGGGATGGCGAAACGTGCGGCCGACGCATCGCTCGAGGAGTGCAAGGATCCGCTCGCGGCGGCGGGGATCGAGCGGAAAGTTGACGGTCGCCCAGCTCGAGCGCGCCCCGTCGCCGCTCCATTCGAGCGCGCCCTGCCCTTCATCCCAGAGCGCCACGGCGCCTCCGCGCGAAGCATCCCGCGGGCTCGGGCCGCAGGCTCGTACGAGCGATTCGCGCATGGAAAGCGTCGGCTTGGACTTCCCGAATTCGTCGAGAAAAAGACAGAGGAGCGGCTCTTGGCCGTGCCGGTCCCGGACGAAATCTTCCACGGCCCGCTGCGCGGCGGGGCGATCGGAGATGAGCTCCGCCTCGAGGCGCGATGGATCGCTCCGCAGCGCATGGAGGCGCCAGTGAGCCTCGATCGCGGGCGAGAGCGCCGCAGCCGCGAGCAAGAGTGCCGCAGTGGACGCTGCCGCGGCGACGAGGACGATGCGTTGCCGCCGGAGGGACGTCACCGAGCCTGCTCCGCCGGAGCGATCGTGCGGCCGGATCCTTCGACGAGCTGAGTCACCGTGCGCGCTGCCGGAGGCGGGAATTCCTCGCGGAGTCCCGAGGGCCACTCCACGCGGAGGTGGTCGATCGTGTCCTGCTGGCCGAGGCCGAATCGCAGCGTCAGCTCGGACTGCGACGCGAAACTTACCCCGGACTGCACCGTTCGCTCCTGGCGCTTCCCGCCAGCCTCAATGATGGCGCGCGCGCCGATTGCGCTCCGGTTCGACCGGACTCCCCGCAAGCGGAAAGCGACCCAGGAGTTGGCCGTCTTCGTCGTGTTCTCGAGGATCGTGGGGACGTCGTCGATGTTGCTCACGACGATGTCCGGGTCTCCGTCGCCGTCGAGGTCACCGAACGCGGCGCCCCGCGAAGATTTTTTCACGTCGAGGCCGCCTCCGCAGCCCTCGGAGCAGAGGCGAAAGCGGGGCTCGCCGCCGGGCGCGTTGCCATCGCGGATGTAGAGATGGTTTTTCTGCCGGTACCCGATGCTGTTCCGCATCTGGTCGGCCTGAGGGGCGACGTGGCCGTTGGCGACGAAAATATCGAGGTCTCCGTCATTCTCCGCGTCGAAGAAAAAGGTGCCCCAGCCGAGGTAGCGGTAGCTGTCAGCGCCGAGCCCCGCGGCGTAGGTCGCGTCGGAGTAAAGCCCGCCCGTCTCCGCCAGGTGCAGCGTGTTGGTGTCGTCCTCGAAATTGGTGATGAAGATGTCGCAGCGGCCCAGCCCGCGCAGATCGCCGGCTGCCACGCCCATTCCTGCCTGCGCCACGCCGTAGTCGTTGTAAGCGAGGCCGAGGAAGACGCCCGCTTCCTGGAAGCGGCGGCCGCCATCGTTCAAGAAGCAGTAGTTGCGCATCGTGTCGTTGGCGACGACCACGTCCATGCGGCCGTCGCGGTTCACGTCGGCCGCGAGCGTGCCCAGGGCGTAGGCCGGGGGCACTTCGCGCACGCCCCACGCTTCGCTGGCGTCGCGGAAGCGGCCCCCGCCGAGATTGATGTAGAGGCTGTCGGGAGCGGCGCGCAGGCCTCCCGGGCCGCAAAAAACGGGCACTTCCTTGTAGAGGCAGGTGCCGTCGGATCGCTTTTTCGCAGTTTTCGGATCGAGCTCCACGTAATTGGCCACGTACAGGTCGACGAGGCCGTCGCCGTCGAAATCGCCGAAGCTCGAGGACGTGCTCATGCCAGGGTCCTCGGCGCCGCTCTCGCGTGCCCGTTCGAACGTGCCGTCGCCCCGATTGAGGTAGAGGGCATTCGGACCCCAGCGGGTGACGTAGAGGTCGAGGTCGGAGTCGTTGTCCACGTCGGCCGCTGCGCAGCCGCATCCCCAGCCCGAGTCGGCGAGACCCGAAGCGCCGGTCACGTCCACGAACCGGAGCGCTCCGTCATTTCGGTAGAGCTCACTGCGCGGCGGCGGCGTCCCGGTGGGGGACTCGAGCCTCGCTCCGTTCACGAAGAACACATCGAGGTCCGCGTCGCCGTCCACGTCCACGAGCGCCACACCGTTGCCGTTCACCTCGAAGATGAACTCTTTTTCCGGCGAGCCGCACGCGTTACGGAAGCGGATGCCGGAGCGCCCGGTCGCGTCCTCGAAAGTGGGGTCGCCCGCACCTCCTGGGATGACGGCTGCGACGACGGCAGCGAAGATGATCTCGAGGGAAAGCATCGTAGAATCGTCCGAGCTTGATAGTTTACCCCTCCGCGATCGTGCTCGGCCTCCTCGTTCCTCTCGCTACCGGCGAGGATGTCGCCGCACGGGCGAAACGCCTTTTCGACGCCGGAGACTACCCCGCGGCCGAGCGCGCCATGGTCGAGCTGCTGGATTCGCTTCCGGCGGCCGCGTCGCGCGAGCGAGCGCTGGCGCTGGCCCGCCTCGCCGAGGTGCGCGTCCTCGAGGGGCAGCTCGAGTCCGCCGTGACCGACGCCGACAAGGCGCTCGGCCTGCTCGACGCTCCGGAGGTGCGCCGCAGCGCTATGTTCGTCGCGCTGCGCGCCCAGCGGTTCGCGGATGTGGTCCGGCACGCGGGCAAGGTGCTCGAAGCTGCGCCCGGCGACGCGTCGGCTCGGTTCTCACGAGGCATCGCGCGGGCGCGCCTGGGCGAGTTCGAGACCGCCGTCCCCGACCTCGAAGCGGGGCTCGGCCTCGAAGGCGCCGCGCGCGACGCGAGGCTCGAGCTGGCACTCGCCTTCTCGAAGCTCGGTCGGCCTGCGCAAGCGCTGACTCGCCTCCGGGAGATCCTCGAGATCGACCCCTACGACGCGGAGGCCTGCTATCAGGCATCCCGGCAGGTGCTCAAGCTCCGCCGGCCCGGATCGGCGGCGCTCTCGGCGACCCTCGTCCGATATTTCGAGACGCTGCGCGAAGCGGAAGGTCAATCTTCGCGGGAGGAACACCTCGGCTTTGCGGGCAAGGCAGCCGACGCCGCCATGGTCCGCGCAGCACGCTGGGAGCGGATGGGCCGCTACGATCGCGCCCTCGACGAAGTGAAGAGCGCGATCGCGGCGCACCCGGAGTCGGACGCGCTGCGGGCCTGGCTCGCCGCTTTCTACGTGCGGCTGGGCGTCGACCCGTTACTCGACGAGGCCGGACTCGAGCGAGCGCTCGCGATGGCGCAGAGCTCGGGGGACGACGTCCAAGCGAACCGCATCGCACGCTGCCTCCTTGCGCGCGCGCCCAGGAACGCCACTGCCCTCCGGCAGCTGGCAAAGAGCGTCGAGGACGTATCGCTGATCGTCCCGAGGCTGCACTTCGTCCGGCGGCTCGCCGAAGCGGACGCGGGAGATCCTCGCTGGGCCGCGGAGCTCGCTATGCTCCGAGCCGCCTTCGAAGGAGCTTCTCCACGGCGCTGAGGTACTCGTCCGTCGTGACGAAGCTGCCGGCCGGAGGATTTGTGGACTCGTGGACGGCCATGGCCAGGTCTTTCGTCATGATGCCGGACTCGATCGCCTCGACGCAGGCCGCCTCGAGGTCCTCTGCGAACTTAGCCACTTCCGGCGTGCCGTCGAGCCGCGCGCGCTGCGCGAGGCCGCGCGTCCACGCGTAGATGCTGGCGACGGGGTTCGTGCTCGTCGGGCGGCCTTTCTGGTGCTCGCGGAAGTGACGTGTGACTGTCCCGTGCGCCGCTTCGGCCTCGATGGTCTCGCCGTCCGGACAGACGAGCACCGAGGTCATGAGGCCCAACGAGCCGAACCCCTGGGCCACCGTGTCCGACTGGACGTCGCCGTCGTAGTTCTTGCAGGCCCAAACGATGCCCCCTTCCCACTTGAGCACCTGCGCCACCATGTCGTCGATCAGCCGGTGCTCGTACGTGAGGCCTGCGGCGCGGAACTTGTCCTCGAACTCGGCGCGGAAGACTTCGGCGAAGATGTCGCGGAAGCGCCCGTCGTAGGTCTTCAGAATCGTGTTCTTCGTGCTGAGGTATACGGGGTAGCCCACCTGTAAGCCGTAGCTGAACGTGGAGCGGGCGAAATCGGCGATCGAGCTGTCGAGGTTGAACATGCCGAGGGCCACGCCGGGGCTGTCGAAGTCGTTGATGACCCACTCTTCCGTTTTGCCGCCGCCCGCCGGCTCATAGACGAGCTTCACGCGGCCCGGTCCGGGGATATTGACGTCGACGGCCTTGTACTGATCGCCGTGAGCGTGGCGCCCCACGATGATGGGCTTTTTCCAGGCGGGCACGAGCCGCGGCACGTTCTTCGTCACGATAGGGGCGCGGAACACGGTACCACCGAGGAAGTTCCGAATCGTGCCGTTCGGGCTCTTCCACATCTTCTTGAGGCCGAACTCCTTCACCCGGTCCTCGTCCGGCGTGATCGTCGCGCACTTCACGCCTACTTTGTGCTCCCGGATTGCCTTGGCGGCGTCGAGCGTGACTTTGTCCTCGGTCCGATCCCGGTTCTCGATGCCCAGATCGAAGCCAATCAGCTTCACGTCCAGGAAAGGCAGGATGAGCTGGGATTTGATCTTGCTCCAGATGATGCGAGTCATCTCGTCGCCGTTGATGTCGACGATCGGCCCCTTGACGCGGATCTTTTGCACCGTCGTGGCTCCTGGCTGACTTTCCTTGATCGGTCGCCCCGGGACGAAGGGCCGGATTTTAGCCCGATCCGCGAGGTCAAGAAAGTGCCGACCGGCGGATTTGTAGGCGCGGTCGAGCCGCTTCTTCAGCGGCTCGAGGAGCTCGACGCGGCCTCGGTCTGCGGCAGGTGAGATGGCCCGACCACCTGGAAGTCGAGCGCATCTCCGCGCGCCGAGAGCCGGAGCGTGCAACCGTCGGGGACCTCACCGCGGACGATCTTGCGACCGAGCTCCGTCTCGACGTGCTTCTGGATATAGCGCTTGACCGGCCGCGCTCCAAAGACGGGGTCGTAGGCCGCATGAGCGATGTGCCGCACGGCTTCCGGCGCGATCTCGAGCTCGATCCTCCGCTCCTCGAGACGCCCGCGCAGACCGCGGAGCTGGATCTCGACGATTTTCTCGACTTCCGCCTCGCTGAGCGGCGCGAAGATCACAATCTCGTCCACGCGGTTCAGAAACTCGGGGCGGAACGCCGAGCGGAGCTGCGCGGTGACTGCGCGCCGGACTCCCTCCGAGAGTTTCCCCTCATTGGTCACACCCTCCATGATCTGCGGGCTGCCCAGGTTGGATGTCATGATCACGACCGTGTTCTTGAAGTCGACGACCCGGCCTTGGCTGTCCGTCAGGCGCCCGTCATCGAGGAGCTGCAGCAGCGTGTTGAATACGTCGGGATGAGCTTTCTCGATCTCGTCGAAGAGGATGACGCTGTAGGGCTTCCGGCGGACCGCCTCGGTGAGCTGACCGCCTTCGTCGTAGCCGATATAGCCAGGCGGAGCGCCGATGAGACGGGAGACGGCGTGCCGCTCCATGTATTCGCTCATGTCGATCCGCACCATGTTGTCCTCGCTGTCGAACAGCGCGGCGGCGAGCGTCCGGGCAAGCTCGGTCTTCCCGACGCCCGTCGGCCCGAGGAAGATGAACGAGCCGATCGGGCGGCGGGGATCTTTCAGCCCCGAGCGCGCGCGGAGCACCGCGTCGGCCACGGCGGTGACGGCCTCGTCCTGCCCCACGACGCGCTCGTGAAGGATCTGGTCGAGGCGAAGGAGTTTCTCCCGCTCCGACTCGAGCAGCCGCGTCACCGGGATGCCTGTCCATCGAGCAACAATTTCCGCCACTTCTTCGGGCGTGACTTCTTCGTGGAAAAGCGCCTTCGCGCCTTTCGCGACGCGCGATGACTCGGCTTTGCTGAGCTGCGCCTGCAGCTCCGGAATCTCGCCGTTCAGGATCCGGGAGGCGCGGTCGTAGTCGAGCTTCCGCGAAGCTTCATCGGCCTCGAGGCGTTTCGCTTCGATTTTTTTGCGGATCTCATCGGCACCTCGGATCGCCGCGCGCTCGCTCTCCCACTGTGCGCGGAGCGTGTCCCGCTGGGCCGTGAGGTCGACGAGCTGCGCCTGCGTCCTTTTCAGACGCTCCTGCGACGCAGGGTCTTTTTCCCGCTTGAGAGCGGCGGCCTCGATCTCGAGCTGGAGTTTGCGGCGCTCGACCTGATCGAGCTCCGCGGGCACGCTGTCGATCTCGGTGCGGATTGCGGCGGCGGCCTCATCGATCAGGTCGATGGCCTTGTCGGGAAGGAACCGGTCGCTGATGTAGCGGTGGGAGAGCTGCGCGGCCGCGACCAGGGCTCCATCCTGGATCCGCACCCCGTGGTGCATCTCGAACCGCTCCTTGAGACCGCGCAAGATCGAGATCGCGTCCTCGACCGAAGGCGGTTCGACCATGACCGGCTGAAACCGGCGCTCGAGTGCCGCGTCTTTCTCGAGGTGTTTTCGGTACTCGTCGAGCGTCGTGGCGCCGATGCAGTGAAGCTCGCCGCGGGCCAGCATGGGCTTCAGCAGGTTGCCCGCGTCCATCGCGCCTTCCGCTTTCCCGGCGCCCACGATCGTGTGCAGCTCGTCGATGAAGAGAAGGATGCGGCCTTCGCTCGACTGGATCTCTTTCAGGACGGCCTTCAGGCGCTCTTCGAACTCGCCACGGTACTTGGCGCCGGCGATCAACGAGCCCATGTCGAGCGCGAACAGCGTCTTGTCCTTGAGCCCCTCCGGCACATCCCCCCGCACGATCCTCTGCGCCAACCCCTCGACGATCGCCGTCTTGCCCACGCCGGGCTCACCGATGAGGACCGGATTATTCTTCGTCTTCCGCGAAAGGATGCGCACGACGCGGCGGATCTCCTCGTCGCGGCCAATGACCGGGTCGAGCTTCCCCTGGCGCGCGAGCTGGACGAGGTCGCGCCCGTACTTCTCGAGCGCCTGGAAAGTGCTCTCGGGATCCTGCGTCGTGACTTTCTGGTTTCCGCGGATCGCCCGCAGAGTCTCCCGCACGCGAGCCGCCGTGACACCGAGCCGCGCGAGGAGCTTGGTTGCGTTCGACGACGGCGCGCCTTCGAGGATGCCGAGGAGCAGATGCTCGACGCTGACGTACTGATCGCCGAACTTCTTCGAGACCTTCTCCGCTTCATTCAGCGCCCGCGAGAGGTCCGAGCTCATGCGGATCTCGCTCTCGCCGGAGACTTGAGGGTGGCGGGAGAGCGCCTCGCCAACGGCCTTCCGCACGTCGGCGGCTGGCACGCCCATGTGCTCGAGGATCCGCGGAACGATTCCCTGCGCGTCGTCGAGCAGGGCGGCCAGCAGATGCTCCGGCTCGTACGCCGGGCTGTTCCGGTCCTGGGCGTAGCCGAGACCTTTTCTGTAGGCTTCCTGCGATCGCGTGGTGAGAAGCTCTGGGTTCATCCGTGACTCCTCCTCGAAGGGCTGGGGAATTCCAGGCCGCCAACTGCAATTGTCCGCTTATGCACTTCACATGCCAGGTCGAGCTGGGGGATCCAAGCCAAATTCTCCAAAGCACTTATCTCAACTATTGGACCGCTGCTGGAAGCGTCTTGACTGCCAGTTTGGCCCGAGGCTGATCGCCATCCTGCTTTTCGAGCTCAGGCGCTGTCATTTTGGCTGAGAACCGTTCTGCTGACCTCGCTTCATTTTGACAGGACAGCGGACCGAGGAAAGAGTCTCTCCCTCTATTTTTTATTACGAACCGCATGTCGTCCCCTCCTCCCACGGACTCGAGCTCTCCCGCCGACGTCCCCTC
>Ga0111539_10010269_pt1 | contig 11791 bp, 8 predicted proteins | sample RhiMethybrSRZTD1_FD_79667 | JGI IMG/M metagenome (GOLD analysis project Ga0111539, IMG submission 79667) | Populus rhizosphere microbial communities from Tennessee, USA - Rhizosphere MetaG P. TD hybrid SRZTD1 (version 2) (version 2) | ecosystem: Host-associated > Plants > Roots > Rhizosphere >...
CGTCGCAAATTTCTGCACGCGTTTCCCGTGGTGCGTCTCGCCGATATAGAGGTTGCCCTGCGCATCGGAGGCGATGCTGCCATTGGCAAGAAACTGTCCCGGATAGCGCCCGCCGCTGCCGAACGCGCCGGCCTCCATCAGCGAGTCGCGCTCCACGACGTGCACCTTCTTGTTGTGCCCGTCGGTGACGAAGAGATATCGCTGCTGCGCGTCATTCGAGAACGCGAGATCCCAGACCGATCCACGCGACGCAACCACACCGAACTGACCGGTCACCGTCGCGCCGAGCGTCGTCGGTGCAACCGTTCCTTCCTTGACGAACGTTCCATCCTTGCGGAAGACCTGAATGCGATCGCTGCTGCGATCGCAGACATACACGAGACCATCGCGCGCGATCTTCACGCACGTGACCTCGCGGAACGATCGCGCCGGCATCTCGCCTGGCATGTAGGGGCCGGGAGCCGCACCCGGCATCTTTTCACCGTACGCAAACCAGTGGCGCTTGTATGCGCCGGTATCCGCATCGAAGACGATGACGCGGCGATTGCCGTTGTCGGCGACGAACACTTCGTTCGCCGCCGCATCGAAGGCGACAGCGGCGGGGCGGTTCAACGTCATCTGGCTCGTGGGTCCGTCCATCTTGCCCGGCGTGCCGATCTGCAGCAGGAACTTTCCGTCGCGCGAGAACTTCAGCACGTGCGCGTCGGCTGGTCCTTGTGGGGCATTACCACGGCCGCGAGCCGCGCCTGGAGCCGGCGTTTCACCGACGACTGCATCGCCTCGACCGCGCGCGGGTGCCGTCGGCGGCGGTTCGAGTCCCGCGGCCGCGATCCAGACATTACCTTTCGCATCAACGGCGATGCCGCCCGGCGACTGTGGCCATTGATAGCCCTGACCCGGACCACCCCAGCTCGACACGAGCGCTCCGGTCTGATCGAACTCCAGGACGAACGGCGCCGCCTGGCAGCAGATGCTCGAGGACGGCGGGCTGGTGGCCATCCCTTTCTCGTTCGCCTCGAGCGAGTCGTTCCCGCGGTGCACGACCCACACGTGATTCTGCGCGTCGACGGCAACGCCGGTGACCGACCCGAGGACCCACGAGTGATTGCTGAACGGCCGCGGCCAGAACGGCTGGACCTGGTAATTCGGTGCGCGAGCGGCGCCGCCGCGCTGGGCCGACGCGGCGCCGGAGAACGTGAAAAAGGCCGCGACAACGAAAAGTGCGATGGAGCCCGGAAGAACTGAACCGCGAATCGGTCGCATGTTCCCCTCCGAAATTTCGTTCGGGCCGTTCGGGCCGTTCGGATCGCTCTGCCTGGTCCGCCGTTCACGGTGCCAAAGAAAAACCTCTGGACGCGGCCGGCCATCTTCGAACAGTCGAACGACCCGAACGAATCGAACGTCCCGAACGATTCGAACGACGACGGCCCAAACTATACCTCCGGACGCGGCGCTCCAGGCCCTCGCTCATCCAAATTGCAACGAATTTGAAGGTCGGGCCAACTACCATCGGCCTGCCAACCCTGCTACCCTGATGCCCTTCGACTCGCTGCCGCCTTTCTATATGAAACGAGCCGCGACGCTCGCCGTCGGCGTTCTGCTGTGGGCAGCGGCGCCCGCTGCCGCGCACGATATCCCCTCCGACGTGCGGGTGCAGCTCTTCCTGCGTCCCCAAGGCCAGGTCCTGCGACTCGTGGCTCGGATGCCGGTGGCGGCGATGAACGACGTCGAGTGGCCGCTGGACGGCGTGCTGCTGAATCTGGCGCGGACCGAGCCGCTGCTGAAAAACGCAGCGACCGCGTGGATCGCCAGACGCATCGACGTGTACGAAGGCGCCCTGCGTCTCGAGGCGGCGCGGATAATGGCCGTTCGCATTTCGCTGCCGGCCGATTCCTCGTTCGGCTCCTATGAGACGGCGTTGTCTCACGTCACCGGAGCATCGCTTCCCGACGACACCGAGGTGGTCGCTCGACAGGCCTGGGTCGACGCGCTCGTCGAATACGACATCGCCTCCGACCGGTCGCTCTTTTCCATCGAACCGCGCTTCAGCCTCGTCGGTCTGCAGACGCTGACGGTGGTCCGCTTTCTCGCGGCATCGGGCGTCGAGCGCGCCTTCCAGTTCCACAACGATCCCGGACTGGTCCCGCTCGATCCGCGCTGGTTCCAGGCTGCGTCTCGATTCGTCGTCGACGGGTTCTTCCACATTCTCGGCGGTATCGATCACCTGCTGTTCCTGTTGTGTCTGGTGATCCCGTTCCGCCGGCTGCGAACGCTGGTCCCGATCGTCACGGCCTTTACCGTGGCGCACTCGATCACGCTCATTGCGTCGGCGTACGACATGGCGCCCGACGCGCTCTGGTTCCCGCCGCTGGTCGAGACGCTCATCGCTACATCGATCGTGTATATGGCGCTGGAGAACATCGTCGCGCTGCCCGGAGAGAGGGGACGAGCCGCTGTGCAGCGTCGATGGATGGTGGCGTTCGGGTTCGGTCTCGTTCACGGGTTCGGCTTCTCGTTCGCCCTGCGCGAGAACCTGCAGTTCGCAGGGAATCATCTGTTGACCTCACTGTTGTCGTTCAACGTCGGGGTCGAGATTGGACAGCTGCTGGTCCTGGTCGCGATGATTCCTGTGCTCGATCTGCTGTTCCGTGTTCTGCCTGCCCCTCGACTGAGCTCGGGGCAGGCGCCATCGGTCTCGGGATGGTCCGCCGAACGCGTTGGCGTCATCGTCCTGTCCGCGTTCGTGGCGCATACCGGATGGCACTGGATGCTCGACCGCGGGGCGCGACTGTGGCTGTATCAGTTCCAGTGGCCGGCGATCGATGCGGCGCTGATGGTGTTCGTCCTGCGCTGGTTGATCCTCGCGGTCGCCGTGGCGGGCATGGGATGGCTGATTTTTGGAGTGATTGCCAGGCAGCTCCGCCGCGGCGAACGCGCGGCGGCTACAGAAGAAGGAGCGTCCGTATGACTCGGCTCCGCGGAGTTTCTTGGTTGTTGGGATTTGGGATTTGGGGTTTGACTCTCTCCGCTCAGGCACCGGTCGCGCCGACCAACGACCCGCCGAATCCCTATCAGACCGTCGAGGGCTACTTCAAACTGCCCGAGGGTCGCACGTGGGGATCGACGAGCGCCGTCGACATCGACAAGGACGGGCGCAGCATCTGGATCGCGGAGCGATGCGGCGTGAACAGCTGCCTCGATCGCGCGACCGGCCAGATGTCGAACCTGCCAACGATCCTCAAGTTCGATGCATCCGGCAAGCTCGTGACCAGCTTCGGGCAGGGGATGCTGATCTTTCCACACGGCATCCACGTCGATCGCGACGGCAACGTGTGGGTGACCGACGGTCAGGACGATGCGCCCGTGCCGGCGCGTGGTGGAGGCGCCGCAGGTGGCGGAGCGGCGCCTGCACCCGCGGCCCCACCGCGCCTGGGTCCGCTACCGGGTGCGATGCGAGGCAACCAGGTCTACAAGTTCAGTCCGGACGGCAAGCTGCTGATGACGCTCGGCAAACCGGGCGGCGCCGCCGAGCCCGACTTCTTCTATCAGCCAAACGACGTCCTGGTTGCGCCCAATGGGGACATCTTCGTGTCGGAGGGACACGGCGCCGGCAACTCGCGCATCCTCAAGTTCGGCAAGGACGGAAAGCTGATCAAGTCATACGGCAAGAAGGGCAGCGGGGCGGGAGAGCTCGATCAGCCGCACGCGCTCGCCATGGACTCGCGCGGGCGCCTGTTCGTGGGCGATCGCGGCAACAACCGCGTGCTGATCTTCGATCAGGATTTCAAGCTGCTCGATGAGTGGCGTCAGTTCAGCCGCCCGAGTGGTCTCTACATCCGCAACGACATGTTGTACGCCGCCGATTCGGAGTCAGAGTCGGTCGCGCGCAATCACGACGGTTGGAAGCGCGGCATCCGCATCGGCAGTGTGAAGGACGGAAAGGTTGCCTCCTTCATCCCCGATCCGGTGGAGAAGGCGACCGGCACGAGCGCCGCGGAAGGCGTGGCCGTCGATGCCGCCGGCAATGTCTATGGTGCGGAGGTAGGGCCGAGGGCCGTGAAGAAGTACGTCAGGAAGAGCGGGACGAACTAAGGGCAACATGCATCCGTGGCGTGCGTTGGTCGGTCTTGTCGGACTGCTCGCCATCGCGTTCGGCGTCTTCACGATCGCGAGCCCCGACGCCGTCGTCTCGTTTAGTGAGTCCATTCTCACGCCGACGGGCCTCTACGTCATTGCCGCGATCCGTATCGTGCTCGGCGTCGTCCTGGTGCTGGCGGCGGCTCACTCCCGGCTGCCGCGCGTTCTCCGCGTGCTTGGCATCGTCATCGTGATCGCGGGAGCGTTGACGCCGGTCTTTGGCGTCGAGCGCTCCCGCGCCGTGCTCGCGTGGGAAGCCTCTTTCGGTCCGATGGCCATCCGCCTGCTCGGTCTCGTCATCATCGCGCTGGGCGGATTCCTCATCTACGTCGTCCGCCCCTCGAGGCAAACCGCCTGACAGGCAATCCGGGCGCGATGTCTAATTCGGGATCGCGCCGCGCAGCTCCGCCGCGACTTCCTCGAGGCGGTCGTAGCTGATCGCCGCGCCTCGCTCCATGCCGGACGACTGCACCGCGTCGCGAACATCCTTGGACGGGTACATGACCGTCACCGTGAGCCGCGTCTTGCCGCCTTCCTCGGTCAGGATTGCCGTGACCACCGACTCGACGTCGGGAAACGGTTCGTAGATCTCGGTGTAGACGATCCGCTCCGGCGCCGCCATCTCGCGGATCTCGCCGTGGAAGCCGGCCTCGCCCTTCGGATGCCGGTTGACGAATCGCCACTTGCCGCCAACGCGCGCATCCATCTCGCACACCGGCACCGAATATCCTTCGCCGAGCCGGCCCCACCATCGCACGATGTGCTCCGGCGTGGTCAGCGCCTCGAACACCAGACGCCGTGGCGCATCGAACAGCCGCGTCATCCGGATCTCGCGATCCGAGGGGATGGTGACCTGGAACGTTTCGCTATTTGCGACGCCGCTTGCGACCATCTGACATCTCCTTCGCTTTCATCTCTTGCAGGTAGGCTTCGAGTCGATCGAAGCGTTGGGCCCACATCTCGCGATACGGTTCGATCCAGTCGGCCACGGCCTTGAGCGGCGCCGGCTTGAGACGGCACGGGCGCCGCTGCGCGTCGCGGCCGCGCACGATGAGTCCCGCCCGCTCGAGCACACGCAGGTGCTTCGAGACCGCCGGCATGCTCATGTCGAATGGCTCCGCCAGCTCCGACACCGAACACTCGCCGGAGGCGAGCCGCGCCAGGATCGCCCGGCGCGTGGGATCCGCCAGCGCGGCAAACGTTGTGCTCAGCTGATCGATGGACATAAGAAGTGAACCATGTGGTTACGTAACCATATGGTTAAATACAACACGGTGTCAAGCGCGCCGGGCGTACTGATCGACACAGAGCTGCGGGTGGAGAATTCGTGGGGGGCCGCCTTCAGGCGGCCCAGGCGCTAATCGAGTCGAACGAGGCCGCGACGGTTCGCCACCTTCACCGCTTCCGTGCGGCTGGTGACGCCGAGCTTCTCGAACAGGTGACCGAGGTGCGTCTTCACCGTCCGCTCGCTGATGCCGAGCTCGTTGGCGATTTCCTTGTTGCTCTTGCCATCGGCCATCAGCCGCAGCGTCGACAGCTCTCGCGGTGTGAGCTGCACACGCGTGACGCTGTCAGCCAGCTTCGCGGCCGCGGCGGGGGCGAGATACGTCTTCCCCGCGAGCACGTCGTGAATGCACCTCACGAGGGCATCGGCGGCAATGTCCTTCAGCACGTAGGCCTTCGCGCCTGCCTTGAGCGCGCGGGCGATGTCCTCGTCGGTGTCGTAGGTCGTGAGCACGATGACCTTGGCGTTCGGATCGCGCTCGCGGATTCGGCGAACCGCCTCCACGCCTTCCATCACCGGCATCCGCAGATCGAGCAGCGTCACGTCGGGGCGGTGCCGCTCGTACGCGTCGAGCGCCTCGAGCCCATTCGCCGCTTCGGCGACGACATGAAGGTCCGATTCCTGATTGATGATGTTCGCCACTCCCGTCCGCAGCAGCGCGTGGTCGTCGACGACCAGCACGTTGGCGCGCGCGGTGGCGACCGCCGCCGTCTCAGACGCTGGCATTGGTTGCGCTCCCGTTCGGTATTGAAAACGACGGCGGTTCCCATGCGACGACGACCTCGGTGCCGAACCGCGGAGCGGTAACGATCGTGAGCGACGCTCCGATGCGCTCGGCGCGCTCCTGCATGCTGGTCATGCCGAAACCGCCGCCCCGCTGCTCCTTCGGAATCCCGCGTCCGTCATCCGCCACCTGCAACCTGAAGCCGATCGACCGCACGGCTCCCGCGTGCACCTTGATCCGGCGTCCGCGCGAATGACGGACGGCGTTGGTGATCGCCTCCTGGGCGATCCCGATGATCTCGCGCTCGACACCGCTGATGAACGGCGGCAGCTCGTCGACGGTGAGATCGATCTGCATCTCGGACGTGCGGCGGGCGAGATCGGTCATGCGCTGCAGCGCGGAGCCGAGGCCCTCGCCATCGCTCGTGTGCGGCCGCAGCGCGCCGACCGATCGACGCGCTTCGACCATGTGACTCCGCGCGAGATCGACGGCGGTGTCGAGCGTCTTCTTGACGTTCGACGGCAGCGTGTCGGCCGATCGCTGCGCGGCCTGCAGCTGCATCAGGATCGCGGCAAAGCCCTGCGCGAGCGTGTCGTGGATGTCGCGCGCGATCCGGTTTCTCTCCTCGAGAACGGCTTGACGACGCGCCTCGACGCGGCTTTGCTCGGCAATGCGGCTGTTGTGGAGGGCAAGTGTGGCCTGGCGTGCCATCGCCTCGATGAGCGTCTTGCGCCACGCGCAGGCGCCGCAGCCGCAGCCCGGATCGTGATGCGCGGTTTCGCTCGACGCACAGTTGAACAGCGCCACCCATCCGAGGTTGCGTGTCGGCAGGACGAGCGGCGCCACCATGAACGAATGCACGTCCATGTCGCGCGTGAACGCTTGAATCGGCGCTGACAGGCGCGGGTCTTCGTGGCCGTACTCAATCGTTTCGGTCCAACCCGGCTTGTAGGAAACGAACTGTTCGGCCAACGCCGCACGGGTCTCCGGCGACACCGGGAGCTCCGATGAATCGCCGTCGAAGAAACCGTCCGAGCAGTAGGCGATCCACAGCTTGCACTGCGTGTCGTCGTCGTCGAGCAGCCAGACGGCGCATGCGCGGCTATCGGACTCGTCGACCAGCGTCTTCATGAAGCCGCGGAAGAATCCGGCCACGTCGGGCTCGCGGACGAGCAGATCGAGCGCGAGCTGCACGGCATCGGTGTGCACGTGCGCCGTGCATTCGGCGCGTCGCCGCTGTCGCTGTTCTCCCTCGAGCGCGTCCTGCAGTCGAGAGAGTCGTTCGGTCCACTCTGACGGTGCGACTGTCTCGCTGCCGATGTTCTCAGCCACGCGATCGTGTTCGCACAAGCGTGATGTCGTTGTGGCGACGGCGTTGCCGACCGAATCCAGATACGACTGCACGAGGCGTCCTCCGGCATCCATTATCCAGCACCGCCGTCCCGAACGCTGTTGACCATTAGGGGCAGTGCCTTCTCGTCCTTTAGTCGTAGATCACCCTCGCTCGAAAGCGACGCGCCGCCCTGATGCGTTGGAGCGACGCGCGGGTCCGTCCTCAGCCCAATTGTGGAAACCGCCACGTGCGCGCGATGCTGGCGCGGTATGTCACACAACGTTGAGCCTCCTTTCGGGCCGCCTGAAGGCGGCCGCTACGCCTTTTCGATGCTGCTCGGTTTCGCAGCGCTCGTCGCCGTCGCCCTCGCGGCGTGCACGCCCACGGCGGCGCAGCAGGCGCCACCGCCTCCGCCACAGGTGAAAGTTGCCGAGGTCGTCTCCCGCAACATCACCGAGTGGGATGAATTCACCGGCCGGCTCGAAGCGGTGAACACCGTCGCCATCCGGCCGCGCGTGTCCGGCTACGTGTCCGCGGTTCGATTCGCAGAGGGCGCGATCGTGCACCAAGGCGACCTGCTGTTCCAGATCGACCCGCGACCGTTCCAGGCGGACGTGGATCGCCTCCGAGCGGAGGTCATGCGTGCCCGCGCGACGGTGCAGCGAGCCACATCCGAGCTGCAGCGTGCCGAGCGGCTCGTGGCTGAAAACGCGCTCTCCAACGAGGAGCACGATCGCCGCGCGTCGGTGGCGCAGGAGTCCTCCGCGCAGGTCGACGCGGTCGACGCCGCGCTGCGGGCGGCCGAGCTCAATCTCGAGTTCACACGCGTCACGGCGCCCATTGAAGGCCGCGTCGGCCGCGCCATCGTCACACCGGGCAACCTCGTGTCGAGCGGCCCCGGCGAAGCGACGCTGATGACGACCCTCGTGTCGCTCGATCCGGTCTATGCCACGTTCGACGCCGACGAACAGAGCTACCTTCGCTACCTCGAACTGGCGCGCACGGGAAAGCACGCACTACCGATTCGCATGGCGCTTGGCAGCGATACGGGATTCCCGCGCGACGGAGCGCTGAACTTCCTCGACAACCAGGTTGATCCCGCGACAGGCACGATTCGCGTCCGCGCCCTCTTCCGCAATCGCGATCTCGGTCTCACACCAGGCTTGTTCGTGCGGCTGCAGCTTCCCGGCGTCGGCGGGTATCGAGGAGTGCTGATTCAGGATCGCGCCGTCGGCACTGATCTCGACAAACGCTTCGTGTTCGTCGTCAACGCAGAAGGAGCGGTCGAATATCGCGCAGTGACGCTCGGACCGATCGTCGACGGCCTGCGCGTCGTGCGCAGCGGCCTGAGCGCGGGAGACCGTGTCGTCATCGACGGCCTGCAGCGCGTGCGACCGGGCGCCAAGGTGCAACCAGCGATCGTCACGATGGAGCCGGAACGCGCCGCGTCGATTCGGCTACAGGCGCAGACCACCGGGAAGGCGGAATAAGTCGTCATGCGATTCTCGCGTTTCTTCATCGACCGGCCGATCTTCGCCGTCGTCCTCTCGCTCCTGATCGTCGTCGGAGGGGCCCTGGCTCTCTTCAGACTGCCCGTCAGTGAATACCCGAGCGTGGTGCCGCCAACGGTGGTGGTCCGCGCCGCCTTTCCCGGCGCGAATCCCAAGGTCATTGCCGAAACGGTAGCCGCGCCGATCGAGCAGCAGATCAACGGCGTCGAGGACCTGCTTTACATGTTCTCGCAGGCGACGTCGGACGGGCGAATGACGCTGACCATCACGTTCGCGCTCGGAACGGACGTCGACAACGCGCAGGTGCAGGTGCAGAACCGCGTCGCGCAGGCGCTGCCGCGGCTTCCACAGGAGGTGCAGCGCATCGGTGTGACCACCGAGAAGGCGTCGCCCGACATCATGATGGCGGTGAATCTCGTCTCGCCCGACGAGAGGTACGACATGCTCTACCTCTCCAATTACGCACACCTGCGGGTGCGAGACGAGTTGCTGCGGATTCCGGGCGTCGGCAGCGCGCAGGTGTTCGGCGCCGGCGAATACAGCATGCGCGTCTGGCTCGATCCCGAGCGGCTGTCGGCACGTCAGCTGACCGCCACCGATGTCGTGCGCGCGATCCGTGAGCAGAATCTTCAAGTTGCCGCTGGCGTGCTCGGTGCCCCGCCTGTGCCGGACGACACGACATTCCAGCTCCTCATCAACGCGCCCGGCCGCCTGACGTCGGAAGAGGAATTCGCCGACATCGTGGTGCGCGCCACGCCAGACGGGCAGATCACTCGTGTTCGCGACGTCGGCCGAGTGGAGCTTGGCTCGAACCTGTATGCCCTCCGAAGTCAACTCGACAACCAGCCGGCCGTGACCATCGGCATTTCGCAGCGCCCGGGCACGAACGCCCTGGAGGCCTCCACCAACGTCCACGCGACGATGGAGCGGCTCAAGGCGTCATTCCCCGAGGGCGTTGACTACCGTATCGTCTACGACACGACTGCCTACGTACGCGAGTCGATCAAGGCGGTCGTGGAGACGCTGTTCGAAGCGATCCTCCTGGTCGTCATCGTGGTGCTGGTGTTCCTGCAGACGTGGCGCGCCTCGATCATTCCACTCGTTGCGGTGCCGGTATCGCTCATAGGCACGTTTGCCGTGATGCTGATGTTCGGCTTTTCGGTGAACACCCTGTCGCTCTTTGGTCTGGTCCTCGCGATAGGCATCGTGGTCGACGACGCGATCGTCGTCGTCGAGAACGTCGAACGCCACATCGAGCTCGGGTTGGTGCCGATCGAAGCCACGCGCAAGGCCATGGACGAAGTGTCGGGCCCGATCATCGCGATCGCGCTCGTCCTCTGTGCGGTGTTCGTGCCGACCGCGTTCGTCAGTGGACTCACGGGCCAGTTCTATCGTCAGTTCGCCTTGACGATCGCCATCTCCACGGTCATCTCGGCGATCAACTCGCTGACGCTGAGCCCGGCGCTGGCGTCGCGACTGCTGCTGCCGCGTCACGCTGCGAAGGATCGTGTGCAACGCGCGCTCGATAGTGTGTTCGGGTGGTTCTTCCGCCTGTTCAATCGCTTCTTCACGAGAGCGTCCAGCGCCTACACGTTCGGCGTCGGGCGCGTGCTGCGCGTGGGAGTGGCCGTGCTGGTCGTGTACCTCGGTCTCATCGGGCTGACGATGCTGGGGTTCTCGCGAGTGCCGTCGGGATTCATTCCCGCGCAGGACCGGGATTATCTCGTCGCCTTCGCGCAGCTGCCGGATGCCGCGACCCTCGATCGCACGGATGCGGTGGTCCGGAAGATGTCGGAGCTGGCACTCAAGCAGCCCGGCGTCGCGAACTCGGTAGCGTTCCCCGGCCTATCGATCAACGGATTTGTGAACGCCTCCAATGCCGGGATCGCATTCGTCGTTCTCGATCCTGCGGCTGAGCGGGCAGGACATCCGGAGCTGTCCGCCGCGAGCATTGTCCAGAAGCTCAATGGCGAGTACGCCGGCATCCAGGAGGCGTTCGTCGCCGTCTTTCCGCCGCCACCGGTTCAGGGGCTCGGCTCGATTGGTGGATTCAAGCTGTACATCGAGGATCGCGGTGGGGCGGGCTTCGAAGAGCTGTATGCGCAAACGATGGGGACCATCGGGCAGGCACGACAGGCGCCGCAGCTTGCCGGTTTGCTTTCAAGCTTCCAGGTGAACGTGCCGCAGATCGACGCCAAGGTCGATCGCGAACGGGCGAAGACGTACGGCGTAGGGCTGACCGATGTCTTCGAAACTTTGCAGGCCTATCTCGGGTCGCTCTATGTGAACGACTTCAACCGGTTCGGGCGGACCTATCAGGTCAACGTGCAGGCGGAATCGGCGTTCCGTCTGCAACCGGAGCAGATTGGGCGGCTGAAGACGCGCAACGCGAGCGGCGACATGGTGCCGCTCGGGTCATTGGTCAAGGTCACGCAAGGCTACGGCCCCGATCAGGTCATGCACTACAACGGCTATCCGGCCGCCGAAATCAACGGCGGTCCGTCGCCGGGACACAGCTCCGGACAGGCGCAGAGTGCGATCGCCGGGCTGCTGGAGCGCTCGCTGCCGAACGGCATGACGTTCGAATGGACCGAGCTGGCCTACCAGGACTCCATTTCAGGCAACACGATGCTGCTGATCTTCCCGCTGTGCGTGCTGCTCGTTTACGGCGTTCTCGCTGCGCAGTACGAGAGCTGGTCGCTGCCGCTGTCGGTCATCCTGATTGTGCCGATGACGCTGCTCTCGGCGATCGCGGGCGTCTGGCTCACGGGCGGCGACAACAACGTCTTCACGCAGATCAG
>Ga0111539_10010270_pt1 | contig 11789 bp, 9 predicted proteins | sample RhiMethybrSRZTD1_FD_79667 | JGI IMG/M metagenome (GOLD analysis project Ga0111539, IMG submission 79667) | Populus rhizosphere microbial communities from Tennessee, USA - Rhizosphere MetaG P. TD hybrid SRZTD1 (version 2) (version 2) | ecosystem: Host-associated > Plants > Roots > Rhizosphere >...
CGCGGGCACGAACAGCGGCGTCTCGCCGAACGACCCCGCCTCGTCATCGGCGGCAACGAGCGCCTCGACGTCGGCTCGTAACACCGCGTCGTCGCCGCACGCAGCAGCGAGAAAGGCGTCGCGCCGCGCGGGATCGCTCGCGAGCGCCGCGTGGAAGATCTCGGTGACCTGCTGCCAGTGTTCAGATCCCACGTCGGGCGCCCTGATCCTTCAGGCGAGCGTACAGCCACGCACGCGCGACCTTCCACTCTCGCTCGACGGTGGCGACCGAGAGGCCCAGCACGTGACCGGTTTCTTCGAGCGTGAGCCCACCGAAGAATCTCAGTTCGGCGACCTGGCCTTTGCGTGCGTCGAAGGTCGCCAGATCCGTCAAGGCCGCATCGACATCCAACACATCGACGTCACGAGGGTCGTGCTCCGCGACTGATTCATCGAGCGTCACACGTGCCCACTGGCCGGACCGCTTCGTCGTCTTCCGCGCTCGCGCACGGTCCACCAGGATGCGGCGCATGATCTGCGACGCGACACCGAAGAACTGCGCGCGATTCTGCCACGCGGTCCCGTTCTGATCGACCAATCGGAGATAGGCCTCGTGCACCAAGGCTGTCGGCTGCAACGTGTGTCCGGCCCGTTCACGTCGCAGATATGCGGCCGCGCGCCGCCGAAGCTCTTGATAGACCACTTCCATGAGGCGGTCTCGTGCGTCGACGTGACCCCGACTCCAAGCCTGGAGCAACACGCTCACATCAGCTTCGTGGTCGACCCCGTCCACGGCCCCTCCTCGCCGCGTATTCTGGCGCGCTCGTTCACCGTGAGCAAGTTTCCCTGGATTTCTCGCGTCACTCGACAGAGGGATTCGGGGTGCTCTTCCCTCTCATGGTTTCTATCGACTAGCCGAGCTGTGGAGGGGTGACCAATGATCACGCTGCGTTCGATCCTGATCACGAGTGTGGCGGCACTTCTGGGCGTTCCGCCGATTGCCAATGCGGATGTCGTGACCGATTGGAACACGATCGCCGTCAGCACCGTGTCTGCCGACCGGGTTGTCAACCGCCAAAGCCGTGACATGGCCATGGTGCACGCGGCGGTGTTCGACGCCATGAACGCGATCCGCCCGTACTACACGCCCGCCATGGTTGCGATCACGGCAAGAGGCTACTCGTCGCGCGAAGCGGCGGCCGCGCAGGCGGCGCACGACGTACTTCTTGCGCTGTTCCCGGCCCAGCAAGCCGACCTCGACGCGAAGCTCGCCGCGTCGCTGGCGCAGATCCCCAACGATGACGGGCACGGTCACCGGCCGAAGTACTGGGGCATCAGGGCGGGGCAGGTGGCAGCACTCGCGGTGCTCAACGCTCGCCAAAATGACCACGCGTTCGACAGTGTCCCGTTCACACCGCCATCAGGGCCCGGCGAGTACCAGTTCACTCCAGGCTGCAACGCGACCAACCTCTCGGTGCCGGGCTGGGGTCTCGTCACCCCGTTCACGGTGTCGGATCCCGACTACTTTCCGACGGCGACCCGGCCCGTGCTCAGCGACCCGGAGTGGCAAGCCTCGCTCGACGAGGTCCGGGCCTACGGTGCTTCAGACTCGATGGTGCGCACCGCCGAGCAGTTGGAGATCGGCCTGTTCTACATCGAGCCGTCACTCTCGAGCATGAATCGTCTCGCTCGCCAGCTGGTTGCGCAGGAACCGGTGGAAACCAACCGCGCGGCCGCATCGAAGCAGCTACTGGCCCACGCTCGTCTGTTCGCCGCACTCAACATCGCCCAGGCAGACACGTACATCCGCACGTGGAGGGTGAAGTATCGCGAACACTTCTGGCGTCCGTTCACCGCGATCAACCTCCTCTACCCGGGGACGAACTGGACGCCGGCTCGCCAGACGCCGTGCCATCCCGAGTTCTACGCGGCGCATGGCACGCTGACCCCTGCCGGCATCACTGCGATCCAGAACTACCGGGGCAGCGATGCCATCGACGTGACGATCACCAGCATCAGCCTTCCAGGCACCACGCGGGACTACACCAGCTTGAATCAGATCATCGAGGACGTGAACGTCGCACGCATCTACACCGGGTTCCACTATCGGTCGACGCTGGTACGGAGCAACATGCTCGGCATCGCCGTCGCCAACTGGGTGAACGACAACATGATGACCGTGCTTGCCGAGAACACGGTCGGTCGCGACGATGAGGACAACGACGGCACGTATCGCGGCGTCCCGGTCCAGGAAACCTATGATGCCAACAACCTCGAGTATGAGGACTAGAAACACCATCAGCGGTGACAGGCTCACGACCGGTAGTCGCGTTCACCGATGACGACCCGAAGAATCCCGTTGCAAATCTTCTTCAGCCAGCCCGGGCTCGCTTTGCATCTGTACGTGGGTGGTGGAGGTGAATCATGCGAAGCGTTGCAAAGCTCGTCGCCAGCGGCACAGCTCTACTGCTCGCGACGACGGTATTCGCGGCGCCGGGGGACGAAGCGAAGACACTCAATGAGGCAACAACCGTCCTCTCGGAGCTCCGTAACACGCCGGAGAACGGCATCCCGGACGGAATCTGGAACAAGGCCAACTGCGTCGTCGTGATTCCAGGGCTCAAGAAAGCCGGGTTCATCGTCGGCGGCGAATTCGGAGAAGGTGCGATGAGCTGCAGGAACGGCAACCAGTGGAGCGCGCCGATCTTCATGAAAATGACGAAGGGAAGCGCGGGCCTCCAGGCTGGAGTGCAGTCGGTCGACGTCGTCCTCGTTGTCCTGAATAGAAGCGGAGCTGAAAAGCTCCTGAGCAACAAGGTGACGCTCGGCGCCGACGCGTCGATTGCCGCGGGGCCGGTCGGACGCACGGCAAGTGCGGCCACCGATGCGCAGCTGACGGCGGAAATACTGTCGTACTCGCGCGCCAAGGGGCTGTTCGCCGGTATCAACCTGTCGGGTGGCAGCCTGAGGCCCGACGAGAGCCAGAACGAACGCGCCTACGGGAAGGATGCGTCGCCGCGCGAGATCGCTCTGGGAACGAGAGCCGTAACCATGTCCGCCGAGGCGCGCGCGTTTACGACCGCGCTCGCTCGCGAGACCGTCGGCACCACCGGCGTGAAGTAAGTCGAACGGCACTGACGGAGAAGGAGAGACGGGTGGGCGAATCGCTCACCCGTGCGTGCCGACCCCGTCGACTCCTGAAGGGAGTCACGTCATGTATCCAAAGCTCGCTTCTGAGTTCCTTGGCACCTTCTGGCTCGTGTTCGGTGGATGCGGCAGCGCCATCCTCGCCGCGACATTTCCGAACGTCGGCATCGGTCTGGCCGGCGTGTCGCTGGCATTCGGCCTCACCGTGCTCACGGGCGCGTACGCGTTCGGTCCGATATCAGGCGGACACTTCAATCCCGCCGTATCGATCGGATTGTGGGTGGGCGGACGCTTTCCGCGCACGGAGCTGCCCGGGTACATTGCCGCGCAACTTGCGGGCGGTATTTACGCCGCCGGACTGCTCTACGTGATCGCCAACGGCGCCCCTGGGTTCGACGCCGGCGCGGGGTTCGCCGCAAACGGTTACGGAGACCATTCTCCCGGCAACTATTCGCTCGCGGCCGCGCTCGTCACCGAAGCGGTCATGACGTTCATGTTTCTCATGGTGATCCTCGGCGCAACCGATCGCCGCGCGCCGGCGGGATTCGCCGGGATCGCCATCGGCCTCGCGCTGACGCTGATTCATCTGGTCAGCATTCCGGTGACGAACACGTCGGTGAATCCGGCACGCAGCACCGCGACGGCGTTGTTCGCCGGGATGTGGGCCCTGTCGCAACTGTGGGTGTTCTGGCTGGCGCCGCTGGTCGGCGCCGTAGCGGCGGGCGCGACGTGGAGGCGCCTGTTCGAGAGCCGTGCGACGACGGATGTCGACGAGCGCTGGCGAGCCGCGGCTTAGATCTCCTGCTCGCGGCGGAGGGGGGCGTGCGCAAGGATGCGCGTCCCCTGGCCCGGCATCGAATGAATCTTGACCTGACCACCCACGAGCGCGAGCCTTTCGCGCATCGCGACGAACCCAAGCGCCTGGTTGCTCATCACCGCCGCCACATCGAACCCGACTCCCAGATCGGCGACCTCGAGCTGGAGCTCGTCGCCGGCACCACGCAACGAGACCCAGATGTCGCGCACCGCGGCATAGTTCAAGGCGTTCTCCACCGCCTCCTGCAGTACGCGGAACAGGGCGAGCGCGATATCGTTCGGCACATCGGACGGAACGTCCTCCTGACGGAAGTCAATGAACACAGCGTGCTGTGACGACAGCGAACGACAATAACTCGCTGCCACGGCCGCCAGGCCGAGCAGTTCCATCCGGCCATACACGGGATCGGACAGCGAGGAGATCTCGTTGGCGAGCACGGAGAGCTGGTCGGACAACTCCATGACGTCGGCCTGCAGATTGCCGTCCTGTTGCGCATCGCGGAGATGATGTGCGCGCAGCGTCAGCGTCATCATCCGCTGGCCGATGTCGTCGCGTAGTTTCCTGGCCACGGATGCGCGTTCCTTCTCCTGGCCCTTCATCAAACGCCGGCTCAGGCTGGACAGCGCTATCTGATCGCGGGTGAGATGGGTCAAATCGATCGCGGAGCCGACATAACCGGCAAACACCTGCCCGGCGAATCGCGGCACTCCGGTATCGAGCACGCGTCGGTACTCTCCCCGGCCGCGCCGAAGGCGGTACTCCATCTGGAACGGTTCGCGCCGCTTGAACGCGTGCCAGTAGATCTCCAGGCATCGCCCCAGGTCGTCCGGATGCACCGCATCGGTCCAGCCGTTGCCCAGTTCGCTCTGCGCGGTCCGGCCGCTGGCGTCGGTGGCCGAACGATCGCTGGACGTGCCGTCGGGGCCCGCCGCCCACATCGAGACAATTGGAGCGTTCGACACCACGCGGAACCGCTCCGGTGCCGTTCGCGATCGGTCCACGCGACGGCGGTGAATCACGTTGAAGACCAGCGCGATCACGGCGAGTGTCTGGACGCCGGTGAACGCCGCGGCAGCGACGATCGGCCCGCGATAGCGCTGCCACACGGTCGGCTCGCGAAACTCCACGATGCTTCCCGACGGCAACCGCGCTTCGTCGATCTGCCAGCGACGCAGCTCGCGCCAGTCGAACACGGGCGCGCCCAGCATCAGCGTCGACGTGCCGATGGTGCGAGGCGATTCGCCGGCCAGGACGCGGAGCGCCACGTTCGTCGTGTTGTGACTCAATTCGTCGGTCGACAGCAGCGCCCCACCGACGATGCCACGGCCAAGCTGATCTTTGTACAGGGAGAAGATCGGCGCATTGGCGGCAGCGTGAAGCGCGCTCATCGTACGGGATTCGATTTGCGGTTCGCCGTGGGCGTCGAGCGACAACAGGCCGTAGAAGATCGCCGAGTGTGGCGGTAACGTGGCGCAACGCTGCACGATCTGCTCGAAGGACAGATCGTTGGTCCAGATGAAGTTCACTCGGCCGGCGAACGGTTGAAACTCCCGCATCGCCTCCTTGAGCCAGAACTGTTCGAGCTGCGACGCACCGATGATGACGACGAGCGTCTGCAAGTCGGGAAACAGTCGGAGGATCTGCCCTATCACCTGCGAGAGATCGTGATTGACAGCGACAACGGTGTCGTTCGGCGTCAATGTCGCCTGCTGCACGAAGCGCTGATCGACGCCGGCAATCAGCATCGGCGTGGTTGGAAAGAGCTTCGCGCGGAACTTCTGGGCGAAGGTGTTCGCCGGGCCACCGATCGGCACGACCAGATCGAATCTGTAGCGGCCGAATCCCGACCGCAGCCGATCGAGGATGGCTTCCTCCGGAGCGCTGCCTTCCGACCGGATGTCGACCAGCGACACCTCCACGAAGTGGATGGGGTGCGGCGACTGACGGCCTAATTCGGCGCGGAATGTCTCGGCAAATGCCTTGTGGGGCGCGAACTCCCGCTCGTATGAATACAGCAGCAGGACTTGATGGGTGTCATCGGGGGCCGCAGCAACCGGACGAGCTGAGACGGCCGACAGCAGCACGCCCGCCAGCGCCACGACACGGCCGTATGCACAGATGCGATTGCCAGACGCAGAGAAGAACCCGGTCATCTTCTCGTCTCGCCATCCTCCGTGAACGAGCGGCTACGACGTCCGCGACAACTTCGTATTCTACGTTGATCGCAATAGATGGGTGTCGGTCACGCCACAGCTCAGCGGCAGAGCCAGAACTCGAGCGCAAGGTGGCTTCGCCGCGGAGCGACACGCGTCCGTCAACGTGTCGGCCATCCGCGACGCAGCCATGACGTCAGCGCGGCACTACGTGCGCAGTGATCTGAAGCCCGCGCGAATCTCGTTCGACAACAGCTGCGGCTGTTCCCACGCCGCAAAGTGTCCGCCTTTATCGAGCTTGCGGTAGTGGATCAGTTTGGGATACGCCCGCTCCGCCCAACTGCGCGGGCACAGATCGATCTCATCCGGGAAGGAGCTGACGGCAACCGGGATGGAAACGCCTTTGACACTGAAGTACGGGAGTTTGTTTTCCCAGTAGAGGCGGGCTCCGGAAATCGCCGTGTTCGTCAACCACGCGAGCGTGATGTTGTCGAGGACATCGTCCCGGGTGAGGCCTTCAGCTTCTCCGGCAAAGACGCGTGCGATCAGCGCGTAGCTCCACGCGTCGTGGTCCAGAAAGTACGCGGCCAGGCCGACAGGGGAATCCGCAATTCCGTACAGCGTCTGCGGGCGCAGTCCCATCTGGTAGCCATAGGCGATGCCTTTGCTGTAGACGAATGTCAGCCGCTCGAACGCGCGTTTCTCCTCGGGTGAGAGACCGTCCGGCATTGGCGCGCCGGTGAAGGCCGCCTTGTCGATGTCCGCCGGAACCGCGCCGGGCATATTGACGTGAATGCCGAGTAATTCCGGCGCGGCCTGCACGCCCATTTGTTCGGTGATCACCGAACCCCAATCGCCGCCCTGCGCCACGAATTTCGTGTAGCCAAGGCGCTTCATGAGCACGACCCACGCTCGCGCGATCTGGGCAGGCCCCCAGCCCGTGGTCGTCGGCTTGCCCGAATACCCGTAGCCTGGTATCGACGGAATCACCAGGTGGAACGCATCCGATGCGCTCGCGCCATGTGCCGTGGGATCGGTCAGCGGATCGATGATCTTCATCTGCTCGACGTTCGAACCGGGCCATCCGTGCGTGACGATGAGCGGCAACGCGTTGGCGTGCTTCGACCGCACGTGAATGAAATGAATGTCCAGCCCATCGATCTCGGTGATGAACTGCGGCACGGCGTTCAGCCTCGCTTCGCACGCGCGCCAGTCGTACTCCGTGACCCAATAGCGCGCGAGTGTCTGCATCGTGGCCAACTGGACGCCTTGCGATTGATCGTCGACCGTCTCGCGTTCGGGCCACCTCGTCGCGTTGATGCGCCGCCGCATTTCGGTGAGCTCCGCTTGCGGAACATTCACGTGAAACGGATGAATCGCCGTTGCCTCCATCAGCCCTACGAGCTTCGCCATATGTGCCCTCCTTACCAGGTCACGAAAACAGGATTCTCAACGGCCCGAGGTGCCGACCGGGCCGCCTGGTCGCGCCGCGTACGGATTGCCGTTCAGCGCCGCGGAGATGTCGCGGATCGCTCGTTGCGCGCGCACGCTGTTGCCGGCGTCATCGAGTGGAGGCGAGACGACGGCGATGCCGAACTTGCCAGGGGAGACGGCGATGATGCCGCCGCCGACACCGCTCTTGGCGGGCAGCCCGGTGTGATACAGCCATTTGCCCGAGTCGTCATAGAGCCCCGCCGTCGCCATCACGGCCAGCACATACGGCACGTTCGCAGCACTGATCGCCTGCTTGCCCGTTATCGGATTCCGGCCGCCGAACGCGAGCGTGGCCGCCATGTTTGCCAGGTCCTTCGCGTTGACACCCACGGAACACTGGCGCGTGTACAGGTCGGTCGCCTGCGCCGGATTGCTCTTGATGTACTCGTAGGCGTGCATCAGCATTCCGATGGCCTGGTTCCGCTGGTTGGTGTCCGCCTCCGATTTGTAGACGTCCTGCAGGACCGACAATGGCCGGCCGGCGAAGTCGTTGTAGGTGCCGATGATCTTTGCCCACACCTCGTCCGAGGTGTTGCCCTGCACCATGCTCGTGGCGGTAATGGCGCCCGGGTTCACGAGTGGGTTCAGCTCAGGGCCGCCACCGACCTTCTTCGCGAGCTCGACCGAGATGATCGAGTTGAACCGCATGCCGGTCGCGTCCACGCCGATCGTCTTCTCGATCGCGTCCGGTCCCTGGTCCTGGATGACGCGTGCCATCGTGAAGACCTTCGAGATCGATTGAATCGAGACCTCGGTGCTCACATCGCCAGCGGTGACGGTCCTGCCATCAGCGGTGACGATCGCGATGCCGAACAGGCGCGGGTCGACCCTGGCAAGAGCCGGAATGTAATCCGCGTTCTTGCCTTCCTGCAGGTTCTGATACTTGGTGAACGCCGCGTTCACCGTGCTCTGCACGTCGGACTGCGCCCTGACCGACAGCGCCAGTGCTGCCGCGGACGCAACGATTGCCACGACGAACACGCGCGCGCGGATGCCTGAATGAGTCCTCACATCAACCTCCTATGACCTTCGCCGCGAAGCTGTACTTGAACGAGAACTGAAACCGGTAGTCGCTGGTGGAGAAGCCGTCGGAGAAGTTTTCGCGGTGGCCCCACTGGAACTCACCGCCCATCATCACGTTCTTGACCGGCGTGGACAGCAGGTTCGCCGAGGCGTACTGGCCGCTCTTGAACGCCGACCGCCTTTGCAGGTTGCTGTTGTCGATGTCAACGCGTGAGTAGCCGACTGCGGTAGACCATCGGCTGCTCCAGTTGTGATCGAGATACGCGACGAGGCCGAGCACCGGGAGCGCGTCCCCGACAACCGGCGTCACCGTGTTCCCCGGATTCGTCCTGGCTCCGACGTCCACCGGCGCGTCGTTGAAGTAGTTCTGAATGCCGTGGCCGTAGACCGCCTGCAGCCGGAGCGTGTCGTTCGACGTCGCCTTCACGTTCGAGCTGACGCTGACGCCCCAGCCCCACACGTGTCCATCCAGGTCGAAACGATCGTTGGGCAGAAGATCGTCGTACGCGAGGTAGCGCACCGCGCCGCCCCCCTGGACGTATCCCCATGAATGCGCCGAGCGATAGTGCCCGGTGACGTCCGGCGCGGGGAAGCGACCTTTGACGTTCTGCAGTTCGATGCGGTCGCTCAGCAGCCCGGCGTCGGCGCTGGCGCCAGGGTTCTCGATCGCGACGCGGGCGTTCGAGTCGCCGTTCCGATACGGCTCCCAGAACACTTGCACGTTACGGAAGAACAGCATCCCGTTCGGTCCCCAGTAGTCGAGGATGTTTGGAAACACGTCCACGTCCATGAACTGGCTGTTGGTCTGCCCTGCGCCGACCTGCTTCCATTGCCCCCACGCGTGACGCAGGCGGATCGTCGTCAGTCCGGCATCGCGGCCGACGCCGAACATGTCGAACTCGAACACCGCCGTGACATCGCCGGACGCTGTCGGAAAAGTGCTCTTCGCACCGAAGCGGCTTTGCCGCGGGCTGAGATAGAAGTGACCGTCGTTGCCGAACTCGTGCTCGAATGACGGCAGCTTCGTCGGCCGGTTCACGTCGTACCAGTCCGGATTGTTCTGCTCCAGGTCGACGATGGCATCGGCCTGACCGAACCCATAGATTTCGAGCGTCGGCATTCCAGTCTGCGCAGACTGCTGCGCGCCAGCGGGCGCGGCACTCAATGTCAGCAGCGCCGCGAACAGAACTGCCTGTCGCCCGACGCCTGTCTCCCGGTTCTTCATCGTGCGTCCTCCTTCGCGTGAACCTTCTCCCACGCCCTGACCCGGCGCCTCGCTTCGTCGAACAGGCGCAGGTAATTCCCCTTCCGAACCTGTTCGCTTGCCGACGGCGTCAGCCGCGCGAACAATGGCGCGTACATCTGGTAGGTCTTCAGGTAACGCTGCTGATCGGACGGGGCGACTTCGTCGGTGCCGAACAGGAACCGATCGGGATGGCGATTGATCGCATCGGCCGTGACCGCGATGGTCTCGGGAGACGAGACGATGTACTTCGCGGTCTCGTCCCATGACAGGTCGACGTGGACGTGACCCAGCGACGGATCGGAGAGCGCGCGATCGACCAGCGCGATCTGATCCTTCACGGGCCGCACGACACGGCCGAGGCCGATGTGCGCCCAGATGATCGTGGTCGTCGGGTGCCGCGTGAACAACTCGCGCAGCTGAACGATCTGATACGGCTCCTGTCCCGGCTTGGGAAACGGCGCGTCCACGTCGTTGTGCAGCAGCACGACGAGGCCGACTTCTCCCGCGAAGTCGAGCAAACGGTCGAGCGCGCGGTTCGTCAGGCTCGCGGTCTCGCCGGCCACCTTCGCCGACACGAATTCCTTGTGGATGGTGAACTCGCCGATGCCGGAGAACACGCCGGGGAACGTCGTCAACACGCGCCGCACGTGGTCGGCGGCATACATGTCGGTCGGGTTGAAACCGGTGATCATCGGATCGAGGCGCGCGCGATCGGCGGGAGGCAGCGATCGGTACGCCATGGCGATCGACGCGTCGGTAAACGAGTAGTAGTAGAGCGGCGCATCGGTCTGCAGGTAGTAGGTGGGCGCGAAGTTGCCGGTGTTGCCGTACGACCACTGCTGCTGCAGCGGAATGCCGAAGATCGCAGCCCGGCCGACCTTCGTTCCCATGATGTGCACGAAGTCGCGGATGCTCGTCCCTTCCTGCACGTAATTGGTGAGATGGAAGTGGGAATCGTTGACCTCGAACGTATCCTGCGCCGTGGCACGTAGCGACGACGGTCCGAGGGCCCACGCGACGGCCACGATCATGAGCTCGCACGTGAGCAGATAGACACGCTGCATCAGAAGTTCAGCTCGAGATTGAAATGAAAGACGTTGCCGTTTCCGCCAACCGGATACGGAACCGCGGTGTACCCGACCGGGCAGTCGTTCAGGTGAATCAATTCGCCGTTGACGCGCAGTCCGCGCTCCTTCCGGAAGTACCAGTTGGCGCCGAACCGGATCTCCGACGCATCGCCGTAGTCGCCGAGAATCTGCGCCCCGCTCAGATACATCTGCAGCGTCTTGGGCACGACCATGGCCGAGGATTGCAGCTGGTAGCCCTGGTCGGTGATGTTGGCGATGCCGCTCGTGTTGATGCCGGTGAAGTCGGTCAGCCAGCGCCGGTAATACTCCGCCTCCAGCGACAACCCTTGGTACTTGACGCCGGCATCGAGGCTGACCATCTGGTAGTCCACTGTGGCGACGGCGATGCCCGGACCGAACAGGTCGGGCGTGAAGACGATGCTGCCGTCGGTCAACCGGATCTGACTGTTCTCGATCGCGTTGGCGCCCGGCTGACTTTGCTTGTCCTCGAGGCTGTGCGTGTAGTGAGCGCCGAACCTGGTCGCAACGTTCTCGTGATCGTCGAAGTCGCCGAAGGTCCCGTACAGGCCGAACTCGCCGGTCGACGGCAGCCACTGGACCATGAACGATTGCGTGTCGAACCGGTTATCGAGCTGCGTCGCACTGACGCCGAGGATGCTCAGGTTGTTGGCGAACATCGCCATGTACTTCAACTTCGCGGAGAGCTCGCCTTTGAGCCAGACGCCGTCGGTGTAGGAGCCCCTGAAGAATTCGTCCGAGGTCAGGCGGTCGTCGACCCCGAGCCAGTACGGGAACTGACCCTCGGTGCTCCGCACCGCCGGCAGCGAGGTAATGCCGGCGCC
>Ga0111539_10010275_pt1 | contig 11785 bp, 5 predicted proteins | sample RhiMethybrSRZTD1_FD_79667 | JGI IMG/M metagenome (GOLD analysis project Ga0111539, IMG submission 79667) | Populus rhizosphere microbial communities from Tennessee, USA - Rhizosphere MetaG P. TD hybrid SRZTD1 (version 2) (version 2) | ecosystem: Host-associated > Plants > Roots > Rhizosphere >...
GTCGGAGGGTGCGGCGGGGAAGCGGATCACGGCGGCGCGGACGGCGCGGCGGTTCCCGCTGGCGCTCGCGATGATCGCGCGAGGCGAGCTCCACCTCTGCGGGCTCAGCCTCCTCGCGCCGCACCTCACCGGGGAGAACCACGCCGAGCTCCTGGCGCGGACGCGGCACCGGAGCAAGCGGGCGATCGAGAAGCTGGTGGCGGAGATCGCGCCCAGGCCCGATCGTCCGTCGCGGGTGGTGGCGTTGCCGCGCCGGGCGAGCACCGCGCCGGCCGAGCTCGCCGCGAGCACCGAGACTGCGGCGGGGGCTGAGACGGCGGCGGGAACCGAGACGGCGGCGGGGGCTGAGACGGCGGCGGGAACCGAGACGGCGGCGGGAACCGAGGCGGCGGCGGGGGCTGAGACGGCGGCGGGAGCCGAGACGGCGGCGGGGACCGCGACGGGTGAACGGGGGCCGGCGGGGACCGAGCGGCACGCCCCGGGGCGCGCGGCGCAAGCGCGTGAATCGGCTCGGGCGCGGGTCGAGCCGCTGTCGCCGCGGCGCTACCAGGTGCGGGTGACGGTCGACGAGGAGACCCATGCGGTGCTGTGCCAGCTGCAGGATCTCCTGTCGCACCAGGTCCCGGATCGGGATCCGGCGGTCATCATCTCGCGCGCACTCGAGCTCCTGCTCGAGCGGACGCTGGCCCGGAAGGTCGGGACCACGGGCAGGCCGCGAGCGCGCACGGCGGCCGCGAAACGCACGCGGCATGTGCCGGCTGCGGTGAAGCGAGAGGTCTGGGATCGAGACGGCGGGCGGTGCGCGTTCGTCGACAGCGAGGGACGCCGCTGCTCGTCCACCCGGTTCCTCGAGTATCACCACGTGCGCAACTGGGCGTGCGGCGCCGAGCACGAGCCGGCGGAGATGGAGCTCCGCTGCCGGGCGCACAACCAGTACCAGGCGGTGCTCGACTACGGGCCCGAGTTCATGGCCGAGCGCCGACGCCGGAATCGGTCACGGGCCGAGGAGCCGCGCAGGCGTTACACACCGGCTTCCTGGCGCGGGGGCCGCGAAGCGACCGGGCGACGGAGCGGAGCGGAGGGCCGCGCCGCGGAACGCGGAGGGCCGGACCGCGCAGCGGCTGGCGACGGAGTGGAGGGCCGGGCCGGGCCGGCGACTGGCGACGGAGTGGAGGGCCGGGCCGCGCGCAGCGACCTCGTGCATGAGCGGGGCGCCGGGCGGCGGAGGACCGGGCGGCGGAGGGCCGGGCCGCGGAGCTCGCAGGGCTGGGCCGCGGAGCGCTGGGCCGCGGAGCGCTGGGCCGCGGAGGGCCGGGCCGCCGGCCGCCGGGCCGCGAATCGACGGCGGCGGCGGGGCGGCCGAGGGGCCAGCTACTTGCTGCGGTCCTTGACCGCGGCACCCGCGGGCGGGGCGGGGCGCACCCTGGCGGCCGGCGAGGAGGCCGGCGGGGCGGAGCGCACCTTGCCGGGCGGCGGGGCCGGCGAGGCCGGCGGGGCGGCGCCGCGGGCCCAGACCTCGACGCGGGCGCGGCCGCCGCCAGGGAGGTTGCCGTAGCGGAAGGTGATGCGCTTGATGGCGCGCTTGTTACCCGGGAGGTCGATGGCGCGCGTGCGCGTGTCCTCGCGGAAGACCTGCCGGATCTTCGGGCTGTGCTTCTGGCCGCTGGCGAACTCGATGACGACATCGAACATCTCGAGGTCGCTCTCCTCGACCACCAGCATGAGCCGGGTGAAGGCGCCGGCCCTGGCGCCGCCCACCTCGATGACGTCGCGGTCGGCCTTGCCGTCGACCACGCGCGACCCGAGCATCTCCCAGCCAGCGCGATCCCAGCGCGCCGGCACCGCCCGCCCGAGGACCGTGAAGCTCTCTCGGAAGGTGGTCTGCAGCTGATCGGTCTTGGCGACCAGCGCATGGGCTCCGGCGGGCACCCCGCGCGGCACCTCGACGAGGATCGAGCCCGCCTCGCGCTTGAGCACGCGCGCGCGCATCTTGTCGAACAGGATCTCGGTGGAGTCGTCGAACCACTGGCCTCGCACCAGCACCTGGCTGCCCGGGCCGCCCCGGGTCGGCGACGCCGACAGGATGATCGGCGGCACCCGCACCGCGAAGCTCTGGTCGCTGCGCGCGCGGCTGCCCTGCGAGTGCACCACCAGACGGTCTTCGCCGCCGATCCCGCGCGGCACGACCGCCACCAGCTCGTTGTCGCGCCGGCTCACCACCTTGAGCGGCACCTTGCCGAAGAAGACCTCGGCGCTCCGTCCGAAGTTCTGCCCCCGGATGATGATCTTGGTCCCCGGCGGGCCGGCGAGCGGCTGGAACTGGGAGATGCGCGGCGGCGCGATGATGGTGATCGGGAACCCGGTCCGGCTGCGCACCCCCTGCGACAGCCACTCGAGCGGCGAGGTCCGCGCGTCGACCGGCACCCGCACGATCGCCCGCCGCGCATCGCGCGACTCGATCTCGAGCGGCAGCTGGCCGATGAAGAACTGGGTCGCGCGGTCGAGGTTGCGCCCGCGCAGCTCCAGCGTTCCGCCGCCGCCGATCGCGCGCGGCTTGACCTCGCTCACCGCCGCCAGCACCAGCACCTGGAACGGCCGGTGGGTCTCCGCCTCGCCGCCCCGCGTGCGCACGCGCAGCTTCTCGTCCCGCGCCCCGGGCGGCACCTGCACCACCACCGTGCCCTCGCCGCGGGTCTCGAGCACCCGCACCGGGCGCGCTCCGTAGAAGACCTTGCCACCCACCAGGTGCTGTCCGCTGAGCGTGACCCGGGTACCCACCTCGCCGCGCGTCGGCATGAAGGCGACCAGGTTGGGCGCGTGCAGCACCTCGAAAGCGCCGCGCGCGACCACCGTGGTCGACTCGCGCCCGACCGCGATCGGCCCGCTCTGCGAGCCGGGCGGGATCTTGATCGAGATCTGCCGCTCGCGCAGCTGGACGATCGGCAGCCGCTTGCCCGCCAGCGACACCCAGTCGCCGTCGCGGAAGTGATCGCCGAAAAGCTCCACCTGGGTCCCGGCCGATCCCAGGCGCGGCGAGAAGCTGGTCAAGACCGGCGGCAGGTCGAGCTGGAACGGGCGGGGCGAACGCGCCGTGCCGCCCGGACCGATCAGCGTGATCAGCTGGTTCTGTCGCGCGTTCTTCGGCACCATGACGTCGAGCCAGCCCGCGCCGCGCCCGAGCACCGTCATCGCCGCCGAGCGGTTTCCATAGTAGATGCGGTCGCGCGCGGTGAAGCCGGTGCCGCTGAGCCGCACCGTGGTGCCGGGGACCCCGAGCTCCGGGCTCATCCCGCCGATGACCGGCGCGGTCGGGTTCACCCGGAACCGCACCGCGCTTCGCGCCTTCTCCCCGTTCGGCCGCGCCAGCGCCACGTAGTCGGTGCTGGCCCCGTCCGGCACGGTCACGGTCGCGCGCTCGGGCTGGATCGACTCGGTGATGAGCGTCTTGCCGGCGATGGTGAAGGTGTCGGCGGCCTTGAAGCCGCGCCCGAGCAGCACCACCTTGGTGCCGGGCGCGCCGGACACGGGCGACATGCTGCGGATGACCGGATCGACCAGCAGGTCGAATGTGCCGACCGCCAGATCGCTCGCGACCCCGGGCATGCGCAGGACGATGTCGGCGCCGGCGTCCAGGTTCGGCACCGCGAACACGATCTTGCCGGGCGATACCGAGCTCACCCGAGCGACGCGCCCGCCGACCAGCACCTTGGTGCCGCGCGCGAAGCCGGCCCCGCTGATCGTGACGCGAACACCGGGGCGACCGGTCTTCGGCGAGAAGCCATCGACCCGGTACGGCGCCGCCACCGGCGGAGCCACCGGCTTGCTCGCCCCCTGCGCCCGCGCATTTCCTGCGTCGAGCAGGAGCGGCAGGGCGGCGGCGAGGGCGATACCCAGGCTAGTGCGTAGACTCATCGATTCCTCCACGCCCGTGACAGATGCTCGGACAGGGGCGACAACGCCCCTATTCACAGCCCCCTAGGCGCGTCAGCGTAGCACGACTGCGCAACGACCGAACCTGTAGGAACCGCTCACACCTCGACGCCGCACAGCGCCGCGGTGGTATCAGCGACCACGTCGCAGCCGGCCCGCGTTCAGCCGCTCGAGCGCCTCGCCGATCGCGTGGAGCGAGTCGCGCACCTCGCGCCGCCGGTCGAGTGACGGCGCGAAGAAACCGGCGTCGGCCAGCCGCGCGATTTCGGTGTGCGCCGGATCTCGCCGCGCGCCGAAGCAGGCGTCGTCGATCATCGACTCGTCGATCTCGACCGGCGCGAGCTCCGCCGGTGGCGCCGGATCGCCGGCCGCCAGCCGATCGACATCGATGAGCTCGCCGAGGTCCTCGGCCGCCGCCGACCGCGCAGTCAGCGGCTCGAGCCCGAACATGCGATCGAGGTGGGCGAGGACCGAGGTGTGGTCGCGGACCACCGAGCTCACGTGGCCGCGCTTGACGTAGGGCCCTGCCACCACGGCCGGCACCCGGAAGCCGAGCTGATCGAAACCGGCAGCTGCCCGATCGTCCACCGCCGTCGGCGGCGGCACGTGGTCGAAGAACCCGCCGGCCTCGTCGTAGGTCACGATGAAGAGGCAGTTCTCCCACTGCGGCGAGGCTGCCAGCGCGGCATACACGCTGCGCAGGAAGGCCTGCCCCAGCATCGGGTGGTGCGGCGGGTGATCGTCGTTGGCGGTGAAGGCTGGCTCGACGAAGCAGACCGACGGTAACCGGCCGGCCGCCGCGTCGTCGAAGAAGTCGGACGCCAGCCGCCGGATGGTCCCTTCGATCTCGACGCCCTTGAACAGCGGCACGAAGGGCAGGTCCTGGTAGTAGTAGGCCCACGGCACCCCGGCGTCGCTCAGCCGGTGGTGGATGCTCGGCCAGTCGATCCCGCCCCGCTCCGGCAAGACGTTCTGGGTCAGGCCGCCCGACTGCCCGGAGTGGTAGTACATGCGGTTCGGCCAGGTCGGGCCGAGCAACGACGAGAACCATCGATCGCACGAGGCGTACGCGTCGGCGATGCCCCAGGTGGCCGGCAGGGTCTCGCGCGTGAAGTAGCCCATGACGTACGGCGGCACCTGGCCGTGTCGCTCGCGGTAGGCCTGGACGAAGCCGTCGTTGGCCCCGCCGTCGAACTGGACGCGCGAGGAGCTCCAGCTGTGCGGCGGGTCGGGGATGCAGATGCCGCCGGCGCTCTCGGGGTAGATCTCCACCGCGCCGCCGTCGCCGTCCGGGTTGCTCATGCCCCGGACCAGTCCGTCCCCCGGCATCCCCTCGAGCGAGCGCGCCCCCAGGTAGTGATCGTACGAGCGATTCTCCATCATCACGGTGACGATGGTGGTGATGCCGCTCTCGCGGTGAGCCCGGTTATCGCCGCAGCCGCCGAGGAATCGCGCCGCGGCGCCAGCGCCCGCCAGGGCGCCTATGCTGCGAAGTGCGTCCCGCCGTTTCACGCGGCGAGACTACACCAGTCCCTGCGTCCCGAAACGTCCTATCACCGGGACGGCGCCGCGAGTTATCCCGGCGGCGCCGCCCGGTGAAGGCGGCGATGCAGCGCACAACGATAGGGGGCGAGGTGGCGCCGCGTCGCGTTTGAACGTTCAGGGTTCCGTCGCCGGAGGGGTGGTCGGTGTCCTCGCAGGGGAAGAGGGCTGGGACTTCTGGTTCCCGTTCTCGGAGTCGGAGGAGTCGAGCCGCTTGTCGGCGTCCAGCACGGCGCGCCTGAGCTTGCTCATCGCCTCCTCGGTGACCTGCTGGATCTGGCTCATCTGGGCGCCGGTCTGCGCGCGCAACCGGTCGAGTGCAGCGCGCGCCTCGTCGCGAGTCGCCTCGAGCTCGGCGAGGTCCTGATTGAGGTCGCGCTTCGCCTGGCCGCCGAGGTCGTTGCTGCGCTGCTGCACGTGGGCGCGAACCTCCTGGATGCGGCGATCGAGATCGGCGAGCTCCTTCTCGGTCGCATCGATGAACGACGCCCGGTCCTGCGCCGAGTCGCCCTGGTTCTCGACCAGCGCTTCCTGCTTCTCCTGGATGTCGCTCCGCGCCTCGATGTCGCTCCGCGCCTCGGCCGCCTTGTCCTTGACCTCGTCGATGACCTTCTCGGTTCGCTCCGGATCGTTCTTGTCCCGCTTGCATCCGGGTGCCGCCGCCACCACGAGGAGCGCAGCCAGGAGCCCTGTGAGTCGTCGAATCATTTCGCCGTCCCTCGCCCAGGGCACGTCAAAGCAGGTCCAGTGCCAGCCGCAAGTCGCCGCCTTCGCTGGTTTCTCGCAGTGAACATGTGCCCGCTTGCCACGGTGAGGCGTTTCGCCTCGTGCGTGCGGCCGCGAGACGGCGGCGGCAACGAGCGCGGCACGCGGTCTGCTTCACACCGGCGCGGAGGGAGGACGCATGCAGAACGGCTGGCGCACCCGGTGGAAGAACCTCGGCCTGATTTCCGCAGGGGCCGCGCTCGCGGCCGGGACGACCTGCGCCCGCGCCGCATCGCCCGACGACCGGCCATCGACTCCGCGCATCCTCCTGACCGCCTCACCGGCCTTCGCCCACAGCGGCGACGGCGGACGCACGCTGCCTGACATCGCCGAGGCCGTGGTGCCGAGCGTGGTGAACATCTCGGCACTCCGCACCGAGAGCGAGGAGGACGACCCGCAGCAGGCACCGCACAACCCGATGCTCGACGATCCGCTGTTCCGCGAGTTCTTCGGGCCGGACGGACCGCTCGACGTCCCGCGCGATCGCGAGACCCGCAGCCTGGGATCCGGAGTCGTGGTCGACGCCGACGGCCTGGTCCTGACCAGCGCCCACGTCATCGACGGCGCGCGCGACGTCGAGGTCGTGCTGAGCGACGGCCGCGAGCTCGACGGCAAGGTGATGGGGGTCGACGCACAGAGCGACCTCGCGCTGGTCCGCATCCAGGGCAAGCCGAAGGGCCTGGTGCCGCTGCCGTTCGGCGACTCGTCGCGCCTGCGGCTCGGCGACGTGGTGCTCGCCATCGGCAATCCGTTCGGCGTCGGCCAGACGGTGACCATGGGCATCGTCTCGGCCACCGGCCGCAGCCGGGTCGGAATCGTCGACTACGAGGACTTCATCCAGACCGACGCCGCCATCAACCCGGGTAACTCGGGCGGAGCGCTGGTCAACATGCGCGGCGAGCTGGTCGGGGTCAACACCGCCATCCTCAGCCGCAGCGGCGGCTACCAGGGGATCGGCTTCGCGGTGCCGACCGCGATGGCCGACCCGATCATGAAGAGCCTGGTCGCGCACGGCAAGGTCACCCGCGGCTGGCTGGGCGCCACCATCCAGGAGATCGATCGCAACCTCGGCACCGCGCTCGGCCTCGAGGCACACCACGGGATCCTGGTCGCCGACGTCACCGCCGGCGGCCCCGCCGCGCGCGCCGGCATCCGGCGGGGCGACGTCATCACCTCGCTCGACGGCACCCGGGTCACCTCGTCGGCGCGCTTCCGCAACCGGATCGCCTTCCTGGCGCCGGGCACTGCCATCCGGCTCCAGGTCATGACCGGCAAGGCCGGCCGCCCCGTCACCCTCAAGCTCGGCAACCTGCGCGACGATCCGGCGAGAGAGCGGGCAGGGAGCCGCGCCGCCGCCGCGACCCCGGCACCCGCGGCGCCGGGCGGGCTGCTCGCCGGGCTCGGCGTGACCGAGCTGACTCCCCCGGCGCGCAAGCGCCTGTCGCTGCCGCGCTCGCTGGCCGGCGGAGTGCTCGTCACCTCGGTCGAGCCCGACAGCGCCGCGGAGCGGATGGGGCTGGCGGTCAACGACATCATCCTCGAGCTCGACCGCAAGCGCGTCAGCTCGGCGACCGACTTCCGCGCGCGCGTCCGCAAGGTCGGCAACGCCGTGGTGGTGCTCCTCTATCGCGGCGGCACCACGCTCTATCTGGCGGCGCGCCGGTAGTTGCGGCCCGGCCCCGGCGTCTGGTACACCCCGGGGGTTCGGTGCCATAGCCAAGCGGTAAGGCAGAGGTCTGCAAAACCTCCATTCCCCGGTTCAAATCCGGGTGGCACCTCCAGAATTGCCAGCCTTGCCTCGGAGTCGACAGTCGCCGTAGGTTCGGCGGCGGTGCGGCGGCGTTCCGAGCCGATGGTCGGTCGTCTCTCTTCGCGAGGAGCGGGAGACCACCATCTCTCCGGGGCTACCCCGGGGTACGCAGCATTCTCGAGCAAGCGTCGCGAGACGTTCGGGAGCCCATGGCTCCGCTTCGTCGCGCCCAACCAGGCTGGTCGGGCGCCGTCGCACCACCTTCTGCATGCCATCTACTGATCCGGTCGCCCGGGAGATCGCGGCGGCGTTCCTGGCGGGGCCGTGGCGGGCGGGCGCGATGGCGGCGCGCGCGCGCGACTCTCTGGGGCTGGCCCGGCAGGGCAGCGCGTGGCTGGTGAAGCTCGCCCGCGCGGCCCGGCAGGAGTTCGCCGACGCGCCGCACGGCTCGCGCGATGCGCTCGCCGCGTTTCTCGTCCGGCGTGGTCCGCTCCCCCGCGCGCGCATCGTTCATCCGGTGCTGGGGCCAGCCCGGATGCGCGCGAGCCGGTTCGCCGTGCCGCCGCTGGCGACCGAGGGGGAGCTCGCCGCATGGCTCGGCGTGACACCCGGCGTGCTCGACTGGCTGGCGGATCGGCGCGGCCTCGAGCGCCATGTCGACCGGCGCCGGCTCGAGCGCTACAGCTATCGCTGGATCGCCAAGCGGAGCGGCGGGGCGCGGCTGCTCGAGGCGCCGAGGGGACGGCTGCTCCAGGTGCAGCGGCGGATGCTGGGCGACATCCTCGCTCACCTGCCGCCGCATGACGCGGCCCACGGGTTTCGCCGCGGCCGGTCGGCGCTGACCGCCGCGCTCCCTCATGTCGGCCAGCCCGTGGTGGTCCGCCTCGACATCGAGGAGTTCTTCAACTCGATCACCGCGGCACGGATCCGCTCGGTCTATCGCGCGGCCGGCTACCCCGAGCACGTCGCCTGGGCGCTCGCCGGCCTGTCGACCAACCGGACTCCTCGCGCGCTCCTGTCGGCGGTTCCGTTTCCGCTGCGCAGCCGGCTCTCTGCCCCGCACGTGCCGCAGGGGGCGCCGACCTCCCCCGCGCTGGCCAACCTGTGCGCCTTTCGCCTCGACGCGCGGCTCAGCGGACTGGCGGCCGCCGCCGGATGCCGCTACACGCGCTACGCGGACGACCTCGCGTTCTCGGGCGACCTGGCTCTCGGGCGCCGTGTCGTCCGCCTGGCGGCCATGGTGGAGGCGATCGCCGCCGACGAGGGTTTTCGCCTCAACGCCCGCAAGACGCGAGTTCTGCGCGCCGGCGTGCGTCAGGAGTACGTCGGCGTCGTGGTCAACGCGCGAGCCACCATCCGCCGCGGCGAATTCGACCGCCTCAAGGCGATCCTCACCAACTGCGCGCGTCACGGCCCGGAATCGCAGAATCGCGAGGGGCACGCCGACTTGCGCGCTCACCTGCGCGGAAAAATTGCCTGGGTGGAAGGCATCGACCCGCGGCGAGGCGAGCGGTTGCGATCGCTCTTCGATCGAGTCGACTGGGGCGCGGTCTCGCGCGCCGGACCGTAGGCGCGGCCCGCGCGGGGTACCTCCAGGTTCCTTCGGCAAGCCTTGCTCGACCCGGGCTCGGCAATCATTGCCTCGAGCAAGGATTGCCGGGCGGCCGAGCCGCGCAAGTCGGCGGTAATGCGGGCCGCCGGGTGTAGGTGTGCGCGGCACAGGACGTGCTGTAGGGGAACGTCGCTCATCCACGACGGGCCACGGGCAGGCCCGCGTCGAGGTGTGCTCTGGGAGTGAATCGCGATGAGAGTACGAGTGTCCCCGGCAGTGCTGTCGTCCTTCCTGTTGACCGCGCTTGCCGCGTGCGCGGGCGAGGCGCCTGACGATCTCGACGACCCGGATGGGCTGGGCGAGGTCGAGCAGACCATCACGGCCACCACGGTCGAGGAGTCGGTCGTCTCAGGGCTGTCGAGCGACTTCGAGAGCCTGGGCGGCTTCCCGATCTACGGCTTCGAGCCGGCAACCCTCACGTTCTTCGACCTCAACGTCAACGCGCAGGCGAAGTGGATCGGCAGCTTCGTCACCGACGTCTCGTGGGACTCGGACAAGGTGCGGCAGGGAGCCGACCTCGAGGTGACGCGGACCGGCAGTAGCCTCATCGGCGTCATGAGCGTCATCTGGACGGTCAGCGGCACGCTGCGCCCGCTCGACCTGTTCGACGTCCCGATCGGGCCGATCCCGGTCTCGGTCGACATCGGCGCCTGCACCCCCGAGCTGGCCGACTGCCCGGCCGACGCCACCCCCGAGGAGATCGAGGAGTGCGCGGCCGCCGCCTCCACCTTCAACTGCTCGGCCACCTCGGCGGGATTCCCGCTGGTCTACACCCCGGGGCTGCCGGCCAGCCCGTTCGTCGATCTCGCGATGGGCATCGACTTCACCATCGGGCCCAACGGCGCGGTGACCACCCGCTCGTTCTTCGTCGGCGACGACGAGATCGTGCCGGAGGCGGATCTCGGCGTGACGCTGGCGCCGGGCAGCGAGACGGTCGCCATGCCGTGCAACAAGCCGGCCGGCGAGTCGGTCGCCTACGTGGTCGATCCGTTCTCCTGGTCGCCGTCCTCGGCTCACGCCGTCCAGCAGCCGAAGTTCGTCATCGGCATCCTCGACCCGTTCTTCGGCGCATTCAAGATCCCGCTGTTCGACGCCTCGTTCGGCCCCTCCATCCCGTCGGACCCGGAGTTCACCCTGACCGGCGCCGGGACCAGCCTCGATTTCGGCGAGCTCAAGCCGAACAACGTCATCCCGACCGTCAGCGGCCTCGGCGGCTGGAGCGGCGTGGAAGGGACCCCGGTCCACTTCTCGGCCACCGTCGACTCGGCCTGCCCGATCACCTCCTACGTCTGGAACTTCTCCGACGGGACGACCTCGTACGGCCCGACCCCGCAGCGGGCGTTCGGCGACGACGGCCTGTTCGACGGCCAGCTGACCGTCACCGACATGACCGACATGCACGGCTCGGGCAGCCTGACCGTCAACATCTCCAACGTGGCTCCGACCGCGGTCGCCGGGCCGAACACCTCCGGCGCCTGGGGCCGGCCGATCGCGCTCACCGGCCAGGCGGTCGATCCCGGCTGGACCGATCAGTCGACCCTGACCTACTCGTGGGACTTCGGTGATGGAACGCCCGGCTCGGGCGGTCCCGACACCTCGCACGCCTACGCGGCGCCCGGCAACTACACCGCCACGCTGTCGGTCTGCGACGATCACGTCTGCGCGCACGACACCACGCTCGTGCAGGTGCGCCGTCGCTCCACGGCGGTCTCGTACACCGGCAGCAACACCGGCGTCTTCTCCTCGACCGCTCCGCTGACCGGTTCGATCGTCGACGAGTACGGCTCGCCGGTGGTCGGCGGCACGGTGGAGTTCGCGCTGGACGGCGTCGGGGTCGGCTCGGCGCAGACCAACGCGTCGGGCAACGCCAGCCGCACGGTCGACGTGTCCCTGCCGGCCGGGTCGTACCTGGTGTCGGCCGGCTACGCCGGATCCTCGCACTACGAGGCAGGGGTAGCGACCGAGTCCTTCTCGGTCACCCGCATGGCGACGTCGATGCAGTACACCGGTCCGCTCAGGGGCGCGCCGAACAAGGTCGTCACGCTCAGCGCGATGCTGACCGACGCGCTCGGCCGACCGCTCAACAACAAGACCGTCGTCTTCCGTCTCGGCACCCAGACGGTGTCGGCGGTGACCGGCGCGAGCGGCGTGCCGGGCCTGGCCTCGGCGCCGCTCAAGCTGACCCA
>Ga0111539_10010280_pt1 | contig 11780 bp, 12 predicted proteins | sample RhiMethybrSRZTD1_FD_79667 | JGI IMG/M metagenome (GOLD analysis project Ga0111539, IMG submission 79667) | Populus rhizosphere microbial communities from Tennessee, USA - Rhizosphere MetaG P. TD hybrid SRZTD1 (version 2) (version 2) | ecosystem: Host-associated > Plants > Roots > Rhizosphere >...
GCCCTGAATGACTTCCACGCCCACAACCGTCGTGCCGCTCAATATCAACTTGGCGACTTGCGTGTGGACGAGAACCGTGAGGTTGGGCTGGTCCATCTTCGGAAGGATGTAGGACCGGAAGATGGATGAGCGTTGGCCACCTTTCACGATCAGATCGTTAATCGCGACACCGCCACGTCCTTCCATCATTGATCCGTTGGGACTATCGAACGGCGGTATGTCGAGCGACTGGGCTGCGTCGACCATGGCCATCGCGACGGGCTGTGGATTGCGAGCCGGAGCGACGTGTACGGGACCGCCAGTTCCGCGTCGGCTCGTATCCGGTGATCCCTTCCAATCCTCGATACGACGGTAGATATCGAGCACCGAGCGATAGCCCCAGGCCTCGTCATCAGCCTCTTGGGCGAAGTGCTCCCAATCATTCTTATGACCGCGCGCCCACACCATCACGTTGATGCTGGAACCGCCGCCGAGCACCTTGCCCATGTTGAGTGGAATCGAACGCTGATTGAGATGCGGGTTCGGTTGTGCGACGAATTGCCAGTCGCGATCGGATCCAAGATTGAGCGGCCACTGAGCTGGCGTGAGAACTTCGGGAACGTCGTCGCTCCCGCCTGCTTCGACTAGCAGGACACGCACGCTGGGGTTCTCGGCAAGTCGGCCCGCCAGGGCGCAACCAGCCGATCCCGCGCCACAGACGATAAAGTCGTAGCGCTCGGTAAGCTGCGATCCGTTGTTGCCGAACGAGTAGATTCGATGGGAAGAGCCGGACATGGTGATTGCTGTACCTTGCAATGGTTGGCGAGAGGTCGGTGCTGGAGCCAAAATGTTCTGTACTACTGTCGCCTGATCTTCAGCCCAGCTTCTTTCGCGGCGCGATCGATCGTGCCTGCGACGACCTTCGGCTGAGTCATGAAGACCGCGTGGCTGGCGGAGACCCTGGTGATGTTCGCTCCAATGCGCTCTGCCATATGGACCAGCATGGCTTGATCGAATGCCTTGTCTGGGGTGGCGATTACTGCCCAGCTGGGTTTTGTGCGCCATGCGGCGTGCTGAAGCCGGGTCTCGAAGACCGACATGCTGATCGGCACCTGGGAGTCACGCAGGAACGCGACATCGGCATCGCTGACGTCGTGGGCGAAGCCGGCTTTGAACTTCTGCAGATTCAGAAAACCGAACCCGTCTTTCTGGATCTCGATGACGAACTCAGGCGTCGGCGCAAACCCCTGATACTGTTGCGCCGTCGACTCGCCCGCATCGGGTGCGATCGCTGAGACGTAGACCAGGCCGACAACGTTGGGGTGTGTGCCCGCTTCGGTGATGACCGTTCCGCCCCAGGAGTGTCCGACGAGAATCGTCGGCCCGTCCTGTCGATCGAGGACGCGCCGCGTCGAGGCGACGTCGTCGGCGAGGGAAGTGAGCGGGTTCTGCACGATCGTTACGCGGTATCCGCGTTGGGTCAGTTCGTCGTAAACCCCGCGCCAGCCGGAGCCATCCGCGAAGGCGCCGTGGACCAGCACGATGTTCTCGGCGGGACGGGTGCCGGTCGAGGCTGTTTGCGCGTGCACCGGTCCGGTCAGTGTCGCTGCTGCCGCGACGGTCGCAAGGTTGGCCTGGTTGTTGTTGACCATTGAGAGTTCCTCCGTTTCGGTAAGTGGAGTTGTGGTGGGTATGTCGTGATTCACGGCGGAGCCGCACATCGTCGATGCCCTGCCGGTCCAGAATGATGGCGAATACCTGATGAAATGTGCTTCCCAAATTAGGCCGCAGACGTTCACGAAAGACGATCTTGTGTGCGTCTGTGTATAATTGATTCCGCATTAGTCTTTTTATGTGGAAGATCCTTTCATGCCAGAGCTTGACGCTATTGACTTGAAGATCTTGCGTACCTTGCAGGCCGCGGGGCGGCTGACAAACGCCGAGGTTGCGGCACGTGCGAACATCAGCGCGCCCACCTGCCATCGGCGAACGCAGCGATTGTTCGACGAGGGCTACATCACAGGAACACGCGCGGAGATCGCACCGGCCGCGGTCGGACTGGGCGCGCTGGTGATGGTGGGCGTCGTGCTGGATCGGTCGACGCCCGAGAGCTTCGCTGCTTTCGAGAAGGTCGTCCTCAAGCTGAAGGAGGTTCTCGACTGCGTTCTGGTTGCAGGTGACTTCGACTATCTGCTCAAGATCCGCGTCCGCGACATGGTGGACTTCAACAAACTGCACGGGGACAAGCTGATCGCCCTCCCCGGCGTCCGGCAAACGCGAACCTTCTTCGTGATGAAGGAAGTGAAGGAGAACGCGCGTTTGTCCTTCTAGCCCGCTCAGACTGTCGGCACCGTACCGCCGTCGATGATGTACTCCGTCCCCGATATGGAGGCCGCTCGGGGCGAGACCAGGAACGAGATGAGGTCTGCCACTTCGCGCGGTTTCGCGGGGCGCCCCAGGGGGATGCCGCCCAATGCGTTCATGATGATCTGCTTGCCGCCTTCGTAGTCCGTACCCGCCTGAGTTGCCAGACGTTCGGCGAGCGCGACGGCGGATTCCGTTTCGATCCAGCCGGGTGCAACGCGGACGACGCGGATGCCTTTAGGCGTGACTTCCTTCGATAGCGCCTTGCTGTACGTCGACAGCGCGGCCTTGGCGGCCGCGTAAGCCATGGTTGCACCCGGCAAAGGAAGTACGCGCTGGATCGACGTGACATGGATGACCACCCCGGATCGCTGGGCGATCATCGAAGGCAGCAGCGCGCGATCGAGACGGACAGCGGACATCAGGTTCAGATCGAGCTCTTTTGACCACTCCGAATCATCGAGCACTGCGAACCCGCCCGCCGGCGCGCTGGAACCACCGACGACGTTGACGAGGATGTCGATGCCGCCGAGGTGCTGATGCACCGAGTCCGCAGCGTGATGTGCGCCTTCTGCGGTCGAAAGATCTGCGGCAATGTAGTGCACGTTCTCGACGCCGCGGCTCGGAAGCGAGCGCGCGACAGCGACGACTCGCGCGTCCGCTTCCACAAGTGTTTGGACCACGGCTGCACCGACACCGCTCCCGCCGCCAGTAACCAATGCGCGCATGCCTGCAAGTCGTAAATCGAAGCTCATGGCGTGATCTCCAAGGATGCGATCCTGCCGCGCTCGAGCGCGAAGATGAATCGAAGATTCACTGGGCTGCCGGGGAAGTCACCCGTTACCCGACTCGTCACGACGTACTTGCGATCCGTTTTCTCGAGCGCGACGGGTGCGGTGACGTACGAGTATTGGGCGGATGCGGCCGCCTTCCAGGCTTTGATCGCAGGCAAGCCGGCGTGCGTTTGTCCTTCATCCGTGACTACCGCTTCGTTCGTGAAGCAGCGCGCCACAGCGTCACTGTCGCGCCTGTCTGCCTCGAAATAGGCGGCGATCGGTTCAGGGAGATTCAACTCTTTCATTGCGGTCTCCATCGGTGTTCTCGTGGCACCACGATGACTTGCTCGCATCGATAAGAGAATGGCCTATGATCTAAGCAGGCTATGTAGAGATCAGTACACAATGCGCGGTTTCGAATTCGCCGAGCTGAAGGCCTTCGTGGCAGTAGTCGATCGGGCCAGCTTTGCCCGCGCCGCCGATCATCTCGGGGTGTCCCGGTCGGCGCTTAGCCAGATCATTCGTCAACTTGAATCTCGCCTGGGCGTTCGCCTGCTCAATCGCACAACTCGGAGTGTCTCGCCGACCGAACCGGGGCGACGTCTTCATGAGCGGCTCGCGCCGATGCTCCGTGAGATGGATGACGCCGTCGCGCAGGCAGTCGGCACGACGAGCCGAACTGCAGGAATGCTGCGCATCAACACGCTGAGCATGGCAGCGAAGAAAATAATCGCGCCGCGACTCGGGCGATTTCACAAGGCGCACCCCGACGTGGTGCTCGACATCGTGATCGACGATGGCCTGAGCGATATCGTGGCCGGCGGGTTCGACGCCGGTATCCGCGTGGGTGAGCGCCTTCAGAAAGACATGATTGCTGTCCGTCTCACGCCGGATGTGCGATTGCTCGCGGTCGCTTCGCCCGAATATCTCGCCAGATGCGGTGAGCCCAAAAAACCCGCCGACCTGCAGAGTCACGCCTGTATCAACTGGCGCTTTCCAGGGAGCGGCAGGATCGCTCGGTGGGAGTTCCACAAGAAGAGCAAGAAGCTGGAGACTCTGGTTGAGGGCCCCGTCATCTCCAACCACCAGGACATTGTCGTGCCGGCCGCACTACAGGGATTGGGAATCCTCTACGCGTATAACGACGATGGAATCACAGAAGCCCTGGAACGCGGGCGGCTGAAGCGCGTCCTCGTCGACTGGACACTGACGATGCCGGGTCTATTTCTCTACTACTCGAACCGTCGTCACGTGCAGCCCGCGCTGCGTGCGTTTATTGACTGCCTGCTCGATCGCGATGGAGGCAAGCGCCCGAATCAGAGGTAGGAGAAAGCCATTGAAGCTTGGAGTGCGGCACCGGATGACTTATGAGCGTCGCGCACGCTTGCGTGCCGCCGATACAAAGGTCACTGTAGGGAATGAAAACAGTGTGGCCGCTGCTGGTCTGTGCGACTCTAAGCTCATCGGTGCTGGCCGAAGATCCTGCCTCAGCCACAACCCGCGAGCGAACGGCCATTGAGCAGGCGCGGCTGCGGCAGAATGCAGCCATCGTGCAGGGCGACCTCGATGAGATTGCGAGCTATTGGACCGATGACGTCACCATCTGCCGTGGACTCGGTGCTCAACTGGCTGGCAAGCCCGCTTACCTGGAACTCTTCGCAGCCGACGCCAAATCGTCTGCTCGAGTCGTTTATCAACGCCGTGCAACGTCCATCGACATCAGCTCTGTCTGGCCGCTGGCCTTTGAGACCGGGCAGTGGGAGGGACATCTCGGGAGTGAGCATGGCCCGGTGGTGATCGGCGGACGTTATTCGGCCCAGTGGGTGAAGAGAGGCGATCGCTGGCTCATTCGTTCGGAGGTTTTCGTGGCTCTCGAGGGTTCGGGCACGGGCTTGCAGATGAAGGCGGTACCCTGAGATGACCGTTGCACGCTACCTCGAGCGCTGCCAATGACAGGACGGCTCACGCAATCGCCAGACCATCCAGTTCGCGTCGAATGAGGTTGGCCTCCGCAACGGAATTCGCGAGAGCGATGGCACGATTCAGCGCATCGCGAGCTTCACCGGCCCTGTTCAGTTCTTTGAGCAGTACGCCGCGCAACCCGTGCATATAGAAGTATCCGTCCAGCTCGCTTCTCAACGGGCCGATCATCTCCAGTGCAGCCTCGGGACCTTGCAGCTTCCAGACTGCCACGGCCCGATTGAGCGTCACCACGGGTGATGGCTGGAGCGTTTCGAGCACCTGATACAGCGAGTCGATCTCTTTCCACATCGTCTGTTCGGGTCGGGTCGCGCGGGCATGAAGTGCGGCAATGGCCGCCTGGAGTTGGTAAGGGCCCGGGTTTTGGTAGACGGCGGCTCTTTCCAGTAACTGCCGCCCTTCATCGATGAGCGTCCGATCCCAGCGGCTCCGATCCTGCTCCTCGAGCAATACGATCTCGCCATTCGCGTCGAAGCGTGCTGGCGCGCGCGACTGCTGCAGCAACATCAAAGCCAGAAGTCCGAAGACCTCCGGATCGGTTGGGTAAAGGCTCAAGAGCAATCGCCCCAGCCGAATGGCTTCGTCCGCCAGCGCTGCGCGCGCCGCAGCGATGTCCGGAGTGCTGCCGTAGCCCTCATTGAAGATGAGATAGATCATCGTCGAGACTGCTGCGAGTCGCGTGCGCCGCTCGGCAGCGCCGGGCGTGTCGAATTCGATGCCAACCTCCGCAATGGCCCGCTTGGCGCGGGTGATTCGCTGCTTCATCGCCGCCGGAGACACCAGGAATGCTTTGGCGATCTGTTCGATCGCGAGCCCAGACACGATGCGCAGCGCGAGAGCAATTTGTTGGGTTGCGGGCAAAGTCGGATGCCCGCACATGAACAACAGCCGCAGGATGTCGTCTCCATAGTGACTCTCGTCGAGGCGTTCCGGAGTCAGTTCGTTGCGGGAATCCGTGAGGGCATCAGCCTCAGGTAAGGGTTCGATGGAGCGGACACGGCGCTTGGAGTCCAGGGCCGCATTGCGCCCGACCATGATGAGCCACGCGGTGGGGTCTCGGGGCGGGCCTTTGTGGGGCCAGCTCTGCAGAGCCCGAAGACAGGCTTCCTGAAAAGCCTCCTCGGCGGTGTCCAGATCACGGAAGTAGCGCAGCAGAGCGGCAATAGCCTTCGGCCGGGCCCCTAGAATCGCGACATCGATGTGCGCAGGATCTTGCATCTGATGTCAAGGACGTCGGGTTACGCTCCGGAGCGACAGGATGCAAATGTTTTGCTGCCATTGTCGCCACGCCGATCCCCGGAGCGTCCTTGAAGCAGAATCCACCCGGTCAGGAGATGTGCAATGAAAGTCATGGTTTTTGTTAAAGCGACCAAAGACAGTGAAGACGCGGTGCCGCCGGAGCCAGAGATGTTGAATGCCATGCAGAAGTACAACGAGGCCCTCATCGCCGCCGGCATCTTGAAAGACATGGTACTCGGCGGACTCAAACCGACCCGCTTTGCCAAGCGCGTGCATTTCTCGGGCAAGAACCGCACGGTGACCGACGGTCCCTTTACCGAGACGAAGGAGCTGGTTGCAGGCTTCTGGCTCTGGGAGGTCAAGTCCATCGAGGAAGCCGTCGAATGGGTGAAGAAGTGCCCCAATCCGATGCTAACGGAATCCGACATCGATATTCGTCCGCTGTTCTCGGTGGAGGATATGGAGGCGTGGGAGAATCCAAAATGAGGTGACACATGAGTGACCTCGTTTCGCGCTGTGATGCAAAGCGCCGCAGCGGACGGGCCCCGAGATTGCCCCGGGGTCCGTCGGCCGCGCTCATCGCGAGCCTGCTGGCTGGCAGGTCATTCGAGGTTGATGTTCCCTCGGTACTCGAAATTGAGGTTGACGACGTCGTCCTTGAAGAGCAGCACGCCTTTGGCCTCGGCGAAGTCCTCTGTGCCACCCACGATCCTGTGTTCGCAGCGGCCGTGGAGCTCCTGCGCGAACGTCTCGTCCGTGTACTTCGCGGTGAAGGTGTAGATCGTTTCGAATGTTCCGCAGGCCAGGCCGTTCAGGCAGCCGACGAAGATCTCGGTTCCCTGCTCGAGATACGTGCCGCTCGGGTTGAGCTGCGATTTGGAGACGTACGTGTACCAGCAGCCGCTCAGACTCCCGGTGAGATCGATCGGAGGGTAATCCCCCAGATCGTCGGGAGGACTGCCGACCGGCGCTTCACACTCGGTGTTGAAGACGCCGATTCCGGATACCCGCGTGGTTCCCGCACTCGCGGCCGTCGCCAGCTCAGCCTCGGCGAGCTTGAAGTTGCGTGCTTGCAGCGGCGTTACACACGCAAGCGCCGCAGGCTGGACGGCGAGCAGCGATGCCGCCACGGCAGCCGCGAGTGTCGTCGCTCGCAGCCGCGTGACCTGGACAGGACTCTTCGTAAGCATGGTTCTTCTCCCCTGGTTGATGTTGACGGTCCCTCCCGGTGGAAGCGGCGGGCGAGGACTGCGCCCGCGTGCGCCTACTCTGGTGGCCCGCAGGGGCGGTTGCATGAGGGCCGAATAACAGTTGGATAATGTTTCGATAACGATTCCGAACGCTGCAGATTGCTGCAAGTCCACAGCGTTGAAGATGGAGTCTGGCGGATCCGGAGACGGACGCTCTGCGGTGAGAGAGCCGCCACGGCTGCCGTATCTGCTAAGTTAGGCTCGCGCCCCCACACTGCCCTCCCCCGCGAAGCTGGGCAGGGTTTGAGAGGCCCCATGTTCGAGCTGTACGACTTCACGTTCTCGCACTACTCGGAAAAGGCACGGTGGGCCCTCGACTTCAAAGGTGTTCCCTACACGGCGCGGCACTTGTTGCCGGGCTTTCACATGCGAACCACCCGCAAGCTCGCGCCACGCTCCTCCGTCCCGATTCTCAAGGCCGACAACGCTGTGATCCAGGGTTCGACCGAGATCATCAACTTCCTCGATCAGACCTTTCCCGAACGGAGCCTGACACCGGCGGATACGCAGGATGCAAACAGCGCGCTCGAGTGGGAGAAGTATCTGGACGTGGAAATCGGCGTGACGCTGCGTCTCTGGTTCTACTACCACACACTTCCAGATCGCGATCGCGCTTTGCGATTTCTGTGCACGGATGCGACCTGGCTGCAGCGTTCGATGTTCGCGTTATCGTTCGCGCCGATTCGGACCAAGATGACGCAGCTGATGAATATCAATGCCGAAACCGCAAGCAGCGCTGAACGGCGCTTTGCACTGGCGTTCGACCGGCTCGACCAGGCCCTCGAACGCGGGCCATTCCTGGTGGGGAACCGCTTTTCGCGAGCTGACCTCTCTGCCTGCTCGCTCCTCTGGCCCTTATGCAGACCGGGCGAGTCGGAGCCCGAAGTCGAAGCGCTTCTTTGTCCAACAGTTTGCGCGCTTCGCAAACAACTCCAGCATCGACGCTTTTATCGGTGGGTGCTCGAGCGATACCAGGAGGACCGAGTGCCGCGCGCCGATTGGTCTTAGTGGGCGTAGCTCACGACTCGCGAAATCTTCCATGCCCCATCGCCTCTGCGCCAGAGGTGAACGAATCTGAATGTTCCGCATTCCTCCTTGCCATTCTCCAGATGGCAGAATTGGTGTGCCCCCATTTCGATGGCCCCGTAATCCTTGATCGGGTACACCTCGAGACTCCCCTCGACCAGTTTCCGCCGCATCTTGTTACCCTGGGCAAACAGGCTCTCAAAATCCTTGACCGTCTGTTCATACCGGGCCAGACCTTCGTTGTCCTGGTAGAACTCGAGGTCTTCCGCAAACAGGACTTTGAGTTTGCCTATATCGTGTGAGTCAAATGCATCGGACAGCACAGCGTCCATCCGTTTGATCTCGTCGTAAAGCTGTTGCGAGGCAGGAGCCGTCTCTGCCGCATGATCAAGACGTGAAAGTCCTATGGCGACCAGTGCAACCGTCGCGACGAGTATTCGTTTCACCTCGCACCTCCCGGTGACGGATGGGCCACAAATGATCGAGGAGATATTCTCATGAAGGCGATCGTGGTGACGAACCAGGCTGCGGGAACGGCTGGGATGAAGCTGGTGGAACGGCCCGAGCCGCGGGCGGCCATCAACGACGTCGTCGTTCGGGTTCATGCGTCGGGATTCGTCCCGACTGAGCTGGCGTGGCCCTCGACCTGGACCGATCGACTCGACCGTGACCGAACACCATCGATCCCGGGGCACGAGCTGGCCGGAGTGGTCACCGCCCTCGGCTATGGCACGAGGGGGCTGTCGGTGGGACAGCGCGTGTTCGGCATCACGGACTGGACTCGCGACGGCACCCTGGCGGAGTACGCAGCGGTCGAGGCACGCAACCTCGCGCCGCTGCCGGGCGACGTCGACTTCACGGTGGGCGCGAGCCTGCCGATCTCGGGCCTGACTGCGTGGCAGGGACTGTTCGAGCACGGACGACTCCGGGCCGGGCAGAGCGTCCTCGTACACGGCGCCGCCGGCGCAGTCGGCTCGATGGTCACGCAACTCGCACGAGAGGCCGGCGCCCACGTCATCGGCACCGGACGCGCCGCCGACCGTCAGACGGTGCTCGGCGCGAACGAGTTCGTTGACCTCGACAACGACGCCTTGGAAGATGTCGGCGAAGTCGATCTGGTGTTCGATGTCATCGGCGGCGACATCGGCAAGCGGTCCACAGGTCTGATTCGACCGGGAGGGACACTGGTGTCCATCGTCGGGCCGCCCGAGGCGCGGCCCGACGACGGTCTGGCGATCGACTTCGTTGTCGAGTCCGATCGTGCCCAACTGGGTGAGATCGTCCAGCGCGTGCGGGACGGACGACTGCGGCCGAACATCGGCAACGTCTCGACCCTCGACGATGCTGTCGCCGCCTTCAACCCGCCCGGGCGACGCAAGGGGAAGACGATCATCCGCGTTCGTCCGTGAGGAAAAGTCCATGCTTCGGCGCTGTTTGGCACTAGTGCTCAACGTCGACGTCTGCAGGGTTTAGCCGGACATCTCTGAGGATGCGACAAGTGCGAGTATCTCGGCATGTCGACGCCAACATTCAGTCGCGGCATCCCTGCGCGTCGCACGCCTCTCGTCTGCACGATTGCGACCTGGGTCGCGCTGGTTGGATCCGGCGACGCTTTCGCCGCCGTGGCACACGACGCATACCTGTCCTTCGATGGTCAGAACGACGTCGCAATTATTCCCAGAAGCGCAGCGCTGTCGCCAACGTCGCAGATCACGGTCGAGGCCTGGATCAATCCTGCGACGATCGCGATCGACAAAAACCAGGACCGCGCGGTCAGCAAGATTGGCAGTTATGAGCTGACGATCTCGACCGGCGACACCGGTTGCGGATTCGGCACGCGCGGTGCAGTGCAGTGGCGCGCGACCATTGCTGGTGTCGATGCGCGGATCTGCGGCGGTGAGCTGACTCAAGGTGAGTGGCATCACGTTGCCGGGACTTACAACGGCACAACGGTTGCGCTGTACGTCGACGGCGCCAGAGTCGCGTCCGCTGCGCGTACTGGCTCGATCGCGACAGGCACAACAGCGCTCACGCTCGGCAATCGTAAGGAACTCGATCGTGCGCTCGACGGCGGCCTCGATGAGGTGCGCATCTGGCGCCGCGCCCTCACACAGACTGAGTTGCAGGCGAATGAGAGGCAACTGACCGGTTCGGAAGTCGATCTCGTGGCCTACTACCGCGTGGACGAGAGCAGTGGCCAGCTGCTGACTGACGCCACGCCGAACGGCAACACTGGCACGCGCGGTCTCAGCAGCGCGGTGGAAGCCAGTGATCCGGGATGGACCGCGACCGCCGCAAACTCGCCGCCGACAGCGGACGCAGGCGCTGACCAACTGCTCAGTTGGCCGCAGAATGCAGTGCAGCTTTACGGCATCGCACAGGACGACGGCTTGCCGTCTGGCACATTGACTTACCTGTGGACCGTTGCGAGCGGTCCCGCGGCAGTGAACTTTCAGGATGCTAGTGCCATGCAAACCAGTGCGACGTTTGCCGCGCCCGGGACCTATCTGTTGAGCCTGACGGTGAGCGACGGCGCGGCGTCGGCGGCGGACACGGTGGAAGTGCGTGTCGCATCTCAGCAGTCGATCGCGAGCGTGGAAGTGATCCCGCGGTTCGTCACGCTCGGCCGGGCTGAATCGCAGACGTTCTCAGTCGTGGCACGCGACGGCAGTGGCAAAGTGCTCAACGTCAACCCTGTCTGGAGCGCATCAGCAGGAGTCATCTCGAGCGCTGGCCAGTACACGGCTCCGACGCAAGCCGGCTTGCATACGATCCGGGCCACAGTCGGCGGCGTGACCGGAGTTGCCAAGGCCGATGTGAAATCGAGTGCGACTGTCTGGCCAACGGACGGTTGGATCACGGTCACGCCCTCAGCGGCGAACATGAATGCGACGCTGCTCGCCCAGGCGCGCACCTACGCATTGACGGGCGCGGGATCGGGAATGATCACACGCGGCGGCAAGGCGGTGATGTCCTGGGGCGACACCGCGTTGCGTTACGACGTGAAGTCGACAGCCAAATCCATCGGCGGCACGGCGCTCGGCCTTGCGTTGCTGGACGGAATGCTATCGATCGATGATTCAGCGCAGACGCATCTGCCGACCATCGGCTTGCCGCCCGACGCCAATGCGAGCACCGGTTGGCTCGATGACATCCAACTGCTGCA